>Ga0302176_10000144_pt1 | contig 50177 bp, 42 predicted proteins | sample I_Palsa_E1_1_FD_198787 | JGI IMG/M metagenome (GOLD analysis project Ga0302176, IMG submission 198787) | Peat permafrost microbial communities from Stordalen Mire near Abisko, Sweden - I_Palsa_E1_1 | ecosystem: Environmental > Terrestrial > Soil > Palsa > Peat permafrost | place: Sweden...
CCGCTTCGCCATCGAGGACCATTTTCAGTACCTGTGCGGAATTTCCGGAGCGCAGGCTGACCATGACCTTGGGATTCGCAGCCTGATAATCCTTCATTACGTCCGGCAAAAAATAAGTGCAGACCGAGAGCGCTGCCGCGATGCCTAGCGTGCCGCCGGAGGAAGGCTGCAGTTCGTGTACGGCTTGCCGGGCTCTGGAAACATCGCGGAGCAGCTGTTCGGCGTGCGGCCGGAGCGCCTTGCCAGCGAGGGAAACGGTGAGTGTGCCGCCGGTGCGAGTGAAAAGCTTCACTCCCAGCGAATCCTCCAGCGCGCGGATGCGCGCGCTGACCGCGGGCTGGCTGATGCGCAGGGCAGCGGCGGCGCGGTGAAATCCGCCGTAGGTGCCCACGGCCAGAAAGGTTTCGAGTTGATCGATTTCCATCGGTGGGTTCCGGGAGTACTGAATTTATGGGGACTGCTATGGACTAAACCCTTCGGATACTTCATTCCACCCGCGACGTCGTACTAGAAGTCCCGATAACCATAATCTATCACGGCGATAACGGCAATTCGTTTGACTGATTGGTGTTCCAGAGCCACACTCGCTGCCACTGACGGCATTATTACGGCCGCGATTCGACGGATAAGGATGCGAGGGATAACGATGAGCACAAATGGCAACCACCACACCCTGGAACACAATTGGGCTACCGATCCCCGCTGGCAGGGCATCACCCGGCCGTACACCGAGAAGGACGTCAAGCAGCTGCGCGGTTCGCTGCCGATCGAGCATACCCTGGCGCGCGCTGGCGCGGAGCGGCTCTGGAAATTGCTGCATTCGGAACCCTATGTCGCGGCGCTTGGCGCGCTGACCGGCAACCAGGCGGTGCAACAGGTGGGCGCCGGCCTGCAGGCCATTTACCTCAGTGGCTGGCAAGTTGCGGCCGACGCCAACAACGCGGGACAAATGTATCCCGACCAATCCTTGTATCCGGCCGACAGCGTGCCGAACGTGGTGCGCCGCATCAACCAGGCGCTGACCCGCGCCGACCAAATTCATCACGCGGAAGGGAAGAACGATACCTACTGGTTCGCTCCGATCGTGGCGGACGCCGAAGCGGGATTCGGCGGCAACTTAAACGCGTTTGAGTTGATGAAGGCCATGATCGAAGCGGGAGCCGCTGGCGTGCATTTCGAAGATCAACTGTCTTCCGCGAAAAAGTGCGGACACCTCGGCGGAAAAGTTTTGGTTCCCACGGTGGAAGGCATTCAGAAGCTGGTCGCGGCGCGCCTGGCGGCGGACGTGATGGGCGTGCCGACCGTGATCGTGGCGCGCACCGACGCGGACAGCGCCAACCTGCTGACGACCGACATCGATCCGCGCGACCATGAATTCATTACCGGCCAGCGCACTTCGGAAGGCTTCTACCAGATCCGGGGCGGCTTGAAATCCGCCATCGCGCGCGGAATTTCTTATGCTCCGTACGCCGACTTGCTGTGGTGCGAGACTTCCAAGCCACATCTGGGCGAGGCGCGCGAATTCGCCGAAGCGATTCACGCCAAATTCCCGGGGAAAATGCTGGCCTACAACTGCTCCCCTTCGTTCAATTGGCGGAAGAATCTGGACGACGCGACCATCGCGAAATTCCAGAAAGAACTGGGCGCGATGGGCTACAAATTCCAGTTCATTACTCTGGCTGGATTTCACGCCCTGAACCATTCCATGTACGAATTGGCCCGCAACTATAAGGCCCATGGCATGACCGCTTACTGCGGCTTGCAGGATCAGGAGTTCGCCAGCGAAAAAGAATCGGGCTACGAAGCGGTGAAGCACCAGCGTTTCGTTGGTACCGGATATTTCGACAGCGTGCAGCAAGCGATCACTAGCGGAACGTCTTCCACCACGGCGCTGGCCGGCTCGACCGAAACGGCCCAGTTTCATGAGCGGAATCAAGACAAGCAGGTGACAACTTCGAACGGCCATGAGGCTCACGCGCAGGCCGCAACAGCTCGCTGAAAGATACGAACCGGGCGGGCATCGACACGGAAACTTGTTTAGGGTAAGAAGTGAAAGGGGCGGCTCATCGAGCCTGCCCCTTTCACTTTTTTGCGTGGCAGAAACAAAAGGGTTCGACGGGGGAAACGCATGCCAGTGGTCGCTGCCGTTGCGGAGTGGGACAATTTGATGCGGCGGTTGAACGCTGCGGCCCCGGAGGCCTTCACATCCGACCAGCGCGCTTTGAATTTAATGGAAGGGGAATGGAAGGATCCTGGGTTTGGCCGCCACTATACCTCCTCCGTTGATGGCCGCAGCCTCGGCCGGATTCCCATGATCGATCTGGAGACGGCGTTGCGCGCGGTGCGCTTCGCGAAGTCCGAAGCGGACGAGTGGTCCAAAGTAAGTCTCGACCAGCGCAAGCAGCGTGTCACGGATTGTTTGGCAGGTCTCCGCAAAGAGCGTGAACTGATCGCGCTGCTCCTGATCTGGGAAATCGGCAAGCCGTACGCTCAAGCGCTCACCGATATCGACCGGTGCATCAGCGGCGTCGAGTGGTATGTCGAGAACATCGACCGCCTGCTCGGCACGCGTAAACCCATCGGGCTGATTTCCAACATTGCGTCGTGGAATTATCCGATGTCGGTCTTGATGCATGCCGTTCTGGTGCAGGCCCTGGCCGGCAATTCGATTATTTCGAAGACGCCTACCGATGGCGGGCTGTACGCGCTGACCCTGGCGCACGCGATTGCCCGGCGCTGCGGTTTGCCCGTTTCGCTGGTCAGTGGCTCGGGCGGACAGCTCAGCGAAGCGCTGGTGCGTAACGAACATGTCGATTGCCTGGCGTTCGTGGGAGGCAAGACCAATGGCGGCGTAATCGCTTCCAGCCTTTACGACGATCGCAAGCGCTACATGCTCGAAATGGAAGGCGTGAACGCCTATGGCGTCTGGCAATATTCAGACTGGCCGGCGCTGGCCGCGCAATTGCGCAAAGGCTTCGACTACGGCAAGCAGCGCTGCACGGCGTATGTCCGTTTGGTGGTCCAGCGCGAACTGTTTCCGCAATTCCTGCAAATGTACCTCAGCGTGCTGCAGAGCCTGCAATATGGAAATCCGGTGATGGTCGAAAAAGAATCAGACCCGCTGCCGGTGCTCGATTTCGGCCCGCTCATCAACAGCAAGAAAGTCGAAGAGCTGCGTGTGCTGTACACCGAAGCGCTGGGCAAAGGCGCGGTGAGCCTCTTCGAAGGTGTGATCGCCAAGAACAAAGTCCTGCCCAACCAGGATATTTCCGCTTATTTGCCTCCCGCGGCGCTTTTGAACATTCCACGTAACACCAAGCTCTATCACAGCGAGCCTTTTGGACCCATCGATACCGTCGTGGTGGTCGACCACCTTGCCGAACTTGTGTCGGAAATGAATCTTTCGAATGGCAGCCTGGTTTCGTCCTTGGCTTGCGACGAAGCCGATACCGCAAAAAGAGTCATCTCGGAATTGCGCGGATTCAAGATTGGCTGGAACACAATTCGCTCTCGCGGAGACCGCGAAGAAGCTTTCGGCGGGATCGGCCAGTCGTGGAAGGGCTGTTTCGTCGGCGGGCGCTATTTGGTCGAAGCGGTGACCCAGGGTGCGGCGGGAGAAAAGTTGTTCGGGAATTTCCCGGATTATACGCAACTGCCGGATGAGGTCACCGCGAAGGCTGCGATGCGGAAAGCAGGCGCGAAGTAGCCTTTGATTCAGGATTTGCTCAGAACGCGGACGAACTTCGCGGTGGTGATGGCCTGCCCGGCGTGGCGTTGGGTGTGGTCGGCGACGTGAACTAATAGCCCGCCGAGCGTCGTCGGCAGCTTCTTCATTCCCACGGCGCGGGTTTCGTTCAAACGAGTTGCGTCGAGCGCGCGAATGCGCGACGCCGCACGGGTCAGACTCGACTCAAGCTCGGCGAATAATTCGTCGCGCGTCGCGCCTTCCTGCGCCTCATTCTTCAGCGCGGTGATTTGCACGGAGTCAAGCGGATGCCCCTCGGCGTAGGTCAGCAGCCGGTCGATGCTTCGGGCGATATGCCGCAAGTGAAAGGCGACGGAAGCTATCCCTTCGCGGCTAAAGTTGAATTCGTCAGCCGTCAAAGCGCCGCACCAATGAGTCAAGTCAATTCGGGCCAGCTCCAGTGCATGCAGCACCGCGCGCGGCACGGCCGAAATTTCGGTTAACGTTCCGCGCAGCCAGGGCTCCGGTAATGAAGTGCCGGGCGATGAAGTGTCGGGCATTTGGGTTTCTCCACCTCCCAAGTTACCGCGTCGAGTCGCGGATAGACAGAGAACAGACAGAGAACAGAAAGAGAATCACGGGTGCGAAAGGTTCCAGCAGCGGCTAGTCTGACTTCGCGGGTGGTTTGGGCTTCGAGGCATCGGCTGCGGGAGCAGCGGGCGTGGGTGCTGCGGTTGGGGCCGGCTCCCCAGGCTTAACTTCCGAACTCTTTCCTTCAGCGCCACCCGCGGCCGGCTTAGCGTCGTCACCGTCGCTCGGCGGCTTGACCAAATATTGAACAATAAGCGACACACGACGATTGATCGGATCGAGCGGCGCGTCGATCTTGCGCAGCCGCTGATCGGCAAAGCCGCGAACCTGAGTCACCTGGTCCGCACGAATTCCACTCACCTGCATCAGCCGTCGCGCCGCATTGGCGCGATCCGCAGACAATTCCCAGTTGGTATAGTGCCCGTTGGCGGAGTACGGTTTGGAATCGGTGTGGCCTTCGATCGCCAGTTTGTTCGGCAACTTGCCCAACTCCTGCGAAAGGATGACCAGCAGATCGTGGCCATCGGAATTCAGTTCCGGGCTGCCGATATCGAAGAAAGTTCCTTTCGCGGATTCGAGCAGTTCGATGCGCAGGCCTTCATTGGTCACCGTCATGTCGATGTGATTGCGCAGTTTGTCGAAGTTGGGAACTTCGCGAATGGCTTTCTGCAACTGCTCCTTGAGCGCTTCCATATTGTCTTTGGACAGCACGAAATTTTCGCCTTGGCCCACCATGTCGCTGCCAACTTTCTTCGAAGTTCCGGTGGGATCCTTGAAATATCCGCCGACGGCGTCCTGCACTTGCTTGCTGCTGTTCAGCAGCCATAGCACGATGAACAGGGCCATCATGGCGGTGACGAAATCCGCGTAGGCCACTTTCCACGCTCCGCCATGGTGGCCGCCGTGGCCCCCCTTTTTCTTGATGACGATGATCGGTCGTTGGTCGGCCATGAAGCCTCAATTCCGGGTGTTCGGCGTCACGCCGCAGCGGGCGCGTCACTCTTATCTTTGATGAATTTTTCCGCGTTTTGAAACGTGGGCCGGACGTGGCCGGGAATGGCGCGCCGGCCGATCTCGACGGCCATGGTCGGCGCGGTACCTTTCATGAAGGCCACGATCATCACGCGCAGCACCTGGTAATACGAATGTTCTTCGTCCGCGGCTTTGGCCATGTTTGAGGCGATAGGGCCAACCAGACCGTAACACAGCAAAATTCCGAGAAAGGTTCCGACCAGCGCCGCTGCTACTTTGTGGCCAATTTCTTCGGGAGGGCCACCGAGCGCACCCATGGTGATGACGACGCCGAGAACCGCGGCGACGATGCCTAACCCTGGCAGGGAATCGGCCATGGTGGATAGCGCGGCGATGGGCGTGGTTGCTTCGTGATGATGAACGTCCATGTCGTTTTCCATCATCTGGTCGGCGTCGAAGGGCTCGATGCCGCCGCTGGAGGCCATGCGCACCGAATCGCACACGAACGCCAACGCGTGATGGTCTTTCAGGAATTTGGGATATTTGGAAAATATGGTGCTTTGCTCCGGATTATCGCTGTCTGATTCCAGGGCCATCAACCCATCGCGGCGCGCGCGAGTGAAGAGCTCGAACATCATTTTCATCGTTTCCAGATATTTAGCCTGGTTGAATTTCGAACCGCCGAAGGCGCTGCCCAGGCCGCCAACCATCTTTTTCAGGATGTGCAACGGATTTGCGATCAGCACCGTGCCGATGGCGGCGCCGCCGATGATGATCAGCTCGGCGGGCTGCATCAGGACTTTCAGGTTGCCATGCTCCATCAAATATCCGGCAACCACGGCCCCGAAGACGACGACGATTCCGATGATGGTGAACATCCGGCGAGGCTCCTCTCAGAACTTTTTCACTGCGACCCTATCGAATCGCAGGAGTGCCGGCCCCGGGCGCGAGTCGGGCCATCCGAGCGTCAACCCGAGCCATCAGACTTTCCATGGTGTCGGAGCGCTCGGCGCCCACGGCCGCGATCGTAGCGGTCACTTGAAATTCGTCGCCCCACCATTTCACGGTCATGTGCCGCGCGACGTTCTGCAGGCACACGGCCGCATGATCGGCTTCGATGGCGTTGCATTCGGGCAGAATGGCCAGGAATGTTTCATCGTCCAACCGCCCTACGCAATCAGTGGGCCGCAGGCTGTTGGTGACGGTCTCCGCCACGGCGTGCAAAATGCCGCGCAGCGCCACGGGCCCATACTGCGCGCGCAGTTCAGGCAAGCGATCGATACGCACACAGGCGATGCTGAAGGGCAGTCCATGTTCGGCGGAAGTCAGTAGACATTCCTTCAGCACGGTTCGGATATATCCGAAGCTGAGCACACCGCTGGCCTGGTCCACGCAGCCGTGCTCGTCGAGCTTGCGGCGACGGCGGTCGGATTCACGCGAAGTGCGGTCCTCGTCAAAACTTTCGGAGGCGCCGACGATTACGCCGTCGTCGCCACGAATGGGAGTGGCCCACACCCGCAGGAAGACCTGATGTCCGGCGCGGTGACGGATGGCTATGTCGGAATAGGCGGGCCTGCCGTCACGCAGCACGGCCGCCAAGGCACCGCCGATCTGGCACACTCCCGGTTGGTCCTCGCTCGGAGCAGGGAAAAGGTCGCAGCAGTAATGGCCGACGACGTCCTGGCTGAGGTAGCCAGTGATGCGCTCGGCGCCTTCGTTCCAGAATAGAATTTTCTGATCCCGGCCCACGAAGTAGACGCCGGAATGGAGGCTTTCGAGAATCGCCTGAAGGATCCCGGGATTTTCAAGAACGCGCATAAACATCTCCACAGTCACTAATCGGTCCCGGGACGACGAAGATTAGGAGAAGCGGGGAGCCCAACGACGCCAAGGTGCCTGAAGCGCAAGGCCTAAATGGAACGCAGCCGGGATTATTTGTAGTCGTCGATGATTTCGTTGCGCTATGCTCGTTCACGTTGTTGTAACAAAAGGGAATTAAAGTTGGTTCGGTGCTAAGCGCAATCGTGTGAATGGTTTGCCGAAACAAAAAGAGGCTATCGGATGGAAAAGAAAAATTTCTTGTTTGTTTCCCTGAGCGGGTTGATTAGCGATATTGCCTGGCAAGTGTCCAAAGAAGGGCACGAAGTCCGCTATTTTATCGGCGATAAAAAAGAAAAAGATATTGCCGACGGTTTTGTGGCCAAGTCGAAAGACTGGGAAAAAGATGCCGAGTGGGCAGACATCCTCATTTTCGACGACACGCTGGGGCAGGGCGAAAAGGCGACGCAGCTTCGCGCCCAAGGCAAAAAAGTGATCGGTGGTTCCGCGTATTCCGATCGGCTGGAAGATGACCGCTCCTTTGGCCAGGAAGAGCTAAAAAAAGCCGGCGTCTCGATTATTCCTTATCGCGAGTTTGAATCGTTCGACGACGCGATCGATCACGTGAAAGAAAATCCGGCGCGATACGTGATCAAGCCCAGCGGCGAGGCCCAAAATAACAAGCGCCGGCTGTTCGTTGGCGAAGAAGATGACGGGCAGGACGTCATCTACATGCTCGAAGCCTACAAGAAAGCCTTGTCGGACGAGATCAAGGTGTTCCAGTTGCAGCGGCGAGTGACGGGCGTGGAAGTGGCGGTTGGCGCGTTCTTTAACGGCAAGAAATTCGTGTATCCCATCAACATCAATTTCGAACACAAGAAACTCTTTCCCGGAGAAAACGGTCCGCCCACCGGAGAAATGGGCACCACCATGTTCTGGAGCGAGCCCAATCATCTTTTTGACGAGACGCTGCTGAAGATGGAAGGCAAACTGGCAGAGGAAGGTTATATCGGCTACATCGATCTGAACTGCATCGTGAATCACCACGGGATTTATCCGCTGGAATTCACCGCGCGCTTTGGTTATCCGACGATCAGCATTCAGCAGGCCGGGATGATCACGCCGATCGGGCAGTTTTTCTGGGACCTGGCCAATGGCAACGATCCGAAGTTGAAGGTGCGCAGCGGATTTCAGATCGGCGTGCGCATCGTGGTGCCCCCTTTTCCTTTTGACGACGATGAGACGTTCGACTCGTTCTCCAAGAACGCGGTCATCGTGTTCAAAAAGCCGCCGGTGGACGAAATGCGCATCGAAGACGTGAAGATCGTGAACGGGCAATGGCTGATCGCCGGAACATCTGGCGTAATTCTGATCGTGATCGGCCTGGGCCAGACGATGAAGCAGGCTCAGGCGCAGGCCTATTCACGCATCAAAAACGTGCTGATCCCCAATATGTATTACCGCACCGACATCGGCGACCGCTGGGTGGAAGACAGCGACCGCCTGCACACCTGGGGCTATCTGCGTTAACCCGCCCGATTTTTTGGTCGCGCCGCGCCGCGCTTGTCATCGGTAATTCCATGCGATAGAGTTACGCGCTCACGGAGCGCCAATCAAAATGCCAGTCGCGGTGGGTCAAGAAAAACTGAAGGTGCTGATTCGCCGCGCGCGAATTCAGAAACGGGTGGTGGAAGTGGCGCGGGCCATCACCCGGGATTTCAAGGGCGAACGCGTTCATCTGGTGGGCGTGCTGAAGGGCGCGTGCATTTTCCTGTCGGACCTGGTCCGTGAAATCAATCTGGATACGTCGATCGACTTCATCGCGGTTTCGAGTTACGGCAAAGGGAAACAAAGTTCCGGCCAAGTCCGGCTGCTGAAGGATTTGGACAGCAGCATTGAGGGTCTGAACGTCGTCGTGGTCGAGGACATTCTCGATACCGGGGTTACACTCACCTACCTTCTGCGCATCCTGAAGCAACGTAAGCCAAAATCTTTGAAGATCGCGGCGCTGCTCGACAAGCCCTCGCGGCGCATCAAAGATGTGCAGGGCGACTATATTGGTTTTACGATTCCGAATGACTTTGTGGTGGGATACGGGTTGGACTACGCCGAACGCTACCGGAATCTGAAAGATGTGTGCATCCTGACCTTGCCGCCGGAAAAAGAATGACTCTGACTCCAGCTCAAATTGCGCGATTGATCGACCATACCATTTTGAAGGCGGACGCCTCGCGCGACGAAGTGGAAAAAGTATGTCGCGAAGCACTGCAATATAATTTCGCGTCGGTGTGCGTGAATCCGTGGAATGTTCCGCAAGCCGCGGAGATCTTGCGGGGTAGCGACGTGAAGGTGTGCGCGACGGTGGGCTTTCCACTGGGCGCCACGCTGCCGGAAGTGAAAGTATTCGAAACGCAACGGGCGATTTTTCACGGAGCGCAGGAAATCGACATGGTCATCAACATTGGCGCATTGAAATCCGGCCAGCTCGGCTTGGTCGAGGCGGATATTCGCGGCGTGGTGGAAGCGAGCCATGCGGGTGGCGCGATCTGCAAAGTGATTATCGAAACCTGCTTGTTGGCGCGCGAGGAAAAGATCCGGGCCACGCTGGCGGCCAAGAACGCGGGAGCCGATTTTGTGAAGACTTCCACCGGATTCAGCACCGCGGGCGCGACTCCGAAAGATGTCCGCCTGATGCGCGAGACCGTGGGTCCCGGCACTGGGGTGAAGGCTGCGGGCGGCGTGCGCACGCTCGAAGATTTGCTGAAAATGGTCGAAGCCGGAGCGACGCGAATCGGAGCCAGCGCCGGAGTGAAAATCGTGGAAGAGGCTCGCGCCGGAAAAACGAGCGCTGCGTCGAATATCCCGCAAGCGGGCGGGGCCTACTAACGCAAAAATCATTTCCGCAGTTCGGCGAATGCCGTAAGCCCGCCTGATATAATGTATACACGTAGTGTGTGAAAGCCGCAGGTAACGAAGCGTCGCGTTCGCGCGGCTTCGATTCGAATTGCAGGTAAAGCATTCCGGCTGGGGGGCTGGGTGCATCACCCGATTTCAATGGATTCGACCAAACTCAACACAAAAATCGACATGCCGGCGGAGACGCTTTCGATCCTGGCCGAAATTGGCCAGGAGATTAACTCTTCGCTGAACCTCGACGAAGTGCTGCCCAATGCGGCCGCGCTAATCAAACGCCTGATCGATTATGAAATTTTCGCGGTGCTGCTGCCGGAAGAGGGCACCAACCAGATGTATTTCCGGTTTGCGATCGGGCACCGTGCCGAGGTGGTGGAACACTGGCGCATCCCGATCGGCGAGGGAATCATCGGCGCGGCGGCGTCGACCGGGCAGCCGATTCGCGTGGGCGATGTGCACGCCGACCCGCGCTATTTGAATGCGGTGGATGGCGTGCGCTCCGAATTGGCGGTTCCACTGGTGGTGCGCGGGCGCGTGATTGGCGTGCTGGATATCGAAAGTAAGCAGCCGGACTATTTTACGCGCGACCAGCAAAACATTTTGATGCTGGTGGCTTCGCGTATCGGCACGGCGATCGAGAACGCGAAGCTCTTCGAGCATGAACGGAATCAGGCTGAAACTTTGCTGCTCTTGAACGAGGTGGGCCGCGAAGCGAATTCCACGCTGTCCGTGGAAGAAGTGCTGCGGCGCGCAGCTGAGCTGACCAAGCGGCTGATCGACTATCAGATCTTCAGCATTTTGCTGTACGACGAGGCCAACAACACCTTTCGTCATCGGGTCACGGTGAAATTCGGCCAGCGCGTGCAGGAGAAATTCGCGGTGCCGGCGCATGAGGGGATTGTGGGCGCGGCAGCGTCGTTGAAGCGCGCGGTGGTGGTGCCGGATGTGACGCTCGATCCGCGCTATTTGCGGATCAATCCCGAAACCCGGTCGGAGCTGGCGGTGCCGATGCTCAGCAAAGACCGCGTCGTGGGCGTGATGGATCTGGAAAGCCCGCAACTGAATTATTTCACTCCGGATCACGTGCAGGCGCTTTCGATTCTCGCCGCGCATCTTGCGGTTTCGATCGAGAACGCGCGATTGTACGAAAAGGTGGCGCGCGACGAAGCGCGCATGGAACGCGACCTGAGCGCGGCGCGCCGGATACAGGGTGCGCTGCTGCCGCGTTTGCCGGGGCCGGAATATGGGCTCGATATCGCGGCTCGCGTAGTTTCTTCGCGGGAACTCAGCGGCGACTTATATGACTTTCTGAGATATGGCCCGCAAGAGCTGGCGATTGCGGTGGGCGATGTGAGCGGGAAGGGCAGCGCGGCGGCGCTGTACGGCGCGGTGGCGATTGGGACCTTGCGCAGTTTGGGGCCGCAGAAACACCGGCCGGCGGAAATGCTGCGGGCCATCAATGGGTTTCTGGGCGAGCGGCGAATCGAAGGGCGGTTCATGACCTTGTGTTTCGCGACCTGGCATCGCGGGCGGAAGAAACTGCGAGTGGCCAACGCCGGACAGGAGCAGCCGTTTCTATTTCACAACGGAAAATGCGAGCGAATCATGCTCGAAGGATTTCCGCTGGGGATGCTGGAAGAATCGGTGTATGACCAGCGGAGTTATATTCTAAACGAAGGCGACGTCGTCGTGTTTCACTCCGACGGGATCGGCGATTCGCAGAATCCGGCACTCGATTTTTTTGGGCATGAGCGGCTGGCGGAAATCATTACTGCGCATCATTTGCAAAACGCCGATACGATTGCGGATCACATTCTTGAGGCGGTCGACGGTTTTACGGGCGGCGCGCATCCTTTCGACGACCGAACTCTGGTCGTACTCAAAGTAAAATAATTTTCCGCTCCTCCGCTTCCGCTAAGCCTGCGCTTACGACCCCGCTTTGGCCGCGCTGCGTCTCTGCAAATTCGGATGCAGGAAATCGATGACCGAGGTGTTGAATATTTTCTGCTGGTCGACGAAGGTCATGTGCCCGCTGTTGGGGAGAATGACGAGCTGGGAGTCGGCAATCTTTTCGTGCATTTCTTTCGATAGCGACGGGTCGCATTCGTCGTGATCTCCGACCAGGATCAGCGTCGGAACGTGAATGCCGGGCAGGCGGTCGACGTATTCGACCGACTTGAGATTGCCATCGATCACGAATTCGCCGTGGGAGCCCCACATCTCGCGATAGAGATCCCACGGCACCATTCCGGCGGCGATGGGATCGTAATTGGGGTCGGGATTCCGGCCGTAGAGGTAGGGAAAGTAGCCCTCGCCCCAGGCCGCGATCATGTAGGCGTTGGTGTAGCGATTCTTCTCGTAGTCCTTCCCGTGGCCGAAGAGGCCTTCTTTTTCCGCAGCGTCGATGCGGGAGCGTAGTTCCGGCGGCATTTTCTCTTTCATTTTCACGAAGACCTGATTCATTTCGGTGGTGCTGGGGAAAGTGCTGCACAGAATCAGATGGGTCAAATTATTTTGATATTTCAGCGCGTAGGCTTGCGCGAGGACGCCGCCGTAGGAATGACCGAGCAGGCTGATTTTCCCCAGAACCAAACCCTGTCGAACGGCTTCAACGTCTTCGACCATGTTTTCGACGGTGTAGCCCGCGGGATCGTCGAGCTTCTGGGATTTTCCGGAGCCGCGCTCGTCGATAAAGATCAGGCGGTTGTGACGAGCCAGCGGCAGCAGATAAGGCAGGAAATAATCGTGCGAGGCGCCAGGGCCGCCGTGAACGATGACCAGCGGCGCGCCGCGGCCAACTGTCATGTAGTAAATCAGCACGCCGCGGGAATCGATGAAACCTTCCTGCATGGGGTACGCGGCGGGTGCTACGCGCGGCATCGGCGTGGCTTCGTCGGTGGTGGCAGGCGCGGCTGGCGCCGCTGGCGCTTGTCCCGCCGGCGCAGCGGTCGCGGAATCATTCGCGGTTTGCGCCCGCAGTGCCGGAGGGCAGATCGAAAAACACAGTAGCACAGCGGTGCCAATGAGCAGATTCAATCTCACGATAAATCTCCTTGGAATGGGAAAGCGGAAATCATCGTTCTCCCCAGCGCAGCTTGCTTCGCAGAATTTCGTAGTAGGTCAGGCGCGGCGGGCTGACAAATTGAACTTTCGCTTTGGATTTGGTGATCACGACGCGATCTTTGGGCTCGAGCTGAAATCCGATCTGGCCGTCGAGGGTCAAGAAGGCCGGCTCGTCGCCCTCGGCGAAATCGAGTTCGACGCGCGAGGTATCGGGAATGACCAGCGGGCGGTTGGTCAGCATGTGCGGACAGATCGGAGTGATGACGAAAGCGTCGAGGGTCGGATGGATGATCGGGCCGCCGGCGGCGAGCGAATAGGCGGTGGAACCGGTCGGCGTGGCCACGATCAGGCCGTCGGCGCGGTAGCGGCCCACGTGACTGCCGTCGACGGCGACATCGAAATCGAGCATGCGGGCCAGCGCCGCCTTGTTGGCGACGGCGTCGTTCAGCGCGCACTGCTTTTCGGCCGGCTTAGCGAAATGAATGATTTCCGCGTCGAGCATCATACGGTCGCTGGTGCGATGCTGGCCGGCCAGCACGCTTTCGAGTACGGGGTAGAGTTCGTCCAGCGTGACGCTCGTCAGAAAGCCGAGGCCGCCGAGATTGACCGCGAGGATCGGGAGATTGTGGCCGTGCACGGCGCGGGCGGCGGCGAGCAAGGTGCCGTCGCCGCCGAGCACGATCAGCAGATCAACTTTGGCCGCCATTTCTTCGCGGGTCAGGGCCGAACCGTTGGTGTGCAGGGTGGTCGCGGTGCGCGGGTCGATGAAGGTTTCGATTTTGCGCGCATGCAGCCAATCGCGCAGCGGCGGAACGACCGAGGCCACCATATCCGGGATGGGTTTGCAGATGATGCCGGCGGTCCGAATCATGTGTGAGGGTTGAATTCTACCCTACAGTTCGGGGGAAGAGGGTTCCAAATGTGACGATTAGAATACGATGCGGGCGGAGTTTCGCTCAAATCCTTCTCGAACGATGCCTTTCCAGGTGCTGTAGGTCAATCCGCTGAACAGTTTGCCCCGCGAAATTGCTGGTCCGAAACCGGCGAACCCCCAAATGGGTTTAGCTAATCGTCTGGCTAATGGTCTGGCTGGCCCGGGTCGATTGAACCTTTATAGCTGCGTTCGGTACAGCTGCGTTCGGTGCTCCTGGAGAACGGCCTTGAAACTTCGCCAAAAAGTGCTGCTGGTTTTCACCATCACGCTGGTCTTGGGGGCCGGATTGGTTTACATCACCTCGCGACGGATCGTGGTGTCCAGTTTTCGACAGCTCGAACGTCAGCAAATGGAGCGCGACGTCGAATTTGCCATTTCCGGCCTGGACCTGGAATTCCGCAATCTGGCGGACAGCGCGAATGATTACGCATATTGGGATCGCATGTACGAATACATGCTGAACCCAAAGAAAGCGGATATCAGCGGCGAATTCCTGGACAACGAGATGGCCCAGTTGAATTTCAGCCTGGTGGTCATTCGGAATACCCAGGGCGAGATCGTTTTTTTGCACAGTTACAATCCGGGAAACCCCGGGCAGGGTGGCCCATCACGCGAATTTCTGCGCGGCATTTTCGCTTTGGAGCCCATGGGATCCGAAGCGATCGCGATGAGGCCCCAGGACGGCCTGATCGAATTTCCAGATGGACCCTACATCGTATCGTTGCGCCCGATTTTGACTTCGCGGCGAAGCGGTCAATCTCGCGGGGTGTTCATGCTGGCCCGGAAATTCGAAGAGGGGGAAATCGGACGGCTGACCAGCCTGACCCGCACCTCGATAAGCTTCGAACCGATCGACTCGGGCAACTCGCCCGATTTTTCGCGAGCACGCGCCGAGCTACGCGCAGGCGACCGGGAGGTGGAAGTAATTCCTTTATCGGAACGCGTGATCGCCGGCTACGCGATGTTGGCCGACATTTTCCGCCAGCCGTTGTTACTGATGCGGGTGGAAACGCCACGTCCAATTTACGAACGCGGAAACCTGGACCAACGTTATCTATTTGGAACGATGCTGGCCGGAGCGGTGATGTTTTCGGTCGTTATTCTTTTCTGCATGCAGAGATTTGTGTTGTCGCGGATCGGGAAATTAAACCGCGACGTCAATAACATTGGCGAGCATCGCGGGACGTTCGAACCCGTAGAGGTCAGCGGACGCGATGAACTGACCGGCTTAGGCAACTCGATCAACGCCATGCTGGACGAGCTGCGAACGGCACACTTCGAGCTGGAGGCTCGGGTAGCGCTGCGCACCGGCGAACTGGCCGAACGCGGAGAGTTGGTAAAACTTCTGCTCGATTCCTCGCCGAGCGCGATGTACGGCGTCAATATGGAAGGCGTCTGCACCTTTTGCAATCCCGCGGCATTGCGCTTGCTTGGTTATGACCAGGCGGTAGAAATTCTGGGAAAGAATATCCATACCCTGATGCACCCTACCCGGCGCGACGGGTCGGCCTATCCCCAGCAGGAATGGCCGATCATGGCGAGCCTGCAGGGTGGCGAGGACGCGCACATTGTCGAGGAGACGTTCTGGCGCAAAAACGGGGAAAGTTTCGTCGGTGAATACAGCTCGCGGCGGATTCGTCGCAACGATTTAGTGGTCGGGGCGGTGGTGACCTTCGTCGATACCACGAATCGGAAACATCGGGAGATGGAAGCAAACCACGGCCAGAAACTGGAGGCGGTGGGCCGCTTGGCGGCGGGCATCGCTCACGAGATCAACACTCCGGTTCAGTTCGTGAGCGACAATGTGCGGTTTTTGCAGAATGCGTTCAAGGACCAACTCAGCCTGATTGAAAAATACCAACGACTGGTAGCCGGCGCAGCGGAAAGTCTGGCGAGTCCCGCGATGACGACCGAAGCCGCAACGATTGAGGCCGACGCCGATTGGCCCTACATGAAAGAAGAAATCCCTCGCGCGATCGAACAGGCCATGGACGGCCTGCAGCGGGTGGCGACGATCGTCCGGGGGATGAAGGAGTTCTCGCACGTCGATCGCAGCAATGAGAAAGCGCCGGCCGACATCAACCGGGCTCTGGAGAGCACTTTAATCGTGGCGCGCAACGAACTGAAGTACGTGGCGGAGGTGGAAGCCGAGTACGGCGAGTTGCCGCTGGTGAATTGCCATCTGGGCGATCTGAATCAAGTGTTTTTAAATCTGATGGTCAATGCGGCGCATGCGATCGAAGAGGTGGTGAAGGGCACCGAAACGCGGGGAAAAATCCAGATCGCGACTCGTATGGACGGCGACTGGGTGGAGATTGCGATAAGGGATTCGGGAACGGGGATAGCGGAAGAAGTCCGGCATAAAATATTCGACCCTTTTTTCAGCACCAAAGAAGTGGGGAAAGGAACCGGTCAAGGACTGGCGCTGGCGCGCAACGTAGTGGTCGACAAGCACGGCGGGACGCTGACCTTTGCCACCGCGATGGGCAAAGGCACCACTTTTTTGATTCGACTCCCGATACAAGCTGCGCTGGTGCCGGTATCCGTCTAGGTTCCGCCGCATCGCCTCGGTGAATACCCAGCGACCAAGCCGCCAGTTCGTGGCCGCTCAGACGGCGCCTGCTACTCACGTCGTCGAAGGCCCGCACACTGCCAAAACCGCGGTCGTTCCGCCCCACCGCCCCAGCGAACGCCCAACGAAGTAAGTTGAGCATTAGTTATCCTTTTCGCCGTACCTCCGCAATCCACGTTGACGGCGCACGCGCACGCGTATACAAACGAAGGCGCAGTGCCCCGGCGATTGACGATGATTGACCTCTATTGACGCCGATCGCTCCTCTCGGGCATACGCGAAGTTCGTTCCTTCACGTCAACGTGGGTGCCAAATGCTTGGGAAAATAGCGCAGAGCAGTACGTGTGATTCGTGCGGCCATGCTCGACTGGCCTCGTCGCGCGCGCGACGAGCCACGCCAACGATGCCACCGCCGCGCTACAAAATGTTGCTGCGAACCTCCGCGTGCTTTTTGCTGCTGGCCATTTCGCTAGCCGTGCCCCGCGCGGGCGCGCAAACCGCGACTCCCGAATATCTCTTCGTCGCGCAAGGCGTGCCCGGCCCATCGGGAAACGTTCCCGGAATTGCGACCTACATAGTTGATACCACGACGGGAGCGCTGACGCCGATCGCGGCAGCGCCCGTCCAACCCCGCGGCCAGGGAAACGGCTCACTAGCCATCAATCTCGCCGGAACCCAGCTCTTCCAAACGACCACGAATTCCGCCGGAGAGAATGCAATCGGCGTGTTCAGCATCGCGGCGGACGGTTCGCTCACGGAAGTCCCGAACTCGCCGTTCGGCGTCGGCCAGGCGGGGAACACGCTGGTGCTCATCGCAGTGAGTCCCAACGGAAAATTTCTCTACCTGGCTTTCGAGGGTTCGGACGTTCCGCCATCGACCATCGTCGACGTCCTCGCTATCGCAGCGGATGGTTCGTTGTCCTCGAATAACGAATTCACGTTGTCCGCGGTTGAGGCCTGCAATCCCCCGACTCCAGCCCCGTTGAATCCCATTCAGTTTTATATTCATCCCACGCAAAAATCGCTGTTCCTTTTCATGGGTTCGGTCTTCGGTTCCCCGTGCTCCGGGCAACCGTCGGAGGTTCAGCCGTTCACGATCAATTCGGATGGAACGCTGACCCCTCAAGGTGCGCAAATTCTGCCGTTATACGCGACCTCCGGGCACGCGCTGACCGGCTCGCCAGACGGTACACTGCTGTACTTGATGACGAACGCGTCTCCAGTCTCCGACACAATTATCTACGGTGGTGGCCTCGATCCGAACACTTTGGATCCCAGTTTCGGACCGGCCTATTCTTTCCCATCGCCCTCTCAGCCGCCGTTCACCCCACCGCCGGTTCTCGCCCTGGACGCACTGGCCATCGATTCGACCAGCACTTATCTGTATTCCTCCGCGGGGACTTTCCTGATCCAGAATGGAGGGCTCACGCTGATCGACAGCAGCACCACCCCAATCCCCACCGGCGCACCCATTGTGGCGTCGACGACGGCACCGTTGATTTTTGGCTTGTCGACGGCTGGGTTAGTTTCAGCGCTGGTGAATTCGGACGGATCTTTGACCCAGGCGCCGGGATCTCCGTACGCCATCTCGGCCGCCTCCATCGTTCTGAGCCAGCCCACACCCATTCCGGACAAGGCCGTGCTATGGGTTCAGCCGCCGAATGGTCCCATCGCGATTACCGGCGTGCAGGTTGGACAGACCGGCAGCGCCAATCCCTCTTTCCTGAATATGGGTTACGGGCCGCTGACGATCAACAGCATCGCCGTGACCGGAGATCCGAGCTTCTCGCTCACCGATACCTGCACGTCTCCGATCGCGCCGGGCGGATCCTGCCCGCTGGTGGTAAATTTCGCGCCGACCACGGTCGGCACCTTCACCGGCACGCTGACCATCGACACCAGCGCCGCCACGCGCACGCTCGCGATCTCCGGCACATCCGAAGCGCCGCCACCTCCGGCGCCGGACCCGATCCTCGTCGCTCCCACTCCAATTTTGTTTCCGGATACGGCCCTCGGCTCCTCTTCCCCTCTGATCATCCAGCTGCAGAATGGCCCAAAAGCCACCGAATCGCTGGTGGTCACGTCGATCGCTATTGGCGGCTCGAACCCGGGAGACTTTTCGCAGACGGATACCTGCACCGCGGCGCCGATTCCGGCGGGTTCATCGTGCTCCATTACCCTGACGTTTTCGCCGCAGGCACTCGGTGGGCGGGCCGGGACGATTGTCGTCAATGGTCCGAGCGGGCCGACGGTCAGCAACACGCTGACCGGCACCGGCGCGACCACCGTTACCAAGTTCTCCGTGGCCGTGACCTCGAGCGGGCCGGGTACGGTGACCCAGAGTCCTACCGGCACGTCGCTCGCGAACAACACCACGATCACGCTCACCGCCACGCCGAACGCAAATTCTTCGTTCGTGAATTGGGGCGGGGTTTGCCCGAGCAACTTTCAACCCACCTGCACGTTTATTCTGAACGCGAACACCACGGCCTCGGCGAATTTCGTCGCCAACATAACGTTCAACGTGGCCATAGTCGGATCCGGAACGGTAATTCAGGATCCGACAGGCACGTCATTTGCGCCCGGAACGACGATTTTACTCGTCGCTAATCCCAATCTCGGCGCGCAATTTGTGAGCTGGTCGCCCGCCAGTGCGTGTTCGATTCCCGGTCCGGAGGAGTGCTACGCGAACCCGACGACCAACACCACGATCACCGCGACATTCTCGGGCGGAAACCAATTTTCGCTGGCCACCAATGTGGTTGGTCCCGGCTCGATTCAGCAGTCGCCGTCAGGCACCAGTTTCGCCTCCGGCACTTCCATCACGCTGACCGCGGTACCGAATGCGAATGCTCAATTCACCAGTTGGTCCGGTGCCTGTGCGGGAAGCACGAATCCGGTTTGCACCTTTGCGATCAACGCCAATACCAGTGCGACTGCAACGTTCACGAATACTTTTACGCTGGCTACGATCGTCTCCGGACCCGGCACGATTCAGCAAACACCGTCGGGAACAAGTTTCGCCTCCGGCACATCGATTACCCTGACGGCCGTTCCCGGCGCGAACGCGACATTCACTAGCTGGGCGGGAGCTTGCCCGGGCAGCACCAACGCGGTGTGCACCTTCGCGCTCACTGCAAACACCAGCGTCACCGCCACGTTCACCGCGAATCCCGCGATTACCGTGCCGCAGACACCGCCGCCAACTCCGGCAGGCAGCACCATTACGGCGCCAATTATGGTGACCGGATTTGCGATGCCGCCGACGCTCAAAGCCAGTTGCACGATTCCCCAGGGAACTTGCTCGATCAGCGGAACCACGCTGACCGTCACCACCACGGCGCGCAGTTCGGGTTTTATTCCGGGGAAATTTCCGCGAATGCCGACTCTTCCGGCAGCGCCGCGGGGAATGATGATCATCGCTCTCGCGATGATGAGCCTCGCTTTGCTGGCGAAAAATTCTCGGGCAAGACAGTTTCTGCGTCCGGCGGCTCTGGTTGGCGCGCTCTTGTTCGCGGGCTGTGGTGGCGGCAGCAACACCCCGCCGCCGGTAAACGGCACGCCGGCGGGCAACTACACAGTCACGATCACCGCCACACTAGGCGCACAAACCGCAATGACCAGCGTGGTCATTACCGTGCAGTAGCGCGTCGCGTGGAACTTTCTGCGCCGGGCGTTCGGCGTCTACTGCGGGTTCATTCCCTGCCGCGGATGTCCTGCACCCGGCATGACATTTATCGAATTCCCCAAGCCCCAGTTCGTGGCCGCTCAGACGGCGCCTGCTACTCACATCCTCGAAGGCCGGCACACCGCTAATACCGCGGTCGTTCCGCCGCATCGCCTCAGAGGAAAATCCAACGAAGCAGGTTGAATTCGGATCTGCGCACGATGAATACTTGCGATGTATAAATTAGGGGCAATGATCCTGGCCTCTACCGGACGCCGCGCGTGAGCCCTGCCAAGATTCCCAGTCTGCAGCAGCTCCGCCGCTACACCGCATGACGTTGTTACTTGGAATGCTCGGCGCGCTTGCCGGCGTGGAGAAAAAATTCCAGATTGCCTTCGGTGCCGGGGAGGTGGCTGGGCTTAACGCCGAGCAGGTCGAGATTTGCGGCGTGGGCGGCGGATTGCACGCGTTCGATGGCTTTTTGGTGCAGGGTTTCGTCTTTGACGATTCCGCCTTTGCCGATTTCGCCGCGCTCCAGTTCGAATTGGGGTTTGATGAGGATCAGGAAATCGGCGTGAGGTGCGGCTACCGGCGCGACTGCGGGAAGAACTTTCGAGACGGAGATGAAGGAGACGTCCATGGTTACTAGAGTTGGCAGCGAGGCTAGGTCGGTGGACGGCAGATCTTCCAGTTTGAGGTAGCGCGCGTTTCTTTCTATTTTGGTGACTCGTGGATCCCGGCTTAGCTTCCAATCGAGTTGATCGATGGAGACGTCGGCGGCAAAAACTTGGAGTGCACCATTTTGCAGCAGGCAATCGGTGAAGCCGCCAGTGGAGCTGCCGATGTCCATGCAGATTTTTCCGGCGGGGGAGAGGGCGAAGTCGGAGAGCGCTCCTTCTAGTTTCAGGCCACCGCGGCTGACGTATTTTTGTGGTTCGCCGATGAGTTCGATGCGGGCGTCGGTGGGGACCTGGGTACCGGGTTTGGAGAGTTTTTGGCCGTTGACCAGGACGTTTCCGGCGAGGAGGAGGGCTTGGGCGCGTTCGCGGGAAGGGGCTAGGCCGCGTGCGAAGATTAGGACATCGAGGCGGGTTTTGGGTTTCGCGGCAGACTTCATGTTATTCGGAGAACGCAGAATAACATGCGACGGAGTCGCAGCAATCGAAGAGAGGTCCTTCGTCGCTGCGGTTCTCTGGATGACGGCCAAAGGCGGTGACGCGGACCTTCGCGCGTGGCGAGGAAGAAGTGTCGCGCGTCGCGCTGCGCTTAGGCGCGGCGGGCTACCAAGAATTGGGCTAGTTGTTTGAGGTGGTCGGCGCGGGGGCCGTAGAATTCCAATTCTTTTAGGGCTTTGGCTTCCAGGTCGGCGGCGATGTCGCGGGAAACTTCCAGGCCGTGGAGGGCCGGGTAGGTGGCTTTGTTCTGGGCCTTGTCTTTGCCGGCGGTTTTGCCCAGGGCGGCGGAGGATTCTTCGACGTCGAGAATGTCGTCTACGACTTGAAACGCCCAGCCGATATTTTCGCCGAAGTTCATGAGGCGGCCGAGATCGTTGCGATCGGCGCCGCCGGCGATGGCTCCGGCGACCACGGAGGCCCGAATCAGCGCGCCGGTTTTGGCCCGGTGAATATATTCGAGCATGCCTTTATCGCCGGGTTTGCCTTCAGCTTCGAGGTCGGCGACCTGGCCGCCGATCATGCCGCGGTCGGTGCCGGCGGCTTCGGCGATCATGGCGAGAATGGCGAGGCGGCGCTGTGGCTCGACCGGAGCCATGGCCAGGCTTTGAAACGCGAGAGTGAGCAGGGCATCGCCAGCCAGGATGGCCGCGGCTTCGCCGAATACTTTGTGATTTGTGGGTTTGCCGCGGCGCAGATCGTCGTTGTCGAGCGCGGGAAGATCGTCGTGAATCAGCGAGTAAGTGTGAATGAGTTCGAGCGCGCAGCCGACTTCGACGGCGCCGTCCGCTTGCGACGAAAATATTCGCGCGGTTTCGAGGCAAAGTATCGGGCGAATGCGTTTGCCGCCGGCGAAGACGCTGTAGCGCATGGCGGTGTGGATGGAAACGGGCAGCGTGGTTTCGCGGGGGAGGATTTTCTCCAGCGCGGCCTCGACCAGCACGCGATCTCGTTCGAAGAATTCGGGAGCAGCCATGGTTAGCGCGACCTGCCTGGGGTCGAAGATGTGAGGCGCGAAGATTGCAGGCGTTGGCGCTCAGGATGGGTCGTCATTCGCCTCAAAGGGTTCCGCGACAATTTTGCCATCCGCTTTCTTCAGCAGGATTTCGACCCGGCCTTCCGCTTCTTCGAGTTGCTTTTGGCATTCGCGCGAAAGCTTGACGCCTTCTTCGAAAAGCTTCATGGCTTCGTCGAGCGAGAGGTCGGCGCTTTCCAGGCGCTTGACCACTTCTTCCAGGCGCGCGAGCGATTTTTCGAAGTCGCCTTTCCTGGGCGGCTCGGCGGCGGGCGCCGGCGCTTTGTTTGGTACGGGACTCATTCGGCCTCGATGGGCGCGGTGGCGCGCTCCTGAAATCTTTCCTTAGTGTAACGGTCATCGGGATTCTAGCGCGATGAGATTATTGCGGCAATGGGCCGATCTGGTTCGCGATGAGCTATTGCTCGAACGCGTTGCATTATGCAAAATTCCGGGATGGCCCACGAACATACGAATTCCTACCTGATTGACTCGGTGCGGGTATTTCACAATTACAAGAACCTGGCGGATCGCGCGATGGCCCAGGTTCCGGACCAGGCGCTGATCACCACGCTGGACACGGAATCGAATTCGATCGCGCTGATCGTCAAACACATGTCCGGGAACATGCGTTCGCGGTGGACGGATTTTCTGACCACCGATGGCGAGAAGCCGGATCGCCATCGCGATACGGAATTCGAATCGCCGGCGACGACGCGTGCGGAGCTGAGCGCGCAATGGGAAGCGGGCTGGAAATGCATGTTCGACGCGCTGGCCGCGCTCTCGGACACCGACCTGGAGCGCACGGTCGAGATTCGCAAGCAGCCACATTCGGTGATGCAGGCGATCAATCGCCAGTTGACGCACTATGCGTACCACGTCGGGCAAATTGTGTTTCTTTCGAAGCATTTCGCTGCGGCGCAGTGGACGACGCTGACCATGCCGCGGAAAAAGCCGCAGGCTTGATTTCTGGAATTCGCTGCGGCTGGTTTTCCCCATTTCGGTTACGGCTCTTGGTAAAATCAGCGCGATGGCTGCCTTGGTGGTCCTCTCCTCTGCTGCAGCGCGTCTGAGCTTCATTGGCTGGGCTGCGTTCGCCTGGCGGCTTGGCTCGCCTGCGCTCGCGGGTTCTCCGCAATGATCGCGCTACAACTCTTCGCTGTTCTCGCGCTGGTTTGTATCAACGCATTTTTCTCCGCTGCGGAATTTTCGCTGGTGGCGGTGCGCCAGTCGCGCATCCGCCAGCTTGTGGAGCAGGGCGACGCGCGGGCGAAAATCGTGGAACAACTGCTGAGCGATTTGTCGCGGGTCGTGTCCGGAGTGCAGGTGGGAATTACCCTGGCGAGTCTGTCGCTGGGGTATCTCGGGGAAGTGACCCTGGCGAAAGTGCTGAGCCCGTTGCTGCTGGCGATTCCGAGTCCGTGGGCGGCGCTGGCGGCGCACACGATTGCGTTGGTGATGGCCTTTGGGCTGCTGACGATTTTGCAGGTGGTGCTGGGCGAACTGGTGCCGAAGAGTTTGAGCCTGGCGCGGGCCGAGCGGGTGGCGCTGCTGATTGCCCGCCCGTTTCAGTGGTTTCTGAATACGTTTCGCTGGGCCATCGATTTGCTCGATCGTTTCGCGGAAAAAATCGTTCTGGCGCTGGGGGTGGTGGCGCCGCACAGCCACACTTTGGTGCGGTCTACCGAAGAGTTGCAAGTGATGGTGCAGCAGGCGCGGGACCGCGGATTGTTGCCGGCGACCGAAGTGAAATTTATTCAGGCGGCGATGGAATTGGGGCAGGTGCAGGTGCGCGAAGTGATGGTCCCGCGGCCGGATGTGCATGCGCTGCCGGCCAGCGCCAATCTGGACGACACCATGACCATGTTCGCGACGACCCAGCGCTCGCGGATTCCCGTGTATGAAAATTCGCTCGATCAGATTTTGGGATTCGTGCACATCAAGGACATGATTTGGGTTTTGCTGGAGCGATCGCGGCGTGCGGAGGATGGGCAGCCGTTGCCGGAGTTTCGCTTGCGGAGCGTTTTGCGCGACGTGCTGATTGTCCCGGAATCGAAGCCGGTGAGCGAATTGCTCTGGGAATTCCGGTCGCGACGTACGGGGTTGGCGATGGTCGTGGATGAATTTGGCAGTATTTTGGGGCTGGCGACCTTGGAAGATATTTTGGAGCAGATGGTCGGTGAAATTCATGATGAGTTCGACGTGGTGGAGCGGCCGCTGAATTTGCCGGATGGCGGAATGATTTTTGACGCGGCGATCAAAATTCGGGAATTGGAGGCGCGGTACAACCTCGTGGTGCCGGAGGATCCTTCGTACGAGACCATTGGGGGATTCGTGCTGAACCGGCTGGGATTTATTCCGCGGGGCGGAGAAAGTTTCGAGGCGGACGGATTTCGTTTTACGGTGATGGAAATGGATCACCGGCGGGTGTCGCGGGTGAAGATGAAGCCGCTGCGGGCTACCGGTGCTGCGGCGGTTGGTGCCGAGGATCCTTCGCGCGGCGAACCGGGTGGCGCGGAAGCGCGCGACGGAAAAGCTGCTGGAGCGAATGATTCGGCGGTGGCCGACTCTGCTAAATTGCGTTCCGCAAAGGCTCCACGCTAGATGGCGCTGCTTCGCTACCTCGGCCAGCGCATCCTGTATGCAATTCCAGCGTTGTGGTTGATCGTGACCATGGTTTTCATGCTGGCCCATCTGGTGCCGGGCGATCCTGTGGCGCAGATGCTGGGCGAGGGCGCGCGGGTGGAGGATTTGCAACAACTGCGGCACGCGCTGGGGCTGGACCTGCCGCTGCTGACGCAATACGGGCGCTACATGGGAGGCGTGCTCCACGGAAATTTGGGCGAGTCGTTTCGATTTCAGCAGCCAGTGCTGAAGGTGGTGGCCTCGCATTATCCGGCGACGCTGGAGCTGGCGATTGTGGCGCTGCTGATTTGCGCGGCGATTGCGATTCCGGCGGGAGTTTTGGCGGCGCACCGGCGCGGCGAGCGAACGGATCATGCGGTGGGCGTCTTGACGCTGTTTGGACTTTCAATTCCGAATTTTGCGCTCGGGCCGATTTTGATTTTGGTTTTTTCGGTGATCCTGGGATGGCTGCCGGTTTCGGGGCGCGGCGGGATTCTGCATCTGGTGCTGCCGGCGTTTACGCTGGGGGCGGCGCTGGCGGCGATTTTGACCCGGATGGTGCGCACGTCGGTGATCGAAGAGCTTTCGGCGGATTATATTCGGACGGCGCGGGCGAAAGGATTGACGGAGTCGGCGGTGTTGTTCCGGCACGCGTTTCGCAACGCGCTGATTCCGATCCTCACGATTTTAGGCTTGCAGTTTGGGACTTTGCTGGCCGGGACCATTGTTACGGAGTCGATATTCGCGTGGCCGGGGATTGGGCGGCTGGCGGTACAGGCCATTGGGGCGCGGGATTATCCACTGCTACAGGGCTGCATACTTTTGATCGCGGTTTCCTACGTCATCGTAAATTTGCTGACGGATTTTGTGTATGCGGTGGTCGATCCACGGGTGCGCCTCGAATGATGAAAATTGCGCTGGAGGCGACACGGGAATTTCTGCGGCGGAGCGGGCCGGGGCGCGTCGGATTTGGACTGTCTTTATTGCTGATGTTGGTGGCGCTGGCGGCGCCATGGATCGCGCCGTATAGTCCGACGGCGCAGGATTTGCCGGCCAGGTTGATAGGGCCGACGGCGCAGCATTGGATGGGGACCGACGAATTGGGGCGCGACATTCTGTCGCGGATTATTTTCGGGACCCGGGTGTCGATGCTGGTGAGTATTTGCGTGGTGTTCGGCGCCGGGATCATCGGGTTGACGATTGGGGCGGTGGCGGGTTATTTCGGCGGGTGGCTGGATCGGTTCGTGAACATCGTGCTGATCAATGCGTTTTTGTCGTTCCCAGGAATTTTGCTGGCGATTGCGTTTGCCGCGTTTCTCGGTCCGGGAATCAGCAAGGTGATTCTGGCGCTGGTCGTGACCGGTTGGGCGGGGTATGCGCGGCTGGCGCGGGCGCAAATCTTGCAGGCGAAGGAAATGGAGTATGTCCTGGCGGCGCGGTCGTTGGGCGCGACGCACGCGCGGATTTTGATCCGGCATCTGCTGCCGAATATTTTGCAGCCGGTCTTGGTGCAGGCCACCATCGCCATGGCCGGGGCGATTTTGGCGGAGTCTACCTTAAGCTTTTTGGGTGTGGGAGTCTTGGCGCCGATGCCGAGTTGGGGCGCGATGTTAAATGACGCGCGGGGGCATTTGTTCGATGCGCCGCATTTGGTGATTTTTCCGGCGCTGGCGGTGATGATGGCGGTGCTGGCGTTCAATCTTCTGGGGGATGCGCTGCGGGATTGGCTGGACCCGCGGATGCGGTCGCATTTGATCGTGGCTTCGTTGATGCGGTAGGGCGCCTGTTTTAGTTTGAATGCTTATTCGATCTGGACGATGACTTCGGCGCCGCGGCCGATTCCGAGGACGCGGGAGGCGTTGCCTTTGTTGACGCACAGCTCGAGATAGCCGCTGGAGCCGGTTACGGCGAAGGGTTCGTTGGGGGTGCCGGAAGCGAAGGTGGGCAGCAGTTTTCTGATTTCGGTTTTTCCGGCGCGGATGCTGAATTTCGCGTCGGGGACCACCAGCGCGGGGAAGTCCGCGATTTTCAGGTTGGTCATTAGGTTGCCGAAGGTGTCGACTTTGAGCACGATGCATTTGAAGGCGGTGCCATCGACTTTCGGTTTGGGGATGCTGAATCGGGTGAAATCTTCGATGGGGTCGCCGAACGCGGCGGTTTGCCAGGATTTGGAGAGCCAGGCGGCGCACGGCGCGAAAATGTCGCGACCGTGGAACGTGCTGCTGACCGGATTGCGGAAATAATGTTCGGAGGTGATGTTCCAGACGTAAAGCGCTTCGGTCTGGTCGTAGACTCCGGAGAGCACGCCATTATCGGGCGCGACAAAATAGTGCTGGTCGCTGGCAACGAGAATGGGACGGCGCGCTGTGCCGACGCCGGGATCGACCACGACCAGGTGGATGGTTTTCGGCGGGAAATACGAATAGGCCTGAGAGATGGTGACGGCGCCGTCGAGAATATCGTGAGCCAGGACGTGATGGGTAATGTCGACGATATGGACTTCGGGATTGATGCTGAGAATCACGCCCTTCATTACGCCGACCAGGTGATCGCCGGTGCCGTAGTCCGTCGTCAAAGTGATGATTGGGCGCGCCAAGTTTTCCCCCGATGAAGTTTTGCGTCGTGCCCGCGTTAAGCGCGAGACGCACTGTGCCATTCGACGCTAACCAAGGCTCGGAAGAGAGTCAAGATAACGTCGAGAGAAGCGTGCTTCATGGTTACGCAGCGGCGGCGCGGGTACATTTCAACGTGAAACACGCCCCCGCGGCCCTGGTGGTGGCGTGCGACACGCCTTTCCTTGACCCCTTTTGCGGTGGCCGTTAAGCTGGATTTAGCGAGTGTGGCTATGAGCATCTACCTCGATTACAACTCGACGACCCCGGTGGACCCTCGGGTGCTGGCGGCGATGCTGCCGTATCTGGCGGAGAATTTCGGCAATGCCAATTCGATTCATTCTTCGGGCCAGCGGGCGCGAGCGGCAGTGGACGCAGCGAGGCAAGCGGTAGCGGAGTTGCTGGGTGCGAAGGCGGCGGAAATTGTTTTCACCTGCGGCGGGACGGAAGCGGACAATCTGGCGATTTTCGGCATCGTGAATCCGTGTGACCAGCCGCGCAAACATGTGGTGACCACGGCGATCGAGCATCATGCGGTGTTGAATACGGCGCAGGCGTTGGAGAAGCAGGGCGTCGACGTCACCTATGTACCGGTCAGCCGCGAGGGAATTGTCGACCCCGGAGATATCCGCGAAGCGATCCGCCCGGAGACGGTGCTGCTCAGCGTGATGCTGGCGAATAACGAGATTGGCACAATCCAGCCGATCGAAGAAATTGGGCGGATTGCGGCGGAGGAAGATGTGTATTTCCACTGCGACGCGGTGCAGGCGGCGGGGAAGATGGCGATCGATGTGCGGAAACTCGGCGTCGATTTGCTTTCGATTTCCGGGCACAAGCTGTACGCGCCGAAGGGCGTGGGCGCGTTGTTCGTGAAGGCCGGAACCGAGCTGGGTCCAATGTTTTTTGGCGGGCATCACGAGCGGGACCGGCGGCCGGGGACGGAGAACGTGCCGGGAATCGTGGGCTTGGGAAAAGCCGCGCAACTCGCGATGGAAAATCTGGATGCGGACGCCCCGCGGCTGGCTGCGCTGCGCGACCGGTTTGAAAATGCACTGTTGGCGCTTCCCGGCGTGCGAGTAAATGGCAGCGTGCGCGAGCGCGCGCCGAATACTTCGAATCTTTCGTTCGACGCCGCTGGCGGAGAAGCGCTGGTGATCGCGCTGGACCTGCAGGGCGTGATGTGTTCTTCCGGCGCGGCGTGTTCTTCGGGCGCGGTGGAACCGTCGCACGTGCTGACCGCGATTGGGCTCACGCCGGATCAGGCGCGATCGAGTTTGCGGTTCAGCCTGGGGCGGCCGACGACGGAGCAAGAGATCGACGAAGCGATCCGCATAATTCCTCCGGTGGTGGAGCGCTTGCGCGCGCTTTCTCCTCTGCACGTGGGCGCATCCGCGGTACGATAGAAGTAGACACCGATAAAAATGTCCACGTTGACCCAATTCGAAGCCCGAAGTGCGGGCCAGCCGGTATCGACGGCGAATACCGTGGCCGTGGCGATGAGCGGAGGTGTGGACAGTTCGACCGTCGCGGCGCTTTTGCATCACCGCAGCCAGACGATTGTCGGGCTGACCATGCAGCTGTGGAACCAGCGGCGGCTGCCGGAATTGCAGAATGTGGGCGGCCCGGCGCAGCACCGCTGCTGTTCGCACGATGACGTGTACGATGCGCGGCGGGTGGCGGAGCATCTGGGTATTCCGTTCTACGTGGTGAATTTCGAGCGCGAGTTCGAATTGAACGTGATCAAACCGTTCGTAAACGATTATCTGGAAGGGCGCACGCCGATTCCGTGCACCATGTGCAACAACCACGTGAAGTTCGATCAATTGCTGGTAACCGCGCGGCAGATTGGCGCGGAACGGATTGCCACCGGGCACTACGCGCGCGTGCGGCACAATCCGGAGACCGGGCGTTACGAATTGCTGCGCGCCGTGGATGAGTCCAAGGATCAGACTTATTTTTTGTTCGGCCTCACGCAGGAGCAACTGGCGCGGACGGATTTTCCGTTGGGCGAGCTTTCGAAAATAGAAGTGCGGGACATCGCGCATGAATTGCGGGTGCCGGTGGCGGACAAGGCGGAGAGCCAGGAAATCTGCTTCGTGCCGACGGGGAATTACGTCAAGTTCATCGAAGGATATTTGAAGGAACAAGGCAGCGCGCTGCCGGAAGAGCCGGGCGACATTGTCACGGTCGATGGGAAAGTTCTGGGGCGGCACAGCGGATTGCATCAATACACGGTCGGCCAGCGCAAGGGTCTGGGAATTTCCACCGCGCACCCGATGTACGTGGTCTCGCTCGATCGCGCCCAGAATCGTCTGGTGGTCGGCGAAGATCGCGAGCTACGCTCCACGACCTGCGAAGTCCGCAACGTGAATTGGATTCCGTTCGCGCTGCCCGAAGGTCCCGTGCATGCCGAAGTCCGCATTCGCAATCGTCACGAACCGGCGGCAGCCGAAGTCGTCGCGCTGGACGCCACCACCGCCCGCGTCACCTTCCACGAGCCGCAACGCGCCATCACGCCGGGCCAAGCCGCTGTATTTTACTCCGGCGACCAAGTTCTGGGCGGCGGCTGGATTCGGTAGCGGCGCGGCGTTTTGACGCGCGTCGGAAAGCAGTGGAGATCGAAGAGAGCTGTGCGCTGGGGCTAACACCTTCACGAACACACTTCAGTAACCTGGCTTCAGTGAAACTTCAGGAACAATCCTCGCCAGTCACCGCGGCAAGCTCACTTCGGCAAGCGCCGCGAGAAAAACACTTCAGCGGGAAACGCTTTCAGATGAAGAGTTCTTCGTCTTGGGAGGCGGCTTCGGATTCGGGGATGCCCCCTTGGTGGCGCCGCAACATGTCCAGGCCTACTTTTATGCCTTTCATTACGGCGGAGGCTTGGCGGATGGGGCCCCAGAGGGTGCTGCGGAATTTGGAGCCGGCTTCGTCGACGACTTCCATCGCGCCGGTTAGGATTTGATCGGCGCGGATGACCTGGATTTGCAGGCGCTCGATGGTGTCGGTGAAGACCCGGTCGATTTTCTGGGCCTGGCCGCGCGCGATGCGGGTAATTTCGGCGGTGTCGCCCATCACGCTGGAGATGCGGCCTTCGGAATCTTCCAGGATGCGGTTGGTGCGGCTGAGGATCGGATCGATGCGGCCTTGCAGGTCGGTCGAGAGCCGCGTGAAATGCTCCAGGGATTTTTTGACCTGCAGCATCATGACCACCATGACCGCCATCTGCATGACGATGGCGATGGCCGCGATCACGATAAAGGCTTCGACCCAACCGGACATAGCGCTCCTGAGTTACGTGCGATGCTTAGGTGCGGACGCGCGAACCCGAACGATTACGACGCGCGCGATTCGCGTTTGTAAGTATCCTTGCCGGCTTCCACCGCGGTGGAAATCGCATCCTTCTGGCGATCCATGATTTCCTTGCTGCGTTCGAGCAGGTCTTCGGCGCGTTCGCGAAGTTCGCGAGCTTTGCGCTGCGCGTAGTCCCGGCCTTCGTCGGCTTTGCCGGAGAGATATTCCCGGGTGTCTTCGCCAGACTTCGGCGCGAACAGCAGTCCCACCAGGGCGCCGATACCCAGACCTACCAAGAAGACGCTAACTTTCGATCCACCATTATCTTCAGACATGTTTGACCTCCAGAAGTGACCTTAGTATAGGCTCCGCCAGCGCGGCAAGCAATGCGGGAATCTGCTAGCCTCTCAGTTTGAATTTCCGCTGGTGACTCCAAATCGGACTTCACCTATCGGAACGCGTCGGCGCAATGGGACGTCGGGCGAGCCGCCGCAACTAAGCCGGAACGTACGTCAACCGAATCAGATCCTCGGCGATGAGTTCGGTGGCCACCAGGTGGAGCGGCGGCCGCGGGCCGGCGAAGAATGGCTTGCCGCTGCCCAGCACGACGGGACGGAGGTAGAGTCGATACTCATCGATAAGACCGGCGTCGCTCAGGCTTTGCGCCAGGACTGGGCCGCCAACGTCAATCTCGCCTGCCCGTTCCGCCTTCAGCTTGCGTATCGCCGTCTCAAAGTTTCCCGCGACCAGCGTGGCGTTGGGGCCAACCGACTGGAGCGAACGCGACACGACCCACTTCGGCTGGCTCCGCCACGCCGCCGCGAACTCGTGATCCTCCGCGTCCCAGTCGGGAAGGTCTACGTCCCAATAACGCATGATCTCGTACAGGCCGCGACCGTAGATGCAGCCCGTCAGGCCGCGCATATGTTCGACGAAGTGACGAAAGGCCGCGGGCGCAGGCGGCCCAAGCTTCATGTGGTCGACATAGCCATCCAGAGACTGGCCCATTCCGAAGACGAGTTTCGCCACGCTGAAAAACCTCCGTCGCAAGGTTTTTCAAAATAGCATAAGCCGTAGTGGCGTGGAAGCGAGGATGGCCACAATCTGCGCGGCGCTCGGCGCGCGCGACCAGTAACTGCACTTTCCCCAAAAGCCGAGATTCGAACCGAGACCCTGCCGGAAATCACCCGGGCGAATTGGTTTGGGGATCACTGGATTGCGGCGATTTTATTTCGTGCAAGGCGTCGTACACCCGCTGGGCTTGCGCGCGGGGAACTTCGGCGGCGATGTCGTCGACGCTAAGCTCTTTCAGGCGAGTGACGCTGCCGAAGCGGCGCAGGAGTTTCTGCGCGGTGCGGTTGCCCACTCCGGCGATTTCGGTGAGCGAAGTACGGAGGCGGACCTTGGCGCGGCGCTGGCGATGGAAGGTGACGGCGAAGCGATGAGTTTCGTCGCGAATCTGCTGGATCAGATGCAGCACCGGCGAATGATGGTCGAGGACCACGGGCTCATCTTCACGACCGAGAATGTAGAGAATCTCTTCTTTCTTGGCGATGCTGGCCATCGGTTGATTGATGATGGCGAGTTTGTCGAGGGCTTTGGCGGCGGCGTGGAGCTGGCCGATGCCGCCATCGATCAGGATCAGGCTGGGGAAGGGCTTGTTTTCGGCTTGCAGGCGGCGGTAGCGGCGTTCGACCGCTTCCTGCATGCTGGCAAAATCGTCGCGCAGAATTCCCGCCGATTTTTCGGCGCCTTCGGGCATGGCTTCACCGCGAATGATGAATTTGCGGTAATCGGATTTTTTCATTTTGCCGGCTTCCCAGACGACCATGGAAGCGACGGTTTCCGAGCCTTGAATGTGGGAGATGTCGAAGGACTCGATGCGTTTCGGCGGTTCGGGCAGACCCAGGGCCGCTTCGAGGGCTTCGACGATGGCATCTTTGCTGGGCGTGGAAATGCGGAAGCGGGTGATGAACGATTGGTGCGCATTTTTTTCGACCAGTTCGAGGAAGGCGTGCTTCTGGCCGCGCTGCGGATTCAGGATTTCGACCTTGTGTCCGGCTTTTTCGGTGAGGACTTCTTCTAGCAGATTGCAATCGTCGAAATCGAAAGGCGTGTGGATGTAGCGTGGAATATATTCGGCGTCGAGGTAGAGCTGCTTCAGCAGCGACGGCAGGAATTCGGCGGCGTCGAATTCGTCGAGATTTTCCCAGTAGAAATCGCGGCGGTCGACGACCCGGCCGCCGCGGATGTGGAACAGGTTGACGGCGACCTGCGGCGGCTCGGCGTACCAGCCGAGCACGTCGGTATCGTCGCCGGCAGCGGCGGCGATTTTCTGCCGTTCCTCCATTTCGGTGATGGTGCGCAGCAGGTCGCGGTAGGTGGCGGCCTCTTCGAACTTTTCGTTTTCAGACGCGGCGTGCATGCGGATCTCGAGGCTGTGGGTCAGGTCGCTGCGCCGGCCTTCGAGGAACATGCGCACATCGTGCGCGGCTTCCGCGTAGCGTTCGTCAGTGACCAGGCCGGCGACGCAGGGGCCGAGGCAGCGGTGAATGTAGTACTGCAGGCAGGGGCGCGGATGCGTGCGGGTCAGGTCCACGGTGCAGGACGGGACCAGAAAATGTTTGTGGATCAGGTGAACCATTTGATACGCCAGGCGCGCTGGGAAATAGGGGCCGAAATACATCGAGCCGTCTTTGGCCAGGCGGCGGGTGACGTAGACCCGCGGGAATTTCTCGAAGGCGGTGTAGCGGATGTACGGGTAGGTTTTGTCGTCGCGCAGGAGGATATTGAATTTCGGTTTATATTGCTTGATGAGATTGTTTTCTAAGGCCAGGGCTTCTTTTTGGTTGTCGACCACGATGTAGTCGACATCGACGGCTTCACGGACCAGTGAGCCGGTCTTGGCGTTGACCCAATTCGATTCGAGGAAATAGGACCGGACCCGGCTGCGCAGGGAATTGGCTTTGCCGACGTAGAGAATTTTTTCGGTGGCGTCTTTGAAGAGATACACCCCGGGCTGGGTGGGGAGTTGCGCGACTTTTTCGCGGAGATCCATGGGGGCGCGTTACAATGATGCTGGTGCCAGCGATTTGGCGATGGCTGGTTGAGAGACAACTCAATCATAGCAAACGCTATCTAAACGCAACTAGACGTACAAATGTCACGACCTACGGCAAACGACAAGACTTTTGGTGGTTCGCGGAGTTTCGCGGGGTTGGCGCTCGCGATACTGTTCGCGACCTGTGGTTCGGCGAGCTTTGCCCAATCGCAGCCGCCGGCTCAACCGTCGAATCAACAGTCAGGCCAGCAACCCGACCAGCAATCCGGCCCCATGCCTCCGCGACCGGCGCAGGGTGTGCCAGCGGACGATCCTAGCCAGGAATCCAGCTCAAAAAGAGATCCGATTCCGGATTCGCCTGCGGATGCGAAGGCGGCGAAGAAGGATCCGGTTCCGGATAGCGCGACCGACCAGCCGAAATCGAAGGGCGCGAAACCGGGGGTCTTGCCGCCGGAAGACGATCCGGCCTGGGATCCGTTCCACGCCCAGCAGGATGTGGACGTGGGCGAATTTTATCTGCACAAGGGCGATCTGGACGCGGCGATTACGCGATTTGAGGATGCGGTGAAACTGCGGGCGAATTTTGCCAAACCGCGATTGCTGCTGGCCGAGACCTACGAGAAAAAAGGCGACAAAGAGGAAGCCCTGCGCTATTACAAAGAATACTTGCAGGTGCTGCCCGGCGCGCCAGACGCGAAAAAAGTAAAAGAGAAAATCGAAAAGCTATCAGCGTCAAAGAAATAGCGAAATAACGCCGTCGCGTTTTCCCCGCTGCGCCGGCCTCCCGAGAAAGAATCTAACGAGTGGAAAAGCGATCTAGAAATTTCATCGCTTTGGCGTAGTCCGCGTATTTCTTTTCTTCGCGGCGGAATTCCGGGGAATGGGATTTGCGGCGGCAACGTTCGAAGCGCATGGGATGTTTGACGTGCAGCATTTCGTGGTACATCACGTATTCGACGACATAGGGCGGGACCGTTTCGCGGTCGAGCTGTTTGTTGATGACGATCTGCTGCAGGGCGGGATCGAAGCAGCCTAGCAGTCCGCGCCACACTTTTTTACTCCATCCAATGGTTGGCTTGATCAAAGCATTTTCAAAATAGCGGTGATTCAGGGTGTCGAACAGTGCGTTGAGGTCGTGATGTACGCCGACCGGGCGATGTTCGGTGCGCCGGGCGCGGGCCTGACGCTGGGTCAGCAGGCGCGCGCGAGTGCTGCCGGCGTAGGAATATTCGCGGTAGGCGTGCAGCAGATCTTTGGGCGGCTTGCGGCGATAGAGTTTGCCCAGCAGAATCGCGGCGGCAGCTTCGACCACGGTGTTGGGCGCGTCGTCCAGGGCGTCCGAGAGGCGGACGTAGGCGGTGTCCTCGCGCAGACGAATGGTATGAGTGAAATCCGTGTAGGGATGAAACTCGACGACGAAGGCGGGCGGGCGGCCCTGGCAGCCGAGGCGCGTGTAGATGCGCTGAAAAAGAATATCTCCGCCGGGAACGGGTTTGCGCACGCGACGCCGGGTCACGAAGGTTTTCTCCGCACCGGAGCAGGCGTCACATCTTTCGCGGCTTTGTCGGCATCGGCGAGGGCGTCCTTGGTGCCCTCGATCGCGTCCTGCAAAGTTTCTTTGTAGGTGTCGTACTCGGGGCCGGGGCTGCTGTCCATCTTCTGCAGGATTTCCAGGAATTCTTTGCCCTTGGTCTGCATGAGTTTGAGCGGCACGTGGATGTCGATTTGTTTTTCCTGGGCGAGCGCGACTTGATCCGCGGCGTCGTCCATGCAGCCGGCATAAGCATTGAGCAGGGAATTGAGAATTTCGGCGCGGCGTCCTTCGGGCGCCGTGCGGTTCAGTTCGTACTGGAATTTCTTCAGCCGATCGTCGGCGAAAAGTACGAACAGCCGAATGCGATCCGGCGGCAACGGGGCGTCGCGGATTTTGTCCGCCTCGCCTTCACTCAGATAATCCTTTTTTTCATTTTGGGCGTGTGTGGCGGCGAACGCAGTGGCGCCGATGAAGATGGCGAGCAGCGAAAGGATCAAGATTGGAAGGCGCATGATTGCCTCCTTAACTTTTTGGCGCGGACTGAGCCGGCGGTTCATCGGGCCGATGCGGGAACAGTTCGCGAATCAATTGCTTTTCGAGTACGTCGAGCCGGTCCCGAACCGCGAGAAACGGCTTTTGATCGTCGCCGGACAATTCGATGAGGATGTTGTTCATCCGGCGCAGGGAGCCACGAACCGACATTTCGAGCTGTTTGTATCCTTCCGGGTGCTTTTCGGCGTCCTTGGCCCGGGCGTCAAGCGCCTTGGCCGCAGAATCGGCTTCGTCGGCGAGCTGATCGGCGATTGGCGAGGCTTCGTTTAACTTCCCGGCGCCGATCAGATCCTGAATTTCGCGAAACTCCGAGTCAGAAAGTTTGGTAAGCAGCTTGGCCTTGTGCACTGGATCGGTTTCGGCGGAAAAGCGGGCGCGCAGTTCGGCGGTGTGGTCCTGGGCGAAAAAAGAACCGCTCAGCAGCGCCGCCGAGAAAGCCAAGCCCGAAAATCGAAACCACCAAGACAAAGATGCTACCTCTTTTTATTTTTTAACTCCCGCTCCAGCGTACGGGCGCGAGCGGTCGCTTCAAAATACATGTCGCTGGTCTCGTCTTTGTTCAACTGCAAAAATTTCTGGTACGCCGCTAACGCCTGCGGCACTTGACCGAGTCTATCGTAACAAGTTGCGCGAATGAACCAGCTTCCGAAGGGAAGTTCTTCGTGCTGCGCCAGGATATCGAGGCCGGAAAGGGCCGCGCCGTAGTTTTTACTAAGATATTCGGCGGCGACCAGGTCGTTGAGCAGGTCGAGCGACGGGTTAGCTTTCATGGCCGTGGTCAGCTGCTGCACGGCGTTGGGATAATCCTTCTTTTCGAGATAAGCGTGGCCCAGTTGGGCTTGGAGATTTGGATCCTGCGGCGCAAGAACGATGGCTTTTTGCAGGACCGGGAGCAGGTCGTTGAATTGCTTTTTCTGGTACAGGATGTTCGCACGCAATTTCAAAGCAGGAAGGGCTTCGGGCTGGCCGTTTGCAGCGCGATCAAGTTCGGCTAGGGCATCGTCCAGTTTGCCGGCGTCGAAGAGTAGGGAGGCGCGTTCCACCTGCGCGGCGTGATCGGCGGGCGCGGTTTTAAGATAGACCTCGAATTCCTGAGCGGCCGCGTCGGATTTCTTTTGGGCGGCGAGGCTTTTCGCCAGGCCCAGCCGGGAGGGAAGCGAATCGTTTTTCAGTACGAGCGCGGCGCGGAATTCGGGTTCGGCTTCCGCGGGATGGCCGGAATTCAGCAGCGTGCGTCCCAACGCGAAGTGAGTTTCGAAATCTTTGTCGTCGAGTTTTTCGGCGGCGCGATATTGCTCGACCGCTTGGGCGGGTTGGTTGCTGCGCTCGTAGGCCACGCCCAGGGCGAATCTGGCGCGCTGCTGATTGGGCAAAAGCTCGGTGGCTTTCTGCAGCGGTGCAATGGCCGCGCCGGGATCCGAATCCATCAGGGCCAGACCCAGGTTCAGATAAGCCTCGGACATCTTGGGATTGAGCTCGATGGCCTTCTGATACTGAAGTTTGGCGTCGTCGAGTTTCTGCATCGCGGTGTAGGCGTAGCCCAGCTGAAAATGAACCGCGGCATCCTCTGGCTTTTTTTCCAGGTAGGACTGGTAATCCTTCGCGGCGGTGGCGTAATCCTTGGCGTCCAGCGAGGTCTGGGCTTCCGCCAAGAAATTATTCAGGGCGACCGCTTCGGGATCCTGCGGAATTCGCGTGTGAGAAGAGCCGACCACCTGCGCGCTCGCGGCGTTCGCCGCAGCCATAGCAGCGATCAGCAGCGCGGCCGCAGCGAAGGGTTTCGAGCTGGCGTTCATTCGACCGTGGAAGTATCGGGATTTGGTACGGAATTTGTTTTCAGCGGCACCGACGAAACGCCGTGATTCCCGCCGTTGCGGCCGTTCAAGGATTTGGCCAGAAATTTTCCGGTGTGCGATTGCGAATTGCGCGCGACCTGCTCCGGCGTGCCCACCGCTACAATGCGCCCACCTTCGTCGCCGCCTTCCGGACCCATGTCGATCATCCAATCCGCCGATTTAATCACGTCCAGGTTGTGTTCGATGATCAGCACGGAAGCGCCGCCGTCAATCAATTTTCGGAACGCGGTCAGGAGTTTCTGAATATCGTCAAAGTGTAAGCCGGTGGTCGGCTCATCGAAGATATAGAGAATCCCGTTGTTGTCCTGACGGGTAAGATGCGCCGCCAGCTTCAGGCGTTGTGCTTCGCCGCCGGAAAGAGTGGTGCCGGACTGGCCCAGGCGCAGATAGCTGAGGCCGACTTCCTCCAGCACCCGCAGCTTGGCGGTGACTTTGGGATTGGGCGCGAAGAAACTGAGCGCTTCGCGGACGGTCATCTGCAGGACTTCGTGAATGTTTTTTTCTTTGTAGTGCACGTCGAGGACGCTGCTCTTATAGCGCGTGCCGCGACATTCTTCGCAGACCAGTTCGACGTCCGCCAGGAAACGCATTTCGACCGTGACCGTGCCGTCGCCCTGGCAGGCTTCGCAGCGGCCGCCGGGAATGTTGAAAGAAAAATGACCGGGAGTGAATCCGCGTTTTTTGGCTTCGGGCGTGGAGGCGAAGACTTCGCGGATGCAGTCGAAAGCTTTCAAATACGTCGCCGGATTGGAGCGCGGCGTCCGGCCGATGGGCGTCTGGTCGACCATTTCCACGGCGCTGATGGAATTGTCGCCTTCGAGGCGGTCGCAGAATTCGCGCCAATTGCCGCCGGTGCGGCGGGCCTGCAGCGCTTTGTACAGAACGTCATACACCAGCGTGGATTTGCCGGAGCCGGAGACGCCGGTGACCGCGACGAGCAGGCCCAGCGGAATCATGACATCGAGGTCTTTGATGTTGTGGCTGCGCGCGCCGAAAATCTTGACGAATTTTCCCTGCGGTTTGCGGCGGCGGGGCGGGACCAGGATTTTCAGTTCACCACGAAGGTAACGCCCGGTGATCGAGTGCGGGTCCTTCAACATCTGGTCACGAGTGCCGGAAAAAATCAGCTTGCCGCCGTGTTCGCCGGCGCCGGGACCAAGGTCCATAACGTAGTCCGCGGCCATGATGGTGTCGGGATCGTGTTCGACGACGAGCAGCGTATTGCCCAGATCGCGCAGGCCTTTCAGGATTTCGATGAGGCGATGGGTATCGCGCGGGTGCAGGCCGATGGAAGGCTCGTCGAGGACGTACAGCGCGCCGACCAACCGGGAGCTGAGCGAAGTGGCCAGTTGGATGCGCTGGGTCTCACCGCCGGAAAGCGTGGAGGTGAGACGGTCGAGCGAAAGGTAATCGAGCCCGACTTCGTCCAGGAAGCGCAGGCGCTGTTGAATTTCTTCCAGGATTTTTTCGGCGATCGCGGCTTCGAGTTCGGTGAGTTTCAGTCCGTCGAAGAAGGGCCGCGCTTCCTTCACGGTCATCTGACAGACTTCGGTGATGGAGCGTCCGGCGACTTTCACCGCGCGGGCTTCGGGGCGCAGGCGGGTGCCGTTGCAGTCGGGGCAAGTGGCGTAACCGCGGTAGCGGCTGAGAAAAACGCGGACGTGCAGTTTGTATTTTTTGCGCTCCAGCCAGTTGAAAAAACCCTTGACGCCTTCGTAGCCTTCTTTTTTGTCGCCGTCGAGAATGGCGTTGCGCTGGGTGATGGTCAGGTCGCGGTAGGCGACGTCAACGGGAATCCCCTTGGTGCGTGCGAATTTGCGCATTTCGATGGCCAGCTGGCGGTAGCGCGGCTTAGTCCACGGTTCGATCGCGCCATCGGCGAGCGATTTGCTTTTGTCGGGGATGACGCGATCGAGATCGAAATCGATGGTGTTGCCGAAACCCTGGCAGCGCGGGCAGGCGCCGTAAGGATTGTTGAAGGAGAACAGGCGCGGCTCGGGCTCCTGGTAGATCGAGCCGCATTTTTTGCATTCGAAGCGCTCGTTGAAAACCATGCGCTCTGGTTTTTCGTCCGGAGAATCCGGAACGAATTCCAGGATGGCTTCGCCGCGGCCTTCGCGGTAGCAAATTTCGATGGAGTCCATCAGCCGCGAGCGGACTTCGGGCGAGAGCGCGAGACGGTCGACCAGCACATAAACCGGCTTGGTGAAATTCACGTCGAGCAAATCTTCAGGCGTGGCGAATTCAAAAACACGGCCGGATTGGTAGAGCCGATTGAAGCCGCGCTTGCGCAGGCTGATCAGCGATTCGCGGACGGCCTCTTGCGTCAGGCGAATTGGTTTGCGGGCGCGCGGGGCGTTGGGGGCGTTCGTTGCGTCGGCCGGTGCAGGGTCCGGCGAAAGTTTTAATTCGTAAAGGACGTAAAACCGGCGGCCCTCGGGAAGCGCCAGAACTTTCGCGGCAATTTCGTCGAGGGTGTCTTTGCGGACTTCTTCGCCGCAACGCAGGCAGAAAGTGCGGCCGATGCGGGCGAAAAGCAGCCGCAAATAATCGTAAATTTCAGTGGCGGTGGCGACGGTCGAGCGCGGATTGCGCGTGGAATTCTTTTGGCGGATGGCGATGGCCGGGGCGATGCCGGTAATTTCATCAACGTCGGGCTTTTCGATGCGTTCGAGGAACTGGCGGGCGTAGGCCGAAAGGGATTCGATGTAACGGCGCTGGCCTTCGGCATAAAGGGTGTCAAAGGCCAGGCTGGATTTGCCCGAGCCCGAAACGCCGCTGACCACCGTGATGGCGTTGTGCGGGATCACGAAATCGATGTTCTTGAGATTGTGGACCCGGGCGCCGCGGACGCGGATTTCCTCGATGTCACCCGGAATGACTTTGGCAGGGCCGTTGGGCTCAGCTTGGTCCGCGACTGGCTTCTCTGTGGGTTCCGTCGGCATGTGTCTAAACCAAAAATTATACCTCCGAGTGTGGCGGCGAGCAAATTGGCCAGAACGGCCGGGATTTTTCGGTTGCGGTACAATCGGGCTGATTGCCGGCTTTTGACGCGAGGTGCGCGTGAGCGAAACGGTCAAGTATTTTGAGCGGATCATCTGGATCGTGTTGGACAGCGTGGGGATTGGGGAACTGCCCGATGCGGCGGAATACGGCGACGTGGGGCGGGACACGCTGGGGCATATTGCGCGGTCGCGGCCGCTGAAGATTCCGAATCTGGTGCGGCTGGGCCTCGCGGATATCAAACCGTTGGAATATTTGACGCCGGCCGCGGAGGCTTTGGGGTCGTATGGCAAGGGCGCGACGCGTTCGCCAGGGAAGGACACGACGACGGGGCACTGGGAGATGGCGGGGATCTGGCTGGACCAGGCGTTTCCGGTGTATCCCGGCGGATTTCCGAAGGCGTTGATCGCGGAATTTGAGAACCAGATTGGGCGGCGGACGCTGGGGAACAAGCCGGCCTCGGGAACGGAGATTCTGAAGGAACTGGGCGACGAACACGTGCGGACTGGGTTTCCGATTGTGTACACGTCGGGCGACAGCGTGTTTCAGATTGCGGCGCATGAAGACGTGATTCCGGTGCCGGAGCTGTATCGCATGTGCGAGATCGCGCGGAAATTGCTGGACGGGCCGAATCGGGTGGGGCGGGTGATTGCGCGGCCGTTTAGCGGAGCGAGCGGTGATTACAAAAGAACCGAGCGGCGGCATGACTATGCGGTGGAACCGCCGCGGCCCATGCTGCTGGACGTGCTGGCGGAAAAGAAGGTGCCGGTGTTCGGCATCGGAAAGATTCACGATATTTACAATGCGCGCGGCGTGGATGATTACGTAACGACGAAAAATAATGCGGATGGCATGGCGAAATTGCGGGAAGCGCTGAAGTCGCGGACCCGCGGCCTGATTTTTGTGAATTTGGTGGATTTCGACATGCTGTACGGGCATCGCAAGGATGTGGAAGGTTTTGCGCGATCGCTGGAGGAATTCGACGAGCTGCTGGGCCCGCTGCTGGAGGAATTGCAAACTACGGATTTACTGTTGCTGACTGCGGATCATGGGTGCGATCCGGACCCGGTGAATCCGACGACGGATCATTCGCGGGAATACGTGCCGATTGTGGCGTACAGTCCCGGCGACGCGGACGGAACGAATTTGGGGATACGCGAGACATTGGCGGACATGGGGCAGACTGTGGCGGAAAACTTTGGAACTTGGATTCCGCACGGAACGAGTTTTCTGGGCCTGCTGACGAAATCAAAGCAGCGGGCCTAGCAGGCTTCAAAAAAACTTCCAAAGCGTTGTCCTCAGAGGCTAAAGCCCGCTCAAAACCAGGAATTTATTGTCGGAGCTAAAGCTCCGACCCCCTAAGAATCGACTTTTTCCGCAAGCTGTCAGCCAAGGGCGGAACAGAAAGCAATTTAGTTAACAGGCGCGGCTTTGCGGGCGTAGTAGCCGCTGCGGGTGCGGAGGCTCAGTTTGCCTTTGCCCTTGGGCTCGACCAGGTCGACTTTCACGGCGCGGAAGGTCCCGTCGGTGGCCGTGTTGGTGGGGTAGTAGCCCAGGGTGTACTGGTTGCGAATGTCGCGCGCGACCTGGATGCACACCGGGTCGACGTCTTCCAGCCGAGCAGGGAAGAAAGCGAGCCCGCCGGTGGCTTCGGCGAGTTCGGTCAGGTCCTTGGTGGATTTGCGAACCATTTTCTTGTTGTTCTTGCGATCGTCGTCGCTGAAGACGCCGATGGCATAAATTACGGCGTTGGATTCGACCGCGACTTTCAACGTGTAGGCGAAACTTTTGCTGCTGGCGTCGTCGTCGCCGTCGGTGATGACCAGCAGGACCCGCTTGTCTTTGTGGCCTTTCTTCAGGTGATCGAGCGAGGCCACCGTAGCGTCGTACAGGGCGGTGCTGCCGCGTGTATCGATTTTTTCCAGAGCTTCGTGCAGTTCCTGCTGGTTGCTGGTGAAATCCTCATCGAGATCCAGATAGTACTCGTCGTTAAAGTTCACCACGAAAATTTCGTCGGCGGCGTTGCTGGTGCGCACGAAAGATAGCGCGGCGGCGTTTACCTGCGGACGTTTGTCCTTCATGCTGGCGCTGTTGTCGATGACCAGCCCCATGGTGACCGGAACGTCTTCGGCGGAGAAAACCGAGATTTTTTGTTCGACCTTGTCTTCGTAAACGTGGAAATTATCCTGGGTCAGGCCGGGAACGAATTGGCCTTTACTGTCGACGACCGTGGCGTGCAGGACCACGAGGTCGACGATGGATTTCAGGTGCTTGCTCTGCTCGTTCTGGGCTGCGGCTTGCGCGCTTCCCGGTGGCGGAGGAGGGGGCGGCGGATTCGGCAGCGGAATTTGGGCGTGCAGGCACGAGGCCGCAAACGCACAGACCATCAGGAATAAAGAAACTTTGCGCAGAAAAGGCTTAATGTCCCGGCGCGTAGTAACCGTTTTTGGCATAGACGGTGAGCGGAGGAAGTCCCTTCGGCGGCCGAAGCTTGATTTTGATCTTGCGCCATTTTCCATCGTGGGCGTGATCGCTGGGGCGGTATCCGACGACATATTGATTGCGCAGCTCCATGCTGATTTTGGTGGCAATGTCCGGCAAATCCTTGAGGCTCCCGACGGCGAAAGTGCGCCCACCGGTCAGCAGCGTCAGTTCCGACAATAAGCCGGGGCCTTCTTTCTCTTCCTGGGTCGGGCCGCCGCCGGGCGTGTACAAGCCGATCGCGTAAATCTGCACATCCGCTTCCCGGGCGTACTTGCGAATATCTTCTTCGGAGTAGCGACTGTGATTATCGCCTCCGTCCGATATGATGAGCAACGCTTTCTTCGCGTTGTGTGCTCCTTTCATCTCGCTGAGGCCGAGATAAATGCCATCGAGCAGAGCGGTCTCACCTTTTGCCGCGGTGAACATCAGATGGCTTTGCAATTCCTCGACGCTGGCGGTGAAGGAATTCGCCAGCTGGGCCCGGTCGTTGAAATTGACCAGCAGAAATTCGTCCTGCGGATTGGAAGTGCGGAAGAACTGGACCGCAGCGAGGCGCGACTTTTCGATTTTGTCGGACATGCTGGCGCTCATGTCAAAGATCACGCCGATGGAGATGGGCACGTCTTCGCTGGAGAAGCGGACGATTTCCTGTTCGACGTTATCTTCAAAAACCCGGAAGTTTTCCTGTTCGAGCCCGGTGACTAGGCGGCCGTAGGGGTCGGTGACCGAAACATTGACCAGGGCGATGTCGGTTTCGGCGTGAAGCGATTTACCTTTTTCCAGGCGTTGGGAATTACTGTCGGCATGCGTGGGCCCGACGGTCGGATTCTGCGCGAAGGAAGACGGAGCAAGCAGAAAGGTGGAAAAAGTCAGGAGAATGGCGCAAGTTCGCACGCTAGCTGCCGACATCGCCGGACGCTGAGCGCGCAGAATCAAAGTGGCCCCTCACCCCTGCTGCAATTTTCGAAGGGCTCCGGGCGGCCGCTCGAAAATCTCGAGAGGATTGTACCACCCGAACTTTTCAAAGCAAGCGAGAGGTGGAGCATTTTTTACCGCCTTGACGAGGGGGTAAGCGCTGCGTGGTAAGATTCACATTCTGCGGGAAAGGTTTGAGGGTGCGATGACGAATTCCGAGTCTCCGAAGGTGATTATCGTGATTCCGGCGCGTTTCGCCTCGGTTCGCTTTCCGGGCAAGCCCCTGGCGGAAATCCTGGGCAAACCCATGATTCAGTACGTGCTGGAGGGGGCCCGGCAGGCGAAACGCGCGGCGCAGGTGTTGGTGGCGACCGAGGACGAGCGGATCAAGAAGGCGGTGGAGGGCTCGGGCGGGGAAGCGGTTATGACCCGCGCGGATCACCGTACCGGTACGGATCGAATTGCGGAGGTGGCGGCCCACGTCCCGGCGGATATCTATATTAATGTGCAGGGCGACGAGCCGCTGATCGATCCGGAGACAATCGATGCCGTGGCCACGGCAATGTTGGAGGATGAATCGATCCAGCTGGCTACGCCCTGTTCGGCGATCACCCAGAAAAACGACATCATGGACCCGAACGTGGTGAAAGTGGTGCGGGATTTCGACGGCAACGGCTTGTATTTTTCGCGCGCGCCGATTCCGTGGGTCCGCGACACCGGAGCGCGGGTGGCGGCAAGCCATTGGAAGCATATCGGGCTGTACGGGTACCGCCGCGATACTTTGCTGGAATTTCCGACGCTGCCTCCAGGTGAATTGGAACGAATCGAGCAGCTCGAGCAACTGCGCTGGCTGGAGAATGGTTTTCATATGCGGGTGGTGGAGACGGAATACGATCCGGTTAGCGTGGATGTGCCGGCGGACATCGAGAAAGTGCAGAAAATCCTGCGCCAACGAGTGGAATCGTAAAAGCCGCATTCGATTCCTGGCGTGCGGCTCGAAAAAATATTTTCGGTCGAGTGAATCGTGGTTTGACACGCGAAGAGTTTCTCCGCATAATGATTTGTACCTAGTCGAGCCCGGAGGATTTCGAGCGACTTGCGCACCGCCCCCAAATATGTGTTTGTGACGGGTGGCGTGGTTTCTTCTCTCGGGAAAGGCGTGGCAGCCGCCTCCATGGCCTGCCTGCTTGAAAGCCGCGGACTTAAAGTTACCCTCCAGAAGTGCGATCCCTACCTGAACGTTGATCCCGGCACCATGTCGCCCTATCAGCATGGCGAAGTCTTTGTCACCGACGATGGCGCCGAGACCGATTTGGACCTGGGGCACTACGAAAGGTTTACCTCCGCACATTTGACCCGCGACCACAACTGGACCACCGGGCGTTTTTACGAATCGATCATCACCAAGGAACGGCGCGGGGATTACCTGGGCAAAACCGTGCAGGTGATTCCGCACGTCACCGACGAAATTAAATCCGCCTTCCGCAAAGTGGCCGAAGGCGTGGATATTGTGTTCGTCGAAATTGGCGGCACGGTGGGCGACATTGAATCGTTGCCGTTTTTGGAAGCGATCCGGCAGATGCGTTTGGAATTGGGCGCGGAGAATGTGATTTTCGTGCATCTCACGCTGGTGCCGTTTATTCCCACCGCGGGCGAATTGAAAACCAAGCCGACCCAGCACAGCGTGAAGGAAATGCTGAGCATCGGGATTCAGCCGGACATTTTGATTTGCCGCAGCGACCGGCACCTCGGCGCCGACCTGAAAGCGAAAATCGCCTTGTTCTGCAACGTCGCGCAATCCTGCGTGATTTCCGCGCCGGACGTGAGCAACATTTATGAAGTGCCGATGACCTTGGCGGCGGAAGGCTTGGACGAACAGGTTTTGCGATTGTTGCATTTGGAAGCACCGCCGCGGAATTTGAGCCGCTGGCTGGCGATGCTGGAAACGCTGGAGCATCCGGCCGGCGAAGTCCGCATCGGAGTGGTGGGCAAGTACGTGCAGTTGGAAGACGCGTACAAAAGTTTGCGCGAAGCGTTGGGCCATGGCGGGCTGGCGAATCGGCAGCGCGTGGTGATTGAGTGGGTCGAAGCCGAAGAAATCGATTCGCTGGCGGCCGCGGAGCAGCGCTTGCGGCATGTGGATGGGATTTTGGTTCCCGGCGGATTCGGGAAGCGGGGAATTGCGGGCATGGTTCACGCAATTACCTATGCGCGGCAAAGCAAAATTCCGTTTTTCGGGATTTGTTTGGGCATGCAATGCGCCACGATCGAATACGCTCGGCAGGTTTCGGGCGTGGAGCACGCGGACAGCACGGAGTTTGATCCGTCGACGCCGAACCGCGTGATTTACAAGTTGCGCGAGTTGCTGGGCGTGGACGAGATGGGCGGGACCATGCGGCTCGGCGCGTGGCCCTGCAAACTCGAGCCCGGATCGTTTGCGCAGAAAGCGTACGGGCAGCTGGAAATTTCGGAGCGGCACCGGCATCGCTACGAATTTAATTGCGAGTACGAGCCGACCTTGACCCGCGCGGGATTTCGGATCACTGGGCGAACGCCGGACGGTGTGTACGTCGAGATTGTGGAGGCGCCCGACCATCCGTGGTTTGTCGGTTGCCAGTTTCATCCGGAATTCAAATCGAAGCCGCTGGCCCCGCATCCGTTGTTTGCGGCGTTCATCAAAGCCAGCCTGGAACATCGTCATCGCCGCCAAGGCGTGGTCACGGAAAAGCGCGTGGCAGCAGCAGATCCCGCAACGGATTAGTTCTTCTCAGCCCAACTACCGTCTTATGCGGTACCCGAGGTTTGTCCCGTCTTTCGCTTTCTTGCGGGACGTCCGCCCAATTTTCCGTTCCGCCGCGCAGCCGAGGCTTTCGCCGCGCTTCGGGACTTCCCTCCGGTTGTTCCCAAACGCTCCGCCATCCATTTTCGAGAGCCGCGAAATCCGCGGAGCAGGGCCGGAAGATAGATGTCCGCATCGACGGACGGGAAGTGCAGGCCAAAACCGGAAGGCGATACTTCGATTCGGCGAAGTTGAGACGCCCGAGCACGCTCTAGACCCTGGGTATCACGCGGTGAGAAACCCACATCAATACCGGAGTCAAGACGAACGAACACCCGGCCCAGGCGCCGATCGTAGCGAGCCGAAACCGCCTTCGGGAAATTGGATCGCGCCATTCCGGCACGTTCCCGGGCTTCGTTGAGTTCGTCATGCGATACCATGAATTTCCTCCCAGGCGCGGCACAAGATTGTCGGCATCTGCAGCGTACCATAACCCAAGCCCTTGGGTTAAATATCTCGGTCCTCAATCCGGAATATCTGGTGTCATTCTCGCAAAGGTAGCGCATTAGCCTGTAGTATCTGCGGGCAAAATTGCGCGGTTGAAAAGCTGCGCGTTCCCTAATAGTCTGGTGCTTCGCAAGAGCACATCCACCAAAACATGCCGACCACACATAGCTTTTCCGTTGGGAAGGTTCGCCTGGGCGGCCATGCGCCGTTGTTTCTGATCGCGGGACCGTGCGTGATCGAAAGCGAGGCGCATGCGATGGGCATGGCCGAGCAATTGGGCGCGATCACCGCGGAACTGGGCGTGCCGTACATTTTCAAGGCTTCGTATGACAAGGCCAATCGTTCGTCCGGCTTGTCCTTCCGCGGGCCGCAAATCGAAGAAGGGTTGAGAATCCTGGGCCGGATTAAAGAGCGCACCGGCCTGCCGATTCTTTCCGACGTGCACGACATCGCGCAGGTGGGGCCGGCGGCGGAGGTCTGCGACATTCTGCAGATTCCGGCGTTTTTGTGCCGGCAGACGGATTTGTTGCTGGCCGCGGGGCGCACCGGCCGCGCGGTTAACGTGAAGAAGGGCCAATTTCTTTCGCCGTGGGAAATCGGCAATGCGGCGGAGAAGATCGCCAGCACCGGGAATGAAAAAATTATTTTGACGGAGCGCGGGGCGTCGTTCGGGTATCAGAATCTGGTCGTTGATATGCGCTCGTTTCCGATCATGCGCAAGCTGGGGTATCCGGTGGTTTTCGATGTGACTCATTCGGTGCAATTGCCGGGTGGCGAGGGGAAATCGAGCGGCGGCCAGCCGGAATTTATCGAACCACTGGCGCGCGCGGGCGCCGCCGTGGGGATCGACGGAATGTTTTTGGAAGTGCACGACAATCCGGCGAAAGCTTTGAGTGATGGGACCAACGCTTTGCCGCTGAGCCAATTCAAGCCGTTGTTGCAAAAAATTCAGCACCTGGCGGAGCTGGCGCGGGAGTGGGACGCGCGATGAGTCTGGCGACGGCGCGGCGCGTATTGCGGATTGAATCGGAAGCGATCGCCGGATTGATCGAACGGCTGGATGCGCGTTTCGAAAACGCGGTGGAGATGCTGTATTCGTGCAAAGGCCGCGTGGTGGTGACCGGGCTGGGCAAGTCCGGATTGATCGGGCGAAAGACGGCGGCGACGTTTGCGAGTATCGGCACACCGTCGTTGTTTTTGCATGCTTCGGAAGCGTTGCACGGGGATTTAGGAATGCTGACCGGCGATGATGTGCTGGTGGCGATTTCGTCGAGTGGTGAAACGGAAGAGCTCATCGAATTGGTGGAGGCGGTGAAGCGGCTGGGTGTGCGGTTGATCACCTTGACCGCGAATCTGAAATCGACGTTGGCTAGCGCGAGCAACATCGTGCTGGATATCGCGGTGAAAGAAGAGGCCTGTTCGTTAAATCTGGCGCCGACGGCTTCGACAGCGGCGGCGATGGCCATGGGCGACGCGCTGGCGATTTCGCTGCTGGAGCGGCGCGGATTCAAGGAAGAGGACTTTGCGGCGTTGCATCCCGGCGGGCGGCTGGGAAAAAAATTGCGGCGGTTGGAATCGTTGATGCACGCGGGCGAAGATGCGCCCCGGGTGCTGGCCAGCGCCAAAATGCCGGACGTGATTTACGAGATGAGCCGGAAGGGGCTGGGGCTGGCAGCGGTGACCGATTCCACCGGGAAGCTGCTGGGGATTATTACCGACGGTGATTTGCGGCGAGTGATGCAGCAACGAAAAGAAAATGTTCTGGAGCTTACGGCGGCGGATTGCATGACGAAAAACCCGGTGACGCTGCCGCGTACGGAGCTGGCGGCAAGTGCGCTGCGGCGGATGGAAGAGAAAAAGATCACGTCGGTGTTGGTGGTGGACGAGCAGGGCCGGCTGGAAGGCGTAGTGCACGTCCACGACTTGTGGACGCTGCAATTATTTTAGGAAAGCTGAATGATCATTCGCGAAATCAAATTTCCGGCGAAAGTGTTGCGGCGCGCCAAACCGATCAAGGTTTTGCTGATGGACGTGGACGGGACGATCACGCCCGGGTGGGTTTGCCTGCAGACCTTTCCCGATAGCAGTGTGGCGGAAATGAAGATGTTCAATGCGCACGACGGAGCGGGGATCAAACTGGCGGGGATCATGGGGATTCGCACCGGCTTGATTACGGGCAGAGATTCTCCGGCGACGGCGCGGCGGGCACGCGAGCTGGGCATGGAGTTCGTGGCCCAAAACCAGCCGAAGAAATTAGAAGCGTACAAGGGAATATTGATTCGCGCGGGCGTGACGGACGAAGAGGTCGCTTATATTGGCGATGACCTTCCCGACTTGCCGATTCTGTCTCGCGTGGGATTGGCGGTGGCGGTGGCCGACGCGGTGGTGGAAGTGAAACGCGCCGCGCATTACATCACCACGGTTCGCGGCGGCGAAGGTACGGCGCGCGAAGTGGTCGAACTGATTTTGAAGTCGCAGGGGCGCTGGAAGAAAGCGGTGCCGCAGGCGATCGCTTAGAAAACTCGTTTCTGAAAAATTAGAACCGGATCCTCAGTA
>Ga0302176_10000159_pt1 | contig 47648 bp, 38 predicted proteins | sample I_Palsa_E1_1_FD_198787 | JGI IMG/M metagenome (GOLD analysis project Ga0302176, IMG submission 198787) | Peat permafrost microbial communities from Stordalen Mire near Abisko, Sweden - I_Palsa_E1_1 | ecosystem: Environmental > Terrestrial > Soil > Palsa > Peat permafrost | place: Sweden...
GTGTTCCCTCGTAGCGGATTTCGATTTCAAATTTGTCGCCCGCCCGGGCCGGGGCTGGAAGAGACACGATCAATTTGGCTGCGGTGACCTCAAATTTCGCAGTTTCCTTATTTACCTTTACACTCTGAATGGTCAGGCCCACCGAATCGAACGCGACCTTGGCGGTTCCGTCCCGGAAAATCGCCAGGGAATGGGTCACATCGCCAAAAATCTTCTTCTGATCGAGGTCAAAACGTAGAGCAATCCTGGAATGCTGTAAGTCGTAGTCTCGGCTGCGCGCGTAGGGTTCATCGGCGCGTGCGCGAGCTGCAAAAATGGCCAGTACCGCCAGAACAATCATTCCCGTGGCAGCCGGCCTCCGGTGCCGTCTTGCAAAGAATTGCTTCATGGTGTGCATTTTCTCCCCAAAATCTCAAATTCCCTGCACCGCTGGCTCTCCGTGCTCAACCACGTGGCCTGCTGCTTCCAACGTCAAAACCGCGGCTCGAAACTGCTCCGATCGCACTAGCAGATAATCGGTGTCAAACGTCGAAATCACAAAAATGCTTATACCTACATCCGCCAACGGCGCGGTGATGGCTGCGAGGACGCCGACTTCGGTTAGTTCGAACGGACCATGCACCTTTAGCGCTCGCCACTGGGTCGGTTGCGAGAACCCTTCTGGGACGTTGCTCGCTGCGGTCACGACGGAAAGCTCTTCCCCGGTTCGGGTTACAGAAAAGAACGCTCGTCGTATCGCCCAAGGGGGGATGGCTGCGTCCGGCGGCAAGCGGACGATCGAAAATCGTTCGGCTATCAACGAAAACTGCAGGCGACGCGTTTTGTCATTCATCCGTTACAGCAGACCTCGCGTCAGCCCGCCGTCCACCGCGATGGACGTTCCATTTACATAGCTAGCTCGTTCCGAAGCAAGAAATGCGACCACTGCGGCAAATTCCGCGGGAGTGCCAACGCGGCCTGCAGGAATTTGACGGGTCCAGTTTGCAAACACATCCTGGGTTCGCTCACCGCTTCGTGCCGAGATCGCGCCTGCCAAATCGTCAAGTCGGTCGGTTCTCGTGTAGCCCGGACAAATGTTGTTAACCGTGATTCCGAACGCCGCATACTCGTTCGCGAGCGTCCGGGCCAGCCCCGCGACCCCGGCTCGCACCGAATTCGACAGCAGCAAGCCGTCCACCGGCTGCTTGACGGCTGACGAGGTGATGGTGATGAAACGTCCCCAGTTGTTCTTCTTCATGCGCGGCAAGGTTTCCTGCGCAAAGCACACCGCGCTGAGCAGCAACAAATCCACGGCTGCACGCCAATCCTTGAGCTCAGTGTCCGCAAAGGACTTAGACGGAGGACCACCCGAGTTGGTTATACAAATATCCATCCGCCCCAAGCGCTTATCTACTTGATCGACAAACCCCGCGATGGCTTCGGAATCGGTGAGATCCACCGATCGAAAGAAAACTTCGCGTCCAGTTGCTGTCTGTATCTCTGCCGCGGTTCGTTGTAAGGCTGGAACGCTACGCGCGCAGATTGCAACTTGCGCGCCTTCGCGGGCCAATTCCTCTGCAACCGCCCGGCCCAATCCTTTGCTAGCACCCGCGACGATCGCGACGCGATTTTTCAGGCCTAGGTCCACTTCGCCAACCCGTTCCAAGACTTCAATTCTGGCGTGAAACGATTGATGGCGTCAATGCAAGCGCGGAACGGTTGCACCGAGGCTAGCGGCAAATTGAGCAGACCTATGCACTCAACGGAACCTTCACACTCCGGAACAGGAAGCCGAGGCAAAAGCTTCAAAAGCCTCGCTCGACTCGCGCCCGCAGGCAAGTTCTACGCTGCCGAGGAATATCATCGGCGGTATCTGAGAAACGCAGAGCCGGCTCCTGCCGTATTGAAACCAGCCCTGGTAGGTTGCCAGGAATCTCCGTTGGCGGGCGCTGCTAGGCTAAGTTCTCCCCGCCTTCCGCGAGGCTTTTTCGGCTACAGGCTCGCGTCCGTCCGGCAACTTTTTCAACATTTGAGATTCCAGCGCGATGAGTTTCTTGCGTACCATTTCAATTTCCATGATCAATGGGAGCACCTGGTCGCAGGCCAATTCGAGCATGCTAACATCGTTCTCTTGGTTCATCATTTCTTCGCATTGGTCGACATACTGGGATGCGGCCCTTAGTATCTCGCCCAAAAGCAACAAATTGTCTGCACACAGTGGCTGTCCTGGCATTGGGTCCCTTGCTGATGATCTCTTGAAGCTACGGCCCCCGGGCAGCGGCACCTATACAGTTGTACAATCAACCTTCCGGCGGTTATCCCGTAGGCAACACCTAGTAGCCGCTGGCACTTGCACCCAATTTCGATGCTCAAAACGGGGATGAGGACGCGATGGATGCCAAGGCGCAGTTGGACTCCTTCATCGATAAATTCACCCCGGAGATTGCCAGCCTTACCCGCAAGGCCCTGTCGAAAATGCGCAAGCGCCTGCCCGGGGCAGTCGTTATGGTCTACGACAATTACAACGCACTGGCGATTGGCTTTGCCCCGAACGAACGCCCATCGGATGCGATCTTCTCTCTCGCTGTCTTCCCGGCCTGGGTCAGCCTGTTTTTCCTCCAAGGCGCGAAGCTGCCGGACTTGCACAAGCGTCTTCAGGGCTGCGGCAAAGTCGCGCGCCACGTGCGCCTCACCAAGCTCACCATCCTGGACGATCCGGAAATCGTCAGCCTCATGAAAACGGCGATGGATCGTGCCAGAGTTCCCATCGATCCTAACCAAATCGGGCGCTTGGTTATTCGCTCCGTTTCGCCGAAACAGCGGCCTCGCCGACCCAAGCCCGCGAAGCTATAGACATCGCTGATTTCGCAGAATCCTGTCGTCTGCGGTTTCACCCTCCGGCAAGGCTAGGTGTGAGCGGACGCTCGGTTTCAAGGTAATTCGAAAACCGCTCTGGCACCTAGAGCCACCGTTTTCTTTACGGTGTATTTCATTTTGGTCCAACCACACCTTAATTGGACCAGTTCCACCCCAGTCCTTGCTTGCGGGCTCCGCGGTCTTGGTAAGTGATTGATTACAAGTGGTTAACAAGGGTCTTCATTCGAGAGTATGGCGAGGGTTGTGCAACCACCGAGGGCTTGGTTGAGCCAGGAAACAACCGCCGGGCCTCGGTGTCCGAGGCAAGCGATTCGCCCCGGCCCACCGACCTTCGATTGCATAGGAATGACGAACGCAGACGCCCCACACGCTAATGGCAGCTCTATGAAGGCCGGATCGCGCCGGGGCTTAAACACCCTGAGGGCACTGTTGACGTGCGTTTTGCTCACCGCCATCTCCAACCCTCTCCCCACGGCTAGGGCCGAGTCCACGGCAACCACCGAGTATGCCGTCAAGGCCGCGTTCTTGTTCCATTTCGCGCAATTTGTGGAATGGCCGCCGGAAGCATTCAAAGATGCTGGCAGTCCGCTGACCTACTGCACCGTCGGCGACGATCCATTTCATGGGGCGCTCGATCAGAGCGTGTACAGCAAGAGCGTGGGGAACCGGCCGCTCCAAGTCCAGCACCTCAAGCAGTGGCAGCCAACCTCGGGTTGCCAGGTGCTGTTCATTGCTGAGTCCGAGAACCAGCGCCGGGGTGTGGAGCTGGCCGGCGCGAGCCAATATCCGGTGCTGACGGTCGGAGAAAGTCAATACTTCGTCCAACAGGGCGGGGTCATCGGGTTTTGTCTTGTGGAAAACAAAGTTCGGTTCAACATCAACTTGGAGGCAGCGGGAAAAGCCCGGTTGAAAATCAGCGCCAAGCTGTTGGCGCTAGCTAAGACCGTGATCGGGAATTCGGGAGGGAAGTGACATGCCATTTTATCGGGCTTCGATCGAGCGAAAGCTAACGTTCGTTATGCTTACTACCAGTTTGCTTGGATTGAGTGTGGCCTGCATCGGATTCGAAATCTACGAGCGGGCCAGCTATCGTCGCGCGATTACCAGCGAATTGACGGCCTTGGCGGATACTTTGGGAGGAAACACTACCGCTTCACTGGCCTTTAACGATCGTCAATCAGCAGCGGACATTCTAGCTGCGCTAAAGGCCGAGAGGGATGTCGTGGCCGCATGTTTATACGACAAGAATGAGAACCTATTCGCGCAATATCAGCGGGCCCCCGGAGGTCCCGATTGTCGAGTTCCTGCATTCCAAGACTCCCGGCCCCGATTTGCAGCTGAGTCCGTTACGCTGTACCGGAAGATTGTTCTCGGCGACGAAACAGCTGGCGGTATCGCCATCATCTCCGACCTCGATGCTTTTCATGCCAAACTCCGCCAATATACGGAGATCTCCGCTGCGGTTATCTTCTGTTCGGCTCTGGCGACGTTCTTAGTCTCTTCGCGCCTGATACGACTGATTACCGCACCCATTCTGCAATTGGCAGAAGTGGCCAGCACAGTTAGCGAGCGCGAGGATTACACGCTGCGCGCGGTTGCCGCCGGCGATGATGAAGTCGGAAAGCTGATCGCCGCCTTCAACCAGATGCTTCAGCGCATCCAGCAGCGCGACGCCGCGTTGAAGAATTCCAACGATCAGTTGGAATCGCGAGTCCAGGAGCGCACTCGGCAATTGCAGTCAGAAGTTGACGAACGTATCCGGGCTGAAGAAGCACTATCAGGCGAGCGCGGAATGTTGCGCGCTCTGATCGACAACGTACCGGACTTCATGTACGTAAAAGACGCGGAAAGTCGCTTTGTGGTGGCCAACGCCTCACTGGCGCGTTCGAGGGGCTTCAAGACCCCTGATGAAATGCTTAGCAAGAGCGATTTCGACTTCTATCCGGAGGAACTTGCCAGCGCCTACTATATCGATGATCAGCACGTCATTCGCTCAAAACAGACGCTCTTCGATCGAGAAGAAGAGTCCTTTGATAGCCTTGGGAAAAAAACCTGGGTGCTCACCACGAAAGTTCCGCTCTTCGACAAAACCGGATTGGTAACAGGTCTCGCCGGCGTCGGCCGTGACATCACCGAACGCCAGAAGGCGGAGCGAGAAATGCACTTGGCCAAAGAAACCGCGGAAGCAGCTAGCCGTGCCAAAAGCGAGTTTCTGGCAAATATGAGTCACGAAATTCGTACGCCGTTGAATGGCGTTATTGGCATGACCGATTTGGCGTTGGAGACCAAACTGACTGGCGAACAGCGGGAGTGCCTGGAAACGGTAAAAACTTCGGCAGACTCGCTGCTCACGGTGATCAACGACATTTTGGACTTCTCGAAGATTGAAGCGGGCAAGATCGACTTGGATCTGATGGATTTCGATCTGCGGCAGTCCCTGGAAGCAACTCTCAAGACCCTTGCGCTACAGGCACACGAAAAAGGTTTAGAGCTGCTATCTGAAGTGGCATCCGAGGTACCCCAGGCAGTGCGCGGAGATCCGAGTCGCCTGCGACAGATCTTGGTGAACCTGGTGGGAAACGCCATTAAATTCACCAGTCAAGGGGAAGTTGCCCTTAACGTAACCTCGGTACAGACCGGGAGCAAGGAATGCGTGCTGCAGTTCACGATTTCGGACACCGGGATCGGCATTGCGGCTGAGAAGCAAGAACTCATTTTTGAGCCCTTTACCCAGGCGGATACCTCCACCACGCGGCAGTATGGGGGAACCGGTTTGGGACTAACGATTTCGACCCGGCTGGTGGCGATGATGCACGGGAAGATATGGGTTGAAAGTGAATTGGGACACGGCACGCGTTTCCACTTCACCGGAAGGTTTGGAATCGCCGACGCGCAGACTCTCGCCGCCGAAGCGGTTCGTCCGCGTGAAATACTACGGCGCGCGAAAGTTCTAATCGTCGATGACAACCTCACTAATCGTGGAATTTTGGAGCGGATGTTGCGGAACTGGGAAATGAAAGTAGCGTCCGTCGCCGGCGGTGAAGCAGCACTTGAACAATTGTCCCTGGCTCGAGAAGCCAGCGATCCCTACCAGCTGATTTTGATGGACATGCACCTGTCTGAGATGGATGGCTTCGAACTCGTGGAACGCATCCGGCAAACTCCTGGCCTCGCCACTACCACAATCATGATGCTAAGTTCGGCAGACCGCCGCGGGGATTCGTCGCGCTGCCGGGAACTCGGGGTTCTAGCCTACCTTGTAAAGCCCGTCTCGCAGTCCGAGTTGCGTGACGCGATTGCCCGGGTGCTCGGGGCCAAAGACCAGGGCTATGACCCTCCGCTGAACTCGAAAGTGATCCCTCCGGATACGCGCGACTCTTCGGGATTCTTGAGTGTGCTTCTCGTGGAAGACAACGCAGTCAACCAGCGCCTAGCCGCGCGATTGCTCGAGAAGAGAGGCCATCACGTCGTGGTTACAGCCAATGGACAAGAAGCGCTCGCAGCGCTCGAAAACAGCGCTTTCGACTTGGTTTTTATGGACGTGCAAATGCCGGTCATGGATGGGCTGGAAGCAACAGCGGTCATTCGCAAGAAGGAACAACTTACCGGCAATCACCAGCCAATAATCGCCTTAACTGCGCACGCGATGAAGGGCGATCAGCTGCGCTGCTTGGATGCCGGCATGGATGGCTATCTGAGCAAGCCCATTCGAACCCAGGAGCTCGACGCCATCCTTGACCGGTTCGTGATCGGTCGCAAAGCAGTGCCGCATACTCGCGAAAGCCTGGTCTGAGGCACACGCCCCGAGTGGTGGACATACTCGCTCGGTAGGTTTATAGGACCAGCTGTGCCAGTCCTCACGGCGTTTCCGCAACTGGTATGCTGGGGTCTGACGATGAGCGACGTCTTTCCATACCGACGGTTTTTGCCCGGCACCCAGCCGGACGATTGCATCCCCCGTAAGTTTCTTCCGTGCGCCGTGCGCCGACCAAACCGCTAGTACATCAAGCGGGTGATCAACGCGGGCGGTATTCCACGAAAAAACAACGTCCTCAATCAAGTGTATGCGAATGTGCTGGGGAGGCCGGTGCTGGTGTCAAGCAAGAGCGTAGTCAGCCTGGGGTCCGCGATTTTCGCGTTTCTCGCAGCGGGAACTTTCCAGAGCGTCGAAGAGGCCCAGGACAGAATCTATCCCGGACATGCGGTGTTCACGCCCGAGCCGACGGCGCAGGGAGTGTACGACGAACTGTATACGCTATATCGATAAGTTTATTTTGCTTTTGGCCAGCCACGGAATACCAAGTTCGGCGAGATACTGCCGGGGCTGATTGGATCTGGCGCAAAGCGCGAACTAGAGACGCGATGAGTGCAGGATAGTCGCAACGCCGCGGACGGGTCTAAAAATTGAGAGGCGCCCCGGTGAGTTGCTGTACTTCCGCAGCGGTCCAACCCGGCACCAAATCCCGCAGGAGCAAACCACGTTCGGTAACATCCAGCACCGCCAAATCCGTGACGATGGTGTCCACGCACGCCAAACAGGTTAAAGGATAGGTGCACTCGCGGACGATCTTGGGCTGCCCATCCCGCGTGGTGTGCTCCATGCACACCATCACGCGCTTGGTGCCTGCGGCGATGTCCATCGCGCCCCCGATGGCCCCCGCGCCTTTGGCTCCAGGGACTTTCCAGTTGGCCAAATCACCGCGTTCGGAAACCTGGAAGGCGCCGAGCACCGCCACATCCAGATGGCCGCCGCGAGTCATTAAATGAGCATCCGCTTGGTTAAAGAACGATGCGCCAGGAATCAGGGTTACCGGTACCTTCATGGCGTCGACGAGGTCGAAGTCTTCCTCGCCGGGTTTGGCGCGCCGTCCCATACCCAGTATTCCGTTCTCGCTATGGAAATAGACGGTAATGCCTACGGGCAAGTGATCGGCGATCAAATTCGGAATGCCCCAGCCGAGATTCACGAAAGCGCCATCGGGTAACTCCCGCGCCGCTCGCACAGCAATCTGATCGCGGGTCAGGCGTTGTTTTTCAGACATAGCGGATCCCCTTGGCCACCACTACGCGATGCACGAAGATGGCCGGCGTCACCACCACTTCCGGGTCGATGGCCCCGACAGACACAACTTCCTCCACCTCGGCAATGGTGGTGGCCGCGGCCATGGCCATGATGGGATTGAAATTGCGCGCCGCCAGGCGGTAGGTCAGATTCCCCAGGCCGTCGGACTTGTCGGCCTTGATAAAAGCGAAGTCGGCGTGAATGGGCATTTCCAGAATGCACCGCTGACCATTGATTACGCGCTCTTCCTTGCCGGCTGCGACTTCCGTGGCGACGCCGACGGTGGTGTAAAAACCGAGCAGGCCCGCGGCAGCGGCGCGCATGCGTTCGCACAGAATTCCTTGCGGAACCAGTTCGATGGTCACCTCGCCGGCGGCATGGCGCTCTTGAAAGGCAAACGAATGCGGGCCGGGAAACGCGGCAATTACGTGGCGAATCTGGCCGCTCTTGAACAGCGGTGACAATTCGCCGTCGCGGGTACCGCAATTGTTGCTGATGGCGGTGAGTTCTTTGGTGCCGCGGCGTACCAGCGCCTGAATCAGATTGTTCGGGAACCCGGAGCCGCCAAAACCGCCAAACATGATGCGCGCGCCGTCGGAAATGGAGTCCACTGCGGCGTCCAGCGTGGCACAAATTTTACTTTTCACGTTGCGGCTCGGAAGCAGAGGGCTGGGCGGCGTCTGTCCCCGGCGCCGGGTGTTTTGATTCTAGCGCAGGCGGGGACAGCAGGCGGACGGCATTTTCTTTGAGGATGAGCTTATGCACTTCGGGGCGGAAGCCGGCTTGCTGGAAGTCCGCGAGCCAGCGGTCGGGGGTCAGTAACGGGAAATCGGTGCCAAATAGCATTTTGTGTTTTAGAAGTGTGTTGGCGTATTGGACCAGTTGGGGTGCGAAATATTTGGGAGACCATCCGGAGAGGTCGATGTAGACGTTGGGTTTGTGGAGACAGACGGAGAGGGCTTCGTCCTGCCAGGGCCAGGAGGGATGGGCGATGATGATTTTCATATCCGGAAAGTCTGCCGCGACGTCGTCGAGATGCATGGGATTGGAATATTTGAGGCGCAGGCCCCCGCCGCCGCGCATCCCGCTGCCCATGCCGGAGTGACCGCTGTGAAAGACCGCCGGCAGCTTGTGCTCAGAGATGACCTCGTACATGGGATAGGCCATTTTATCGTTGGGATAAAAACCCTGGCAGGTGGGATGAAACTTGAAACCGGCGACTTTGAAATCGGTGATGAGGCGGCGCATTTCGCGGATGCCCATCTTGCCTTTGTGCGGGTCGATGCTGGCGAAGGCCAGCATCATGTCGGAGTTGGCGGCGGCAGCTTCGGCGACTTCTTCGTTGGGGATGCGGCGGCGGCCCATTTCAAATTCGCTGTCCACGGCGAACATGACCAGACCGATTTTTTGTTCGCGGTAGAGAGCGATGGTCTCGGCGATGGTGGGCAGTTTGCCGGACTTGAAATACTTAATTTTGGCGTGATCGAATTCTTCGCCGTAGGCGTCATAGGGTGCGTGGCAGGGCACTTCAGCATGGGTGTGAACATCAATGGCGACCAGATCTTCGGTTCTCATGCGTTTTGGCCTATGTAGAGAGATAGAAGTTCGCCCACGTCGTGGATGGCGATGTGGGGATGCTGAGATTTTTTCAGGTGCTTAAAAGAATCGGCCGCACCAATGCCGGTTTGTACCGCGATGGCCAACGATTTGCCGCGGTGAGCCATGGGAACCTCCAGCGCGGGATCGTCGCCGACCACCGCGATATGCTTTGTTGCGACGTTCAAGCGATAGCTCGCGCAGCGCAGTGCAGCGATGTCTGGCTTGCCGACTAGGTGGATTTTTGCGCCAGTGAGATCGCGAATCATGGCGGCGATGGCGCGCGAGGTACCCAGGGTTTTGCCTTCGGCGGTGGCGAAGAACAGGGATTGCGAGCAACTGTAGACTTTGGCGCCGTTCCAGGCGGCGTAACAGGCGGATTCTAGCGCGGGCATGGTGAATTCGCGGAACCAGCCGATGAGGACGGCGTCGGCGGTGGGTTTGCCTTCGGGCTTAAGGATTTCGAGGCCGGCGTCTGCCAAAGACTTGGTCATGCCTTCGGTGCCTAGCGCCAGGATGCGGCGGTAGCCTTTTTCGACAAAGAGATCGGCGGCTACGCTGGCGGGGGTTAGGACGGCATTGCCGGGAAGATCGAAGCCGATTCTGCGGAGGGTTTCGACGTAGGCGACTGGGGTGAGCGCCGTGCCGTTGGTAAACAGGACGTAGGGAAGATTTTGTTTGTTTAGGTGCGCGATCATTTCTCGCGCGCCGGGCAGAGGATTTAAGCCGTGGTTGGTTTTGTCGCCCAGGACTAGAGTACCGTCCATGTCGAAGATGAAGGCGCAGATGTTGCGCAGTCGCTTTATGGCGGAAGAGGATGGAGCCGGTGTCGAAGGCGATTTTGTCTTGGAGTTAGGAGTGGTCATCGTAAGCTTATACGGAATCGCTCGATGGGCCGAACTAAAGCCCGGCCGATACAAAACCTTTCTGGCTGTGAAGTTCCAGGCGGAAATTCGGCTTCTCGATGACGATATCGGAGGTGGCTGGGCGTTTGGCTAATTCACGGATGAGCTTTAGTAACGGCTGGGCTTGGGGATTGTAGTGGCGTTTGGCCGAGCCGGCGGATTGCATGGCGTCGACTTGGTCTTGGGGCATGGTTGCGCGCAATAAAAATTCCTCGTCGGAGATGCCGGTTTTGAAGCGCTTGCGGAGTTCCTGCGGTGGGAGTGGTGGTGGTTCGGTGGCTAATTCTTTGGCGCGGTGGCCGGCGAGGATGCGGTCTTTGACGGCGGGATCCAATTTGCCCGCGGGCCGGCCGAAGTTGCCCTGGACGTAGCGAATGATTTGGTCGGAGACGTTTTCGTAGCGCTCTTTGCTGAGGATGTTGTAGAGGGCTTGGGTGAAAATGATTTGAGGAAAGGGCGTGACCATGATGGGGTAGCCGAGGTCGGCGCGGACTTTGGCGACTTCTTCGAGGACTTCGGGGAAGCGGTGTGCGAGATTTAGCTCGGCCAGTTGGCGGCGCGTGGTGGTCATGACCCCGCCGGCGGTTTGGTGGCGGAGGAAACTCGCGTCGTAATCTTGAGGGGTGCCGGAGGGAAGATTTTCTGCGGCGGCGAGTTCGCGGAAATAGTTGGCAACAATGGCTAGCGCGCGATCGTCGATGTCCACAGTGTGCCCGAGGTCGCGAATATTCGTCACAGTACGTTGCGCGTCGGGAAGAGAAGAGCCGTTGGACAGCGGACCGCAGGCCACCTGCAAGACTTTAATGCCGAGTTCGGCTGCGGTGGCGTAGGTGTGCGATGCCAGGCCGATGGTGCAATGGGAATGCAATTCGAGCGGCTTGGTGCCGAGTTGGCTTTGGATGGCGGGAATTAAGGTGCGGGCGCGTTCGGAGGCAAGCAGGCCGCTGGGATCCTTGATATAGAAGCGATCGATGTGCGGGGACTTTACGACTTGCGCGGCGAGGTTGGCGTAGAAGGAGTCATCGTGCACGGCGCTGAGCGTGTAGGTGAGGGCCGCGACGACCGTGGCGGCACCCGCCTTTTTGATCATGCGCGCGGATTCCAGCAGCGCGTCGACATCATGCATGGGGTCGAGCACCACATAGCGCGAGATGCCGTTGGCAACCAGGCGGTTGTAGACCAGTTGCATGAAGTCGGGATGCTGGGCTTCCCAGGAGATGAAGCGCAGACCGGTGCCGATGAATTGCAACGGCGTGTTGGGGGTAGCCTCATGCATGAGGCGGATGCGTTCCCAGGGATTTTCTTTGTGGGTGCGCACGGCTATGCCCATGTGGGTGCTGGAGGTGAAGTCCAGAGCAAGGAAGCCGACGCGGTCCATGACCGGCGCGATGGTGACGAGGTGGCGGGTGGCCAAGCCCGTAGCGCCCCAGAGGGATTGGTTGCCGTCGCGTGTAGAAACGTCGATTAGTTGGACGTCGGCCATATTAGTCTTTCGTCTCAGGGCTCACGAAGCTGCCGCCACGGTTTGTGACTGCAGGAAGCGTGGGAGATAGCCGGTGTCCACGCCGCCTTGCGCGAATGCCTGGTCGCGCATCACGAGCGAATGCATTCCCAGATTGGTGGTGACGCCGGCGATTTGGAAACGGTTGAGCGCGCTGTTGGTTTTGGCGATGGCTGTGGCGCGGGTTTCGCTGTGGACGATTAATTTTGCCAGCAGAGAATCGTAGTACGGCGGAACCGCGGCGCCGGATTGCATGTGGGTATCTACGCGGATATCGTGGCCGGCGGGCTGGATGAATTTGGTGATGGTGCCGGGGCTGGGGCGGAAACCGTGATACCAGTCTTCGGCGTTGATGCGGCATTCGATGGCGTGGCCGTGAAGGTTTATGTCGGATTGGCGATGGCGGAGCGGGTAGCCTTCGGCTACGGCGATTTGTTGTTCGACCAGGTCGAGGTTGGTGATGACTTCGGTTACGGGATGCTCGACCTGGATGCGAGCGTTCATTTCGAGGAAGTGGAAGGCGTTGCGGTCGCAGTCGACGAGCATTTCTACGGTGCCAAGGCCGCGATAGCTTAAATGTTTGGCAAAAGCGACCGCCGCGTCCTGCATCTCTTCGCGGAGTCTGGGCGCAAGATTGGGGGCTGGCGCTTCCTCGATTAGTTTTTGGTAGCGGCGCTGGATGGAGCAGTCGCGGGTGCCGAGGTGGACTACGTTTTGGCCGTCGCCGAGGACTTGCACTTCCACGTGACGGCCCTTGGCGATAAAGCGTTCGAGGTAGATACGCGAGTCACCGAAGGCTGCTTGGGCTTCGGCCATGGCCAGTTCGATCAAGGGGGCGAGCTGCGCAGCGTCGTGAACCTGCTTCATGCCGCGGCCACCCCCTCCGGCTACGGCCTTAATAAGGATGGGGTAGCCGATCTTGTCGGCTAATTGCTGGGCCTCTTCAATGCTGCTGACTTTTCCGCCAGGGACGCCAGGGAGGCCGACTTGCTCAGCGTGGGCACGGGCTTTGAGTTTGTCGCCGACGGCGTCGAGTTGGGAGGGAGTTGGGCCGATGAAAATAATATCGGCGGCTTCGCAGGCTTCCGCGAGTTTTTGATTTTCGGAGAGGAAGCCGTAGCCGGGATGGATGGCGTCGACGTCTGCGAATTTTGCGGCAGCGATGATGTTGTCGATATTTAGATAACTTTGCGTGGAATTGGGCGGGCCGATGCAGATGGTGTGGTCCGCTAGGTTTGCGCCTCGCGAATGCAGATCGACTTCGGAAGCGGCGAGGATGGTTTCGATTCCCAGGCGTTGGCAGGTGTCTATGATGCGGACAGCGATCTCGCCGCGATTGGCGATCAGGATACGGCGGATCGGAGTTCGAAGGAGATTTAAGTTGCTCGCGCTCATGGAATTTGGATCTCCGGGCACGCTGAGAATTGCGGCGCTTCCGGAAAAAGAGCGGAGCATGCTGCGCCACTACAAAGGCTGTTCTGTTGCGCGCTCATGAAGGATCCGGCTTGATGCGCATGAGTATCGAGCCTTGTTCAGCGAAGTGGGCGTTGGAGATCAGGATTTCGGCGATGGTGCCGCTGGCGCCAGCGTGAATGGCGTTCATCAACTTCATGGTTTCGATGATGCCGATGACGGTGTCTTCCTGTACGACGCTGCCAATCTCCACGAAGACTGGATCGCCGGGCCTGGGGGCGCGGTAAAAAGTGCCGGGCAAGGAAGTGCGGATGGCGATGGTCTTGGGGTCGTCGTTGGCCGCTGAGGCGCTTTCTGGCGTTGTGGCCGAAGTAGTGCTTCGAGCTTGCGAAGGCGAAGAGTCGGCGCCGGGCGGCGATGGGCACGCGGCCTTCAGAATTTGCGGAGTCGCTAACGATTCGGATTCTTGCGACCATTCGCTAGTGGCTTGGTCGCCGGTGGATTGGCGGCGCAGGGTTAGTTTGAAGCGCTCGGTTTGCAAATGCAGGACGTCGAATTTAGTGGCGTCCAGCAAATCCAGAATTTCCCGGACATCTTCGTTGGTGAGCTTCATTTTTTGAGCGCTCCTCCGCTGAGGAGCGCTATGACATGATCGAAGGCTTTACCTTTTGGCGCGGCAACCGGAGCTTTATCTTTAGCGGCCCAAACGGTTTCGGGGCGGCTTTGCAGCAAGAATAAATTTCCCCCTGGGGAGTGGTTGCGCGACACGGCCCACTCAATGTCCTGCGGGGCGTGGTAGTGACGCTCAACCTGACGGGCAATTGTTACTAACGCGTGGAGTTCGTCGTCGGAAAGGCACGGGATGTTTTGGCGCTCCTCGGGGACTTCCTGGTCACTGACTCCCGCGCCGTGCGAATTGGGGAGGTGTTCGCGCAACTTTGTCGATACATTACGCTGAACAATTTCTCCCGTGACTTTGCTGATCACATATTTGTCGGGTGTGACTTCGCCGCTCACGATGGCGGAGCCGAGGCCCCAACTGGCTTCGAGGACGACTACGGAGCGGTCGCCGGTGGTGGGGCTGCGCGTGAACATTACGCCGGAGCAGCGGGAATCGATCATCTGCTGGATGACCACGCCCATGGCCAAGCCTTCTTCGGGAATGTTCAGGCGGCGGCGATAAGTGAGAGATTCGACGCTGTAGAGACTGGCCCAGCATTTGCGAACATGACGGATTACGGAGTCCGATCCCCGGACCCAGAGGTAGGTGTCTTGCAGGCCGGCGAAGCTGGCTTCCGCGCTATCTTCGGAAGTGGCGCTGGAACGGATGGCGACGGGGCAGGTGGCGTTTTCAGGTGCGCGATGTAACTCTTCGTAGGCCGCGGCGATGGCGGACTGTAAATCTTCGGGGAGGGGGGCGCATTCGATTTGGGCGCGAACTTGTTCGCTGAGTTGCACGATGGCGGCGGAGTCTTGCGCGGAGAGTTTGCTTACTCCGCGGCGAATGGAGCCTTGGGGATCGAGGATGGTGAGAAAACGCTCGAAGGCGGAAGTGGTGACAACGCAGCCGCTGGGGACGCGGATTCCGGCGCGAGCGAGTTCGCCGAGACTAGCGCCTTTGCCGCCGACGCTGGGGCGGTCCTGGATGCCGATTTCCGCGAAACGGCTGACGATATTTAGTGCTGCCATGGTGCGGGCCTTTCGGTTGCTGGTGCGCTTATTCTGAGCGCATTTGGTGCGACTGCGCTTACGAAAATTCAATCCAGGATGCGGACGATGCCGCGATTGCCGTCGACGCGCAAGCGCTGGCCGGTCTTGATGCGCGTTGTTGCCGAACCGCAGCCGACGACGGCGGGCAGCCCATATTCACGGGCCACGATCGCGGCGTGGGACATGGTGCCGCCGATGTCGCTGACAGCAGCCTTGATTTTGCCGAACACCGGGCCCCAGCTCGGAGCGGTGACGGGGCAGACGAGGATTTCGCCTTCGCGGATTTGTGCGATGTCGTTAACGTTTTTGAGTACGCGGGCAATGCCTTCGACAATGCCGGGGGAAGCGGCAAAACCTTTGATTTCCCTGGCGTCCAGCGCTGTGGCGCTGCTGGACCAGGTTTCCAGAGTCTCGTTGGTGATGCCCCAGAGCATTTGCAATGCGGGATCGCTGATATCGTCCGGAATGGGTCCGAGAGCCGGCGGAGCGTTCCAATCTTTTAACCTTCCGAGGATGCGTTTGCGTTTCTCGATGATGGGACGCCAGTGGTTGCGGCCGAGCGGCTTGCCGCCACCCGCCCACGAAAGGCTTAAGTCGGCGAGGAGACTTTCGATTTCCACGTATTGCAGGTGGAAGATGTCGTCGGCCTCCACCAAAACATCTTTGGCGACCAAGAGTGCGCCGAAGGTTTTTACTTTCTTGAAGAACAACGTGGTGAACCAGTGTTCGCAATAGAATTTGTGATCTTCGACGAAGGGGAAAACCAGGTGGCAGAGGCCGAGCATTTGATCGAAGGCTTGTTGCTCGTCAGGGCTGGACAGAAGTTCACGAAATTCGCCGATGATGCGAGTGCGCTCTTCTTTTAGTTTTTCCGTGGGGCGATCAAGGGAGACGCCCTGGCGGAGTTGTTCGACGTAGCGCGGGAGGGCGGAGAAGGGGACAGAGAGATCGTCGTTCCAGCTGAGGTGGTGGTGATAAAAGCCGTCGCCGGTGGACATATGAAACCACGGTTCGCGGGACTTTTCGAGTTCGGCAAGCCACTTCTGGCCGTTTTCGCCGCGCTTCTGCATGGCCGCTAAAACGTCTTGCGGGTCGCAATCGGCGGTGAAGAGGTCGTCGACGTTGTGTTCGATGGCTTTTTTGGCCAGGCGCTTCAGTTCGTCGTCGGGGCGGAACATCAAGACTTCTATGCCGGCTACCATACGCGCGATGGTCTGGTCGGGCGTTTCCGGGAAAGCTTTTTTGCAAAATTGGAAAAACACCATGTACGCGCCGTAGCCAAGCATCAGCATTTCAAAATGGTGGTGCCACATCTTGGAATAGAGCTCGAGGAGGCGATGGTATTTTTCCTTGATGTAATGGTTTTCGCCGAGTCCCGTGGCATTGGTCACATTTTCGATGGGCGCGTGTTCGGGGAGTGTGGGGGCTTGGATGGCGGCGATTTCGCGGATCATGTTTTCCATGCGCGTCGTCCATTCGCCGAGGATGCGGTTCCAATTTTCGTAATAGTAGCCGGCGCGCTCCTGGAAGAGTTCAAGACGGCGGCCAATTTCCGCAGGATCGCTGACCGGATTGGCGGTGATGTATACCCGGCCGTTGGCGATGCGGTGCTCGATGCCCATGGTGGTAGGGAAGACGAAGATGCGTGTGGTAAATGCGCCCAGCCCCTCGTAGGCGACTTCGCCAGTGATGGCGTCGAAGGCAGGCATGGGCTCGGGGAAGTGCATGGCGTTGTAGAACCAGAAGCGCTGATCGTCTTCCGGCTGAAATTTCGTGTAGTACGGATACATGGATTCCCAGCCTGCGGCGCCGGGGACTTCGGTAATTTGCGAAGGCAGAAGGAAGGTACGTTTGGCGTCAGTGGGCATGCGGCTTCTCCGTGGAGGCGGTCTGCGCACCGGTTGCGGGCGGGCCGGGTGGTTGCAGCGCGTAATCGGTTTGCGTTTTCGCGTAGCAGGTGAAAAATTCCAGGGCGTGGGGATTGGCCATGGCGTTGCGGTTGGCGGCTTGGTCGGCGGCGACGCCGAGGAGAATTTTTCTAACCGCCACTTCCAGTTTTTTGCCTGTCAGGGTGACGGGGATTTCGGGAGTTTGCAGGATGCGGTCAGGAACATGGCGCGGGGAGTATGCCAGTTTGAGTTGGGTGCAGATTTTTTCTTCGAGGGCGGCGTCGAGGTTGTAGCCGGGGTTGAGTTTGACAAAGAGGGGCATGAAGAATTTCGCGCCGGGGAGGTCGAGGCTCACCACGAGGGCATCATCGATTTCCGGGAGCGTAGCCAGCGCCCGATAAATTTCGGCTGTACCGATGCGAATACCGTGGCGATTCAGGGTCGCGTCGGAGCGGCCGTGGACGAAGCAGCCGCCGCGCTGGTTGATGCGCAGGAAATCGCCGTGGCGCCAGACGCCGGGAAAGTGTTCGAAGTAGGACTCGCGGTAGCGGGCGCCGCCAGGATCGTTCCAAAAATAAAGCGGCATCGAGGGTAACGGCTGGATGATTACCATTTCGCCTACTTCGTCGATGACTGGCCGGCCCTGCTCGTTAAAAGATTCTATGGCCACGCCCAGAGAGCGTGCCTGGATTTCGCCTGCATACACCGGGAGCGTGGGAACGCCACCGATGAATCCCGTGCAGCAGTCCGTGCCGCCGCTGCCGGTGGCCACCCATAAATCCTTCTTCACGTTGTTGTAGAGCCCGCGGGCATTACCGCGCGAAGATGGGAGAGGTCGAATTTCTCACGCGGGACCATTCCGGATTTTTTCATGAGATCGACGTAGGAAGGGCTGGCACCGAAGAAGCTGGCTTGGCAATCCTGCGCAACTTTCCAGAGGACGCCGGCGGAGGGATAGGCGGGATGGCCATCGTACAGGACTGGGCAAGTATCGCTGATGGGAAAGCTGGCGAGCATATTCCACATCATCCAGCCGGAGGTGGTGAAGAAGAAGCCGCGCTCGCCGGGATGGAAATCCATGTGGAAGGTCTGGAGCTTCAGTTGTTCGAGGAGAATGCCGCCGTGGCCATGCACGAGGGCTTTGGGGAGTCCCGTGGTACCGGAGGAAAACAGCACCCAGAGCGGGTGATCGAAGGATACTTGCTCGAACTGGAAGTCGCGAGCGGAGATGGCCGGGTGGTTCATGACGGAGTCCCACAGCTCGAATGTTTTGGAATGAAGTGTGGCGTTTTGCGGATCGAGGTAAGGCAAGAAGATGATCTTTTCCAGCTCCGGGAGAGTAGCGATGAGTTGCGCTACTTCGCTTCTGCGGTCGAAAGGCTTGCCGCCGTAGCGGTAGCCGTCCACGCAGAAAAGCAATTTGGGCGACAGCTGCTGAATGCGATCCATGGCGCCCCGCGAGCCGAAGTCGGGGGAGCAGCAGCACCATATGGCCCCCACGGCGGTGGTGGCAAGCATGGCGATCATGGTTTGCGGGATGTTGGGCATGTAGGCCGCGATGCGGTCGCCGGGCCGAATTCCGAAGTTGCGGAGTTGCGTGGCCAGGATACGGACTTGGGTAGCGAAGAATTCCCAGCCGACGGCCGTTAACGGCGTAGTCTCCGTTAGGTAGTAGAGAGCCGTCGCCCCGGGGCGCTCATGGCGCAGGACATGCTGGGCATAGTTCAGGCGCGCGCCGGGAAACCAATGGGCACCGGGCATGGCGCTATGCGCCAGAACTCGGTCGGAACTGGCCGATGATTGTACTGAAAAGTAATCCCACATCGCCTGCCAAAAGCCTTCGATATCGGTCACCGACCATTGCCACAGGGAAGCGTAGTCGGCAAAGCGCTTTCCGCGCTGTTCGGCCAGCCACGTTGTGAATTTTGCCATGTTGGTTTGGCCTGCTTGTGCGGGCGTGGGCTTCCACAACAATTCGCCTTCGCGAACGGGAGAGGCGATGGGCGTGACTTGGGCTGGAAACTGGGTCATTTTTTTAGCGCCGCGCGAGGGAGCGCAGAATACCCGCGTTATTTGCTGCGATCAAGTTTCGTGTTTGGGAACTGTTCATTTTTGTTTATCGAATAAGCGTTCCATGGCGCGTATTTCCCTCGGGAGCGGGACGCTCAGATTCTGCTCGTTTTCATTTCTTGGGCGATGAATTCGGCCTGGCGCAAGGCTAGTGCAACGATTGTCAGCGTGGGATTGGCGGAGCCCGGAGTGCTGATAGCGCTGCCGTCGGAAACAAAAAGATTAGCGATATCGTGGGTTTGCCCGTGTTTATTGCTGACCCCGTCTTCCGGCCGCACGCTCATGCGCGCCGTGCCCAGATTGTGCGTGGCCGGGGGCGTGGGCCCCATCACCGTTTGCTTTGCGCCGGCGGCTTCGAACAGTTTTGCCATTTGTTGACGCGCGTGTTGCCGCATGGCGCGATCATTGGGGTGTTCGTCAACGTGCACGTTGGGAACCGCAAGGCCGTAACTGTCTTTAACCGCGGAATTCAGCGTGATGCGATTCTCCGCGCGCGGCAAATCTTCGCCGTTGATGAACATGCCGGAGATGTTGCGGTAGTTTTCCATGATGGCTGCAAAATCGCGTCCCCAGCCGCTGGGAAGGCCGACCAGGGGGAAGGTTGGCAGATCCAGCGCGCACAGTTCCAGGCGATAACCGCCGGCGAATCCACGCGCGGAATTATGGATCGCTTCGTCTTCGATGACACCCGCTAAAGTTGCGCCGCGCCAGGAATAAACCGGCTTTTCAAAAATACCCCAGACGAAGCCGGTGATTTGGTGGCAATAGTTTCGCCCGACTTGATCCGACGAATTCGCAAGGCCGCGGGGAAATCGCGGCGAGTCTGAGAGCAGCAATAACCGGGCGGATTCGATGGCGTTGCCTGCGACGCAAACGATGCGCGCTTTTTGGCGTTGTTCGATACCTCGCGGGTCGCGATAGACGACCGCGTTGACGCGACCGTTCTTGTTATGCTCGATCCGCGCAGCGGTGGATTGCACCCGCAGATCGAGATTGCCGGTGGCTTCGGCACGGGGAATTTCCGTATACAGGGTGCTCCATTTCGCCGCCATCTTGCAGCCCTGCACACAGAAACCTTGCTGGATGCAGAAGCCGCGCCCATCGTGGGCGCGCGAATTGATAGCCATGTGCCCGGTGTGAACCTTCTTGTAGCCGAGCGCTTGCGCTCCCGCGTACATTACTTTGAAATTATTGGACGCCGGTAAACCGGGCATGCCGTTGCGGCGCGTTACACCCATGCGATTTTCGGCCATCTCGTAGAAAGGCTCGAGTTCTTCGAGAGCGATGGGCCAATCAATCAGCGAGCAATTGGCCACGCCGCCATACGTTGATTTGGCGCGCATTTCCCAGGCTTGCAGGCGCGGCGCGGAGGCTGTCCAATGCACGGTGGTGCCGCCGACGGTCTTGCAATGCCACGCCGGCATGGCGGGAAAATCGCGCGCCACGCCCCAGTCTCCGCTTTGCGTGCGATTGTCGAGCCAGGTAAGCTGCAGAAAAGCCTCCCCAGGAATTTGCGAAAAGGTCTCCGTGCTTTGTCTTGCACCGGCTTCCAGCAAAACCACTTTTATGCCGCGGCGCGTGAGCTCGTGCGCCAGCGTGCCGCCGCCGGCTCCGGAGCCGATGATGACCACGGCGTTTTCATCCTGATGAGAAATGCTGTGCGTAGTACCAGGCATTCTTTCTGGTCTCCGATTCATCGGCTGATGGGAAGCGGTCCGCTGTCTTCCCGGGGAACGTCGGGCAGCCAGTGGAGGTCGTTGAACCCACGCAACAAATAGCCGCCCTTGGAAAAGGCTTCGCCTTCGTAACCGAAATAAGCGTAGGCGACAGGACTGGCGTACAGGTACTGGACTGTTTTCAGGCGCATGGTTTGGAAAAAAGTCGTAGATTCGATTTTTTTCAACGCAGCCACGCGCTGGACTTCGGGAAGGCCGGCAAAATCCTGCGGCATTTCTTGCAGACCGACTTGCAACAGGCGCCAAGTGTTTTCGTCCTTCTGCGCTTCTCCGTCGATGGCTTGAATCACCTGCGCGTAGGCCACCTCGTCGAGTTTGTCGTGCGGAAAAAGTGTGCGGGCCATGGCCGCCAACGTTGCACCTTCGGCGCTGCTCAGTGCCCTGAGATCGATCGCCCAGGCGCGGGATTGCGCAATTGCCGCCAGCGGGCTGCCGGCGACGACTAATCCGGTGAGCAAACCCGTGGCGGCTTTCAACAATTGGCGACGGTCGAGCGATTCCGCAGCGATCATCAGTTGGGCCTAGGCGCTTTCAAATGGGTAGTGACGCGGCGTGTGTTGCACGGAAATCCATTTCACCGTGGAGAATTCTTCCAGTGCCCAGCGGCCGTTTAGGCGCCCAGTGCCGGAAGCTTTTTCGCCTCCGAACGCCACCAGCGGCTCGTCGTTCACGGTGCCATCGTTGATGTGAATCATGCCGGAGTCGATTTCCTTCGCCAGCTCCGCGCCAGATTCGACATTTTTGGTGATGATCGCGCCGGTCAGGCCGAAGGGACTGTTGTTCGCGACACGCACGGCGTCTGGCGGGGTGTCGAAGGGCATGACGCAAACGGCGGGGCCGAAGAGTTCGTTTTGCGACAGCCACATGTCTTCGCGGACATCAGCGAATACCGTCGGCGAGACCAGATTTCCGGTAACCGTCCCGCGCAGCGCAACTTTGCCACCCTCGTCGATCCCTTTCTGTATTTGCCGGCTGAAGGTTTCCACTTGTTTGCGATTGATCAGCGGACCGATCTCCGTTTGCGGATCGCGCGGGTCGCCGGACTTCAACGCGGCAACGCGAGCGACGAATTGTGTTAGAAATTCATCATACACGCCACGTTGCACCAGAATGCGGTTGGCGCACATGCACACTTGGCCTTGATGCATGAAGCGGCTGAAAACCGCGGCGTTCAGCGCCAGCGACAAATCGGCATCGTTCATAACGATGAGCGCGCTATTCCCGCCGAGTTCGAGGACCGCGCGCTTGAGGCCGCGGCCCGCAACCTCGCCGATATGACGGCCTACACTCTCCGATCCAGTGAACGAAATCACACGAGGAATGGGATGCACGACGAACGCGTCGCCAACCTCGGCGATATCGGCGACCACCACGTTCAAAAGCCCTCTCGGCAAACCAGCATCTTCAAAAACTTTAGCAATTAGTGTCCCACCGGTGATGGGCGTGTCGTCGTGAGGCTTCAGAACCACACCGTTTCCGGCGCCCAACGCCGCCGCGACCGAACGCATGCTCAGAATAAATGGAAAATTGAACGGACTAATTACGCCCACCACACCAACCGGCACGCGATATAGGCGGTTTTCCTTGCCCGGAATCGGCGAAGGAAAAATTTCACCCGTCATGCGCACGGGATAGGTGGAAGCCTCTTTCATGGAGCTTTTCACCAGCTGAATCTCCACAAACGCTTTCAGCCGCGTGCCGCCAACTTCTTCCACAATTAATTCCGTGACGTCCAATTCGTTTCTTTCGAGCCATCCCAGAGCTTTTTCGAGAATGGCTCTCTTCTCGAAGGCATTTACACCAGCCCATATTTTTTGCGCCTCGGCGGCGGAGCGATAGGCGGCATCAATGTCCGCGGCGCTGGCCAGCTTGAACTTCGCGATTGGCGTCCCGTCGTAGGGATTGACGTCGTCAAGCACTTGGTTGCTTGAACCATCGCGCCAAAGCCCGCCGATGTATTGCTGATTCAGATTTTTCAACGGATTCAAAGTCCACCCATGTTCGGAACTCGTTTTTAAGCGCCCGGACAAATATTTCGGGAAAATCCGGCGCGGAAACGGTTTACCACATGAGTCGCGAACGGTGTCAAGACAAATCGCTTGCGCGCAAGGCAAATCCGAGGGCTGTCGACAAATTTTGTGGAGCAGCCTATTCATAGATATATTCAAAAAGCTTGCCGATATTGTCGGTAGAAAACTTCTAGTACCGCCGCGCCGGCGCTTTCGTCTTCGCGGCTTGTGGTATAAACCTAGACTTTGCGCCGGCACTGCGGCGATTCGTTTTGGCGTGGAATCTGGGGGCGGGCTGATGGGCCGAATTTTGCCGTATCGCGAGTTCTCGCCGGGAACACAGCCGAATTATTTGCATTCGCCGTATGTTTCTTCCCTGCGACGCTCGCCGACCAAGCCGCTGGTGTACATACCGCAAACTCTTTCAGAAATTACCGGGCCGAGTTGGGGCGCGAAGGACCTCGTCGCAGGAGCTTGCGATTTGACCAACAGGCATTCCGGCAGCCCGATTGGTCCGCGCATCGTGGTGAGCGGAAGCGTGATGGACGAAGACGGCCGCCCACTGGCGAACACGCTCGTGGAAATGTGGCAAGCCAATGCCGCCGGAAGGTATCTGCACCCCAGCGACCAGAACAGCGCGCCGCTCGATCCCAACTTTGCCGGCGAGGGCCACGCGCTGACGGATTCGGAAGGGAGGTACCGCTTTGTGACCATTCGCCCCGGGGAATATCCTTGGGGCAATCATCACAACGCCTGGCGACCCGCGCATATTCACTTTTCGCTGTTTGGACCGGCGTTTGCCACCCGCCTCGTCACGCAGATGTATTTTCCCGGCGATCCCTTGCTGGCGTTTGACCCGATTTTCAATTGCACGGCGGATGAAGAAGCGCGCAATCGCCTGATTTCACGCTTCGATTGGGAAACCACGCTGCCCCGCGAGTCGCTGGGCTATCGCTTTGACATTGTGCTACGCGGCCGTAACGCCACGCCGATGGAAGATGCCGACCGGCACTAGGAGTAAAGGAATTTTGCGATGAAGCTTCAGGCGAGCACCTGGCAAACCGTTGGTCCATTTTTCAGCATCGGCATGAAGCATCGCTACCTCGCCGATATCGCCGGCGCAGACTCTGCCGGCGAGCGCATCGCCGTTGCCGGGCGCGTTTTGGACGGCGACGAAGCGCCCATTTCCGACGCCGTGCTCGAAATTTGGCAGGCCAATGCCCACGGAAAATATGCGCACTCGGAGGACGCGCAAAATAAGCCCCTCGATCCGGCCTTTTTGGGTCATGGCCGCATTCCCACCGATAGTGACGGCGCATTCGCGTTTACGACCATCAAGCCTGGCTCGGTGGATTTGCCTGACGGGCGTCCGCAGGCGCCGCACTTGGTTGTCGGTCTGATGATGCGTGGGTTGTTGCGGCGCTTGACCACCCGGATTTATTTTCCCGGCGATCCGCTGAATGAGAGTGACGAAATCCTGCAACGGGTCGAACCCGCGCGCCGCAAAACATTGCTGCTTGCTCCGCTCGCCGCGGGCACTGGTCACTTTCGCTGGGACATACACATGCAGGGCGAGGCGGAGACCGTGTTCTTTGACTTCTAGAATCGCGTCCAGCGCTTCGCGCCGTTTCCTGCGTGGGTTACGTGGACGAGTCTCGAAACGGAGTTGCCAGTAATTTGCGTCTGGGAGTCGCGTGTGATTGATGCGTCCGAAAAGCCGTTGCGCCACGAACCCACTGCGCAGTCCGATTGGACGCGCATTGCCGCCAGCAGCGAGTTTCGCAGTCTCCTGGCCGCCAGACGTAGATTCGTGATTCCCGCCTTCGCGTTTTTCGTCGTCTACTACATCCTGCTGCAAATTTTGGTCGGATTTGCTCCGCGTCTGATGTCCGCCAGGGTCTTGGGTGTCATCACCATGGCGTACCTGTTTGCGCTTTCGCAATTCGTCGTCGGAGGCGTCGTTGCCGTCCTGTATCTCAGAGCGTCCGCCCGGCTCGACGCCTTGATTGAAACCTTGCTCAAAAATCAGCGCGGCCCGGACCGGAGTAGTGAGTGAGCGTATCTCTGGCGGTATTTCTTTCCTTCGTGGCCGCAACCCTGGCGATTACCTTCTGGGCGGCTCGTCGCTCCCGCGGCTCGACGGCCTACTTCGCAGCCGGTCGCAATATTACTGCCTGGCAAAACGGATTCGCGGTTGCCGGCGATTTTATGAGCGCCGCGTCCTTCCTGGGCGTTGTCGGATTGATCGCCCTGCAGGGCTTTGACGGCTTTCTTTACGCCGTTGGCGGTTTCATCGCCTTCGTTACCATCCTGTTGCTAGTTGCCGAACCGCTGCGTAACGCGGGCAAATATACTTTCGGCGATATCGTCGCCTATCGTTCCCGCCCGCGTCCCGTGCGTGCTGTGGCCGTAGTGAGCACGCTCACGGTGGTTACGTTTTACATGATTGCCCAGATGGTGGGCGCAGGAGCGCTGGTACAACTTCTCCTTGCCAATTCCGGGGTCAGTTTCAACATGGCCGTTGTCGCCGTCGGCATCCTCATGATGGCCTACGTGATTTTCGGCGGAATGCTGGCCACCACCTGGGTGCAAATCGTAAAGGCCATGCTACTGCTGACCTGCACCGTGGCATTGTCGATTCTGGTCTTGCGGCATTTCCATTTTCGATTGATGGAATTCTTCTCGGCCACGAATGCCATCGCGTATCACGCCAATGGGCAACTGCTTACCCGCGATTTCCTGGTTCCCGGATTGCGCTATGCCCGCCCGCACGGCGCCCTTGATTTGATTTCTTTAGGTATCATTTTCATCTTCGGCACCGCCGGTGCACCGCATGTGCTGGTCCGTTTTTACACCGTGCCCGATGCCAGGACCGCCCGCAAAAGCGTGGTTTGGGCCATGACTCTCATCGGCAGCTTTTTTGTGATGACCTCGCTCCTCGGCTTCGGAGCTGCGGCAATTTTGGGCCCTGATTACATTCAGACTCATGGCGGCACGAACATGAGCGGCCCGCTGCTGGCCAAGGTCTTGGGCGGGAACGTTTTTCTGGCGTTTGTCTCGGCGATTGCTTTTGCCACGATTTTGGCCGTGGTTGCGGGGCTGACCATCAGCGCGTCCACTTCCTTCGCGCACGACTTCTGGGTCAACGTCGTTCACCGCGGGACCGAGCGGCGCTCCGCCGAAACCGTCTTGGTGGCAAGAATCGCCGCACTGGCCGTTGGTATTTCGGCCATCCTCATCGCCATCGCGTTAGGGCCCGGAGCCAACGTCGGGATCCTGGCCACTTTGGGAATGGCCGTCGCCGCTTCCGCACATTTCCCCGTGATCGTTCTGTCCCTTTTTTGGCGCCGTTTCAACACCCTCGGCGTAATCGCCGGATTGTGCGGCGGGCTGCTCGCCACCATCGCCTTGATTCTTGTGAGTCCAACGGTGATGGGCGTCGACGCAGCGAACGTGCCGGGAAGCGCCCACCACCTGATCCAAATGCGCGCCTGGTTCCCGCTGGAGAATCCCGGCATCGTAAGCGTTCCTTTTGGCTTTTTGGCAGCTATCGCAGCAACGCTTCTCAGTGGTGAGCAAAGCTCCGGAGCAAAGTTTGACGAACTCCTGGTGCGTTCGAACACTGGACTGGGCGCGGAAAAAGCAGCGATTCATTAACACAACTCCGCGTCGCTCCACCCCCTGGCGTTGCGCCGTCCCCAGCTCACCGATAATCCGGCGGATTCACGGATTGGTCCATCCCCATGCACTTTTCGCCGCCGCGGGCGATCGCCACGCTGATTAGCCACGGCTTGTTCGAATCGATGGCCGCCCGCAATGCCGGCGCGAGCTCTTCGGCGCACGCGACGTTGCGCGCGTTCATGCCATAGCCTTCGGCAATCTTCACTATATCGATTGCCGGCAAATCCATTCCCGGCACATTGCGGCCCACCTTCGTGAAATCACAAAAGCTTTTCAGCGCGGTGTAGTCGCCGTTGCGCAGCACGATAAAAATCACCGCTGCATTTTCCTGCACCGCGCTCCACAGCGTCTGGATCGAATATTGAACCGAACCGTCGCCCACCGGGCAAACCACTCTCCGTTCCGGATGCGCAAGCTGCAGGCCCACGGCGGCGGGCAATCCAAAACCGAGGATCCCCGAGCGTACCGAATAAAACGAGCCCGGCCCATCCAGCAAAATGTGCTTGTCCAGGTCGCCCTTCGAAGAAGGACATTCTTCGCAGACAATGGCGTCGGGAGGCATTGCTTTGTTCAGTTCGCTGAACAGGTATGCCGCCGTCATGGGGTTTTCCCTGGCCACTTCCGCTAAAACAATTTGTTCAGCGCTCCTCCCGCTCGCTTTCTTTTTTGTGCGCTCGAGCAAGACTCTGGCGGCCTCGGCGACGTTTCCCACAATGCTCGTCCCGGCGAGCGCGGCGGCGGCGTTTTCCGGCGAATTCGTAATTTGAAAAAGCTTCGTTCCTGTGCCGATGGCCTCTCCAGGCACATGCGCGTAATAAAGAAAAATCGGCGCGCCCAGCACAACCACTACTTCGTAGCTCGCCAGTTGATCCGCAAGCGGTTTGCGCGCCGGTAAAAGGTTCCCGCAAAACTGCCGGTGCGTTCGCGGGAAGGCCCACCGCGAAGCGATGGGCTCCTGATATACATCGGCGCCAATATGCTCCGCGAGCGCGATCACTTCATTCCAGCCATGGTCTTCTTCGGCCTGCGCGCCGATCACCAGCGCGGAATGTTTGCTGGCGTCGAGCGCACGGGCCACGCCTTCAAGCGCAAGCGGATCGGCCAGCACGCGGTGATTTGTTTCGCGCACGGCGACCGTATCGCAAGCTTGACTCCAGTCGTCCATGGGAATGGAAATAAACACCGGTCCCATCGGCGGCTGCATGGCCAAGTAATATCCGCGCGCGATCGCCGCTGGTACGTCTTGCGCGCGCAATGGTTCACAGGCCCATTTGGCATACGGCTTCACGACATCAACCGCGCGGCTCACCAGAAACGGTTCGGCAAGTATCTGCCGCCGGTCCTGCTGTCCGGCGGTTATCACCAGCGGCGCGTGGCAATAGTAGGCGTCGACGAGAGCTGAAAGGCCATTGCCCACGCTGGCGACCGAATGCAAGTTCACGAACGCCGCCTGGCCGCGGGCCATGGCGAATCCTAGGGCCATTCCTGCAGCCGAGCGTTCGTGTAATCCCAGGACATACCTGAAATCGCCGGGCAGATCGCGAAGAAAAGGCAACTCTGTGGAGCCCGGATTGCCGAAAATCATCGTCATGCCTGTGGCGCGTAGCACTTCGTAAGTGGCTTCCCGAACGGTGGTTGAACTCACGGGTTCTCTTTCCATCAAAATACAAATCGCGATTGTTATATCATCCTGCAGTTTTTCGTGTTTTGTTTCGCGACGCCTTTACAGGGTAGTCCGGAACTAGGGATCGCCGGAGGCCAATGTCTTTCAAAATATGCATCGTGGGCTGTGGCGCGCTGGGCAGTGTGATCGCTGGACATCTCGCGCGCGTCGAAGGACTGGAAGTCTTCGCATTTGACGTCAACGAAGAACACACGCGAACCATCATGGAGCGCGGGTTGCAGCTCAGCGGCGCCGCGAACTTCACCGCCAGAGTCACCGCCACGACCAAGCCTTCCGAAATTCCTCTCTGCGCATTTGGCATTTTTGCTACCAAGGGAGCGCATACGCGCCGCGCTGTCGAGCAGACCGCGCATATCTTTGCCGGTGCCGCCGCGGTGTGCTCGGTGCAGAACGGTCTTGGCAATGAGGAAATCATCGCCGAGCGCATCGGTAACGTGGTTCGCGGCGCCACCACCATGGCGGCGCACATGATCGCGCCGGGTCATGCGGGATTCGAGTTTTACAGTGAACTGTGGATCGGCCCATTCGAACCTTCCGCAACGCCTTTCCCCAACGTTGCCCAGCTCGCCGATCTTTTGCATCGCGCCGGACTGCGCGTAGTTCCCCTGCGCGACGCCCGTGGCGCGCAATGGACCAAGCTGATTTTTAATTCCGCGGTCAATCCCGTCGGCGCTCTCACCCTTCTGCATCATGGCGCCGCCACCCGCTTTCCGCCGACCGCCGCGCTGTACGAGGCGTTGCTCCAGGAAGGCGAACGCGTCGCCGCCGCGCTGGGCATCACCCTGCATGGCGATCCGCGCAAAATGGTCGCCGAAGGCGCCAACGCCCCCGGTAAGCGCAACGTGAGCATGCTCATGGATGTGTTTGCGAAACGCCCAACGGAAATTGATTTCGTCAACGGCGCCATCGCCGACGCGGGGGAAAAGCTCGGCGTACCCGTTCCGCTGAATCGCGCTGTCTGGCAGTTGCTAAAAGGCTTGGAGCACTCCTGGACCGACCCCGGCTAATCGTGGCCGGCCCTCACTGGATCCGGGTGCCATCGACCCTGACCCGAAACAATACATACGGTCTCTTCCGCAGGTCCACTCCGTAATTAAACGGCGGCTGCCGCTCGATCTGATTCACGGTGAAGTACAAGTATCCGTCGGCGGCCAGCGACAATGTGTCCGGCCACAATACCCGCGGATCATGGACCAGCGTCTCCATCTCGCCATCCGCCCTTCTTCGCCGAATCGCATCGTGCTCGTAGTCGCTCATATACACACGGCCCTGCGCATCGGATTCCAGTCCATCTCCGGCGCCACCCTTTTCGCCCAAATCCTTCACCGTGGCCGCCACCTCCGCATCGGAGCGATTTCGGTCCGCCAGCGCATCGACGTTAACGCTGAAAAGATGTCGGCTCGTCAGCGGACTGTAGTACAGCGTTTTTCCGTCCGGGCTAATGGCGATGCCATCCGCACCCACCGCAAATTGCGCTGGCGCTTGCCCCGGCAACCGCAATGCCAGGATTTTTCCTTCCACCACGGGCAGAAAAGCAGCATCGGCCTTCGTCGACGGATGATCGCTGAGCCGCCGCCAACTCGTTCCCGAACTCAGGTCGACCACGATGATGCCGTTTGGTCCCGCGGAGCTGGAATCCGTAATGAACGCCATACCTTGGGTCCCGCGGTACAAATCGAAACGCACATCGTTCACATAGCTGGATTGCAAAACCACATCCGGCGGAAAGATAATCTTCTTCGCGATTTTATTCGTCCTCAGCTCCACGGCAATCAACTTTGGCCCGCCTTCTGCCACCGGCCCGAACGCTATACTCCCCGTATCCAGAATCCAAAGATATTTGCTCGCGGGATCCACGACCACGCTTTGCACCGACACGAGTTTCTCCGCCTGGGAATCACCCGGCTGGTAGCGGTTGATTTCCGCCGAAGGGTATGGAACCGTTTTGCCGTTTTTGATTTCCGCCACCGTGTTTTCCACAGCGTCTCCCCAGCGCGGAAAATTCACGAATACCCGTCCGTTGTTCGCAACTGTCACTCCGGTGGGCATCGCGCCGGAAAATGTCGCCACCACTTCGAGGTCGCCAATCGGTGCATCTTTGGCGATTTCCTGGCTGATGCCAGGAGCTGCCAACAGCGCCAGAACCAGCAACCCCGGGATCCATTTCATCGCCGCTATCCCTCCAAAACGTCTACTTCTCGCACCGCAACTCTAGCGTTTCTTAACTACCGCAGCTTGCTCGCATTCGAACCTCCCGAATGTTCCGGAAGTTTGTATACGCGCCGCACCGATTCCAGCAGCGACAGCACCGCCGGCGACTCTTCGTCCTTCCGCCAGGCCACGTACACTTCGATCTTGGCGTCCGGTTCGTTCAGCCGCAGGGACGCAAGTTCGATGCCGTATACGGAGCGGTTTACCGTTCCTCCCGCGCCCACGAAAATCGCTTTGCCCGCCGCGATCATGATCGCCCCGGCTTCTTCGTGCGCCTCTACATGCGTCACCGTGAGCTGCGGCGTGAATCCATTGCGGCTGTATAATCCTAGAATTTTGTCATACAGCCCGGTCGATAGTTTGCGGTCGAACAGGATCAGCGGCTCCTCGGCCACTTCCCGAAGGCGCACTGACCCGCGATTTGCCAGGCGATGCGTTTTGGGCAGCACTACCACGAACTCTTCCTCGAACAGCAATTCGCAATTTAAATTCATGCGGTCGATTGGCGGACGCAGAAACCCCACGTCGATCTCGCTCTTCAGTAGCGCTTCTTTCTGCTGCGCGGAAAACAGATCCTTGCACTCCATGTCGATTTCCGGCAGTTGGTTCCGAAAGTCGAATACCACTTTGCTGACCACGCCGCCCAGCCCGGAGGCGATGCCGATGCGCACGCTGCCCGATTCGCCCTCTTGCGCCCGGCGCGCCACCTGCCGCGCGTGTCCCGCCAGCACGATGAGTTTTCTGGCCTGTTCCAGAAAGGCGATGCCGCCTTTGGTAAGCTCCACGCCCTGTTTGTTGCGCAGCAGCAGCGTCACTCCCAGCTCCTCCTCCAGCTGCCGGATCTGTCGGCTTAGCGGCGGCTGCGCAATATGCAAATGCTCCGCGGCCTTGCGGAAATTCAGGTGCTCGGCAACCGCGATGAAGTAGCGAACGTGACGTAGTTCCACGGGACGCGATTCTACATCACTTCCAGAATGACCCCCCACGGGATGCGTAGTTTCCAGCCCTCTTCTGCCACCGGCCACGCTTCCGCTTCCACTTCGCTCGTCCCCAAACTCTCCGCGACGCCGGCCACCTCTACCTAATGCCTCGCTTCCGTGAGACTAATTAAGTATCACGCCCATCCGTAAGATGTATTGGACTTCACTTCCTGGCCCATCTATCGTCGGCACAAATTTCGATGCTTCGCATCTTTATTTCGGCGAGGCTCGAATCCTCCATCCCCAGGGGACGGCGTTAGGTGCGGATTCCAATTCCGGAAGTGGTGCTCCCGGCGAAATTTGACGGAGTTGTTTTGTCGCTGCTTTTTGTGGCCCGCGGCATACACCTTTTGGCATGACGGCCTTCGAGGAAATCATCCGGTAGCTCACAGGAGGGGTTTGTGGCAAAGCGCGTCGCACTGATTGCGATTTTGTTTGTTGTGGGGTTCGCTCTTTCCGTTCCTCGGGCGTCCGCTCAAGCCGGACTGACCTACGCCCGCCTGAGTGGCACGGTCACCGATCCCGCCGGCAGCACCGTCCCGAACGCGGCCGTGAAACTCCGCGAATTGGACACCAACCTGGTGTACTCCGCTAATGCCAACGAAAGCGGCTATTACGTGCTCCCCAACCTGCCGCCGGGACACTACGAACTGACCGTGACCCATTCGGGATTTGCTACCGCTCTGGAAAAAGGCGTGGTGCTCTCCGTGGGCCAGACCGCCTCTATCGATATCGCGCTAAAGGTCGCCACGGCCACCGATACCGTTACGGTGACCACCGAGGTCCCGCCGGTGGAGTCCACGCGCACGGAAATCAGCCAGGTCATCGAAACTCCGGAAATTCAGGCGCTCCCCTCGGCTACGCGCCAGTTCATCGATTTTGCGCTGTTGACTCCCGGCGTGGCCATTGGCCGCACCAGTTTGCAATCCACCTTCACCGAGCCCGAAGTCACGCGCATTTCCTTCGGCGGCATGCGCGACCTGAGTAATGCCGTCACTGTCGACGGAGCCGATTACATCAATTCCGCCACTGGCTCGCAGCGTTCCACACCTCCGCAAGAGTCGGTTAATGAGTTTCGGGTGGTCAATAACAGTTTCGGTGCAGAGTATGGCCGCGCCCTCGGCGGCATCGTCAATGTCGTCACCAAGTCCGGCTCCAACGACCTGCACGGCTCGCTGTACGGCTATCTGCAAAATAACGACGCCGATGCCCGCACACTGCTGACCCTGCCGCAATTCGATGCCTATCGCCGCGGGCAATTTGGTGCCACCATCGGCGGCCCGATCAAAAAAGACAAGACCTTTTTTTTCGCAAACTACGAAGGCCAGCGCCTCGGCGAGTCCCCCACTTACCCCGCCACCCTGGTCAACGATCTGGATACCATCAATCTGGCCAAAGCGGCGTTGGGACTGGCACCCGAAAATCTCAGCATTCTCAAGACCCTGAACAATGACAACGGGTTCGTGCGCATCGATCACCAATTCAATCCGCAAAACCGCTTGTCTATTCACTACGGCATCCAAGACCAGCGGGACTTGAACGTACTCGTCGGCGACACCTTGGACGGCGGCGGCATCGGCGCTCCCAGCAGCGGACATGACGCTTTCGTGCGCGACCAGTCTCTTGTCGGCTCCCTTAACACGCTCTTCAAGCCCAACCTGATCAACACATTGCTCGTGCAGTGGGCGCGCCGCCATTACGATTTTCCAGGTGTCACCGGGCAGCCCAACCTCGATATCCCCAACACCCTGCTCTTCGGCCACAATTTCGGCACCTTCGATACCACCAACGAGAGCCGCGAGCAGTTCTCCGACACCGTTGTGTGGGTCAAAGGCAAGCATGAAATCAAATTTGGCGGCGACGTAAACTTCATCCAGAATTTCGTCATTTGGCCGGGCTTCACTCCTATGCGTATTGTGCTACCCGGTGTGAATTGTCTGGTCGACTTCGCGCGCTACGTGGACCCGACCGCGGTCATACCGGAAGTCCCGGCCGATGGTCCCTGCCCCACCGACGCCATCGCGCCGCCCAACTTCGGCTTCCCGGCCTCCAACGTTGGCCCCAATCCCTTTGACCCTTTGAACGGCGTACCCATCGTCTTCTGGGGCGCTCCTGTCGGCAATAACGCCATCGTGCAGGGCAGCCTGCCTCCGGTCATTCCCACCACTTGGCAGAACGCCTACGTGGATCGCCAGGATTACTTTGTGAATCTCCATCATAGCTACTACGGGCTATACCTTCAGGACCAATGGAAATTCAATTCCAAATTGACCTTCAACTACGGGCTGCGCTGGGATTTTGAAGGCGGCTTGTGGCGCGTTATCAACCACGATTATCGCGGATACCAGCCGCGCGTGGGTTTGGCCTATTCACCCACCAAAAACACTGTGATCCGTGCCGGCTTCGGCATCTTCGATGACCGTGAGAACATGACCTTCGTTTTCGTGACCTATCCCCAGCGGGAAGTGTCGATCCCCAACGCCGTGGATCCGGGAACGCGCATCGGCAACAGCACGGCCGGCTATGTCTTGAACCAGCTGCCGGCAGCGCCCTTCTTCGAGGGACTCACGTACCCCAACGGCGCGCCTGCACCCTCCCCGTGGGCCGCCGCTAAGCAACTCATCCTCACCGGACAGAATGAGCCCAACTTCAGCACCGGACCCCCAGGCTCGCTGGTCACCAACAGCGGAGGCGGGATCGACCCCAACAGCCGCATCTCCTATTCGGAGCAGGCCAGCTTGCAGATCGACCATCAGTTCGGAGATGGCTTCGTGGTCAGCGCGTCCTACCTGATGGTGGCGGCGCACAAGCTTACGCGACCTGTAAATCTCAACGTTTGCCCCCCCGACGGCATCAGCAACTCCGCCACCACTTGCGCCCCCGGCGGCGTCCTGCCGGACGGCAAGCAGACCTTCAGCGGCGCTCTGTATAGTAACGCCGGACTCATGTATTACCTCGATAACAGTGGTAACGCGATCTACCACGGCGGTTCCATCAGCGTGCAGAAGAGATTCTCCGACTTGCTGCGCTTCAGCGCCAATTACACCTATTCCAAAACTCTGGACGACGGCACTTTCGCCACCTTCGTCAGCACTCCGCAAGATCTATACGATCGCTCCGCGGAACGCGCCCTCTCCAACCAGGACGTGCGCCATCGCTTTGTGGCTAATTTTACCGCCGATGCTCCGCGAAGCTCCTTCTTGCGCAACTTCGAACTCAGCGGAATCATCACCTTGCAGACGCCGCGGCCTTTCACCGTATTTGTCGGCAACGACATCAACAACGACACCAATCCGGTCACCGACCGGGTCGGCCTTTCTTCCCGCAATACCTACGAGGGCGACGACTTGCAGACCGTCGACGTCCGGCTTTCGCGCAAGATCTACTTCAAAGAGCGCCGCAATCTGGACATCGCCTTCGACGCCTTCAATCTCCTCAATCGCGCCAACGTCAACGAAGTCACTTCCGTCTACGGCGGCGGCACAATCGATTACTGCGGCGCGCAGCCCCTCCATTACAAAGACGCCGCCTCCATCGCCATAGAGAAAGGTCAGGTGGCCTGCGACCCGGCCACCAACGGCGGTGCGCCCGCACCCAACCCCCTGTTTGGCACCCCGCGCACTATGTTCAATGCACGGCAGTTGCAAATTTCTGCCAAGTTTACGTTCTGATTCGCCGGTTGATCGAGGCGGGAGTCGGCTGCAGGCGCACGCCTCCCGTTCTCATCACCGTCAAAGCTCTTAGGTTCACAAAGCCGATTGTCCATGACCTTGGGCCCACTGCTTTATTCCGTGAACGAAGGCTTGCTCAACCCGGTGCTGCGTCCCCGGTTCCGCTCTGTTTTTCTCGTATATCCTTTACTCTGTGGAGTTCTCTCCAGCCTTCTACAATCAGTTGGGCGGCGGTAGGTACACAATGGTTCCAGTCGCACTGCGCCAGACTAGCGAAAGTGAACGTCGATGAGAACGCAAGTGGGAATTGTCGGAGCGGGGCCCGCGGGACTGCTGCTCTCCCATATCCTCTATCTGAACGGGATTGACTCCGTCATCCTGGAGACGCGCAGCCGCTCTTATATCGAGGAACGCGTACGCGCCGGTGTGCTGGAGCAAGGCACCGCCGATCTGCTCACCGAGATTGGCGTTGGCGAGCGCATGAAGGCTCAGGGGCTGGTCCACGGTGGCATTGAATTGCAGTTTGCCAGACGCCGCCATCGCATCGATTTCCAGGATCTTACCGGCGGCAAATCCGTGATCGTGTATGCCCAGCACGAAGTCTTGAAAGATTTAATCAAAGCCCGGCTGGCCACGGGCGGCCAGCTGCATTTTGAGGTTTCCGGCGTGAGCGTGCACGATTTTGCGAATGGCCGGCCCAGCATCCGCTTTACCACCCTGCAGGGGAAATCTGAAATACTGGCCTGCGATTTTATAGCCGGGTGCGATGGCTTCCACGGTATTTGCCGTCCCGCCGTTCCCGACGGCGTGCTGCGCGTTTACGACCGCGTGTATCCCTTCGGCTGGTTGGGCATTTTGGCCGAGGCTCCGCCTTCTTCGCAGGAATTGATCTATGCCCATTCCGAACGCGGATTTGCCTTGCTCAGTATGCGCTCCCAAAAAATCTCACGTCTGTATGTTCAATGTCCGCCGGACGACGACCTCGCCGCCTGGCCCGATGAACGCATTTGGCACGAGCTGCATGCCCGCCTGGAGACCAATAACGGCTGGAGGCTGATCGAAGGCCCTGTGGTGCAGAAAGGCATTACTGGAATGCGCAGTTTTGTCGTCGAGCCGATGCAGTACGGCAAACTGTTTCTCGCCGGAGACTCCGCGCACATCGTCCCGCCCACCGGCGCCAAAGGTCTCAACCTCGCCGCCGCCGACGTCCGCCTCCTCGCCAGGGCCTTCACCAGCTTTTACAAGTCCGGAGACACCACGCACCTGGAGCAATATTCGGAGATCTGCCTTCGCCGCGTCTGGAAAGTGCAACGCTTTTCTTGGTGGATGACTTCCATGCTGCATCGCTTCGATGGCGACAATCCTTTTGACCAGCGCCGTCAGCTCGCCGAACTCGATTACGTCACCAGCTCCCGAGTCGGCGCGCAATCTCTCGCGGAGAATTACGTCGGCCTGCCGTTCGATTGACGCCCTTCGCCGCAAACCGGCCTCATCATTCTTTGCTTCGGAAGGGAAGCGCACATTTCCAGAAAAAATCCAACCGGTCTGGTGATCCTCTTCTTCTGCACTTGGGGCACCGTCTTTCTCGCGCGCATGAGCGTTTTGTATCTCGCCCCGTTTATTGCTCCAGACCTCCATCTCAGCCATTCTCAGGTCGGCCTGCTGGCCGCCGCTTTGGCCATCGCGTGGGCCGCCTCCGGCCTCATTTTCGGCGCTCTCTCCGATCGCATCGGCCGCCGCCCCATCCTCATCCCTGCCGTATTCCTGTTGTCCATGTTGTCCTGGGTTTCCGGGCTGATGCGCTCCTTTATTGGCCTGTTCCTGGCACGCACCGCCATGGGCGTCGCCGAGGGTCCCACCTGGCCCATGATGACCGCCATGATCGAAGCCGCCTCCGAACCCAGGAATCGCGGCCGCAACATCGGCATCGTCGTCAGCGCCGGGGCCTTGGTGGGCTTGGCTCTTGCTCCGGTCTTAACCGCACAAATAGCCGCGCGTTTCGGCTGGCGCGCCGCCTTCTTCGTTGTAGGTCTACCGGGAATCCTCCTGGGCTTCTTGATCTGGAAATTTGTAAAGGAACCCTCGCCAGCGGACCCCAATTCTCCCCACCATGCCAAACCCACCATGGCCGAACCGGCCGGTCGATCGGGAGCGGAAAATACGTCGAAAGGCTCGCTCCAAGCACCGCCTCACACGCGCGCAGTGAGAAATAGCTTTCAGGAGCATATCGTTCCAACACGCGAAGCGGAATTCCAACCGCACGAAGCCGTCCTTCGAGCTGTTTGCCTTCGTGCGAAAGATGGAACTCGCTCCACCCCCAATCTCTGCCCCGATCCCCGTCGAGAACAACGATCACGTCATAGCAACCGTCCCACAAGCGGTTGTAGTCACGTTTATCGCTCTGAACGTTGGCCCAACCCGCTAGGTCTTGCACGACAACGTTTCGCTGTCCCCCTCCGGACGGCACAATGCGCAAGGATGACAAAGATCGGGGAACGCTCAGAGTCGGGCGGCTAAGTCTAGGAGCGGTCGACCTTGGGCGTCGACTGAGCTCCTAGCGGTTCGCGAAAAGAATCCATCGGAATCGGTGAGTACTCGACCTCGATGATTTCGAGATCCTCCGTCTTCGCTGGTGCGCGCAGGTTCACGCGGTCGCCAGGGCTCGCCTTGATCAGCGCATTGGCGAGAGGCGAGCGCCAGCTAATGTAGCCGCGGTCGAGGTCCACCTCGTCGATGCCGACGATCGAGACGACGTGTTCGAGGCCGGCGGCGTTCTTGTAGGTCACGGTTGCGCCGAAGAAGACGCGCGTGGCGGCTGACGCTGACCGCGGAGCGGCGGGATCGACGACCACGGCCGCGTCAATGCGTTTCGTGAGGAAGCGAATCCGCGAATCGATCTGGCCTAACCGTCGTTTGCCGTAGAGGTAGTCGGCGTTTTCACTGCGGTCCCCGTTACTAGCAGCCCACGCTACGACCTCCACCACCGCAGGCCGCTCGCGACTCAGTAGGAACAGATGCTCGTCTTTTAGTCGCTGCAACCCGGCGGGCGTGATGTAGTTTTTGAGTGTCGGCCCCGCTTCCTCGCGCACTGGTCCTCGGAGCGGCCGCTTTGTTCGGATTTGCCAATCTGCCATGGGATTTCGTGTACTTGTGAGTGACTCAATCTCAGTAGGCTTGCCCACAAAGAACTGTTTTGGGGCTGCCGAACCGGAGACCTGGTCTGCTACTCACTGATATTTGCTGGTCTGCCTTCACCAGCTGATCCCTTTGGGAAAATTGCGATCACATTGCTCTTCCCACCGCGACTACTTGGGTTGGGCGTTTGCGACCGAAATGATGGAAGCAATATGCCAGCCGTTTGCATCGTGAACGAGCGTCTGGATGACCAGAAATTTGCTGCCTTGTGAAGGTTGGCCTGGAAGCCCTCGCGTAAAAACGACGGGGACCAGAAACTGCATCACGTCTTTTGAAATCGAAGTTATATGAAATAGTTTTCACTGCCGTAGCCGTTTCCGCGTTTGGACATTGTGGTGTCGCTTTCCGCCGCTAAAAAAAGAGCGGCTTTTCGACCAAAGCAGACACCGCAGTCTCTAAGTACAAGTAAATAAAGGAAGTGACGGTGGGTGCAGTCACAAGCGAACTATTCTCCACGAATAGCAGGGAAGTATACAGGGAAAAAACCAGTTCCCGGATAAAGTCGGTAGCAGATTCGTGCGGTAAGCGTCGACACAACGAAGAGTTAATAAGAATATGTGGGCTGGGCTTCTTGGCGGAACAAGGAATAACAGCGAATTGTGAAATGGGACTTCCGCATAGAATTCCTTTGGTGGCCTTGCCCTCAATGCTTGGAGGCCCTGACGATTCGAGAAGCTGGTTGCGGCCGAAGTGTCGCTTTCATCGGCAATTGCAAGTAACGGCGATAATAGAATCCCTCCCTCCCCGCCACGCCGTCTGAGTTCTCCATGGACGGTCCTCCGGGCCAGCGCACCTGCCATTAAAATATTGCGAGTGAGTTCACCGGAGAACCCGTGCCGCCCGTTACCACCAGTGGTGCGATAATCACCATAAACTCCCAGCGATTGAGTGCTGCCGCCGTTTCTGCAACCGCTTCCAGATCGTGGTTATCGAGAATGGCGATGCCGAGTGCGTTGATCGAGAGCACGTGGAGAGGCTCAAAGGGCCCGTTCTCTACCAGGGACGGCAGCACGTCCAATCCCCCATCAGAGCCGATAAACGCCACCCCGCGTTTCTTCAGCCAAGGCGCAATGGAAGAATGAAAACCCGCTTCGTTTTGGCTAAGTGCCCAGGGGCCCAGCTTTGCCCACCTCGCCCAACGTCCGGTACGCAGGAAAATCGCATCGCCGGAAGAAATTTTCACTCCAGCCGTTTTCTCCCAGGCTTCGATGTCTTCCACGAAAACGGGTGTTCCGGGCTCAAGATATGGCACGTTCCTTAGGCGTGGAATGTCGATGAGAATTCCACGCGTGACAACCCCATTCTTCAGGTTTTCAACCCCGAGCTTGGTGCAGCCGTTTTCGGTGTTCACCTCTGCTGTCGGATACCCGTTGTAGTCTTTACCTTTGTATGGGGCATGACACAATCCATCGAGATGGGTGTGAATGAACGAGTGATAATCGAACTTGTATATGTCCATCGAGAATCCCTGTTTCATGGTGTGTTCAAATGGGCTTCCGTTTCCCTCGAATGGATTTCCCTTTCCTTCCGAGGAGGCCGTTAAATAAGGGTGCGCCATGCTCACCACGCGACCGAGCCGCGCCAGAGCAATCGCCTGGCGTCGATCAGTTTCGGTAATCAAGTTCGCCGCACCCAGTTGATCGTTCGGGCCCCATCGTCCCCAATCCTTGATGTCCTCGAACATTCGGTCGAATTCCTCGACATTTTTGGGGAAGCGAGCGGTGGCGGATGGCTCGATGCTTCGAGCTTGGTCTCGCGAAGTCGTTCTAGTTTTCTCAGCCGCGTTGGCCGCTCGCGCTAAATGCGGAGTACCCCCATTCGCAGGGCCAGCCCACCTTAGTAGAAAGCCGAAACTCACCACTGTGGCCACACCGATGCTGATCAGGCATCTCACTCTCCTCATCGTCGACTCCAATTCTGAATTGGTTAGGAAATTGCCCACTTTAACAAATACTCCGAATCAGGCGCGGCGCCAACAATGCCACGCCGCTCAGAATTCTCGTACAGTCACTGAGTTCCGCTCGGCCCGGAGAGTTGTTCAGTCCAGAAGTCGATTTTGGCCTTGCTGAGAACAGGAGGAATCGCACGAACTGGATCGCCCAGTTCCATCACAGGCTCTGCCCCTTCTCCGTAGACCGGCCACTTTGGCAGACCCGGGCCGTTTGGGTCTCCTGTACTGACAAAATTAACCCAATAGGAGGACATGATATCTGCGAGACGATAGTCCGCCGGTGTCCACGGTGGATTCAATTTTGCCAGGCTGTCGAAGGCGTACGCGATTTCGCCGGTGTGATATGCGCCGATCTTTTTGGGGAGCGGGGTGTTGAAAAAATTAAGCTCGGCGCCCGGAGGTATTGGAACCGGTGCTGTGAAGTAATAAACGTAGGCCCGATTGCCACTCCTGGTGTGCGCTTGTGCCCATTGATGGTGCATGAATGTAGCTTTGTCGGCCATGCTCGAAAAGTCCGCAGCGGTGGCAGTGGCGTCGGAGTCGCCCGGCGGGTACAAGGACAGGAATCTGTCCGCCAATGGCCCGTAGGATTTTCGGGAGACTTCCAAATACTTATTCAGCGAGATCGGGGAGAAAAGCGAGTCGACTAGATTGGCAGTTGTGCCAGTGAGAATAGGGATTTTGGATTCGGTACCGTCCTTCTCCGCGGACACAGCATCCTCCAGCAACACCCAATCGTCCACGATGAACTCAACCCACTTGCCGCCTTGAGTTTGGTACTTCATATAGTCCGCGATGAGATCATCGGGCGGAATGTCGCGCAATTCACTGATTGACTTGGCGCCTACAGTCTTCACAAATCCGACTCCGAGATGTTCAGCCTCCGCCAAACTGACAATCGGAGCATAGGCCGACGAATAAAGGGTGTCCCCGGCAATCACGCCACGAATGTCTCCCTTAACCAGCGGTGATACAGAAAGTGCGGTCACCGCACGCGAGCCGACCGATTCACCGTAAATAGATATGCGGTCAGGATCTCCGCCGAAAGCAGCGATATTGCGGCGCGTCCATTGAATGGCGGCGATCATGTCAAGCATCCCGTAGTTGCCAGACACCCTATGCTCGGATTCCTGCGACAACTCTGGATGGGCGAGCGCTGCGAGCACGCTTAATCGATAGTTAAAAGTGACAACCACAAGTCCCTTTTTACTTAGAACTTCGCCGTTGTACACCGGTTTTGATCCGTCGCCATACATATACCCACCGTCATGAATCCACAGCAGTACCGGGCGACGTTCCTTGGGTGACCCCGCAGCGGTCCACACATTCAGGAATAGACAATCCTCGCTGGTCTTATCCGAGTGCTGCTCCCCGGCATAGAAAAGGCTGTTCTTACGCATCGCGATTTGCGGGCAATTTGCACCGAAGCTGTCTGCCGGGCGTACGCCTTTCCACGGAACAACAGGCAGAGGAGCACGCCATCGCAGATTGCCGATCGGCGGTGCCGCATAAGGCAAGCCTTTGAAGACGAGAACTCCGGGGGTGTCGCTAGCAACGCCAGAGACCGCGCCGCCATCCACGCTCACCACGTTAGGCACAGCAGCGCTCGCTCCCTTAATGGAAACGTCACGCGGTGGCGTTTTGATCTTAGCAATGCGATCGCCGGTAGAAGATCCCAAATAGAGATCGCCACCGACCTCAATGGCAACCGTTGCCTGCCCGAAAGGCGGTCCTCCGCTGTGCCAGAAAATGGTATTGGCCTGCATTGAAATCGGGTCGATAGCGACTATCTCGAATGGCATGTCACAAAAACTGTCTTCAATTTTGTCGCATTTAACGTAGTTGAAAGATGGACTCAGACCAATCGATGCGACCAGGAGCCGGCCATCACTGGCCCAGCTGCTATTGTCTGGGATCTCGGTACGAGGCATCTTCACCAATCCTGTAATTTTCCCGGTGCGCAGGTCGATCCTGGTTACTGAAGCATCTTTATCATTGTTAAGGAAAATCGTCGCGTTATCCGGGGAAACTGCCAACCCATTCAGATATGCGCCATCAATCGTCGTAACCGTGGATAATCCGGTTGTCGGCCGCCATAACAACAATGCGCCTTTTACTGAATTGTCAGTATTTTTGATTGTCGATCCGGTGACGAAACCTCCATCAGACAGGGGGGCGACGTCATTCAGCAGATTTCCCGCTTCTACTTCGACGCAACCCCGCCATTGCAGCGCCGCGCCGTCCTGACGTACTGAAACGGAAAACAGTTGCATTGATTCCTTTGCACCATGATTGACCACGAATAATTCCAACTGGCCATCCGGCCGATGCCCGATATCAATGCCATGTGGAGAAAAATGTGTTGGTACTGTACAGGTCTTCTCTCCCCAAGTATTAGAATTCCCTTTGTCGCGTATCGCTGAATCCTGTGAGTAGAGCAACGACTGTTGCTTGGAAACGGTATCGAATAGAAGCAGGCTACCAGCCTTATGTTCAACACCGCCTATTTGGCTGACTATAAGGAAGCGGGTTCCCGGAATTAGCGCTAAATCTTCGGGTCTATTGAATGTGCAGTAGGGTTCAATGCCGTTCGACGGCGTGCAGTGATCGTGCGCGCCCGCATCGTTGACGTCTGCAGCGTTGACGTCTGCAGCGCCGATTGAAACTAGGATTGATAACAGAGTTAATATTATTGAGCTTATCATTTTAATAGACATCGCAATCTCCAGGAATTATGCAGCGCATTATGTTTTTAAACCTGCGTTGTTCGGTACGGCCCTTCGACCCAGGATGATCTCGTAGTCCCGATGCCACCATTCATCGCCGGACCAGGAATTCCGGCGTTATTTTGGCTATCGAAGGTGTTCCGGCTTGCTTCATGAGGAGCGAAAGCTCTGCGCGCAGAATGTCCAATACCCGCTCCACGCCGGGTTGCCCAAACGCCCCCAATCCCCACAAGTACGGGCGGCCTATACCAACGGCGCTTGCACCCAAGGCCAGCGCCTTGAAGCTATCTGCTCCTCGTCGAATGCCACCATCAACCATGACGGGCATTTTCCCCGCCACAGCGGATACCACTTCGGGCAACGACTCGATTGTTCCCAGGCCGGTCGGATCGGCGCGCCCGCCATGGTTGGAGACAATAATGCCGTCCACTCCACGCTTGACGCACAAGCTGGCATCTTCTGCAGTCAAAATGCCCTTGAGTACCACCTTCATCTTTGTTTGATTGCGGATCCTGTCGATCATGTCCCAAGTGGACGGGATTGTTTCGCCACCGACCTTCCTTTGTTCCATCCCCGTATAATTTGGGAGATAAATTTTGGGTATGGGCGCGGATTTTGATTTGAAAGTTGGACCGTGACATGTCCCGCAGTTCCGATTGTCTTTCAGTGCAAAGGTCTGGCGAGTTTCCCGATTCTGATCGGTCGTGTAGTCAACGGTTACGACGAGAACGGGGCAACCGACCTTTTCTGCACGTTCGATGATGCTGGAGGCTAAAGACCAGTCTTCAATCAAAAAGGTGTCGAACCAAACGGGTTCGCCGCGGGCATCGTTTACATCCTCAACCGAGAACGACGAACTCGCCGACAGGATTTGTATGTGCCGGCGCGAACGCGCAGCTTTCGCAACCGCAACTTCGCCGTCCGGATTGAATGCCTTCTGGCTCCCGGCGGGTGAGAGGAATATCGGGGACGGCCACTTCACGCCAAACAAGTCCACTCCCATATCGACATGAGAAGCATCGACGAGGCGGCGCACTCGCAGCTGAATATGTTTGTATGCCTCACGATTTGCAATCTGCGTCAGCTCGCTTTCGACTCCGGTTGCAATATAGCCATAGTGAGCGGGCGGCAGTTTATTGCGGGCGACGGCCTCCAGATCAAAAACATTCATCGCTTGATCGGGAGACGCCACGATCTCTCGGGTTTGAGAAAGTATGGACCGCAGATCTGGGTCCAGAGCGTCTTGGGCGAAAGCATCTACGCCTGCCGAATAAGCCAGCAATGGACTTGCTGCCAGAAATTTGGAAAACAGGCGACGAGATATTGTTCGGTGTTGCTTCATAATTTCTTGCCAGATGGTCGGATTGATGTTTCCACGCCTATGGCTTCCTTTGGCTGAATTTCTGGACCCTCTGCCCGAGGACATCAACGACGTAGACAGAGCCATCCTTGCCCACGGCGAGATCGTGCGCCACGTCGAACTCACCGTCATAACGTCCCCATCGGCCGAAGCTGCTCTCGATGTGACCGTTCTCATCCACCAGAAACACGCTTGAACGATTGACCCGACCGGGCAGATCGCCGCCATCAGCGATAAGGCGCAGTCCGTTCTTTACTTTGATTGCGTAGGGAACGCCCCATCCCAGGTTTTTCCATTCACTCAAGAACTTTCCATCCCGATCGAATATCTGAATGCGTTTGTTAGTGCGATCGGCAACATAGATGTGGCCTTGATCATCCGCATCGATGCAATGCGGCAGATCGAACTGGCCGGGCCCATCGCCGCGTTGTTCGCCGCCCCAAACCTTCAGTACTCTGCCGTCGCGAGAGAAGTTGACGACACGGTTATTTCCGTAGCCGTCGGCGACATAAAACGTACCGTCGGGCAGAATGGCGACATCGGTTGGAGCGTTGAAATGGCTCTCGTCCGAGCCAGGCTCGCCGGCTTTTCCCAAGGTCATCAGCAACCGGCCGTCATGGCTGAATTTGAAAACCTGGTGAAGAGAATTGTCCGTTAGCCAGACGTTATCTTCGTGGTCGATGGTCAGGCCATGCGGTCTCACGAATTGATTGGCTCCCCACTGGGTGATGAGGCGCCCCGTCTCCCCGTCGAATACCAGGATAGCCGGTTCTTTGACGCGCTCCAACGGCGCCGGTGGCTTGGTGAGTGAGTTCCGGTCCGATCCTCTCTGGAAAATAAACACGTGATTATGGGAATCGACGTCTACGCCGGCAACCTGTCCGAGGAAAACCCCGTCAGGAATGACCGGCCAATGACGGACAACTTCATAATTGCCTGTGACCGGTTTTTCCTGGTACGCGACGGCCACTGCGGGGGGTCTCATCAGACAAGCTGCGAATACCAATAGAGGTACTACCCAGAAGATTATTCTAACGCGCATTACTAAACCTCCGGCCAAAAAGTTATTTCAATAGCGAACTTTGCTCGACTGAAATTCATGGCAATGACAGCGCTACAAACTCGCCTGCGTGATCCTTTTCCCCGACCGCGACCACGATGTATTGCTTGCCGTCAATCGCGTATGTCATGGGCACGCCGCTTTGGCGCGCCGGAAGCGCAAATTCGTAGATGATGGCTCCGGTTTTCTTGTCGAGCGCCCGGAACATTCGCCCTCCCTTTCCGTCCATCGTGAATAAGCCTGAACCTTCTCCGGCGAAAAGTAGGGATCGTGTCACCAACAAGCCGGAGCGTTCCGGAATCCCGGTTCGAGGCAACGCTAAGCTCTGCAGCTTTGGGTGATCTCGTACTTCCGGCGGTGTGTCGGCATTTGCGACTTGCCATAAGAGTCCTCCGGTATTGAGATCGATCGCGGTGATTCTGCCCCAGGGAGGGCGCACGAGCGGCAGACCAAAAGGTCCCGGGACCCGTGCATACGCCGCTACCACGTATCGCATGTCCGAAAGCGCTGGATCGTGGACAAGGCCAACCGCGCTGGGAGATGTCATGGACGAAACGTAGAGCACTCCGGACTCTGAATCGACCACCGCACCCTGCCAATTGGCGCCCCCAAGGCTTCCAGGAGATTGCATGGTGCCCTTGTTGGTTGCGGTGAGGAGGGTTTGGGGCATGTAGAGCGGTCCAAAAGTGTAGTTCTTAGCGATGCGTCTCGCTTCTTCGGAAATTTCTGGCGTCAGGTCTAACAAGTCTGAATCGGAAAACCCTTGGCGATCGAAAGCAGGAGGTTTCGAGGGAAAAGGCTGTGTCTCGGATGTAACCTCGCCGGGAACGGTCGACTGCGGAACACGTCGCTCCTCAATCGGCCAAATGGGCATTCCAGTTTCGCGATTGAAAACGAAGGTGTAGGCCTGCTTGGTCACCTGCACGACCAAGGGGATCGTCCCACCATCAGTATGGAGATCAAACAAGACCGGCGCTGCCGGCGGGTCGTAATCCCAGATGTCGTGATGAACCAACTGATAGTGCCACACACGCCTGCCGGTCCTGATGTCGAGGCAGACCAGGCTTTGACTAAACAAATTGTTTCCCGGTCGATGACCGCCGTAGAAATCACTCGTCGCTGCCTCCACCGGCAAGAATACGTAACCGCGCTCCGGATCGCCCGACAAGACTGTCCACACTCCAGTATTGCCGGTGTAGGCCGCCGACCCGTCCTTCCAAGTATCGGCGCCATACGTGCCAGGCAATGGGATGGTGTGGAAAATCCAGAGCCGCCTCCCCGTACTCGCATCGAAGGCGAGCACTGATCCTTTTACGTTTTTCATCGACGGAGGAGCGCCGCCAGAAGACAAGGCTGGGCCAACAACCACGACACCATCCATCACAAGCGGCGGCGAGCTCGAGCCGATCACAGAGGTAATTGGGTCGACTGCTTCATCAAGTTGTAACTTCAGATCGACAATCCCGCGCCGACCGAAGCTGTCGATCGGTGTCCCGGTCTTCGCGTCAAGCGCAATGAGCTGAAACCCAGGAGTGACAAAGTAAATGGTGGCAGACCCGGAACTCCGCAGGTAACCAACACCGCGGCCCGAGTTAATGCGCGGCGCGTTACGCCCGCGCTCGCCCTCATCAATTCTGTACATCCAAAGTGTTTCGCCGGTCTTGCCATCGATTGCGACTACGTCACGTCGAAGACCGGCCGTGGTGTAGAGAATCCGGCCGGCCATAAGAGGTGTGGCCTCCAGATTCGACTCCAGCCCGGGACCAAAATTGTCGCTCTTCCACCGCCACGCGATCTGAAGTTTGCTGACATTGTCTTTATTGATTAGATCGAGAGGTGAGTAACCAGTGCTCCCGGCGTCGCCGCGGTTAAAGAGCCATGCCGTTGTCACACCATTAGGTACCGGAGGGGTTGATGTCACGGCAAGCGATTGGTTGCGATCACCAGTTCGTAGCCACCTGGCCAATGCCTGGTACTCTGTGAGGCGCAGGCTCCCGGGAGCGGAAGGTGGCATCGTTGTACGAATTCGGTCGATGAGATCCTCTTCTGAATGCTGACCCCATTTTTGCGAAAACGTTTCCCCCTTCAAGGCAGGCGCTGCTTCGCTACCGTGTAGGTCCCTACCATGGCATGACGCACAGTGCTCGCTATATACAATCTCGGGGTGGACCTCTGGTTCATTCGAAGATTCTGCGGCATCAGTTGCGAAGCCCGCGCGGGCAGCGTTTATCGCAGACCTGGGCAACCCGATTTGCACGAATAGCTGGAGTTCGCTGTGGACATCTCCTCGCACCAGCAAAGCCATAAAAGGTGTGAGAAGCCAAGTTCTCGTGCGTCTCGCCATCACATCGCTCCCTTCAAGTTTTCGCGCGACGTGTCAAA
>Ga0302176_10000176_pt1 | contig 44426 bp, 36 predicted proteins | sample I_Palsa_E1_1_FD_198787 | JGI IMG/M metagenome (GOLD analysis project Ga0302176, IMG submission 198787) | Peat permafrost microbial communities from Stordalen Mire near Abisko, Sweden - I_Palsa_E1_1 | ecosystem: Environmental > Terrestrial > Soil > Palsa > Peat permafrost | place: Sweden...
AACGCGCTTTCCGAACAATCCAAAATTTTAGCGATTTCCGCGTAATCCATTTCCTCGTATTTATGCAGCAGCACCGCGACACGCTGTTTTTCCGGCAGCGCTTGAATCGTGCGCCGGATAAATTCGGCGCGGCCGCGTTCGATCATATGCTCGTCGATCCGCATTTCGCGGGTCGGGAGCTGCACCGGCTTTTCGTCTTCTTCCAGCGGAGCGTCGATGGAGACGTCCATCTGGCGGTGACGATTGTCCCGAACCGAATTCAACGCCAGGTTCGTGGCGATGCGAAACATCCAGGTCGTAAATTTCGCGCTGGGAGAATACTGCTTGCGGGCTCGATATACCCGCAAAAAAACTTCCTGCGCCAAGTCTTCGGCCGTGGCTTTTTCCTTGACCATGCGAAACAGAAAATTGACCAGCGGCGTGCGATATTTTTGCAGGAGGAGGTTGAAGGACTCATCGTCCCCAGCCTTAACCTGCAACATCAGCTCGACGTCGGTCCTCACCATAGCGTCGATAGTATAGCTAACACTCGCGTTGCCATAAAGTTGCAAGGCACCAGAATGTTCCATATACGGGGCTCCGTCCCTGAAGATGTAACACAGGGATGGGGTAAAAGTTGCCCGTTGGGGCAGGTTGCAGCGGGAATCCTGGAGTTTCGTATGTCTCTTCTTATGAGTAGGTTACAGGTGAAATGCTAGCTTTAGGCCGAGCATAACGGCCACGCCGACGAAAACCAGGAGGGCCATGCCGATGCCGTGTTCCTTGTTGGACTCGGGGACCAGGTCGGAGGCGGCGACGTAGAGGGTAACGCCGGCGGAGATGGGGAGGGCGTAGGTCAATGTGCCGCGGACCAAAAACATGAAGATCATGCCCAGCAGGGTGGTCGCGCCCAGGATGCAGGCCGAAACGAACGCGGCCTCCCGGCTGCGGCCGCTGGCGAGCATGAACGAGGCGACGGTGAAACCCTCCGGCAATTTATGCAGGAAGATGGCGATGAAAATTATGCCGCCGAGCCAGGTGGAAACGAGCAGGCCGGAGGCAATGGCGACGCCGTCGAAGAAGGTGTGGATGCCGAGTCCGAGTAGCGCGGCGGTGCTGGCGTGCGCGTGCGAGATCTCGTGCTGATGGGTTTCCTCGCCGAAGTGAAAATGCGGAGCGACGGTGTGCTCGAAAAAATGCACCAGGAAGTAGCCGGCGAGGACCAGAAGGAAAACCGTGTCGGTGCCGGAGTTAAAACCCGCGGAGGAATCGGCACGCAGCTTCAGCGATTCGGGAATCATTTCGAGCAGCGCCGTAGCCAGCATGAAGCCGGCGCCGAGGGCGATGAAATAACGCAGATAGCGCCGCGACCATTCGCGGTGGGTGACGAGCAAGCCGCCGAGGACGTTGGCTCCGGCGGCGGTGACGCCTAGCAGCGCGCCGACGGCGATTCGAGTTGTGTCGGTGGAGAGCATGGATCGTGCGGAGAGTATACGTCGCCGCGCTGCGAGTAGCGTTTCCTCTAACTCGAGTGCCGGAACAAAATCACGTCGCCATCTTGGACGATGTACTCTTTGCCTTCGAGTTTCAGCTGGGCTTTTTCTTTGGCGGCGGCGAAACTGCCGGCTTTGACCAGATTTTCCCAGTTCACCACTTCGGCTTTTATGAAGCCGCGCTCGATATCGCTGTGAATGGCGCCGGCGGCTTCTTGCGCGGTCATGCCGCGTTCGATGGTCCAGGCGCGACATTCGGGTTCGCCGGCGGTGAGGAACGAAATCAGTCCGAGCAGTTTATAGGTGCCCTGGATCAGGCGGTCGCGGCCGGATTCTTTCAGGCCGTAGGCGTCCATCATTTCTTTCGCCTCGGATTCAGGGAGCTCGGCGAGCTCGGCTTCGATTTTTCCACAGAAGGGGACGACTGCCGTTTCGGGTTTGCTGCCGAGTTTTTCGAGGTGATGTCTTTCGATCACGCGATCGATGTCGGCGGCTTCGTCGTCGCCGAGATTCAGGACGTAGAGCACGGGCTTGCGGGTCAGAAATTCGAAAGCGGTGAGCATCTTCATTTCTTCGGGCTTGAATTCGAGTTCGCGCAGGGGCTGCTCGGCTTCGAGGGCTTTGCGACAGCGGGTCATCAGGGCCAATTCGGTTTCGAGGCCGGTTTCTTTCTTTTTCTTCAGATCTTTTTCCAGGCGCTCGATCCGTTTGGAGGCTTGTTCCAGGTCGTAGAGCAGCAATTCGATTTCCACGCTTTCGATGTCGCGCATGGCGTCGAGCGAGCCGCCTTCGTGGGGGACGGCAGGATTTTCGAAGAGGCGGACGACGTGGGCCAGGGCGTCGGCTTCGCGCAGCGGGACCAGTGATGCGGAATTTTTTTCGCGGTCTTTTTGCAGCCCGCCGACATCGACGTATTCGATGGTGGCGAAAGTGTTTTTCTTGGGCTTGAAAATTTCGGCCAGCGCCAGGACCCGCGGGTCCGGCACTTTGGCGATGCCGATGTGCGCCTGATTCGGCGCGCTGCGGCCTTCGACCTTCGCCCCGGTGAGGATGCGGAATAAACTCGTCTTCCCTACTTGCGGCAAGCCAATAATTCCAGTTTTCATAAGCCGACGATGTTAACACACGTCACTAACACAGCCGTGTCCTGGAGCCGCTGCCGCCAAAGGTTTGATAGGATTGGCGGCTGGCACGATCTGCCGGTCGAAGAATCTGCCGACCGAATCCAGGATAACCATGACCGAAACCACCAATCTGCCTTTCGATCACGTCAAAGCGCACGCGCACTTGTCCGGGCTGGACAAACGGCTGGCGCGGCTGATCGAGAAGACCGGATCATTTCATTTCAAGCTGGATACTTGCGACAGCGTGTACGAATCGCTGCTGGAAGCGATTACGCACCAGAGCATTAGCGGGAAGGCGGCCGCGACGATTTTCGGGCGGATCAAGATGCTGGGCACGGAGGGACGGTGTCCCACGCCGCAGCAGATTCTGGCGGCGACGGATCTGGCTTTGCGCGAAGCGGGACTATCGTATGCCAAAGCCGCGTCGATGAAGGATCTGGCGCAGAAAACGATTGAAGGGATTGTGCCGACGATCAAAGAAGCGCATGCGCTGAGCGACGAAGAGCTGGTGACCCGGCTGATTTCGGTTAAGGGGATCGGCGCGTGGACCGTGGAGATGTTCCTGATGTTCCGGCTGGGGCGGCCGGACGTGCTGCCGATTCACGATTACGGCGTGCAAAAAGGTTTCGCGCTGACTTACGGGAAAAAATTCATGCCGAAGCCGCGCCAACTGGCGGCGTTCGGCGAACGCTGGCGGCCGTACCGCACGGTCGCGAGCTGGTACATGTGGCGGGCGATCGAAATTTACGGCAAGAAGCGAAAAGTAATGAAAGCGGTCAGCGCGAAAAAAGCCAAGAAAGGCAAGAGGATTAAGGGCACCGACAGAACCACAAAGAAAACGCCGAAGACCAGATCGAAGACGAGACCGAAGAAAACTGCGAGAAAAACAAAATCGGCGCCGAAGCGAAAGAAGCGCTAGCTTCGCTCGTCAGTCCACCGCGCTAGGTCGTGGAGTTTCGCACCGTAAAAAACAACGAAGCAATTCCGATCAGCAGCACCGCTACCTCCAGGCGGACCGACCAACCATGCAGGCGATCGAATTCGACGCGCAGCGGGTTGTCCTTGGGCGTGGCGTCGACCGAAACCATCTGGACCCGCAGGTCATGCATGCGCGAGGTGACTTTGGTTTGGGAGAAAGCCGTCAGCAGAATCATCAGCACCACGCCGAGGATCGCGGGATGGACCAAGTCTTTTACCGCGCGGACCAGTACGAACGCGGTGACCAGATACAGCAATCCCACAATCATGCCGAACAAATGCAGGCGCGACAACGAATAGCCCACCATGGCCCCGGCCTGCTCGCGATCTTTCAGCGTAGCGAAAGCTCCGGGCGCGACGACGAAGCTGAGATACATGATCGAGCCGATCCAGGTTCCCAGCGCGAAGACTTGCACGAACTTCAGCACCGAATTCATGAGGTGAATTCTCCGAAGAGAGTATAGCGCATCGGGGGAACATGGCGAGCGGGGCGCGCCGGCTATCAAAAGTGTTAAGAGGCTTGTGGTAGTATCGCGGCTAGGCCAATTGCGGCGCTTCATTCGGCCATTGGCGATGCGAACGCATTTCCGAGAGTGAGAATGTCGCCTCGACAGAAGGCCCGGCTCATCTTTTCGCTGGCTCTGCTCCTGCTGATTTCCAGCGGCATCGCCACCTCGTTCAGCATCGTGAGGTTGGTGAACAGCACCAAGTGGGTGGCGCACACCTACGACGTCAAGCAATCCATATCCAAGATCGGATCCGTGTTCGCGCTAGCCGGGCGGACGCGCGCTCGTTTTGTGGCCTCGGGTGACGCCAGCGCGCGCGAGCAGTACAACTCGGCGATCACCCTCCTGCAGGCAGAGCTGCAGGACGCCGAGCGGGATATCAGCGACAATCCGGTGCAGCGCGAAAACGTGGCGCAACTGCAGTTGCTGGTAAACAAGCGGATCGAAGTGTTCACCAGCTCGATCAACACCTACATCTCTGGCAAAACCGACCCGGACCAACAGTTACTGTTCAACGCGCAGAGCCTGCAGCTGGCCGACGATTCCAACGAAGTGATGTCCATGATGCAAGACGAGGAGGACCGGCTGCTGGTGGAACGTCTGCGGGTATCGGACCGGTTATTTAAGGTGACGGTGGCGGTGTTGAGCGCGATGTTTTTGTCGTCACTGATCTTGTTTGTGGTGCACTACCGGATGCTGACCGCCGAGGGCGCCAAGCGCGAGGAAAGCGAGGAAAACGCGCGGAGGGTGAGCGCGCAGCTTTTGCGAGTGCAGGACCACGAGCGTCGCAAATTTTCGCGCGAGTTACACGACGGACTGGGTCAAACGCTGGCGGTAGTGAAGTGGACGCTGAGCAGCCTGCTGGAGAAGCATCCGGACGATCCCTCGATCGCGGAATGCGTGAAATCGGTGGACGAGGCGATTCTGGGCACCCGCACGATTTCGCATTTGCTGCATCCGCCGCTGCTGGACGAAGCCGGATTTGAATCGGCGGCGCGCTGGTTCGTGGAGGGTTTTTCGCAACGCAGCGGGATCCCGGTGTCGCTGACGATCCAAGACGCGGGGCGCTTGCCGCGCTCGGTGGAGCTGGCGTTGTTCCGGGTGCTGCAGGAATCGCTCACCAACATTCATAAACATTCGAAGAGTCCGCGCGCCGAAGTTTCGCTGCGACCGGATCGGGCGAACGTGATTTTGCGGGTGAAAGATTTCGGCGACGGGGTACCAAAAGAGACACTGGAAAATTTCGTGCACAGCGGGACCCGCGTCGGGGTGGGACTGGCCGGGATGCGCGAGAGAATCCGGGAGCAGGGCGGGCAGTTCAGGATTGATTCCAACGGCGCCGGGACTACGATCGAGGTCAGCCTGCCCCGCGCCGGGCGGCCCAGCTTTGAAAGCGAATTCACCGATACTTCCATCACGTAAGGCTTCGCCCACGATTACCCTTCCACGGCCCGTCAAGAGCACCGATTCGCCTAAAGTTTCGCGACTGACCCTTTTTCGAAACTTTTTGAACACACCTGTACTTGCTCGCCATCATTACGCTGCGATAATCGTGCTAAACCTTAAAGATGCCCGACACCTCAGTCGCGCCTCTCAACGAAATCATTCGAAAAAGATACAAGACTGGTATGTGGCTTTCCTGGCTTTCGCTTCTTGCCGGACCGGTGGGCCTTCTCGCTATTGGTGGCGGACCCTGCGCGGGTCCAAGAAACGCTCTTGGGTCTGCCATTCTGTTCACGGCCGGCCTATTTGGGTCCGGCGGTGGACTCACTGGGATCGTTAAAATCGTCCGAGGGAATATGTCGACGCAAACCCGAAGGTGGGTTGCCGGAGCGGTATCAATCATCGCTGCCAGTCTCGCGACTTTCATCGGCGTCGTGTATCTCTTCATCGGATATATGTCGTTACAGGCTTTTACGACCTACTGATTCGAGGACGTTGGGAACGAACCGGCGGCCGCGCAACTGAGCCGTAACTCCTCAAACTTTTTGAACACACCTGTACCTGCGGGCGCTAACGCGAATCTAAGAACAATGTTAAGACTGGAACGCGGGGGAATTGGTGGGCGACCAAGGACTTGAACCTTGGACCTCTCCCGTGTGAGGGGAGCGCTCTAACCAACTGAGCTAGTCGCCCGTCTAACTAACTTACTTTTTGTAGCAGAAGGCCGCGCCAATTGCAATCAACGACGCAAACGACAACCTTGAACGCCAGCGCGCGGCTCGGCGAATTGCTGCGCTCGATCGCCCGGGTGGTGAAAGGCAAAGACGAAGTGATCCAGCTGGCGCTGACTGCGCTGCTGGCGCGCGGACACTTGCTGATCGAGGACGTTCCGGGCGTGGGCAAGACCACGCTGGCGCAGGCTTTGGCGCGTTCGTTCCGCTGCTCGTTCCAGCGCATTCAATTTACTTCGGACCTGCTGCCCAGCGACGTGATCGGGGTCAGCGTGTTCAATCCGGTGAGCCAGTCGTTCGAATTCAAACCCGGGCCGATTTTCGCAAATATTATTGTCGCGGATGAAATCAACCGGACCACGCCGAAGACCCAGTCATCTTTGCTGGAAGCGATGAACGAAGCGCAGATCACGATGGACAATCACACGCACGCGCTGCCGAATCCGTTTTTGGTGCTGGCCACCCAGAATCCGATCGAGCATCACGGGACCTATCCCTTGCCGGAATCGCAGCTGGACCGGTTTTTGATGCGCATCAAAATGGGTTATCCCTCGCGCGAGAACGAGAAGGAAATTATTCGGAACAACGCCGGACATTCGCCGGTGGAAAAAGTGACGCCGGTGATGGACGCCGCCGATGTGGTGGCCATGCAGGAATCCGTGGCGCGGGTAAAAGTGGACGAGAGTTTGCTGGATTATGCGTTGGAAATTGTGGACCGCACCCGGCAGACCGAGCAGTTGAGCCTGGGCGTGAGCCCGCGCGGCGCCGTGATGCTGCATCGCGCAGCACAAGCGCGCGCATTTTTGGAAGGCCGCGATTTCTGCTTGCCCGACGACTTCAAACGGTTGATCGTGCCGGTATTCGCGCACCGCGTGGTGGTCAGCTCGCGCTACGTTTCCACCCAGAAAAAATCCGAACAGGCCGAGGCGATTCTCGGCGAGATCGTCGACTCCACGCGCGTTCCGGTGTAGCGCGTAATGCCGGCGCCCACCAGAGCGATGCCCAGGCCGCAGCCCGCGGCCGGATCCGCAATTCTCCGCATGTGGCAAAACCGCGACCGGCCCGGCTGGCGGAGCTTTGGCGTGGCCATGATCGTGCTGACGGGCGCGCTGCTGATCGCGCTGTTTTCGGCGGCGGTGGCCCAACAGGGGCGCGTGACGCTGGCGGCCGTGTCTACGGTGATCGCGCTGGGCCTGGCGGGATGGGTGGCGATTGCGATTGTTCCGAACCTGGCGCGGCGGACGAATCTGCGCTGGGTGGTTTCGCAAATCGATTACAAGCTGACGCGCGAGGGCATGGTGTACCTCGGCGTGGTCGGCATTTTAATCTTGGCCTCGGTGAATACCGGAAATAATTTGTTGTTCATGATTCTGGCCTGTTCACTGGCCGGGATTGTGATGTCGGGCGTGTTGTCGCGGGCGGTGCTGGTGGGCGTGGAGATGAAATTCGACATGCCCGAGCATGTTTTCGCCGAGCAGCCGGTGATGGCCGAGCTGGAATTACGAAATGGCAAGGAATTGTGGCCGTCGTTTTCGCTGCGGGTGGTGGGCAAGGCCAGGAAAAATCTCAGCAATGAAATCCTGACGACGCCGGTATTTTTTCCGTACATTCCGGGGCTGGGCTCGGCGCGGCAGAAGGTGGAATTAAATTTTCCGCGGCGCGGATCGTATAAACAGGATGCATTCGGAATTCAAACGCGATTTCCCTTTGGATTTTTCGAAAAGACGCGGACGGTGGAATCGCAACTGGAGATTCTGGTTTATCCGCGAGTGGAACCCACCGATCAGTTCTACGAAGTGCTGCCGCTGCTGAGCGGCGAGATGGCCAGCAATTTCCGGGGACGGGGCCACGAATTACATTCGCTGCGCGATTATTTGCCAACGGATAGCGCGCGGTTCGTGGATTGGAAGGTCACGGCGCGCGCGGGTCACATGGTGGTGCGCGAATTCGCGCGGGAGGACGAGCGGCGAGTGATGCTCGTACTTGATCCGTTTATCGGCGCGCCACGCGCGGACCTGGGCCAGGCGGCTGCGACGGGGCACGCGGAGCAATTCGAGCGCGCGGTGGTGATGGCCGCTTGCATCGCCTGGCATTTCAACGAAATTAACTCGGCGCTGCAATTTCGGACGAATCGTTTTGAAACGCGCATGGCGCCCGCGGGCGAGATCATCTACGACGCGCTGCGCGAACTGGCTACGATCCAGCCCGACATTTCCGCCACGGGCGGCAAATTCCTCGATGACCTGGCCAGCGAGCACGAAATTTTCAAGATCATTATTACCGCGCGGCCGCAGCACACCATTCCTACGGCTTTGTGGTCCTCTTCGTATTTTATTTTCCTCGACAAGCTGTAAGCTGCGATGTCGCTGGTAGGAAACCATGCGAGAATATCGGCCGCATGAAGACGTATCTCGCCGGCCGCGCACTGCCACAATTTCAAAAACGCCTCCTGACTTGGTTTCGCGCGCACCAGCGCGATCTTCCCTGGCGCAGCAGCCGCGATCCTTATCGCATCTGGGTGGCGGAAATCATGCTGCAGCAGACGCGCATCGCCGCGGTGATGCCCTACTACGATCGCTTTCTGGAACGTTTCCCTACGGTAGATTCGCTCGCAGCCGCACCGCAGCAGGAAGTGCTGAAACTCTGGTCCGGGCTGGGGTATTACAGCCGAGCGCGGAATTTGCATTCGGCGGCGAAGCAAATCGTCGCGGAGCATGCCGGAAAATTTCCGCGCACGCTAGAAGCGGCGCTAGAGCTTCCGGGAATTGGTGTGTACACCGCGGCGGCGGTGCTCAGCATCGCGTACGACGTGCCGTTGGCGGTGCTTGATGGCAACGTGGCGCGGGTGCTGGCCCGCCTTCACGCCATGCGCGGCGACCTGCGCGTGCCGCGCACCTGGCGGGCGCTAACCGAAACGGCTGAGCGGCTTCTGGCGCGAAGAGCGGCGAGCGATTGGAATCAGGCGCTGATGGAACTGGGCGAGGTGATTTGCACGCCGAAATCGCCGCGCTGCCTGGTGTGTCCGGTGGTGCAATCGTGCAGGGCATTCGCGGAAGGAATTTCCGGCGAGATTCCCGCGCCACGAAAGAAACGCGCGCCGGTCGCAATGACCATTGCGGCGGTGATTCTGCTCGACTCCAAAGACCGCACGCTGCTGGTGCGCGATCCTGGGGCGCACGATGAAGTTTTGTTTTCGCGCATGTGGCAATTCCCCGCGATTCAGGTTTCGCGGGAGGCGAAACCGGAACTGGAGAAATACTTCGGGGAAACATTTGCGTTGAAGAAACTGACACTGGAGGAATTGCCGTCGGCGCGTCATGGGGTGACCTTTCGGAATATTACGCTGCTTCCGTTTGTTGCACGGGTGGCGGAGCTTCCGGCCGTTCCGCGCTCGCGGATTCTGGCATTGAAGAGACTGGGCAGTGTTCCGGTTTCGAGCGCGACGAAGAAGCTGGCTGCAGCAGTGGTGGGCGCCAGTTCCAAGGCTTAGTGCGAACGACGGGCGGATTCGCGTAGCGATCGCTTCTTGCTCGCAGAGCACAACAGCAGATCCCTCGCTGAGCTCCGGATGACAACGATGTGGTGGCGGGCGGCAATAGGATCGATGAAAGCGGAATCGGCATAATTCATTGAACATTGGCCCATTTCCGCGGGGCGCGGGTGATGGCTGCCGCTGCTATCATTGATGCAGGCTTATGGCTTCCACAGCGCGCATCAGCGCACCACCGCTGCCGGCGGTGCAACGGTACTTCGAGGTGTCGCTGTTTCTGCTCGTCTCGACCGGAATTCTGGCGGTCATCACCACCGGCAAGCTTGACCCAGTAACGACCATCCTCGCGCCGCTGGCCTTGATCTACAAATTCATCCGCATCTGGCGCGGGCGCGGGCCGGAACTTTCGGTGCGGGTCGCAACCGGCCTGGTGCTGGCCTACTTTCTATTTTTCCCATTTGACCTCTGGGTGATCTCGCGAAACCTTTCGGTGGGCGCGCCGAATCCGACGCTGTACGCCGCGCTGCTTTCGGCGATCCACTTGATGTTGTTCGCGACATTGGTGCGATTATTTTCGGCGCGCACCAACCGCGATTTCGCGTTCCTGGCCATGCTGGCGGTGACCTGCATGATCGCTTCGGCGATTCTTACGGTGGAGACCACCTTCCTGATTGCCCTGGCGATATTTCTGGTGCTGGCGGTTTCGACGTTCGTGGCGCTGGAAATCCGGCGCGGCGGCGACCACGCGATTTCGCCGCCGTTCGAACCCGGATCGCCGCTGGCCGGTCGGTTGAATCGCGCCCTGGGCCTGACTTCCGGACTGGTCGCGATCGGCACGCTGGCGATCGGGTCGGTATTCTTCTTCGCCATCCCGCGTTTTAGTTCCGGATACCTGAGCGCGCTGAGCCTGCAGCCCAGCCTGATGACCGGATTCAGCGACAACGTGACGCTGGGCCAGATCGGGCAAATCAAACAGAGCAGCGCCGTCGTGATGCGCATTCACGTGGACGGCGATCCGATAAAAAACGAGGACGTCCACTGGCGCGGAATCGTGCTGACCAATTTCGATGGCAAGCGCTGGTTCACTCCGCCGCACGAGTACGTGATGGTCTTTGCGGATTCAGCGGGCATGTACCAAATCAATGCCATGCCGTTGCCGGCCGGCGATTTTTACGAAATGCGCTATTCGGTATTGATGGAGCCAATCGCTTCCGATGCGATTTTTGTGGCGCCACGCATCCGGAGCCTGGAAGGGCGATTCAGTAACGATGCCCAACCGATCGGCGGGACGCGGCGGCAGAGCGAACTGGCGATCGACGCGACCGGGTCGCTGACCAATCCGCTGCACAACGAAACGAAAATCCGTTACGTGGGAACCTCGATCGTTCCGTCGGTGCCGGCGGCCCACCTGCGGGTCGCGCCGGTTAATTTTCCGCAGCCAATCCTTAACACGTATTTGCAACTGCCCAAGCTGGACCCGCGAATCAAAGAGTTGGCGCAGCAGATCACGGTCAAGGCGCCCACTGAGTATGACAAAGCCGTGGCGATCGAGCTGTACCTGAAGAGCCACTTTCAGTACACCTTGAACTTGAACGGCGCGCAGACCGATGACCCGCTGGCCTATTTTCTTTTCACCCGGCGCGCCGGACATTGCGAATTTTTTGCGGCGGCCATGACCGTGATGCTGCGGTCGATTGGCGTTCCCGCGCGCTACGTGGGCGGATTTCTGCCCGGAGAATACAACGACGTAGGCGGCGACTGGATCGTGCGCGCCAGCGACGCGCATACGTGGGTGGAAGTTTTTTTCCCGGGCTATGGCTGGATTACCTTCGATCCCACGCCTCCTGGTGACAATCATCACTCGGGATTTCTGGACCGGCTGAATATGTATTGGGATGGATTTCAATTCGCCTGGGGCGAATGGATCATCAGCTACGATTTTGCGCACCAGGTTTCGCTGGCCAGCACCGCGCAGAAAACCGGGCGCGACTGGGTCGACAGTGTGCGGAAGTTTTACCGAGACAAACAGCGCCAGGCGATTCACTTGATTCTGGAGTGGGACAAGCGAGCGGAAAACTCACGGTATTTCCTGCCGGGCATTCTGGCGATTCTGGTGGGGATTCTCTTGTATCTCCGGGGACGCGCGCTGTTTGTGTTTATGATGGCGCGCTGGAGCCTGCGTGCGCGGCGCAGCGGAAACGTCACGGCAGCTTTGGCGACTTTGGAATACCGCGAAATGCTGCGCATGCTGGAAAAGCGCGGATTGATTAAATCGCCTGCGCAAACCGCGCAGGAATTCGCCGCGGCGATTCCGGCGCCGGAGATTGCCGCACCGGTTGCGCAACTGACGCAGTTGTACGAATCCGCGCGCTTCGGGGATCACGCCGCGCCGGCGCAGCAGATGTCCGCGCTGTTACGGGCCATCCGCGAAATTCTCCGAACCAACGCACCCGTCCGCTCGTAACCGCTCAACCATCCCGCATTTCGTTAATTCCATCGAACAAATCGAGCCGCTCTTCCGTATGTCATCTCAGAGCAGAGGCAGACCTGCGGGTTGTCTCCACGGTCAGACCAGGGTCAGGAGCAGAAATGGATGCTTTAATGCAGGACATTCGCTACGGAATCCGCATGCTGCTGCGCAACCCGGGCTTCCTGATCACCGCCGTGCTCACTTTGGCGTTGGGCATCGGAGCCAACACCGCCATTTTTAGCGTGGTCAACGGCCTGCTCCTGCGGCCTTTGCCGGTGCCGGAGGCGGCGCAAATCACCGTGCTGGGGTTTCAGCAACAAAAAGGAAATGTGCTGGTGCAATTTTCGGAACCCACCTATCACGATATCCGCAGCCAGTCCTCGGCGGTATTCTCGGACGTGTTTGCGTACCAGATCAGCCTGGATGGGCTAAGCGTCGATGGCAAAGCCGATCGCATCCTGACCAACTACGTTTCCGGCAACTTTTTCAGCGGGCTGGGAATAAAGCCGCAGGCGGGGCGGTTCATCCTGCCGACCGAAGGCGAAACCGCCGGCGCCGACCCGGTAATGGTCCTCAGTTATGCGTATTGGAAAACGCGATTCGGAGGCGATCCTGGAATTGTGGGCCGCCAGGTTTCGGTCGATGGCCATCCCATCACGGTCATCGGAATTGCGCCGAAAGGATTCATGGGAGTCACTCCTTTCGTTACGGCGGAGGGATATTTGCCGCTGGGGATGCTGGGGATGACCGGAGTGCCACCGGACATCGCGACCGATCGACAGGTCCGAAATCTGAATATCATGGCGCGATTGCGGGGCGACACTACGCTGGCTATGGCGCAGGCGTCACTGGCAGTGATCGGGCAGCGGCTAGCGCAGGAATATCCGCAAGCCGAAAAAGATTTGAATCTGCAGGTATTCGCGGAGTTGCGCGCGCGCCCGCAGCCTGATCCGCAAAATACGCTGCTGATTATCGGGACACTTTTTCTGGGCCTGGCGGCCCTGGTATTGCTGTTGGCGTGTGTGAACGTCGCCAATCTGCTGCTGGTGCGGGCTGCGGCGCGCGGACGCGAAATGGCCATTCGTTCGGCGTTGGGTGCGGCGCGATTTCGATTAATCCGGCAGCTACTGGTGGAAAGCGTTTTGCTGGCGCTGCTCGGGGGAGTGGCGGGACTTTTTCTGGGATATTGGGGCGGCTCGGCGCTGACTTCGATCAACGTGCAGACCGACTTGCCGCTGAACTTCGGATTTGGTTTTGACTGGCGGGTTTTTGCCTACGCATCGTTGGCCGCGCTGCTGACTGGGGTGCTTGTGGGCATTATGCCGGCGCTGCGTGCGTCGCGCGGAAATCTGAGCGCGATCCTGCATGAAGGCGGGCGCGGCGTAGTGGGCGGCAAGAACCGGCTGCGCAGTACGCTGGTCGCCGCGCAGGTCGCGGGTTCGTTCGTGATTCTGATCATCGCCGGGTTGTTTGCGAGGAGCCTGGGCAAAGCGCAGCAGGTGAGCCTGGGATTCGATCCGGATCACGTGGTGAATTTCGTGATGGACCCGTTAGAGATCGGCTACAACCAGGCGCAGACCCACGATTTTTACCAGAACCTGCTCGCCCGGCTGCGTTCCCTGCCCGGCGTGGTTTCGGCCAGCACGGCGAGCAGCGCGCCGATGGGCTATTTCAACAATTTCGATCCGGTCGCGGTGGAAGGGTACCAGCCGCCGCCGGACCAGCCGGCTCCCGCCTCCGCCTACAACCTGATATCCACGGATTATTTGCAGACGATGCAGATTCCGCTGCTGCGCGGCCGGACATTTACTGCGGCCGACGATGAGCATTCGCAATATGTCGCGATGGTCAGCGAAGCGATGGCCAAAACATTCTGGCCCAAAGCCGACCCCATCGGACGACAGTTTCAGATGATGAGCGAAGCGAAACACCCCATGACGGTGGTCGGAGTGGTGGGAAACATTCGCTATCAAGGGGCGACCGGTCCATTTCGTCCGGTGTTCTACGCGCCCATCGTGCAGCATCAGGCCGGCTATTCGCTGCAAATTTTGCAGGTACGCGCGGTTGGCGAGCCGGCGCCGATGATCCCGGAAATCGAGCGCACGATTCAAACGCTGGCTCCGCAGCTGCCGGTGTTCGACGCGAAGACGATGCGACAGGCGTTGTACACGCTGAATGGATTGCTGGTTTATCAGTTGGTCGCGGCGCTAGCGGCCTTGCTGGGAGCGCTGGGCCTGGTCCTGGCCATTGTCGGCGTGTATGGAGTGGTTTCCTACGCCAGCAGCCAAAAGTCGCACGAGATTGGAGTTCGCATGGCGCTGGGAGCGCAGCCCGCGGATATTTTGAAGATGATTTTCCGCGATGGATTTGTGATCGTTGCGATCGGCATGGCCCTAGGAGTAGGACTGGCGCTCGCTGCCGGACGGGTGGTCGGCAGCCTTGTGATTGTGAGCGCTAAAGATCCGCTGACCTATATCGTGGTGACGGGCGTTCTGCTCATCGTGGCGCTCGCCGCCTGCTTCATTCCAGCGCGCCGCGCCACTCGGGTTGATCCGCTGGTGGCTTTGCGCTACGAATAATCCTCGGAACGAAAACCGCCGACCAGCTAAGCACGTACTCGGTAAACAGCTACCTTGCGGGCGAAAAATTGCGCCTGCGCCACTCTGCACGCGGGCCTCTCCAGTATGATAGAATCGATGTTTCCGATACGCGCCAAGGACGCCGCAGTATGCCCAAAGTAGGATTTGTCAGCCTCGGATGCCCGAAGAACCTCGTCGATAGCGAGGTGATGATGGGTATTCTTGCGCGCGCGGGCTACGAACTGACGCCGCGGGCCGGCGAAGCCGACGTGCTGGTGGTGAATACCTGCAGCTTCATCGAGCCGGCGCAGAAAGAATCGGTCGATTCGATTCTGGAAATGGCCGAATACAAGAAATTCGGCAAAGCGCAGAAATTAATCGTCGCCGGCTGCATGGTGGAGCGCTATCGCAACGATATTCGCCAGCAGATTCCGGAAGTGGACGCGGTGATCGGCACTGGCGAAGTGGAAAAGATTCTGGAAGCGTGCGAGGGCCAATTGCGCGCGGATCTGCCTGTAGACGGCGCGCATGCCGCTACCCTGCCCGATTATTTGTACAACGATGCCACCCCGCGCATTCTGGCCACTTCGCGTCACACCGCTTACATCAAGATCAACGAAGGCTGCGACCATCCCTGCACGTTTTGTGTGATCCCACAGTTGCGCGGAAAATTCCGCAGCCGCCGATTTGAGTCCGTGGTGCGTGAAGCCGAGAATCTGGCGGCCGCGGGCGTGCGCGAAATCTCGCTGATCGGCCAGGACACCACTTTTTACGGCGAAGATTTGGGAATCCGCGATGGACTGGCCACGCTGCTGGAGCGCCTGGCGCAGATTGACGATTTGAATTGGGTGCGCTTCCTGTACTGCTACCCGAACCGCATCACGCCGAAACTGCTCGATACGATTGCCGCGCATCCCCGCCTGGCGAAATACATCGACGTGCCGCTGCAACACGCCAGCCGCAACGTGCTGGCCCGCATGAAGCGCGGCGGCAACGGCGACGCGTTTCTGAAAATGCTGGAGAAAGCGCGGAAGGCCATTCCGGGCGTTTCGATTCGCACTTCGTTCATCGTGGGCTTCCCCGGCGAAACGGAAAAAGATTTCGAGGAGTTGTGCGATTTCGTGCGTGCCGGGCATTTCGACTGGCTGGGCGTGTTTTCGTATTCGGATGAGGACACCTCGAAGAGTTTCGCGCTGGACGGCAAGGTCGACGCCAAAACGATTGCTCGCCGTCGCGACACGCTGATGTCCATCCAGAAGAAAATCTCCACCGCGAACTTGCGGAAGAAAGTCGGGCAGACGATGCAAGTGATGCTCGATGGCCCGTCGAAGGACACCGATTTGATTTGGGAAGCGCGACTGCAAGGAATGGCCCCCGAGATCGACGGCAAAGTTTACGTTACGGAATTCGCCGGCGTGGACGATGCGGCGGAACTGCCTGCGGCGGGCACCATGGCGACGATCGAGATTACCGAAGCAAAGGATTACGATTTGATCGGCCGCGTCACCGAATTCGAAAAGCCCGGCGCGAATGCCAAGCCGCAGTTTGTACCTTCACCGTTTCCGATCCTCACCTAAATTCTGTCGACCTCGTCGGCTTGCCACAACAAAAACCATTCGTGTTAGTCTTAGCGAAGCTATGAAGCACCGCTGCCCCATTTGCAAAAAGCCTACGGATTCGGCGACCGACGCGGAATTTCCGTTCTGCAGCGAGCGCTGCCAGCTGCATGATCTGGGCAACTGGGCCACCGAGAAGTACACCATCAGCGAGCCGGCGTTTGACGATTCGCTGTTCGACGATGAAGGCTCGGCGGCCGATTCCCGCACGCACTCGGGTCCGCCGTCCGCATTACCCAAAGATGAACACAAGAACTGACGAGCAGCCTTCAGCCGACGACGGCTCGCCCTCCCACTCGCCGGCGAACAAACCGTACTTCGCGCTATTCATCGCCACTGCCGCCGGTCTCGGCTACTTCCCTAAAGCCCCGGGCACGTTCGGCTCGCTCGCTGGCCTTGCTCTCGCGATCGCGCCCTTTTGGTTTGTGGTCTACAAAGAAATCTGCTGCGCCGCGAGCCACCCACCCGATTCTTTTTTTTTCCACTTCGATACGGTCTTGGCCTTCCAAATTATCCTGACCATCGTGATCGCGCTGATCGGTGTCTGGAGCGCCAGTCGCGCCGCGAAGTTCTGGCTGGTTAAAGACCCGCAGCGAGTAGTCATCGACGAAGTTTCCGGCCAGCATTTGACGCTGCTGATCGGTTGCGGCGTGCCGCTTTGGTGGAAAGCCGCTACCATCCACGACGTCAACGCTTCAATCGGATTTATCTCGTTGTCCTCGCCCCTCAACTGGAAATATTTGCTGGTGGGTTTTATACTTTTTCGGTTGTTCGATATTTGGAAGCCGTTTCCGGCGCGGCAGGCAGAAGCGTTGCCGGGCGGCTGGGGCATCATGGCCGACGATTGGATGGCGGGAATTTACGCTGGCCTCGGCCTGTGGCTGGCGCGCGCCGCGGGTCTATAGTGCACTCCGGCACCACATTTAGTAAAAACAGGTACAATCTGAGCGCAACATCCGCACGTGGCAATTACACGTGACATACGGTTACCTTCACCTAACGCGAGGACACGATCGTTGGCGTTGAACGGCCTTCCTAAAATTGAAACGGTGCAACCGCGCGCGGCACTGCCTGGCGGCGAACTGACCATTCGCGGCAGCGGCTTTGGCACGCGCCAGCACGGGCGGCCGCTGGTGGAATTCGGCGGGGCAGAAGGAAGCCTGGTGCTGGCCGGAGATAATTTCCTGGTAGCGCGGGTGCCGGAAGGAGCCGAAGGCGGGGCGCTGCGAGTAAAAATGGGCGCGACGGAAAGCGCGCCGTTCCCGCTGGCGCTGGGCGCGCAGGTTGCGGACAATCTGCATCCGGTTTCGAGCCCGGCGGTGGATGCCCACGGAAATACTTACGTCACCTTCAGCGGGCAGCGTGGGCAAAAAGTTCCGGTGTCGCTGTACAAAATTACTTCGGCGAATGCGGTAAAGCCGTTCATTACCGAAATGATGAACCCCACCGGCCTCGCGATTGACCGCGACGGTTTTCTTTTTGTTTCCAGCCGGAATGACGGGACGATTCATCGCGTTTCCGCCGACGGCCGGTCGATGCAGTGGATCGAAGGCATGGGCATCGCGACGGGCCTAGCGTTCGACAAGGCCGGCAACCTGTACGTGGGCGACCGTAGCGGGACGATTTTCAAAATCAATCCGGAACGCGAAATTTTTGTGTTCGCCACGCTGGAGCCTTCACTGGCGGCTTACCATCTGGCGTTCAGCCCCGCCGACGAGCTTTACGTTACCGGCCCGACCACCTCCAGTTTCGACCGCGTGTACCGCATCAATCCCGCCGGAGAAGTGAGTACATTTTTCCGCGGGCTGGGGCGTCCACAGGGTTTGGCGTTCGATCGCGCCGGAAATCTTTACGTGGCTGGTTCGCTGGCGGGCAAACGCGGGATCGTACGCATCACTCCGAATGCCGACGCTGAAATTGTGCTGAGCGGCAGCAACATCGTCGGCCTGGCGCTGCTTCCTTCGCGCCGCGCGATGATCACCACCACCAGCGCGCTATTCTCCCTCGACTGGGACGTCGAAGGCCTGCCCCTCAACGGCTGATCGAAATAATCCGCACGCGCCGCACGTATCACTGACAGCGATAAAGAATTGCTCGTAGGATGTTCCGTGGACCCGACCGCTGCTCCTCCATTGCCGGAACGCCGCCTGATCGCTCCGTGGTGGCACACCATTACCATTCTGCTGGTCTATCTCGCGCCCTCCATATCCATGGTGATCGCCAAGCACGCCACGCCCGCGGCGCAAAGCGCGCCATGGGCCTCCGCCGCGCACAACGCCATGCTGCGCAATTACGCGATCTCGGTTGCCCTCGAATGGGGCATGGCTTATTGGGCCTGGGTCGGAGTGCATTGGCGCGGCGGAAATCTGCGCGATTTGACCGGCGGCAGATGGACCAATTGGCGCGGCGTCGCGACCGACATCGCGATCGCCCTACCGTTCTGGGTGGTTTGGGAATTTGCCGCCTGGCTGGTTCATCGCATCGTCGACCGTCTTCAGACGCCGACCACGCCGTATCAGCCGCCCTCCGGTCACCTGGAAATTTTTCTGTGGATCGCGCTCTCGATTTCCGCCGGCATCTGCGAGGAAATTGTGTTTCGCGGCTACCTGCAAAACCAATTCCGGTCTGCTACGCGCAGCCTCACCGCCGCAGTGATTCTGCAAGGGGCGGTGTTTGGACTGGCACACACCTATCAGGGTTGGAAGCAAGTCATCGTCATCGCGGCGTTGGGCGTTCTTTACGGCATGCTGGCGGCGTGGCGGCGGAATTTGCGGGCCAACATGATCGCCCATGCCTGGTCGGACATTTACGAGGGTTGGGCCAGCTTCGCGCTTTTCGGGCGGGTCTAACACCAGTTTGGGCACCCGTTTGGGCGCGACTTGCGCGGCTCCGCGGCATCGCGTAAAACATTTGTAGATGAATGCCGAAATAATCGCGGTCGGTTCCGAACTTCTGACACCGTACCGGCAGGACACCAATTCCCTCTGGCTGACCGATGCGCTCAACCGCCTGGGCATCAAGATAATTTTTAAAACCGTGGTGGGTGATTCGCCTGCGGAAATGAATTCGGCGTTCAGCCAGGCGTTGAGCCGCGCTGGAGTCATCGTTGCGTCGGGCGGGCTGGGCCCTACCGATGATGATCGGACGCGCCAGACCGTGGCCGATTTGTTGGGCCGCAAATTGCGGCTCGATGAAAATATCGTGCGAGAAATCGAAGAGCGTTTCCGCCGCTTCGCGCGCGCCATGCCGGAAATCAACAAGCGCCAGGCCATGGTTCCCGAAGGCGCCACGGTGCTGCCTAATCCCAACGGCACCGCGCCCGGCCTATGGCTCGAAGCGGACGGCCGCATCATTGTTTTGTTGCCCGGAGTGCCTTCCGAACTGAAATCCATTTTTGAAGTGCAGGTCCGCCAGCGGCTGGAAAGAATTTCCAGCGACGAACGGCTCTTCACCCGCGATCTGCGCGTAACTGGCCTGGGCGAATCCGATGTGGAAACGAGGGTGCGGCCACTGTACGAACTGTATCCGGACAGCGAAACCACCATTCTGGCGTCCCCCGGCGCGGTACAACTGCATCCGCGGGTGTGGTCGCGCGATGCCAAGCAGGCCGAACAAATTCTGGATGAGATCACCAAGCGCATGGCGCTGGCGCTGGGCGAGCATTTGTATTCCATGCACGGCGAGGCACTCGAGGAAGTGGTGGCGCGGATTCTGACTGAAAATCGCGCGACGATTGCGGTGGCGGAAAGTTGCACGGGCGGAATGCTGGCGGAACGCCTGACCAATCTGGGCGGCAGCTCGGCGTATTTTTTGGGCGGGGTGGTGTGCTATAGCAACGAGCTGAAGACTTCGATGGTCGGCGTGCCCAAGGAACTGATCGAGACGAAAGGCGCGGTGAGTTCGGAAGTCGCGCTGGCGCTGGCCGAGGGAATTCGCAAACGCACCGGCGCGACGATCGGCATCGGCATCACTGGAATTGCCGGTCCCGGCGGCGGCACGCCGGAAAAGCCGGTGGGGCTGGTGCACATCGGCATTGCCGATGAGCGCGGGCCGCGCGAACGCGCGTATCGGTATCCCGGCAATCGCGAACGGATCCGAAATTTCGCCACCCAGACGGCGCTGGACGTGGTCCGCCGTCATTTTCTTTTCCCCACGAGCGCGCGCGCCTAAACCAATGCGCCTGTTCGTTGCCCTCGACCTGCCCGCCGAAGTTCGCGACGCGATCGTAAACACGACGGCGAGCCTGCGATCCGAATCCTCCGGTGCGCGGTGGTCCAAGCCCGAGGCAATGCACGTCACCCTGAAATTTCTGGGCGAGACGGACCCAAACCTGCTTCGAGAAATCAAAGCGGTCCTCGAACAAATCGTTTCTGCGGATCCTGTTTCATTCCGGCTGCGCGGCGTAGGTTTTTTCCCGGACGAAAAGCGTCCGCGAGTCATGTGGTGCGGGGTGGACGCCTCGCCGAACCTGGCGGAACTCGCAGCGAAGATCGAAAAATCGCTGCAGCCGCTGGGCTTCGAGGCGGAAGCGCGGCGCTATGTTCCGCATGTCACCTTGGCGCGACTGAATTCCGCCCACGCCATCGAAAAACTCGTTCGTGCAGCGGGGTCGCTGACGTCGTATGATTTCGGCGCGGCGCGCGAGTCGCAATTTTATCTTTTCGAAAGCGTGCTGAAGCCGTCGGGTTCCCAGTACAAAAAATTGGCCAAATTCCCATTCGTCAAGGATGCGCGGTGAACCTGAACCAGACCTGGCTGATCCCGATTGTCGCTTACCTCCTCGGCTCGATTCCCTTCGGGCTTCTCATTGTAAAGATTCTGGGCGGCGGACAGGACATTCGCGAAGTCGGCAGCGGGAACATTGGCGCGGCGAACGTCGCCCGCAACGCCGGAAGATTCGCGGGAGTGTTGACGTTACTGCTGGACGCGGCGAAAGGCTACGCGGCGGTCTGGCTGGCGGCGCGTTGGACCCACCTCAACATCCGCTGGATGATGGTCGCCGCGATTTTCGCAGTGCTCGGCCACATGTTCACTTTCTGGCTGAATTTTCACGGCGGCAAAGGAGTCGCCACCGGGCTCGGGGTGTTTTTGCCGATCTGTTGGCAAGCGGTAGCGGCCGCTGCAGCGCTGTGGGTGATTGTGGTGATCTTCTGGAAATACGCGTCGCTGGGATCGATTTCCGCGGCGGCTGCTTTGCCGCTTTTTATCTATATTCTGTATGCGCCGGGCCACGCGCCGCCGGAATTCGTCAGTTTCAGCACCCTGCTGATCTGCATTCTGGTAATCGCCAAGCACCGGGCGAACATCGAGCGATTGGTTTCCGGAACGGAACCGCGCATCGATAAGCGCGAGGATTAAGGTCTGCTAAACTCGGAAAGTACCAGCCAAACCCGCGATTCCCACCGTACCTAACCGCCAACAGCTCTGTCGCTTATCAGCTAACCCCAGTACTTTCGTCCCGTTGCCGCCGTCGTTTTGGTTGGCTAGCATTTTGCTAGTGGAATAGTGGAATAACTGTGCCTCCTCAGCCCGCCAACAACTCGCCCATCCGCCGCTGGCGCATCCTGTGGATCGTCATGGGCGCGCTGTTGCTCGTAGCGGTCACCCCGCTGTGGCTATATCATCGGCAGGTTTTGCGGCTCAGCGAAGAAAAGCTCGAAAATACCGAGCGCGTGCAGCAGAGTGAAATTACCCGTTCGCTGGCCAGCGAGACGCTGCTGTTCGAGCAGAATTTGCGCGAGCAACTGCTGAGCCAGCGCCAGGTGCTGGCCTTGACCGGCTGGATTTCGAACGTCGATGACCCGGGCCATGCTCCGCAATTGGCGCGCCTGCTGCAGAGTTTCGTCGAAAACAATCCCAACATTTTGTACGTCACCGTAGTCAATCAACAGGCCAAAGGCCAATCCGCGGGGAGCTTCAGCGTCGATCCCGATCCCTTTGTGGGCGTGGCCTTGAAGCGCGCGTTTCAGGCCAGCTTCCAGGGATTGAATTACGTCAGCGAACCATTCGCCTTAGGCAAAGACAACCGGCCGGCGCTAGTCGTGGCGGTACCGCTTTCTTCTAACGGCGAATTCACCGGCATGTTGGCGGCGGTGGTTTCGATCGACCGGCTGACCGACCGCATTCGCGACGCCAGCGTGCGCGAGCGGCTGGTCTTTATCGTGGATGGACACGGACACATCGTGGCGCATCCCGATACGCGCGACCTGGTTCCGGGGCGCGACGTCACTTCCACTTCGCCGATCGTGCGTCACTTGAAAGAATTACCGCAGGAACTGCACGCCACCGAAACGATGCATTTCACCGGCACGCCGCAGGGCAAGACCCAACAGGTGGAAATGATCGGCACCTACAGCACGATTCCGGAACTGGGTTGGGCGGTGATCGCCGAACGCAGCCTGGATGAAGCGCGCATCGACGCGGGCGTGGCGGAATTGACCCATCAGGCGCTGACTTTTGTTGTGGGCGTAACCATTGTGGCGCTGCTGATCGGATATCTTTTCGCGGTGGGAATCACCCGGCCGATTCGCGGCTTGGTGGAATCCGTGCGGGCCATCAGCCGCGCGGAATTTCACGAGCGCGTGAAAGTGGAAGGCGCGGCCGAAATCAGCGAGCTGGCCGAAACCTTCAACAACATGGCCGGCGACATCGAGCAGTACGTCGAACGCCTGAAGCAGGCCGCCGAAGAAAATCGCGAGTTGTTCTTGGGTTCCATTCGCATGCTCGGCGCGGCCATCGACGAAAAAGATCCCTACACCCGCGGCCATTCCGGGCGCGTGGCGAAATATTCGACCATCATCGGCGAGTATATGAACCTGAGCACCGAAGACCTGGACCGCCTGCGCATTTCCGCGCTGCTGCACGACGTGGGCAAAATTGGCGTCGACGATCGCGTGTTGAAGAAGCCAGGCAAGTTGACCGACGAGGAATTCGAATTGATGAAGCAGCATCCGACCAAGGGCGCGAACATCATGCGTCCCGTGGCGCAATTGAAAGATGTGCTGCCCGGGATCGAACTGCATCACGAACGCATGGACGGCGCCGGCTACCCGCACGGCTTGATGGGCGACCAGATTCCAATGATGGCCCGCATTATCGCGGTGGCCGACACCTTCGACGCCATCACCACCAATCGCCCCTACCAAACCGCGATGGACATTCAATTCGCGCGCGACCGCATTCATTCGCTGGCTATTTCGAAGTTCGATCCGAAAGTGGTAGCCGCGCTGGAAGCTTCCATCGAATCTGGGCGACTGCGGCTTAGCCCCGCGCTGGTCGAAGTTTAGAATTCCCCGCTGTTCCCCGCCGGAAATTGAATCCGTCTTCCCCCAAATTCGCTGGAACATTTCAGTTCTAAACGGTGTCAATACAGCGGGGGAGCCGAATGGTTTCGCTGGTAGCTAGAAACCTAATGAAGTGCTATACGTCGGTTCCTGCGGTCGAGGATGTCTCTTTTTCTTTGCGTTCCGGTGAGGTTTTAGGCTGTCTGGGACCCAACGGATCGGGCAAAAGCACAACCGTACGTATGCTCATTGGTTTGTCGGACCCGACGCGTGGGGAAGTTCTTTTTGGCGGCAGAGACATTCGGATGAATCTGGTCGCTTATAGAAAGCTGGTTGGATATGTTCCGGAGGAAGCTAACCTCTACCCCTTTCTCTCCGGCTTGGAGTATTTGGAACTGGTCGGAACACTTCGGGGAATGGACGAACCTACCCTCGGGAAAAGAATTGATTCGATGCTCGAACTTTTTTCGCTGCACCCGCATCGTCATTCCGCGGTTGGGTCGTATTCAAAAGGGATGCGGCAGCGGATTCTGCTGATCGCCGCGCTGCTCGACGACCCCGAGCTATTGATATTTGACGAACCGCTGTCGGGTCTGGATGTAACGTCCGCGTTGATCGTAAAGAATCTAATCAAACTCCTGGGAGAGCGCGGCAAGGCTGTGTTCTATTGCTCACATGTTCTTGAAGTCGTCGAAAAAGTCTGTTCGCACGTTATGATTTTGCGTAAGGGGCGCGTTCTCGCTCAGGGCTCGGCAAACGATTTACGGCAGGCCGCGGGACAATCCAGCCTCGAACACGCTTTCGTGCATTTGGTTGAAGACCGCGATGCAACTCAAACTGCGCGAGACCTGGCCGATGCGATGGCAACCGCTTGAGTTCCCTCACTAATTCCGCAAGTACAACTGGCTCACAGACCACCCCAATACATCCCTTTGCTCGATTGGTTCGCCACTGCGTAGACAGAATGTTCCACGGAGGCGAAACGGCGGACGAAGATGGGTTGGACTTGGGGATGGGCCTGCTTTTTGGGCTCCTGGCACTGCCCGGAGTGTTCTCTTCGTTGTTTTTGGCTGACAAGTACGGTTCCTTGTTTCAAGTTCTTCGCGGCGACCTGGATTTTGATCCGTACTCTGCTTCGCTCCCGGACGAGTATTTCTTCATCGCGCTTTCCATGGTTGTTACCGCGGCCGTCGCCATTTGGAAATGGGATAGTCTTCTCCCGGATCGCCGCGATTACATCAACCTCGCACCGCTTCCAATTGCTAGCTACAGTTTTCTCGGAGCCAACATTTTCGCGTTACTTCTCCTCGTAGGCGCGATGGCGGTTGATGTCAACATCGCCTCGATCGGGTTGTTCCCGTTGGTCGTCTGCGGGTCGCACTCGTCGCTCACTTACTTCGCCATATTCCTTGGCGCCCATTTGGTCGGCGTTACGCTGGCAAGCGTATTTGGCTTCTCCGCGGTGTTGACGATTCTGTGCGTCTTGATGAGTGTCCTACCGTTCCGATTATTTCGGAAATGCTCCATGTATGTTCGTTGCATCCTCATTGCCGTTATTCTGGCCATCCTCGCCACGAGTGCCACGGTTCCTGGAGTGATCCATGGGATGACCGAACACACCCGCTCGTGGCTAAGACTGCTTCCTACGGTATGGTTCACTTCCCTGAATCAATGGATGCTGGGGCGTGCAAACCCCACCACTGCGATGTTGGGGAACCGGGCCCTGATTGCGACAGGCCTCACGCTTGTATTAGCTATCTGCGCTTGCGTTTTCAGCTACCGCCGCTGTTTTACGTCGAGTGGCGAAGCCAACGCAATGCTGCCCGCTTCTGAAAATGCAATTGGAAATTGGATCTACTGGATGGTCAATCGGCTGGTTTTCCGAACACCGTTTGAACGCGCAGCGTTCCGGTTCACCACGAAAGCCCTGGTTCGCGGTGAGAGCCAAGCGCTAGTGCTCGGTTGGTTTGTCGGCCTAGGAATTGTAATCTCGTCTCAGAGCTTGGTTGGCTCTCTGACGCAGCCCATAAGCTCAATGGGCCAGATGATTCCCTCCGCGGAGATTCTGAGCGTTCCACTGACGCTCAGTTATTTTCTGATTCTTGGGTTGCGATGCTCGTTTGAGGTTCCCATCGCGCTGCGAGCAAACTGGTTGTTCCGCTTGACTGTGAATCCGGACAGTAGAGAATGCGCTGCCTTCGCTCGTAAAGTGATCGCCGTGTTTTTGCTTCCGGTGTTGCTGCTTTGCGGCTTGTCCCTCTATGCCAGCTCTTGGGGCTGGAAATTCACATTAGTCCATCTCACGATCGTGACGGTGGTATCCGTGCTTTTCATCGAAATTGTCTCAATTCAATTTCGTAAGATTCCCTTCACGTGCTCGATGCCGCGCTTTAAGAGTAATTCGATTGTGGTTATTTTCATTTACGTCGTGGGGTTTTTCATTTTTTCGACAGCAACGTCGACTGCAGAACATTGGGCGTTTCAAGACCTCATGCGAGTCCTGATTTTTTTACCCGTTTTATGTGCCATTTGGGTTGGAATAAAATACTGGCAGAAGGGCCTGACGTATTTGGACACCAGGGTTATCTTCGATGAATTGCCCCCTACCGTTGTGGAAACGCTGAATTTAAACACAAGCCGCTAGAAGTTTTTCACGGCACACGTTCCACCAGCCAAGCTAGGATAGAATTGCGGCGCTTACCCGATCATCCACCCCATTTCCGAGGTGTACGAATGAGACTGTTCCTTCTGGTTACAGCTTTGCTGGTTGCCGCGACAACTTTCGCGCAGACGCCGAAGCCGAACGACACAACGGAATTTGTGAGTGTCAACGCGCCGGTATTCGTCTTGAATCATGTGCGGGTGATCGATGGGACCGGCGCCGCCGCCACGGAAGACCGGGCGGTGGTGATTGCCAACGGCAAGATTCAATCGATTGGCCCGGCCGCTTCGGTGCAAATTCCGCAGGGCGCGCAGACGATGGACCGTACCGGCTACGCGGTGATTCCCGGCTTGGTGGGGATGCACGATCATCTGTACTACACCGATTCGATTGCCGTGCAGCGGATCGGCGGGCACATCGGCGAGCCGGGCCTGTTCATAGCGGAAATTCCCTACACCGCGCCGCGACTGTATCTAGCGGCCGGCGTAACCACGATGCGCACGACCGGCAGCCTGGAACCGTACACCGACTTAAAAGTGAAAAGCCGGATCGATGCCGGCCTGATGCCGGGCCCGAGTATTGACGCGACCGCGCCGTATCTGGAAGGTGCGCCGACCATTTTCGCGCAGATGCACGAATTGACTGGACCCGATGACGCCAAGCGCATGGTGGACTACTGGGCTGCCGAGGGCATGACGTCCTACAAGGCTTACATGAACATCACCCGCGAAGAACTGGGCGTGGCCATCCAGGCGGCGCATGCGCACCAAATGAAACTGACCGGGCATCTTTGTTCGGTCACCTGGCCCGAAGCGATCGCGCTCGGCATCGACGATTTCGAACACGGGCCGGTTTTCGCCGATACGGAATTTGCGGCGGACAAAAAATCTGACGTGTGTCCACCGAGCGGCGGAGCGATGGCCTGGATCCCGCTCGACGTGAATGGGCCGCAGGTGCAGGGGCTGATTCAGAATCTGGTGTCGCACCATGTCGCCGTCACTTCGACCCTTCCGGTTTTTGAATGCGGCGTGCCGGGCCGGCCGAAATTGCAGCGGCGCACTTTGGAAGCAATGTCCGCGGAATCGGCGCAGAGTTATTTGACGGCGCGCGCCGGTATCGCGCTGGATTCTCCGATGACGTCCCTGATGCGCAAGGAAATGGATTTTGAAGTGGCCTTCGTCAAGGCCGGCGGATTGCTGCTCGGCGGCCCGGATCCCACCGGAAACGGAGGCGTCCTGCCGGGTTTCGGCGATCAGCGCGAAATCGAATTGCTGGTGGAAGCCGGATTGACTCCGCTGCAGGCGATTCAAGTCTTGACCGAGAATGGCGCAAAATATTTAGGCCGCCAGGATCAGATCGGAACGCTCGCGGCAGGCAAACAGGCCGATCTGGTTTTGATCAAGGGCGATCCTTCGAAGACGATCGACGACATCGAAAATGTCGAAACCGTGTTTAAAGCCGGCGTCGGCTACGATTCTAAGAAGTTGATCGAGAGCGTGCGCGGCCAGGTTGGCATTCGGTAGCTCGTCCGCGCCAGTGAGCGCTTGCTACCAGGTCGTCGTCAGGCGTAAGGCGAAGCTGCGTGGCGGGCCAATGGCGTTGCCGGAGAAGAGGCCGCCGAAATCGATGACGTTCAGCACGTTGTTCAGATTCTGGCCGTCGGCTTGAATCTGGGTCTGCACGCGTTCGGATTTGTACAGCAGCGCGCCGGCCGAGGCGTTGACCTGAAAGGCCGGAAAGATTCGCCCGCGATCGAAATTGATTCGATCGATCACCTTCTGTCCGTATTGCTGCGTCACTCCGGCGATGCACTGGTCCATGGATTCGCCGCCAGGACACTGAAAATCAAAGGGCAGCCCGGTGTCGTATTGAATTCCGCCGGCAATCCACAGGAGCGGAGTAATTTGGTAACGCACCCGGCCGCGCACGGTGTTGCGTTGATCTTGCGAATCCGGGAAATGGCCGGTGGTGGGAATTTGCGCGTCGTCGCCGAGAAAAAGTCCGCCGGTCACCGGAAACCAGGCCTGGCCGACGGTGTAGGAATAGCTTAAGAAGCCGGAAAAGCCCCGCCAATTTGGCACGTCCAGTTTCGCTTCCGCGCCATAAACGATCGCTCGGCGGAAAGCGATGGGGAAACTGATGGTGGTGTTGTCGATCTGATCGTCATCGGCGTAGTTGTTCACCACCCGCCGGAAATAGTTGGCGTCCAGCTTCACTTTGCCCAGAAAACTCTTGCTCACCCCCGCCTCGTAGTAATTCCCTTCCGAGGGCTCAACCGGCAACTGCAGCGAAACGGGATTGAGCATGGTCACGGCGGTGGAGCTCGACAGCAGAATATTTTCGAACGACGGCGTCTGGAACACGCGGTCGTAGGAAAAATGCACCACGAGATCCACCGACGGAAAATACCGCGCGATGGAAAATCGCGGATCCACGGCTTGCCGGTTCAGGAAAAGCTGATAGTGGTCCCAGCGCAATCCCGCGCTGATGGTCCATTGGCCCAGATGGATCAGGTCTTGCACGAAGGCGGATTGCTCCAGATCGGGACGCCTGGCCAGAAAGCTGAAGGTCGGCGGCGTGTCATCGTCGAACTGGGTAGGATCGGTAATGACGTACCTGAAATTTTCGCGCAGAAACGTATTGTCCGATTCGACCCCGAATTTGAACTCGTGACGGCCACGCACCGCGGTGACGGTGCCCTTGAAATATCCCTCGCGGAAAAAATTGTGCTGAAAGACTTCGATGGGCGTGGAGTAGTCGTTGGAATTGAAATCGTTGGCGTTGTCGCGCACCATCCCGCGCAGATCCATCACCACATTGGGCGAAAAAGTATGTTGATAGCTGACGACGCCCATGGTCTCGATGTTGTCGGCGGTCTGGCGTTGCGAGCCCAGCGGCGCCGTCGGGTCCAAGGGGAAAATGTCGTGCGGTGTCTGCTGCACAAATTCGTTAGGCAGCTCGTAGCGCGAGAGTTCGTGGCGCACGATCAGGCTGAGCCGATCGTTGGGCGTCAACTGCCGCTGGTAATGCAGCGAAAAATCGCCCAGCGTGCCGGTGTTGGTAAAATTCTCGGGCACCACTGGGTTCAGGTAGTGGTCGGTCATGCTCCCGCTGGCGCTGGCGCCCAACGTGTTTTTCCCCCAGACATACTGGCCCTGGGCGAACGCGCCGGCGGAGGCAAAGCTCCCACCCGACAGCACGACTTGCCCGTGAAAGCCCTCGGTAGGATCCTGCAGCGTATTCACTTCCACGACGCCGCCCATCTTGCGGCCGTATTCCGCGGGAATTCCGGCAGTGTAAATGCTCATCGACTGCACGTCATCCGCTTCGATCTCCGGACCAAAACTGGGCGAACGGTTATCGGTGAGCGGAATACCGTCGACCACGAATTGTGTCTGGTATTCGGAGCCACGCGGATGCAACACGGCGTTGCCTTCGTACAGCCAGCCGGGTTGCGAATTCACCAAATCCTGGATGGAGCGTCCGGGGATGGAACTGAGCCGGTGCTGAATCGCGTCGGAGCCAATCTGGCTGACCGCACCGGCTTGATCGGGATCGATCAGGGTGTCGGGTGTGATGACCGTGACCGACTGATTCACCGTCGGCAGCTTGAGCTGAATCACCAATTCGGTGGCAATCGAGGAACGAATCTCGACCGTCTGCGCCACCGGCGCAAATCCCGCGGCGCTGATTTCCAGACCGTAGACGCCGTAGGGCAAGCGCTGCACCTCGAGGACGCCCTGATCGCTGCTGCTGAACGAATTTCGATATTCGTTGGCGTCGCTGCTCAGCGAGACGGTGACCTTCACGCCCAGACCGGCCGGATCGGTTACCTTGAAATGCAATTCGCCCGTATTGCTCTGGGAAAAGAGCGGAGCGGCCAGCAGCAATACGAGGATTGCTAATTTCTTCAAGAAGTTCGGCTCCGCGGGAGGGCTCGAGTGTTGGCCCTGTATGTCAAATTTTACTATCCACTGGCACGTTTCATAAAAAGCGCGAGTTCGAGTTTGCCAGAAGCGCACATCGTGAATGCGTGTTGGCCGGCCAGGACATTTTGTGGGTTCAGATGATTTCGCTGAGTTGTCGAATGCCCTCGCGAATTTCGGGTTCCTTCAAACGCGAATAACCAAGCATCAGGCCCTGGCGCGGGTGCCTCAGGAAATATCGGGATACACCGTAGACTCCTACGCCGCGCGCCGCCGCTTTTTCGATGATGGCCTTTTCGGAAGCGCGACGGTCGAGCCAGAGCACGACGTGGACGCCCGCGCCGTCGCCGGTCATTTGCACGCGATTGCCCAGATATTTGTGAATCGCTTCGAGCAGCGCGGCGCGGCGCGAAGTGTTGCGGCGCCGGAGGCGGCGCAAGTCGCGTTCGTACATTCCCGAATCGATAAATTCTGCGAGGGTTTGTTGTTCCAGCGTCGCGGAGTGGCGGTCGCTGAGCCATTTGGCAGCGGTGAAGGCGGGGGCCAGCGATTTCGGCGCGATCAAATACCCAATGCGCAACGCCGGAAAAATGGTGCGTGAAAATGTGCCGACGTAGACGATGCGGCCCTCGTTGTCCAGTCCTTGCAGGGATTCCAGCGGCCGCCCCGCGTAATGAAATTCACCGTCGTAATCGTCTTCGACGATGACTGCATTCTTACGCCGGGCCCAGTCCAGCAGCGCCAACCGGCGCGGCAACGGAAGGATCGTGCCCGTGGGAAATTGATGCGAGGGCGTAACGAAAACCAGGCGGGCACCCTGCGCCGGCAAGTTGGCGGGATTCATTCCGTCGGCGTCAACTGCCACCGGGCGTAATTTCGCTCCGGCGGCGAGCAGCACTTCGCGGGTCCCCTGATATTGCGGGTCCTCAACCGCTACCGTATCTCCGCGTTCGAGCAGTACCCGCGCGATCAAGTCCAGGGCTTGCTGCGACCCGTTGACGATGATTACTTCGGAGGCGTCGCAAATCACCGCGCGGGAGCGGCGCAGATGCGCGGCGATGGCTTCGCGCAGCGCCAGCGTCCCGGCGGCTTGTCCATAGTCGTGAGCGCGAACCGGGGCAGCGCGCGCTTTGCGCAGCAAGATGCGGCGCCAGGCTTCGAAGGGAAACGTTTCCATGTCGCTGCGCCAGACGAAATCGTAACGAAGTGGTGCCGCTCGCCGGCCGGGGAGGCTGGCTCCGTCTGCGGCTTCGGCCGCGGCAGATCCGAACCGCGATAACGGCAACGCCACGGATCTCTTATGCTTTTTGCTTGGTCCTGCACTCAAGCTGCTCGCTACATACGTTCCGGAACCACCACGGCCCACCACGAAACCTTCGGCGAGCAGCAACTCATAGGCCAACAGAGCGACGGTACGCGAAATGCCCAGTTCTTCCGCGAGCTGGCGCGTGGAGGGCAGGCGGTGGCCGCCGCGGAATGCGCCGGAAACGATCGATTGGCGCAGGTTGCGATACACCTGCCGGAACAGCGGCTCGCCGGTTTTTACAAGTGGTATCACGGATAGCTCAATAAGTGGCTCTACAGAAGTACCACGATTTCCGGCATGCTCAAAATGTGGATGGCGAACGATTGGGGCAGCCCATACGGGAGACGGCAAAAATGGATTCGCGGAGCAACCTTCAAAAATTCGTACTGGCCGGCGCAGCAGTTTTTCTTTCGTCGGCCATGACTGGATCGCTGGCCCAAGCACAAGCGACCCCGGCACAATCCTCAAATCAAGAATCCCCGGCACTGCGCGATGGACAGCACGACTTCGATTTCAACGTGGGGGTCTGGCACACCCAAATCAAACGCCGAGTAGAACCGTTTTCGCCTTCGTCGGCGACGATGGAGCTGAGCGGAACCGTAACCACGCGGCAGGTTTGGGGTGGCCGCGCCAAGCTGGAAGAAATCGAGGCGGACGGCCCCAGGGGCCACTGGGAGGCTTTGAGTTTGTTTCTTTACAATCCGCTGAGCCATCAGTGGAGCCAGAATTTCATCAACCGTAAAATCGGGACGGTGAGCGCGGGGCTAATCGGCGAGTTCAAGGATGGACGTGGCGAACTTTTCCAGGCGGATACGTTCAACGACCGGGCGATTCTGGTGCGCGGAGCGTGGGATAACATCACGCCGGATTCCCACACTTACGAAGAATCATATTCGGCGGATGGCGGGAAGACCTGGGTGCAGGCTTTTATTGGAAACAAGACGAAGGAAAAAGAGACCGCAGCGGCAACCGCCGTGGCTTCGGCGGACGCGGACCCGAAAGACACGAGCGGCCTGCGCGACGGCCAACACGATTTCGATTTCGATTTTGGCAATTGGAAGACCCATTCGCGGCGTCTGCTGCATCCGCTGACCGGCTCGACCACCTGGGTCGAGATGGACGGCGAAACCACGGTCAGCAAAGTCTGGGGCGGGCGCGCGAACCTGGCGGAATACAAAGCCGACGGCACCGGCGGTCACATCGAGCTGTTATCGTTGCGCTGGTACAACCCGACGGCGCACCAGTGGTATCTCGATTTCGCCACACCGAACGTGGGCACGCTGGGAATTCCGAACGTCGGCGAATTCAAAGACGGGCGGGGAGATTTTTACGATCAGGAGCCGTATAACGGCCGGATGATTCTGGTGCGGTTTTCGATTTGGGGTATCAACGCCGACACCGCGCAGTCCGAGCAGGCGTTTTCAGACGATGGCGGCAAAACCTGGGAAGTGAATTGGATCAACCAATACACGCGGATAAAATAGGACCGGCTTCGGATAGCGAGCCGTTCATTCATTTTTGTGCCCCCGCGTACAAATTCTGCGGTGATGTGCTCCGGCAATGGTTGACCCCAATCTAAGTTTGACCGAGCAGGACGCTCCGCTCACGGAATCTGAAAAGAAAGATGTGGTGGAGAACGCGGCGGAGCGACTTCGCCTGGCAAAGAATCGATTTCTGAAATCGGCGGCGGCGCTTCTCACCTCCTGTGGCTTGGTTTATCTATTTCGCGACGGCCTCGCACTCCACGCTCATCGGACTTCGGCATTCTTGATTTGGGTATCGCTGGGATTATTGGTCGTATGCGTAAACTATGGCGCGACGGCGTGGATAGCTTGGGCGTGGCTGCGCGACCTGAAAAATGACAAAGACCCGACGGACCGATGGGACTAGGATGTTGGGCCAAGCGTCAAATGCAGGACGTCAGCTTGCGGACACCGTCTTCGAGCTGACGGGCGTCGGCGCCGCCGTAGCCCAGGATCAGGCCGCCGCGCGACGGCGGCTTGGAACAGCACGAGGACAAAGGCTGCGCTGCAATTCCAAGTTGCGCGGCCTTCTTGGCGATGGCCACATCGCTCGCGCCACGCGGCAGCAGCGCCACCAGATGCATTCCGGCTTCGGCGCCGACGACTTCGAGTTGCTCCCCTAAATGTTTTCGGATTGCTTCCACCAGGGCTGCGCGGCGCTGGGCGTAGAGCGCGCGGGTTCGGCGGATGTGGCGGGCGAAATGGCCCTCGCGGATAAAATCGGTCATCACCGCCTGGTACAGCGTGGAGGAAAAAACGTCGGCGGCGTCGCGCGCGGTGGAAAACGCGGGGACCAGATCTTTCGGGATCACCACATAGCCCAGCCGCAACGACGGAAAGACCACCTTGTTGAAAGTGCCGATGTAAATTACGCGCGCGTCGGTGTCGAGACCTTGCAGCGACGCGATCGGGCGGCCGCCGAACCGGTATTCGCTGTCGTAATCGTCTTCGATGATCCAGGCGCCGCTGCGCGTGGCCCAATTCAGCAGCATCATGCGGCGAGTGGCGCTCATGGTCCAACCCAGCGGGTATTGATGCGAAGGCGTGATGTAAACGGCCCGCGCTTTCGGCGCGCGGCGAATTCCCTCCGCGATGTTCACACCTTCTTGATCCACCGGCACCGGAATTAATTTCGCGCCGGCGGTCATCAGCGCGTGGCGCGCGCCGTGGTAGCCGGGCTCTTCGATCCACACCGGATCGTCGGCGTCGAGCAGGATCTGCGCGGACAATTGCAGGCCAAGCTGCGAACCGGTGGTCACCAAAATTTGCGAGGCGTCGCAGCGCACCGCACGGACGGTTCCCAAATATTCCGCGATGGCTTCGCGAAACGGCAGGTAGCCCATGGCGTGACCGTAGGCCATGAGCTGGCGCGGTTGCCGCCGCGAATGGCGATTCACCAGCTTGGACCAGACCCCGACGGGAAATTGCTCGAGCGCGGGCAAGCTGACGCGGAACGCGCCCATGTTATCCAGCCACGATTGCGGCGGCATGCGCATCGCTATGGCGCGGCGCGAAATTTTGCGCGGCGCGGTGCGTTTTGCCGCTCGCTTTGCGGCTGGCCTGGCGACGGCGCGGGATTCCCCACCCTCCGGCTTTGCGGCGTTAGCAGGAATTGTGCGGGCCACGCAGGTGCCGGCGCCCACAAATGTTTCGAAGTAGCCTTCGGCCCGCAGCTGTTCGTACGCGCTGGAAACCGGGATGCGCGAAACCTTCAATTCCGCCGCGAGATTTCTCGTGGAGGGCACGCGTTGTCCGGGACGCAATTGACCTTGCAGAATGGCGCGCCGGAACCATTCGTACAGTTGCTGGTACATGGGCGTGCTGGCGCGCGAATCGAGCGCGATGGGCGGCAAGAAGCTGGAAGAGATTCGTTTCATCGCCGGTCTCAAATTCAAAAAGGGAGAGTGGCCTTATCGTATCACGCAGAAGTGGATATTGAGACAGGCCACTCCAAGCCCTATTTTGTAAGGCGTAAGCTCCATCGGCAAATTGGAGGAAACATGACCAAGACACTCAAGATCTTTTCGATTCTCGCGGGATTGTTCGTCGTTTTTTTTCTGGCGCAAAGCAGCCGGGTGGCGGCGCACGCCGCTGCCGAGCCCCCCGATCGGGCCCAGCCGGCGCAGTACTTGATCTCCCCGCCGGCGATGCTGGCGGCAGTTCAAAATTCGGCCGGCGCGCCGCGCGATGGCTCGCACGATTTCGATTTCGAGATCGGCTCGTGGAAAATTCATCTCAAAAAACTGGTGCATCCCCTGACCGGATCGACCACCTGGGTCGAAGCCGACGGCACGTCGGTCACCCGTAAGGTTTGGGACGGCCGCTCGCAACTCGAGGAGTTTGAAACCGACGGGCCGGTGTTGGGCCACATCGAAGGAATGACGCTGCGTCTCTACAACCCGGAGGCGCACCAGTGGAACCTCAACTGGGCCACCTCCAAAACCGGCGCGTTCGGCGTGCCCACCATCGGCGAATTCAAAAATGGCCGCGGCGAATTTTACGACTATGAACCGATTAACGACCGGATGATTCTGGTGCGGTTCCTGTGGACCAACACCACCACGGATACGCCGCACTTCGAACAATCCTTCTCCGAAGACGGCGGCAAAACCTGGGAAGTGAATTGGATTACAGATCAAACGCGAGTGAAGGAATAAGCCCGGAGGCACCATGGGACGAACACTAGCAAGCACCGGGATGGTGGTGGTTCTGGCGGCTCTTACGGCCGGCGGCATGAACCAGAAGAACGCGCTGCCGCCGGCAACCGGGACTGAGCAACTCGGCAATTTTCCGGTCGTGGAATTCCGCCGGTACACCATCAACCCTGGAGAGCGTGAACATTTCGCTGAATACTTCGACACCTATTTTCCGGAGGCGTTCGAGCAACTCGGAGTAATCGTGGCGGGATCGTTCTTCGAGCGCGACAAACCGTTGGGCTTTACCTGGATACGGGGATTTCACAGTAACGAAGAGCGAGCGCTGGCCAACGCGGAATTTTATTATGGCCCGTTGTGGAGAGAGCATCGGGCGACGATGAATAGCATGATCGCGGACAGCAATAACGTGATGCTGCTTCATTCGCTGCGGGCGGACCGGGATATCAGCGTTTTGACCACAGTGGATCCGGTGAAGGAGCCGCAGGGCGCCTCCGGAGTGGTCGTCGCGCAAATATTTTCGGTGAAGCCCGATAGCGAGCGGGAATTTTCAGAGCGAGCGGAAGCGGAATTTGCCGGATATCGCGCGGCTGGCGCGCGCGAAGCCGGCGTACTGATGACCCTCGAGGTGCCTAACAATTATCCGCAGTTGCCCGTTCGCAGCGATGGACCGTTTTTGGTCTGGCTGGGCGTGCTGCCGAACGACCAAGCTTTCGAGACTCAGTTCGCCCCGGTCGCGGAACAAGCGCAGCAGAAACTTTTCGCCACCGGGCTATTGCGCAACACTGCGGAACTGGTCGTGCTCCATCCGACGCATCGATCGCGTCTGCGCTGGATAACCGAGACGGCAATGCGAGGTGGCCAATGAAACCGAAAAGTCTTTCTGGGGCCGCGCGGCGCAGATTTGTTGGGGCCGCACTGCTGATTACGGGCCTGATTTTCAGTTTGCAGCCGCTCGGTGGGGCCAATCTTCAACCGCCTCAGGCACCGCGCGACGGCCAAAACGATTTCGATTTTGAAATCGGCAATTGGAATACGCACATTTCGCGCTTACAGCATCCGCTGACGGGCTCGACCACCTGGGTTGAGTACCACGGCACCTCGGTGGTGCGGAAAATCTGGGGTGGCCGCGCGAACATGGTGGAGCTGGAAGTCGATAGCCCCACCGGCCACATCGAAGGTATTTCGCTGCGGCTCTACAATCCGCAATCGCATCAATGGAGCCTGAATTTCGCCAACAGCCGCGTCGGTGCTCTTAGCGTTCCGACCGTCGGCGAATTCAGGAACGGCCGCGGTGAATTTTTCGACCAGGAAGAATTCAAGGGCCGGATGATTCTGGTGAAGAATGTGTGGATGGACATGACTGCGAATTCGTGCCGGTTCGAGCAGTCGTTCTCGGACGACGGCGGGAAAACCTGGGAAGTCAACTGGATCGCGGTCGACACGCGGACGAAATAGCCAAGCACTGGGGAAAGATCTAGCCCAGCGGACCCGAGAAAGTCCAAGGATGAGGGCCCGGAGGATTTGATCGGAGCGGAAGAGATCCCGCTCGATCAGCGGCCCGTGGCGCTCGCTGGTCGGCCCAAGGTTGAATTGCCGCCGGGAACGAAAATCCTCGAACAGCGGTTGACAGTATTCCGCTTAGGTCTCAGACTGCGGCCTATGCGATCACTCCTTTTGTGCTGCTTGGCATTTCTTATGTTTTCCTCGGCCAGTTCCGCGCAGACTGCGTCGGGCGTTCCGATTTTCGAAATCACCCCGGTCCATAGTTCGATCACGTTCTATGTGAAGGCGTCCGTCGCGATCAAGGGTAATTTCGACAAATGGGACGCTTCGTTAACTTTTCAATCTCCGGATGTCACCACCGGCTCGCTGCTCCTGACCATTCAGGCCGATAGCGTGGACACCGGCAGCGGGATGAAGAATGGCAAACTGAAAGGCAAGGATTTCTTCGACGCCGAAAACAATCCGACCATCACTTTTAAATCCACCAAATTTGTGCAGACCAGCGCCAACACGATTGAAGTGGACGGCGACTTCACCATCCGTGGTGCGACCCAACCGGAGAAGGTCACTCTGGTCATTTCCCATAAGACGGGACACCTGGGAGAGATTGAAGGGAAAATGACCTTCAATCGCAAGGACTACGGCATGAACAAAGGGATCCCCTTCGTCAAGATCGGAGATCACGTCGACGTGACGCTCAATTTAAAATTGAAGCATACCAGTGGACCGCAAGTAGACCTGGTTTACCGCAAGCCTTGATTTTCAGATTGCCCGGGCCTGGCCAACGACGAGGAGTCACCTTTGAAACTCAGCAAAATTCCTGAAGGCGTGATCGACTGGACGGAAATGACCGCGATGACGCGTCCCGGAGAATCCGGAGAGGCGACCGCGCGGGCTTGGCAGTTGGGCGACATTCGGCTGCGGCGCGTGAAGTACAGTCCCGAATACGTGGCCGACCATTGGTGCGGCAAGGGCCACGTGCTGATCGTGCTGGATGGCGCGGTCGTCCTGGAACATCAGGATGGCCGGCAATTCACGGTGGGCGAAGGCGCGACCTATCATGTCGCGGACGACAGCAAGTCGCCGCACCGGGTGATTTCGGAGCACGGGGCGACCGTTTTCATCGTGGATTAGGCCAAAGAATTTACCCCTTGACAGCTTAGGGGAGCACGACATACACTCCTGATCATCTTAGGAGTGATCGTGACGGACCAAGCTCAACTCCTCCCCGGTACCCTCGATCTGCTGATTCTCCGCGCCGTTTCCCTTGGAGCACTCCATGGCTATGGAATTCTCCTACGCATCCAGCAAATTTCCGGCGGTGCGCTGCTGATCGAGCAGGGCGCGCTGTACCCCGGTTTATTCCGGCTGGTGCGCCAGGGATTGCTCAAAGCCAGTTGGGGCACCTCGGAAAACAACCGCCGCGCCAAATTCTATGAACTGACCGCCGCCGGCCGTAAACGTCTGCGCCAGGAAACCGACACCTGGAACCGCCTGGCCACCGCCATCGCCAGCGCCCTGGCAGCGCAACCGGAGGAAGTATGAGCTTCTTCTCTACAATACGATCGCTGGCTTCCGCTTTCCTGCAACGTGGTCAAGTGAATCGCGAAATGGAAGATGAACTTCGCTCGCATCTTCAGCATCGCGCCGACGATCTGCAGCGCGCCGGGATTTCCCGTACAGAAGCGGAACGCCGCGCACGCCTGGAATTCGGCGGCTTCGAGAAATTCAGAGAAGAAGCCCGCGAAGCACTGGGCGGTCGTTTCGTCGAGACACTCTTTCAGGACATACGCTTCTCCGTGCGCAGCCTGCGCCGCACACCCGGGCTGACCGTCTTCGTGATCGTTACTCTAGCGCTTGGGATTGGCATGGTTTCCGGTACTTTCAGCATGGTGGATGCGCTGATCTTCAGGCCCTACCCCGTACCGCATCCGAGCGGAATCGTCACGCTGGTAAGCACCACGCATGACAGCAGCTTCGACGATTTTTCCTATCGCGAGTATCTGGACCTGCGCGACAAAACTCAGAGCTACGCGGGTGTGATCGCCAACTCCGACATGAAGGCGGTTGGCTTCAGCGCCGACGCGTCCAGCACGCCGCGGGTCACCGGCGGAATGATGGTTTCCGGAAACTACCTGCATGTGCTGGGCGTGGAGCCGCAGCTGGGGCGCAATTTTCGGCTGGAAGAAGACCAGGTGCCGGGGCGCGACGCAGTGGTCGTGCTCAGCCCGGAATTCTGGAGGCGCGAATTCGGCGGCGATCCGGCGGTTATCAACCGGCACGTTCGCCTGAATGGCGTGGAGTTCACCGTGATCGGAGTGGCTCCCGAGAAGTTTCCGGGAATGCAAATATTCGACCGTCCCGACTTCTATATCCCGCTGGCGATGGCGCCGGTGTTTTCCACCGACCTGCAGAAGAACTTTTTCGAGGACCGCGACGATCGCAACTGAATGTGAAGGCACGATTGAAACCGGGTGCAACGCTGCAGCAGGCGCAGAACGAAATCGCGGTGCTGGCGAAAAACTTCGAGAGCGAATATCCGAAGGCCAATCTCGGCCGCGGCGCGGCGGTACACACCCAGTTCGAAATGCGCACTCGGGTCGACGACGCGAACTGGAAGTTCACCGTGATCTTTGTGGTTCTGGCGCTGGCGGTCCTGCTGGTCGCTTGCACCAACGTGGCCGGGCTGCTGCTGAGCCGCGGCCGCGCCCGTGCGCGAGAAATCGCTATACGCTTATCGATTGGAGCGGGACGCAGCCGGCTGATCCGGTTGCTGATGACCGAGAGTTTGATTCTGGCCAGCTTGGGTGGATTGGGCGGAGTCGCCATCGGTTACGCGTTCGTCGAGTGGTTTCACACTTTTGATCAGGTCGTGTTGATGACGGATCTGCCCCTGGCGCTACCATTCCGCATGGACACGCGCGTGCTTCTGGCCAGTCTCGCCCTGGCGATGTTGAGCGCGGTGCTCTGCGGGCTGGCCCCGGCGCTGCAGAGCACGCGCGTGGACCTGGCGAGCGGAATTAAATCCGCGGAAGTCGACGTGCCGGGACGAAAACGGATGTGGGGCCGAAACGTCCTGGTGGTGGCGCAGGTTTCCACCTCGCTGATGCTGCTGACCGCGGCATTCCTGATGGTGCGCGGTTTCCAGCGCGACCTGCAGGTCGGAACCAATTTCCAGAAGGATCATCTGTTGATGACGACTTTCGATCCGCGCCTGGTGCAGTACAACCCAACTCAGACGAGGCAGTTCTACAAACTGCTGACCGAACGCTTGCGTGAAGCTCCCGGAGTGCAGGGCGACGCCTTGATGCAGAACATCCCGCTCGGAACCGATCATTTCGACGGCCTGGCCTTCGTCCCCGATGGCCTGCAGCTGCCGCGCGACCGCGAGAATTTCAGTTCGACCATGGACACAGTCGACGAAGGGTATTTCAACACCATGGCCATCCCGATTCTGGGTGGCCGCGGATTTCTGCAGTCCGATACCGCGGAGGCGCCCCGCGTCGCGGTGGTGAATGAGCAGTTCGCGAAACACTATTGGCCGGGCCAGAATGCCGTCGGGCAGCATATCCGACTCGATAGCCGCGACGGAGCTTTGGTCGAGATTGTCGGCGTGGCCGAAACCATCAAGAATGAAAACGCCGCCGACTTTCCCGCGGACTTTATATATCTGCCTCTGGCTCAGCATCCGATCGCGCGCCTGACTTTGATGGTGCGTTCGAGCGGCGACCCGGTTCAGCTGGTTCAAACGGTGAAGGAAGCGGTCCGCACGCTCGATCCGAACCTGCCGATGATCGATACCCGAGCGTACGAGGAGTACTATCGGAACCAGGCCGTGGAATCGCCAAAAATCGCGATGAAAATGGTGGGCGCGATGGGCTTGGTCGGTTTGTTGATGGCCGTGGCCGGGCTGTACGGATTGATCGCCTACAACGTAAGCCGCAGAACCCACGAGATCGGCATCCGCATGGCGCTGGGCGCCGATCGCTCGGAAGTTCTCCGCCTGGTCATGGGCAAGGGCTTGGTGCTGGTCGGGATCGGAACGGCGCTCGGCCTCGCCATGGGTTTCGCGGTTGAGCGGCTGATGAATTCCATGCTCTTCGATGCCGGCGGAGTCGACGCGCTCGCTTACGTCGTCGTGGTACCAACACTATTTGTGGTGACCATGCTGGCGGCGTACATTCCGGCGCGAAGAGCATCCCGCATCGCCCCAACCGAAGCCCTGCGTTACGAGTAGCACCTTTCAGAAGTATCTTTCAGTAGTAGCTTTCGGCGTTTAGCTGCCGCAACGCTGCGCTTTTCTTCCCTTCACCGCTCTTTGCTACAATTGAAGGTTCAGGACAGAAGCGCGCCACAACCTTCGACGACCAGACGCCCATGATCTCCCTCTTCGGACCTCCGGAACCCACGCTACTCGAACGCTTGAAGGATTCCGTCAGCAAGACGCGCACGGAACTGGCGGCGCGGGTCGAGCAGATTCTCACCGGCGATCGCCCGGTCGATCCGGAACTGCTACGGCAACTGGAATCCGCGCTGCTGAGCGCGGACATCGGGGTGCAAACCACCAAGGAAGTTCTGGCCGCGCTGCGCCAGCAAGTGAACGAACACAAGCTGGAAGAACCGGGTTCGCTGAAGCGCGAACTGAAAAACCAGATTCTGAAAATCCTTACGGCGCCATCGATCAGTTCGAATGGTTTCGACGCCAAGGCCACTGCCGCGCCGCGGGTGATTTTTGTGGTGGGCGTAAACGGCACCGGCAAAACGACGACCATCGGCAAGTTGACGAATCGGCTGACCAAAGAAGGCGCAAAGGTCGTCCTTGCCGCAGCGGATACTTTCCGCGCCGCCGCGATCGAACAGCTGGAAGTTTGGGCGCGCCGCTCCACCGTGGAATTAGTGAAACAAAAACCTGGCGCCGATCCTTCTGCGGTCGTGTTCGACGCACTTTCGTCGGCACGCGCGCGCGGCGCGGACGTGGTCCTCGTCGACACCGCTGGCCGCCTGCACACCAAATCGAATCTGATGGCCGAGCTGGACAAAATGAAGCGCACCGCCGCGAAAGTAATTCCCGGCGCGCCGCACGATGTGCTGCTGGTGCTCGACGCGACCACCGGACAGAACGGCCTAAACCAGGCGCGCGAATTCTGGAGCCACGCGGGCGTTACCGGAATTGTGCTGACCAAGCTTGACGGCACCGCCAAGGGCGGAATCGTCGTGGCGATTACGCGCGAACTGAATTTGCCGGTGCGGTTCGTGGGCACTGGCGAAAAGATTGACGACCTGGTGCCGTTTGACGCCCAAACCTACGTCAATTCCCTTTTCGATTAGGCACCGTGGCCTCCCGCACAATGATGAAAAAGAAAATCGCGCTCGCCCATGAAACTGACGAATTCTGGATGGCCCGCGCGCTTGATCTTGCGCGACGCGGCGTGGGCCTGGCTCATCCCAATCCTATCGTCGGAGCCGTGATCGTGAAATCCGGCCGGGTGGTCGGCGAGGGCTTTCACGTTTACGAACGACGGGACCACGCCGAAATTGTCGCGCTGCGCCAGGCCGGCAAGCGCGCGAAGGGCGCGACGCTGTACGTCACGCTCGAGCCCTGCTGCCACACCGGGCGTACCGGACCGTGCACGCGCGCCGTCGTCGCCGCGGGAATTTCGCGAGTGGTCGGCGCGATGCGCGATCCACACTCGGTCGTCGCCGGCCAGGGATTTCAGCATCTGCGCCGCGCCGGAGTCGCGGTGACGATTGGCGTTGGTGAATCCGAGGCGCAAACTCTGAACGAATCGTTCTCGCGCTGGATCATCAGCAAGCGTCCGTTCGTGACCTTGAAGACTGCGCTGACGCTCGACGGTCAAATTTCGCTGCGCGCCAGCAGCGCTACCTGGATAACTTCGCCGGCATCGCGCAAAGAAGTGCAGCGCATGCGGCATGCAGCCGACGCGCTGCTCACCGGAATTGGCACCGTGCTAGCGGACGATCCGCGGTTGAACGATCGGTCCGGACTGCCCCGCCGACGGCGCCTGCTGCGCGTGGTTCTCGATTCGCGGTTGCGCTTGCCGTTGCGCTCGGAATTGGTTCGATCCGCCGAAAATGATCTGCTTGTGTTCACCGGCGAATCCCCGGCTTCAAAGAAGGCCCGCGCGCTGATCCGCGCGGGCGTCGAAGTCGTGCGGCTTCGGACGCGTCGCGGGCGCATCGATCTGCGCGACGTGATTCGCGAACTGGGCCGGCGGGAAATCCTTAGCGTGATGGTGGAAGCAGGCGCGGAATTGAATGGGGCGATGCTCGAGGCTGGGCTGGTGGATAAGATGGTTCTCTTTTATGCTCCTAAAGTTATGGGCGGAAGCGGCGTGCCGATGGCCCGCATCCCTTCGCGGTTTTTTGCCAAATCGCCGCTGCTGACCAATTTGAAATTGCACGCGTGCGGACCTGATTTTGTGCTGCAAGGATATTTTCATCCACCGGCGCCTGGCCGCGATTCGCGCGCAAAAAACTAATCCATTCAAGGATACTGGATAAATGTTCACCGGAATTACCGAGCAGGTTGGCCGCATCGAATCGCTGCACATCGACGCCCAGGGCGGCGCGTTGCTGGTGCACCTGCCTTCGCAGCCTGGCCCGCACCTCTCGGTCGCCGACGGCATGAAACTCGGCGACAGCATTTCAGTGAACGGCTGCTGCCTCACCGTGACCCATTTTGATCCGATGCATTTTTCCGCGCAGCTTTCCGGCGAAACTTTGCAGCGCACTAATTTCGGCGAAAAAAAACCGCGCGACCTGGTGAATCTGGAGCGGCCGCTGGCCGCTGGCGCGCGCCTGGGCGGCCATTTTATGCAGGGCCACGTGGACGGAGTCGGCCGCGTCACGCGCTTGGTTCCGGAAGGCGACAGCTGGTGGCTCTCCGTGCGCCTTCCGGAAAATCTGCGGCGCTACGTCGCGGAAAAAGGTTCGATCGCGATCGACGGCATCAGTTTGACGGTGGCGAAGTGGCACGACGGCATTGTCGACATCGCAATCATTCCCTTCACCCACGAAAACACCAACGTCCGCATGATGAGCGTCAATGACCCGGTCAACATTGAGACCGACATTCTGGCGAAATATGTCGAAGGCCTGCTGAAGAAGGACGAAGCTCCAGCGGCGAACGGCATCAC
>Ga0302176_10000177_pt1 | contig 44415 bp, 30 predicted proteins | sample I_Palsa_E1_1_FD_198787 | JGI IMG/M metagenome (GOLD analysis project Ga0302176, IMG submission 198787) | Peat permafrost microbial communities from Stordalen Mire near Abisko, Sweden - I_Palsa_E1_1 | ecosystem: Environmental > Terrestrial > Soil > Palsa > Peat permafrost | place: Sweden...
GGGTCGGGCAAGTACACGCTGGCGCTGATGCTGGCGCAGGCGCTGAACTGTCTCGCGCCCACTCAGACGGATGGTCTGCCTGACTTCTGCGGGCAATGCGCGAACTGCCGGCGCATCGCGCAGGCTGCCGATCTTGATGCCCGGTTTGCCGAAGCGGTGGAGACGCGCGAAGGCCTGCGTGAGGCCGACAAAAAAGATACCCGGCTGTTCGTGCAGACTCATCCGGATGTGCTGATCATTCCTCCCGACGCTCCGCAGATGATGATCAAGGTGGATCAGGTGCGGCGGGTGATCGAGACCATTTACTACCGGCCGTCGGAAGCGCGGGAGCGCGTCTATATCTTCACCGACTCGGCCTTCATGAAAGAGGCGGCGAACTCGTTGCTCAAGGTTCTGGAAGAGCCTCCGGAGTTCGCAACGATCTTTCTGCTCTCGGAAAACTCTGGCGAGCTGCTTCCTACGATTCGATCGCGATCAATGGTCTTTCAGCTCGGCGCCGTGCCTGTGGAAGAAGTGGAACGCTATTTGGCGGAGCATCGTCCGGAGTGGAAGGCGGCGCAGCGCGCGCTGGTTGCCCGACTGAGCGAAGGCGCGCTGGGCCGGGCTCGCGGGTTTGATGTGGAGGCCTATGTGGCGGCCCGGGCCGATGCGCTGGCTCTTCTCAATTCCGCCTTGATCGGCGGCGAGCACACTGCGCTCTTTAAGGTTACGGAATCTTATCGACCGGGCGCCGAGGGGCGGGAGAAGACGGAACAGCTTCTCCGCACACTCTATTCGCTGCTGCGCGACCTGATGTTTCTGGGGTCGGGAATGCCTGAATTGATTCACAACATCGACATTCAGAGACAGCTTACGAAGCTGGCGGACTCTGCCGACTTCGACTGGATCGCCGCAGCCTCGGATCGATTGGCCGATGTCGAGCGCGGCATGCGGCGCAACCTGCTGCGGTCGTTGTCGCTGGATGGGCTGAGTTTGGCTCTGGAAAAGGCCTGAAACCTCCCAACTCCTGACCGCATTTTGCCAGTCAGATCCAGATCAAAAAAAACACAGACCAATCAGTTAAAATATCTGGAATCAATTACTTACAGATGGTCGATCTGTGTCGATCTGGCTAAAATATTGAAAGCAAATAACTTATTAGCAAAATATTGCAATCAAAGGACTTAGCGGCATCTTGTGGGGCTAAGTACTTTGCAATCAGCGACCCGGCTGTAAAATATTGCATTCAGAGGACTTATATCTATGTGCTATTTAGTTGTCAAAGATCCAATGCGTATAGAGATAGGGTCGCAGGTTTGGAAAGTGGAGTCAAGGGAATTGTGGTGAGTTGTTGGCTGGGGCGCTTGCTGCCTGGTGGTTGGAGCAGGAAATGCTGGGAATCGACCGCGGCTCTCCCACCTCTCGAGGAACGGAAGCTGGTGCAGCCCGCGCTGAAATCAAGGCTTGCATGTGGCAAATGTCTGTTGCAAAGCTGGCCTTGCGGTGCTACAAACGAGTGAATGGACAAGGTTATCAGCACCTACGCGAGCCTGGATGCCATGAAGGCCGACGAATATCGGGACTGGCAAAACCTGCCTGCGCATGAACGCATGAGCGCGGTCGCTGAGCTCACCCTTGCGGCTTACCGAATGAGGGAACCGGCACTCGATGTTCGACGACTTCAAAGAACTCTTGTCCATCTTCAACGCCCAGAAAGTTAAGTATCTGATTGTCGGTGGTTACGCTGTCTCCTTTCACTCGCAGCCACGGGCGACCAACGATATTGACCTCCTCATCAAACCAGATGCCGACAACGCCAAGGCGGTCCATGCGGCGTTGGGCAAGTTCGGTGCGCCTCTCGACGGACTAACAGCCGAAGACTTCATAGAGCGTGACAAGTTCTTCCGCATGGGCCGCGCCCCGGTCATCGTGGACATCCTCCCGGAAATCAAGGGGATTGATTTTGATCGCGCCTGGCAAAATCGGGTTGAAGCCGTGATTGACCCGCAGCGCGGCATCACGGCGTTTTTCATTTCCAGACAAGACCTGATTACGGCGAAACTGGCGTCGGGAAGGCCGCAAGACATTGCCGACATGGCTGCCCAAGGAGGCAAGATTACTGTGATGCCAGTCAAAATCAAGCGGGCAAGAAGGCGGGCAGTGGGTCAGTTTGATTCAGAGAGCGAATCCAGTCGGGAGATCCCTCGGCCCGCTGGTGAAAACGCGGGCCTCGGGATGACGGCCGCCGAGAGGGTCCGCATTGTGGAAACCAAACTGACCCACGCCCAGAGTGCGACGGGCAGTCCGATCAACTAGCGGCATAATCGCATTGTTTTCATGCGGTTACCGAGATTACTCCGGTGGTTCTACGCCCTTAAGATAGGTTGTTGCTGGTATCCCCAACGCCTATAATCGTCTTACTCTGGTTTAAGAATTCTCCGTCAGGTTCCGGGTAGCAAGATGCGAGGGTGAGGTCTGTCTTCGCCAATTGAGGATTAAAGCCCGGTAATGCGAAAGCACCTGCAAATCGCCCTGATGGCCAGCACGATAGCCGCGATCTCTTTTTCTCTCACGCCACAACTTCGTGCCGCCGATGGGGGCGAGGGGGCCTCGCAAAAAATCACGGCGACCGACGATCACGGGCGCACGATATACGTGAACGATTCAGCTCCGGCGAGTCCGGCGCGCCACACTGAAACCTCGGAAGCGCCCCGGCGCACGCTGATGTACTGGAGTTCCAAAGAGAATCGCTGGAAGCCGGTGCCTCCGGCGAATGCGGCGTCCATGCGGGCGGCGCGGTCGGCAGCAGCCGAGGTCAACGAGTATCTGGGGCATGAGTCCAGCCAGTCGGCAAACGCCAAGATTGCAGCCGCCAACTTCCGCAGAGGAGCGGCCACGGCCGGGGATATTGACAGCGCCATCGAGCAGGCTGCGGCGCGGCATAACGTGGACCCCAACCTGGTGCGGGCGGTGGTGAAAGTGGAGTCGAACTTCAATCCCAACGCGGTGTCGCGCAAGGGCGCAATGGGCCTGATGCAGTTGATGCCTTCGACGGCGCGGCAGTTGAAGGTGCAGAATCCGTTTGACCCAGAACAGAATGTGGACGCGGGAGTGCGGCATTTGAAGCAGTTGCTGGAAAGCTACGGCGGCGACATCAAACTGACCCTGGCTGCCTACAACGCGGGTGCGGGTGCGGTGGCGCGAAGTTCAGGCGTGCCGCGCTATGCCGAAACCCAAAACTACGTGCGGCGGATCACCAACCTGTACTACGGAGGGTCCGATTTCAACTCGGGGGCGTCGCGCGATCCCGTTCGGGTTCAGCGGGATGAGCGTGGCGTGCTCCACATGAGCAATACAGAATAGGTTTGCGGCATCTGTTTATTTGTGTTTCCTTGCTGAGTATCTCTCAGTACCCAGGGCATCGGTTCAAGCGAACTGGTTCAAGAAAACGAGAACGAAGTCACGGGCTGGTTATTTTGCAGGTTATCTTCTTGCGGACCATCTTGAAGAGTCCATCGCGCCAGCGTGGTCGGTGTATAGCGCTGTCGGTGCTCGCCGTTTTTGCCGGGCTCACAGCTCCGGCGGCGCACGCGCGGGCGCACCATTCCGACTCCTGGGCGCGGGAACATTTCGCCACCGCCGAGCGGATGCGCGAAGCGTTGAACGGGCGGCCTTCCGCCGACCGGACCCGCCACGACTACCAGCGCGTTGTGAACGCCTACCGCTCGGTTTATCTGGGCGCGCCAGCCTCCAGCAAAGCCGACCCCAGCGTGGTTGCCGTGGCCGAGACCATGGTGGAAATGGGACGGCGGTTCGACGATGACAAAATCCTGAACGAGGCGATCGGGCAATATAAATTCCTGCGGCGCGAATATCCGGGCAGCAAATACCGTTTCGACGGGCTGTTCACCATCGGCGAAATTTACAAGGACGATCTCAACGATCCAGAGGCGGCGCGAGCCACGTTCCAGGAATTCTTACGGCATTATCCCCACAATCGCCTGGCCGACGATGCGCGTCAGGCGATCGTCGGGCTAAACCAGGGGTCCCCAGCCGAGAAAGCCGCAGGGGCGCTGAAGCCTGCGGAGAAACCATCGCAAGAAAACCAGAAGGACGCGACTCACGGCGCTGCAGACGGCCATGCTTCCCAGGTGGTTTCCGGGAAAGACGAACCCTCGCGGCCGCCCTCCGAAAGCCTGCCGCGCGTGACCGGCGTCCGGCACTGGTCCACGCCCGACTACACACGCGTCGCCATCGACGTGGAGAGTGACGTGAAGTTTTCGTCGCGGCGGATCTACAGTCCCGGCCGCATCTTTTTCGATCTGCGTGACACCAAGCTTGCATCCACCCTGATCGGCAAGAGCTTCGACGTGGATGACGGTTTTCTCAAGAAGATCCGCGTGGCCCAGTTTGCGCCGGGCCGCACGCGCGTGGTGCTGGAGGTCGACAACCTCTCCGATTACGACGCCTTCCTGCTGCCCAATCCCTACCGACTGATCATCGACATTCACGGCAAGAATGGACGGATAAAGCAGCCCAACGAGAAAGACGAGGGCGACCCCACTTCGACGGAGGCAAATGGCATGGCTCCGCCGAAAACAATTTCTGATGCAGATACCGATCTGGGTTCATCGGAACTGAAGTCCGCTGCCGTGACCCACACCGGTGTGACTCCGGTGGCAGTGGACGTCAGCCATGACGGGAAAGCCTCTGCATCAACAGCTAGCGATGGGAGTAAGAAGCGATCTACATCAGTAGTGAAGAAAGTCGTGGAAGCCGAAGAAGACGAAACCCCGTTGTCCGACGTGACGAAGCGGAATTCGCATGAGAAGAGCGGAGCTTCGCCAGCGCGGAATGCAGCCGCGAAGAAGCCAGCGGCCGCCAATTTCGACGGCGCCCCGGATTCGGCAGATTCGAAGGTCCCTGCACGAAACACTCCAGGCGACTTGCCGCATAAAGCTACTTCGCGCACGCTCGCTTCCGAGAAGCCGGGAAGTGTTTCCGGTCTTGGCATTCGGGAAGCGAAGCCCACCGCGAGCGGCGACCGTTCCCTGATTCGCGCCCTGGGATTGAAAATCGGGAAGATCGTGATCGATCCTGGGCACGGAGGCCACGACACCGGCACCATCGGTCCCAACGGCTTGGAGGAAAAAGATCTCGTCCTCGATGTGGGGCGGCGCTTGGGCAAGCTGCTGGAGACACGGCTGGGCGCAGAAGTGGTTTATACGCGCAAGGACGATACTTTCATCCCGCTGGAAACTCGCACGGCGGTCGCCAACCAAGCGCGCGCAGACCTGTTTGTCTCCATCCACGCCAACTCGAGCCACGATGCCGACGCACGGGGAGTCGAGACCTACTACCTGAATTTCACCTCGTCGCCGGAGGCGCTGGAAGTGGCGGCGAGAGAGAACGCGGTCTCGGAGAAGTCGATCTACGAACTACAGGACCTGGTGAAGAAGATCGCGCTCAAGGAAAAAATCGAAGAATCGCGGGAGTTTGCGGGCGACGTGCAGCAATCGCTGCACAGCGGCCTCGCGGTCAAGAGTCCGGCGATTCGCGACCGGGGCGTGAAGAAGGCTCCTTTTATCGTGCTGATCGGGGCGAATATGCCCTCGATTCTCGCCGAGATTTCTTTCGTCAGCAATCCTACCGACGAGCACCGCCTCGCCACCAGCGAATACCGCCAGCGCATCGCCGAGTCGCTCTACCGCGGCATCGCCAAGTATGTGAACGGGTTGAGCGGCGTCAAGGTCGCCAGCAAGATGGACAAAGGCGCCGGCCAGTAGGGGGCTCTTGCAAGCCCGCGAATCCCATTCAGGCAAAACTTGTGCGCAGATTTTCTGGTGCCTGCGCTGGTAGTGTCCTGATTCGGTCGAACCTGTCTCACGCTTGGAACATCAGATGCGTATGGGAGTAAAAGCCATTATGATCTGTCCCGAACTAGATGAGTTGTATAAGCGGCGTGACATTGCCAAGTCGATTCACCCAAGCGAAGTTTTGTCTGCCGCAGAGATGCGCTGCATGTCGGCAATTGAGGCTCATGCCAGTCGTGGCCACAATGGTAAACCTTGTCCCTGAGACTGGGCGCAAATATACAATCACAGACAATCGACGGAAGGCGAAAGAGCGGCGTAGATGAAGTGGGAATACAAAATCCAGAAAGTCTCAATCGGCATGGGTGACTTAGTGGAGCAAACCGCAGAAGTCACCCTGAACGAACTTGGGGAAGAAGGTTGGGAAGCAGTAGGTTGGTGGCACAGTCAAACGAAGCCATTAGATGTAGAGGGACGGGATACGCTGCTTCTGTTCAAAAGGCCGATTTCAGGGCAGCCTGTTGGTAGTAGCTGAATTTGCCGCGATTCGACTTGACGAGCGGTGAGATAATTGCATATGAGAACTTACTTCGCTGGCATTATATGCACTGACTGTAAACAAGTACCAGAACGTAATTCTGGCGACTCGCGGTGGCAGTGCGCCTGTGATGGTAAAATTTGGCCGCGAGTTTATGGACAGAGAGGAACAGCAGAGGAACACGCAAGGCTAGTCGATACGGGATTCCTGATGACTACCGACAGCCTTGGAGATACGTATTACATCGGTCAACACGGAAACATAGTTTGGCTTTTTGATGACGGAACGTGGCGGGTACATCCAGACTCGCGACACGAAAGCCTTGATGAGTTTTTGGAGCGTATAAAGGCGGTCGAGACGGTGTGACTTAACAGGGAATAGAAAAGCACGAATGCCAGTCCGGGCGAACCAGTCCTTGACATATCCGCTCGTTTTCCACAACTCTGTCGCGTCCCTTTTTCAAAACAGGACACTACCGCCTGCGCTTACAGTGTTGCCTCGTTTCCGGTTTTCGCTTATCTTGAAGGCATGGAAGTACATCTCACCCCCGAGCAGGAAGCGCAGCTTTTGCAGATCGCCAGCAAAGCCGGAACCGCCCCCGAGCGGTTGGTGACGAACGTCGTTGCGCGTTATCTCGACGAGGAAGGGCGCTTTGTTGCAGCCGTGGAAAAAGGAATAGCGGCAGCCGACCGGGGCGAGTTTATCAGCGAGGAAGAAATGGACGCCCGCCTTGAAGCGATGTTCAAGGTCTGATGCGGATTCGTTGGACCGTCCCCGCCGCCGACGATTTAGAGAACATCAAAAACTATCTCCAACGGCACTACCCGCACTTCGCAGAACCGACCGTGCGGACAATCTACCAGCATATCCGTTCGCTTAAAAACACGCCCCGCCGGGGCAGACCCGGCCACCGCAGCGGCACAAGAGAATTGCCGCTTACGCCACTTCCATATGTTGTCGTCTATTCAGTGAAGGCCGAGGCTGTCGAAATCCTGCACATCCACCACGGGGCGCAAGACTGGCGTTGAGCAAGCGCTGTCTAACCTGCTCGGTTTATTCTTGTAGTCGACCAGCCCGGAAGCTCTTTTCCACGTAGTATGCAGGGCCCATTCCCGGAACCTTTTCTCTTCCTCTGTGGTCTAATCAGAGCAGGGGATTCCTTGCCAATCCGTTCATCCATGCGCTCTTCAAGGTTTGTCGTCATGCTGGCTATCGTCATCTGCTTCGCTGACGTGGTTTTCGCCGCCGAGCCCGGTGCTCCGGCATCCGCACCGCCGATCCTGCCAAAACAGTTTGCCGGGTGGGAGATGCAGGGTGCGGCTCAGGCCAGCAAAGATGCCGCGACCGCCGATCCTACCAATGCGGGCCTGCTCAAAGAATATGGCTTCACCGATGTCGAGGCCGCTATCTTCAAGAGCGACGACGGCCGCACGCTGAAAATCCGCGCGGCGCGCTTCACCGACGCCAGCGGCGCGTTCGGCGCATACAGTTTCTATCTGCAACCGGGGATGGCGCGGGAAGAGATTGGCGACCAGGGCGCATCGCTCAATCTGCGCGTGCTGTTTTACCGCGGGCACATTGTGGTGGACGCGGTGTTCAGCCAGTTGTCGGTGATGTCGGCGGCGGGACTGCGTGAGTTGGCCGGCGTGCTGCCGCGCCCGAGCGGAAACGCCGGCAACCTGCCTCCAATCCTCGCCTTCATGCCGCACCACGGTTACGAGGCCAACACCGAGAGATACGCGGAAGGACCGTTGGCGCTGGGCGCAATCGGCTCTCCTCTTCCCGCGGAGTTGGTCGATTTCAGCGCCAGCCCTGAAGTGGCGCTCGGGCAGTACAACACTTCCGGCGGGGAAGCCACGCTGATGCTGATCGAGTATCCGACGCCGGCGTTGGCTGCTGAGCATTTGCGCCGGATCGACGCCGCGCACCATGCAGCTCAGCCTCAGCCCGGAGTTGCGGCCGTGGAAAATGTGGGCCCGTTTTTCGATAAGCGCACCGGGCCGATCGTTGCGATCGTTGCCGGTCCTCTTTCGCAGAGCGACGCGCATACGCTTTTGGGCGCCGTGAACTGGGATCCCAGCGTCACCTGGAACGAGAACACCTATTTCGACAAGAAGAACAACGTTGCCAACCTGCTGGTGAACATCATTCTCTTGTGCTTCATCATTGGTGCGCTCTCGCTGGCGGCGGGAGTGGCATTCGGCGGCGCTCGCATCTTGTTGCGGAAGTTTTTTCCCGGTCCAGTTTTTGGCCGGCCGGACCAAACCGAGTTCATTTCTCTAGACTTGGGACAGACCGCCGAGCCTGGTCCTGCCGGGCGCCTGCCGAGCACGACAGAGGGATCCAAAGGAGCCTAAGTGCTTTAGGAATATTGGGTTAGGGCCGTTTTGCAGAGTTCTCGTCTCAAATTGAAACGGTTCGGCGGCATGTTGATTGATTCCGTAAGTCATTGAAACCAAAGACATTTATTTACCAAAAATTGCTTGACACCCCCCTTTTTCGGCCCATAAGATTTTGTCCAGAAAGTTTTGACGGACTTTGCCTTCCGTTGGAACTATTCTCCCTTGAAAAAGAGAAGGCCACCCTGTTGCCGGGCGGCCTTTTCGTTTGCGTCTCGCACGTGTAGCAGACTGGGCGGGCAGCAGCGGGAACTATTGAGCACGAATTGCGTATCATCTGTTGAGTCTTATGTTGGCCCGTTCACGAATTTGGCGGGAGGAAATCATGTTCTGTGATGCATGTGGCACGGCGGTGCAACCTGGCCAGGCGTTTTGCGGCCGGTGCGGCAAGCAAGTTGTCGGGCCAACGACAGCGATGCAGATGGCTGCCGGGCGCGTGCAGGGGCACGTTCATTTACTGGGCATCTTTTGGCTTGCCATATCCGCGTTCAACACCATCGGTGGCGTGATTCTGTATATCCTTGCCAACACGTTGTTCGCTCATTTGCATGGCATGGGCGCACCCGAAGCGCCGACCGCTTTCTTGCGTCCACTGTTGAGTGTGATCGCAATTTTTATTCTGGCCAAAGCCGCCTGCGGATTTATCGCCGGATGGGGCTTGATGCAACGGGAGCCCTGGGCTCGCATCATCGCACTGGTTCTGGGCTTCATCTCGCTGTTCAACGTTCCTTTCGGTACGGCCGTCGGAGTGTATACGCTCTGGGTCTTGCTGCCTGCCCAGTCGCAACAGGAATACGACGCCCTGGTTGCCGCGCGCGCCGCATAGTTGAGCCTCGTAACCTGAACCTGGTGCGTGGATTTTCTTCTGTTAAAGACAATATCTGCCCGACCAACTGAGGCCGTCACGGCGGCGATTTGATAAACTGGAAACGGTCAAAACAGAAAGCCGACGTAGCTCAGTTGGTAGAGCAGCCGATTCGTAATCGGCAGGTCAGCGGTTCAAGTCCGCTCGTCGGCTCCATTCTTTCAATCACTTACCAATCTTTTCCGCTGCACCCTCAATTCATTCCGGCCAGCTACAACACGTTCAGGATGGGGACCCGCTGCCCCGGGCGGAATCCATTTATAGAATGTTCAGAATTCCAACCGCGCCTGAAAGGCGATCATGCGGGGAGTGCTGTCGCCGCCCAAACCCACGCCGAGCAGGCCGGTCGGCGGAGAGGTGGTGGAAGTGAGCGCTCCGAATCCAGTTTGGGTGGAGGGTTGGCCTGGAATACCGGCCTGCACCACGCTGGGCAGGCCGAAATTTGGATGGTTGAAGACATTGAAAAACTGGCCCTCAAGCCGCAGCTTCACGTGCTCGGTCACGGGAAACCATTTCGTGAGGTAGAAGTCACTCCAGAGAAAATCAGGGCCGCGCAGTGAGTTGCGGCCGAGGTTTCCGAATTGACAATTCTGCGGGCTGTCGCCGCCGTAGCACTGGCCGGTGCTGGGATCAACCGCCGAGACGAAAGCATCGGGATTGAGCCACTGAATTGTGCCCGCCTGGGTAACGGGAAGATTGCAATGGCGACAGTAGGGATTCACTCCCGGCACAAGACTCGCGAACTCCGGCCCACTGCCCTGCACAATTCCCTCTGGGTTCCCGGTGCTTGGATTGGTAGCCGAATAAGGCGTGCTCAGAACCGAGAACGGTACCCCGCTGTGCCAAAACACGGTTCCGGAAAGCTGCCAGCCATTCAGCGCGTAACCCAGAGAATGATTACGCACTTTCACCGGCAACTGATACACGTATTGCCCGTTGAGATTGTGCCGGATGTCGTAATCGCAGGGTCCGTAGTCGCGGGCAAGTTCTCCCGGCAGAGGCGAAAGAATTCCTCCCGCGGAGAATTGCAGGAACCCGCCGTTCGAGACTGTATCCATGCAACGGCTGAAGGTGTAGTTGACCTGCCCTTGCAGACCATGGCCGAGCCGTTTCATGGCGGTGAGTTGAAGGCCGTTGTAGTGACTGTTCGCGCCGGTGGAGAGCTGCGTGACCGCGCCGAATCGGGGATCGGTTGGCTGCAGGTAGGGGAATGGCGCAAAGCAGCCCTGGCACACGGTCTGGTAGCCGTTGACTTGGGTTGAGTAGGGCTGGTTCACGGCCCGCGTGCCCACGTATTGTGCCTGCAGACTGGCCGTGGTTCCGAATTGATGTTCCATTCCCAGGCTCCACTCCATGAAGTATGGCGCGTGAAGTTTGCCGTCGGGGACTGCCGTTATCGCGACTGGCGGAAGACAAGTTGTGGGATTTGCCTGCGGAGATGCGCAGGAGAGCCGGCCCTGGGGAAATCCCGAAGTAAAAATCTGATTCGCTGCAATGGTTGCGTCGACTGCACTGTTAGGCACTGCCGGCGCGATTGCCGTACCGCCCACGGTGCCGAGCAGTCCTCCTTGAAACGTTTTATCGTATGGAGGATTCGTGCCAATCAGGTCAGCCACACTGCCGGGCAAGATGTCGCTGAAAATGCCGAAGCCAGTGCGGAGTACGGTTTTCGGCTCGAACTGCCAGGCAATCGCCGTTCTTGGTTGGAGAATGGCCAGCGGCGTGGAAGAGAACAGATTGCCGAGATGAGTTTGAATCGCGGCGTTCAGTGGTTGATTGACATCGTGCGAGATGGAACTGAAAGAGCCGCTCAGACGGGCGACTTGATCGTGCGGATTCAGCGGATTGGAGTTGAAAGTGTCGCGCAGGCCGAACGTCCAAGTCAGTTTGCGAGTCACTTTCCAGGTGTCTTGCGCGTAGACATCGAGATTAAGAAAGTTGAAGGGCTGGTTGGGATTTGAAGGGAACGTCTGCGAGGCGGTGTTCGCCACTCCAGAGATGAATTGCCGCAGGTTCGCGTAGGTGACGGTGGGAACTGTGCCTTCGCCGAAGTCATAGTCGTTCAGGCGGAGGATGCGGGTGTTGGTGCCAAACCTGAGTTCGTGAGCGCCATGGCTCCAGGCGAGGTTGTCGTTGAGGAAGAAGCGGGAGGCGCGCCGGCCTTGAACCCAGGTGTTGTCAAGCCCTCCGATGGGGGTGAACGGGTTTGCGCCGCCGCCCTGCAATACGATGGGAAACGCGGCAAGGGTCTTCTGCGAGTCACTGGGACCGAACAGGCTCTCGTACCAGGAGAATGCGGGATTGAAGTAGTTCACCAGGTTCTGCGAGAAGACGTGCGTGTGTCCTGCCGCAAACGAATAGAGAGGTTGAGGAGACACCGCGTCAAATAAAGAGTTGATGGGGTCGGTGTAAGCAGCCTGCACGCCGGTGTCGACCTGAAAGCGAAACCACGCCGTATCTTTCTGGTTGATGTTGTAGTCGACGCGAAGGGTTTGTACCTGCTCGTGGTCGTCGCTGGAGTGCGAAACACTCTGCCGGTTGGCGCAACCCCCTCCTGCAGCGAGCGGACAGCCGAGTATGGCGGTGGGTGTGCCGCTGGTATTTCCAAAGAGCGAGAACATCTGCTGATAGAACGGGACCGACTGCGGAGGAAGTTGCTGTAAGACGTATTGCTGGAACGCCGGACTGGGAACAATCGCCGGGGTGACGATGGGCAGCGCGATGCGAACCCATTCGCTGTCGAAAAAGAAAAAGAGCTTATCGTGCGCGATCGGGCCCCCGACACTACCTCCAAAGTGATTCACGGTTGATCCGGGCTTGTGGTTTCCTGGCGTCGCATTCGTGAAGTAGTCCGCCGCATTGAGCAGCGCGCCATTCCACAGTTCGTAGAGATTCCCGTGAAACTGATTCGTGCCGGACTTGGTGACGTAGTCGACTTGGGATGCTCCATACCTTCCTTGATCGACGGAATAGGAAAGAGTATTGACGGTCACTTCGGAGATCGAATTCAGCCCCAGGACGAGGTTGGTGGAAAGGCCGCTGTTGAGATTGGTGAGCGGGTCGTTGGTTTCCAGCCCATCAACGATGTAGCCGTTGGAGAGGGCAGGCAGGCCGTTAAATTCGACATTGCCATACCCGCTGGTGCCGCCGACGAAATCGTTGCTGCTGCCAGCCGTGTTGATGAGCGCGCCAGGGGCAAACTGCAGAGGGTAAGTGAGGTCCCCACCCGGATTCGGCAGATTCTCAAGCGCAGGCGCATTCAGAGTGGTGGAAGTGTTTGCGTTTTCCGGGTTGATGAGTGGAGCTTCGCTGTTGACCTCAACCACCTCGCTGGAGCGGGCGATCTTGAGCGTGAAATCGACGGTTTGCTTCTGGCCCAGACCCGAAACGACATTGTCATTTTGCTGCGATTCGAAGCCGGGAGCTTCCGCTTTGACCGAATACGTGCCCGGCTTTAACTGCGGGAAATTGAACCGGCCTGCGTCGTCGGTCCGGGCGCTGCGCTTTAGGCCGGTCTCGCGATTGGCGATCGTCACAGTGGCGCGCGTCACAACTGCATTGGTCACGTCCTTGACTTCGCCAACGATGGCGCTCGTGGTCTCGCCTTGGCCCAGTGCCTGCGCTGAGAGAACTGCGACAGCGACGACTAATAGAACGGGGCGGAGGGCACATCCCCTCAAGAGAGTACTCCCTTCAATTCCGACCACCGGCGATCCCGGATGGATTAACTGTGGATGACATACGCTAGTTAACCACAGTTAATCACCAAAGTCCAGCGCCGACTGGGAAGCAACCCGCATCGCTTAAGCGTGCCGGCCATGGTGACACAGCGACGGGCGACTCGGAAACGATCCGACGGACGGAAATCTCCCTCGTCAGTGATGCGTACCGAGTTCGCAAGCAGAGGAGTGCAAGGCTTAACTTTATTTGGGTTCGTAATCATCAAATCCGCGGCCCGCTGGAAGGATCACTCCCTTAGCCCACCCGGTAAAAAACCAGCAGTCAATCCGAGTTATCCGCGAAGAGGTGGATAGGATTGGGTGGGCGCTGAAGGAGATCTTGCCGCACTAAGCTTCTCTGGCACGTGTGTGTAGCTTGTAGCCTACTGAGTTTCGAGCAGGGTCCGGAGTTCGCTTTGTATCCGGTTGGCGCCCCGGGCGTAGCCTCTGTCTGTATCGCCAGCGAGTTGCTCCGGAGCATCCAGAGTTAGGGGAGTACCAATTTTTATCTTGACTGGGGCAAGGCGCAATCCCTTGCTCACCTTTGACCAAACAGCAAAAGATCCCTTAATAGCGACGGGCACAACGGGAACTCCCAGTTCTTGAGCGAGGATAGCTGCGCCTTTCTTGAAGGTCTGCAACTCTCCATCGATGCTCATACCGCCTTCTGGAAACATCAACAGGATCTTTCCCGATTTAAGCCCGAGGCTGCTGGTCTTCATAGCAGGCAGCAGATTGCTGTCCGGGTCGATGGGAAGCGTCTTAATCATGTTCGCAAGAACACGTCTTAATCCTGTGGAGTAGTAGGGACTCCAGCCCAATGAAAAAAGATCCTTCACAACGGAATATGGAAAGGCACTTGTGACCAGAACTCCATCCAGGTAGCCCTGATGATTGGGGCAGATGAGGTATGGCCCTTGCCGAGGCAGATTTTCGATGCCTTCCACTTCAAGCCGGAACAGAATCTTCGAGACCATGAGGACGAGTTTGAGGAGCAAAAAGTCTATAAAACTGACAATCGGACGCGGGCGTACCGCGTAGTTTTGCTGCATGCCTCCAGGGCTTGCGGAGGCCAGAAGTTCCTTCCATGTTACTCGTGTTGTGCCGGCACTTCCCTGCAGATGGGGAGGGCCTTTATGCCCTTGATGCGCCACTTGCTTGAGCACATCACGGATCGTAAAGCACTGACTGATGCCATTGTCATACAAGTGAATACTCAATACCTGTTCGATGTTTGCAATCAACTCAATCCGTCGTAATGAATCAAAGCCCAAATCGAGTTCAAAGTTCATGCCGGGATGCAAAGTTGATTCGACGCGGGATTCTCTCTTGATCACGTCCAAGACTTGTCGAGCGCTCTCGGTATCGAGTAGAAAGTCATCTCCTGCCGAATAGTCATATTGCTTTTCCCTGCCATGGTCACCCACCAGCGAATGAGAAGCGCACTCATTCTTGACCAGCCAGCGCATTAGTTTCCTGGTCGCAGTGCGCGGCAACGGCCGCGCTTGAACCTCATAGGAGAGAAGCCGCTTGTGCATGGGCAATTGGGCCGACCGTCTCTCAATCGCGCCGCGTATCGCTTCTCTAGAATTTACGATTCTCTGTTCCTTGAGATAATCGAAATCCGGCACCACAATGGCATGAAGCTTCTCCGCCCCAGCGTAGTCGGAAGCCCCTGAAAAGCCCATCACGCACATTTCTTTAAGGCAGGGGCTCTTTAGATAGTGTGCCTCTATTTCCTCGGGCAACAGTTTCTTGCCGGAACTCAGCACAATGAGTTCTTTCTTGCGGCCGGTGACGTGCAAGTTCCCATCACCGTCCACGTATCCAAGATCCCCCGTGGAGAGCCAGCCATCACGAAGAACGTCATCCGTAGGTGCTGGATCATTAAGGTACCCGTGCATGACTGAAAGTCCGGCGATTGCAATTTCTCCCATGCCAGAAGCGTCCGGTTCGACGATCTTCACTTCAACACCGGGAAGGGCGACTCCCACCGAGCCGAGGGCGGTGTAACTGGCCGGCGTAATTGTCCCTCCGCCAAAGCTCTCCGTGAGACCATAACCCTGCTGAACCGTAAAACCTAGACTGTAGAAATCACGGACGACATCTGGATCAAAGTACGATCCACCACTGAGCAAAAGCCTGAGGCGACCACCCAACATTTTATGGATGGCGGGAAAGAACGCTCGTCCTGGATTGACGCCCCACCGCCGCAGGCCGGTGCAGAGGCTCTGAAGAAGCCTAAACAATCCGCGCACCACCAAAGGCCTGCGCCCGACTTCCGTCAGTATCCTTTTGTGAAGGGCATAGAAAACCTGCGGCACACACGGGAAAATCGTGATTCCAGCATCTTGCACAGTTTTCAGCAATTCGGTGCTCTTCACCGTCTGCAGATAGGTGATTGTCGCGCCTGCGCTCAAAGGCACGAGAAGACTAGCAATGAATGCAAAGACGTGGTGTGAGGGAACTACGGCCAGAACGTTGTCGTCTGGAGTTATATCGAGATATTTCAGCATGCCCAGGGTGGTAGCTGCGATGCTCCGATGCGGAACAACTACGCCCCTCGGTTGTCCTGTGGTTCCTGACGTATAGACAATCGCTGCCACATCCCCCGGGTCGATCAACTGGGGAGAGAGCATGTCCCCGTCCCCCAAAAGGCTATCTACGAAATAAAATTCGTTCAATTCATCACAAGGATCCAAACTAACGATTATGGGCGCGGCGGGAAGTCTCGTAGCCAACTTTTGCAGCGAAGCGACTTTATCGCCTACCGTAAAAATAAGTTTGCAGCCGGTCTCCACTAGTATGGGAACAACTTGTTCGGGACCATATTCGACGTCCAAGGGCACTACAACGGCGCCACTGCACAGAATTCCGAGGCAAGCGATGGCCCATTCGGGTCCGGTAGGCGACCAGATTGCAACGCGATCTCCTTTTTCGAGTCCTCTGAGTTTTAGAGACCGGCAAAGATTGTTGGCAAACTCGGCTGTCTGCCGATATGTATAAGAGGTGGAAGTCGCGCCGCGATGTATCTGCAACGCAATACGATCTGGGAAGCGCTGGGCGGCGCTTTCTATTCTCTCGCAAATGAAAGGCCGCATACTCCGGCCCGGTGTTTCACCAGAAATAAAAGCGCCGTTTTCAACTGCGTTGCCGTGAATCACTAGGCTGCCAAGCATCATGTTGCCTGGAGCTGGACTAGAGTAGGCGAACTGGCCGGAGCCTCTGGCGGGGAACCGGCAAAGTCCTTCCAGTCCTTGGTGAATCCGTGGCGATGCATCCATTCCACGTGTTCATCGATTTGCTTCTTGCCTGACTGGACCAAGTGACGTCCCACTGCCTTCGTAATCGTCGACTCTAGATTCCTTGTCCGCAGCGCTGTGCGAGCGATGTTCTTGACCGAGTAAAAGGTTTCGTACGCTTTCACCAGTTCTTGCTGCAGGGTCACTGGGTTAATCTTCTTGGGTTGCATGAGCACAAAATTGCCGACACCGTAGTCGAGTTCGTAGTGGCCAGACGTCGGATTCAAGGTCAGGAACAAACGGGCCTCTTTCTTGAGTTGATTGATGAGTTGCGTCCCGGGAAGCGGATAAAGAGGCAAGAATTGGACTGAATCGAGTTGTTTCTTTACCGCGAAAGTAGCCGTCTCCCTCACCGTATTCACATCGTCGGCGTCGCCGCCGAGCACGAACATACCGTGAATGTGCATCTTCGCCCTATGCAATCGGTCAATGCAGTACACAATATCTTCGACGGTCTGCTTTTTCTGAAAATCCAGAAGAGTTTGAGGATTAATCGATTCGAAGCCTATAAACACCATGTAGCAGCCGGCTTCCTTCATTAACTGAATAAATTCCTCGTCCTTGCTGAATTCCAGGCGGACCTGTGCGGAAAACTTGATGTTAAGCTTTGCGTCGATCAAATGACGGAGCAAAGATTTGCATTTACGAACGTGCGCCGTAAAGTTGTCATCCGCGAAAAAGACGTAGGGCTTTCCCGTCAGACGGATCTGTTCTCGGATGTCCTCAATGACCGCGTCAGGACTGCGAAAGCGTGTTGTCCGCTGATAAACTTCAATAATCGAGCAAAAGGTACAGTTGTAAGGACAACCTCGTGACGACGCCACCAACGCGCCCGTGGGAAAGAAATGCTGGAAGAAACGGCGATGATACTCCACGTAGCCCTCGATCAACGACTGATCCGGGATGAGGTCGATGTTTGGGAGTAGAGGACGCTCCGGGTTATCGATCGTTTCGCCGTTCCTCCGGTACGAAATGCCTCGAATGTTATCGACTTTGGCGCTGCCCAGCAACAACTCATCCGCCAATTCGGCCAGGGTTGCTTCGCCTTCGCCGCGCACGACGTAATCACAGTGGTCGAGAGCTTCCGCAGCCAAGTAGGTCACATGGTAGCCACCCATCACAATTGGGATCGAAGTCTTGGATCGTATCTCGTCCGCCAATGCATAGCACTCCTTAACCTCTGCTGAGTTGACCGTTAGCGCGACTAGGTCTGACTCCAGTATCCTGTCCCAATTCCACTTGCGTATTGCCTCAATGTAGACCTTGACGTCATAACCCTTTTGCTTCAGAACCGTGCCAAGCAGGGGCAAAGCCAAGCCTGGATAAGCAAACGTGGAGTATACGTTGGTGCGGCCAGGTTCTACTTTAATCAGCGTGATTTTTTTCTTCATGGTCTCTCCGACACGAGAATGCGCCATCGCTCCGTCTCTCGCGGCAAGTAAAGTATGGCCCGAATTGGAGAAAGCGCAATCCAACTCCGGTGGATGCCGAACTGGACTTGTCATGTCCGACTGCTACCACTAAGCGGGAAAACCGCTCAGGGGTGGTAACCCAATACGGGCCTGAGTTGGCCAGCTTCAACCCCCTGATAGGCGCCTACCAGGCGGCCCACATATCGCTCGCTAAATTCGCCGTCGTAGCGAAGATCGCGTTGCGCAATTTTGTCCAGGTCCAAGTGTTCGTTTTGGTCATAGTACTCACGCTCGATCTTCTCCAGATAGGGCACGTACTCGCGCACCGGCTTTTCAAAATTCGCCAAGGCGTATCTCTGCATGATCAAGTGGAAGACGCGGTCCCAGCGTTTGCGGCGAATGAACCCCGGGATACGCGTTAGGGACCAAAACCGGCGTTGCTGGTCAAGAAGAGAGCGCTGCAGAGTGCTGGGTTTCATCTGCATGGGAAAGTGAGTGACAAAGTGGCCGTTGGCATAATCCAGGCTTTTGAGGACCATGCGTTGCTTATCCAGCACTGGTTTGTGGTCTTCGGGCCAGGACCAGGCGGAGATGAAGTAGACCCCATCGACATCGTGTTCCAGGCCAAAGTCAACAGCGCGCTGGACCGCGAAACGGTCGTCGTCATCGTTTCCTGCCTGGAAGGTGATGGTCACCATCATGCCGTGGCTCTTGATGGTCTCGATTGCGCGCCGGACCTTCTCGATGGTTTGGTGCTTATTCAGCCGGATGAGAACATCGTCGCTGAGCGACTCCGCCCCCATGTACATGGTTTGAAATCCAGCCTGCTTCAGGAGAGCCATCAATTCGTCGTCTTCGGTCGCCTCGCAGCGGGTAAACCCGGAAAACGTTCCCTGGATGCCTTCCGCGATCATGCGGCGCAAGAGATCTTTCGTATACTTGCGATTGGCCGTGAAATAGTTGTCCACGAAGAGAAAGTAGTTGCCGTAACGCAGTTTGTCCTTGATGTCAGCAATAACGCTGTCTATGGTGCGCATGCGGTAGCCGCGGCCGTACATAACCGGAGCGACGCAGAAATTGCAGGAAAACGGGCAGCCTCGGGTTGCTTGCAAGCATATCCAGCGGATCTTGCGCCTGTTCAAGATTAACTTCCATTGGCTCTCCTGCGTGTAACCCTCCACCAGAGACAGATCGTGAATAACGTCAAACTCCTTGACTGCATCGCGTGCTGGATTGTGGACGTTCCCCGCAGTATCGCGGAACGAGAGACCACGGATGCCCTCAAGGCTGCGCGATTCTTCCAATGCTTGTATCAAGTCGACGATGGTTTCATCGCCCTCGTTCCGAATCACGTAGTCGACATGCTCCAGGCAAAGATCGGAAAAGTAACTGGCGAAGGTGCCGCCATAAACCATCGGGATGCCGTAATTACGGCGAATAAAATCTGCGAGGGTGAAAGTCTTATTCGCAGATCCGGTGAGCCCCGAAAAACAGATCAGGTCGGACTCTTTAACCCGTTGCATATCAATGGGAGCTACGTGTTCGCAAAAAACCTTTACGTCATAGCCGAGATTGCGAACTACCGAAGCTACTACCACCATCCCGTAGGTTCTCGGCATGATGGTAGGCGTCGAGAAGTCGTTGTACACCGAGTCCAGTTCGATAAAGGTTATTTTCTTGAGCTTCTTGCCTCGGCTCGTATCTTCCGAAGCCCTGGGTTGGACCGTGGACAGCTCCATACTAACTCCTTTCGGACCGGCAATCCCGGCCTTGCTATCCAACCTGCGCTGCGCCGAGTTTCGGCGGCAGGCAGGTAATGTTGTTCGTGATCGCAGTGGGAAGCTCGAGGGCTGACAGGCCCAGCGTTTCAATAGACCGATTCCCTTCTTTAAAGGTCCACCAGCCGTCCTCGCGCACCCGCTTGATCAAACTATCTAGTCGAAGATTGGAGTCGTGATCGTAAAGGCCTTCCTCCAACTCTTCCAAGAATGGGATGTATTCCCGCATGGCTTTCTCGATCAACCACCACATGTATCGGTGCGTCAGTTTCTCCTTGGCGTCGACGTATTTCCCACGCCGGCACGCTTTCAGAATTTCCGAAGCGGAAAACACCTGGCGTGGGGCGCCGATGAGTGCCCGCTGCAGGTCCGATGGCCGCATATGGAGCGGGAAGTGGGTAACGAAATTCCCGTCACAGTATTTCCATCCCCGAAAGATGCTGCGATACCAGGGAATAATGGCTTCGTACCCGCGGATCTGTTCGGGATAGTGGCCCCACACCGGGAAGAAGTAGCCGATCGTAAGCTCCTGATCGAGAACAAAATCAATCGTGTGTTGAATCGTTTGCAACGTATCGGTGTCGGCGCCCACCACGAACGAGCCGGATATGCGAAACCCAAAGGAATGCAACTTATCAATCGTGGCGACGATTTTCTCAACCGTCTGTTTCTTGTCATAGCCAACCAGGGTCTCCGGCTGAACCGATTCATAGCCCTGGTAGATCTGGGTTATCCCGGCTTGTCGCATCAAGGAGAGGATTTCATCATCTCTTGCCACTTCCACACGTGTGAGCACAATAATGTCAAAATCGAGGTTTTCCTCTATCATGCGCCGCAGCAACTTCTTCGTATAAGGGCGAAATGCGGCAAAGTCATTGTCTACGAAAAGTAACTCTCGTCCGTATTGCCGCTTATCCCGCAGGTCGCAAATCACGCTCTCCACATCCCTCTTCCTGTAGCCAGTCGGGAACATCGTATTCACGATGCAGAACGTGCATTTGAACTGGCATCCGCGCGACGATTGCACCGTAAGCAGCGGCATCTTGCGTTGGATGATTCGGTCCAGGAGACTCAACCGCTGGTAACCCGCGATCAGGCTAAAATCGGGAACGGTCTCAAAGCTATGCGGTCCGGGCCGCGGCTTTGTCCGTCGAACCTGGCTGTCCACGCGAAAAGCAATGCCAGCCACTTGCGCGACATCTCCACCATCGGCAAGTGTCTTTAGCAATTCAAGAACGGTTTCGTCCCCTTCTCCAAAAACCACGTAATCGGCATACTCCAGGCAAGAGTCTGGGAAGTAACTCGCATGGGTTCCGCCAATAATAATCGGAATCCGTAGTTTTGAGCGGATCTCCGTGGCGAGGCGGCGCGTTTTGTCGGCGCCCGCGCTCAGCGTGGAGAAGCAGACGACATCGGAATCCGCAATCCGGCTCCACTCCGGCGCTTTGACGTGCTCCATGAACACCTGCACATCGTAGCCCGCTCCGGAGAGAACCGTGCCGATCAGCGGCATTCCATAATCCGGCATAACCAAGCGCGCGCAGAAGTCTGGAAACTCGCCGCCGAGCTGAATACAGGTGATCTTGTTGACCTTCATCGCAGGTAATCCAAGTCGAAAATTCTGAAAACCAGAAACATTTGCCAACCCTTAGGACACTCTTTCTCAAAATGCCGCGACCGGCGCACTGAACTCTGTTCTTGGTGAAACGGTCGAAATCACGCGCATTCTCGTGGGGATTGGATGCAACCTGTCATATGCTGCACGCAGGCTATCATCAGATATAAATGTCTCACCGTCGTAGTGTTCCTGTTCGACTGCCTCAAGATAGGGAATGTAGGCTTGCGCCTGCTTCCACACATGGCGATAGACGTATCGTCCGCCGCACTTTAGCGTAAAGTTCTGCCACCCTTCCTGGAAAAGTGTTTTCATGCAATTCTTTCGCGAGTAGAATCTGAGCGCTTCCCGACTTACCACGCGCTGAAAGTGGCTCGGTCGCATGCGGGGCATGAAAAACGTAAGGTAATGGCCGGGAAAGTAATCCCAGTTCTGATTGAAGTAGCGATGGCTGGGGACAATCGTGTCGGGATGGCCGGGATAGTCTCCTAGAACCATAATGTTAATGCCGACCATCGAATGCCTTAACGCGAAATCCGCAATTCGAACGAACGACTCCTCCGTGTCGCGTTCAAATCCCCCGATAAACAATCCGAACACATTCAGGCCGAAGGTGCGCAGCTTGCGAATGCAACTCTCAATCTCCTGGCTTTTTTGATTCTTCGAAACGCTGTCCAACGTGGCGTCATCCAACGATTCGATACCTGCGCAGATCATCTCGAACCCGGACTCCTTGAGGAGCCGGAGCAACTCGTCATCATGTGCAACTTCGATTCTCATGAGAGCCGTGAAGCGCGCGTGGATGTTGGCGTCAATGATGGATCGAAGGAGCTGTTTCGTATACTTCACGTCCAAACCAAAGTTGGCGTCGGTGACGTAGAACACATTGGTGCCCAAAAAGTCGATCTTATACTTGATGTCCGCCACTACCGCGTCGATGCTACGTTTGCGATAACCAGTGCCCCCAATTTTGTTTTCGTAACAAAAGTCGCAAGGGAATGGGCAGCCCCGAGTCGTTTGGACGAAGTTTTCGTATATTTTTCCAATTCGAAGCTGCTCGAGAAAACTTTTTCGGCGAAAGCCCTTGAGCAGCGAGTAGCTTGGAATAAGATCGAAGTTCTTCATGAACGGCCGCGGTGGGTTGTGAATATTGCGCCCATCGAGCCTGTACGAGATGCCCTTGACCTGGCTCACGTCTCCCGCGGTCTCGACCGTTCTCAAAAGATCCAGCGCTGTTTCCTCTCCCTCGGAACGCACGACGTAATCGAAATCATGATTCAACGGTTCGTCGGGGACCATAGTGGCGTGCGGCCCGCCCGCGATCAATATGGCTCTAGAAGTCTGCTTGAGCCGGCTTGCCATTTCGTAAACACGACTGGCATTTCCCACTCCGACACTGAAACCGATCACATCGGAGTTACAGATGTCTTCCTCATCCACTCCGTTCATACACTCGACATATGCAGATACGTCATAGCCATGCTGAGAAAGGTACGTAGCAACTTCAAGGGGACCCATCTTCGGCATTAGTAGGTGGGACGTCATGGTATAGAGTCGAGCATCTAACTCAATGATAGAAATCTTCATTGTTCTAGCCCTTCCGGCCAAGGTCGTTGTCTGGTTTCTGCCTTACGCTGTGCCCCGAAGACCCCTGCACAGAACTTCCCCGCCACCAACAAGTGCTTGGCTTGCCTTCCCGCGCAGCGGTATTTTCGAAAAACGAATGGACGACCAGAACTGGTCAAGGGTAGTGACACATACAAATGAGCTATGGCTGCTGCGTAATCGGAAGCGCTCCATATGCCCACCCCCCTGAGAGAACCTGTTTAAGCGGGACCTTTGAAAGCCAGGGATTCGTTCTGAGCATTCCCCTAGCCAACTAACACCTCAAGGAGTACTGCGCCATTGTCGATGGGGAAACTGCTCTTCCAAGAGGCGGTAAAAATTATGGCCGTAGTCTGCTCCTTGCCTCTCGTTGAGTCAAGCTTTTTTTGAGAGTGTCCTACCACAATAGAAATGTCTTTTGGTTCTGGTTTCACATGCTGGGGAAAGACTGGGGCTACATGAGGAGTGCGGGGGAAGGCAACATCCGTTCCCCGCGTAGGGATGCGATGTAGAAGCCGTCTGCAGTTTGCGAAATCCCAGACGCCCGGTCTGCTGTATGAAGTCTGGTCATAAATATGCACCGAGTGAAACTGTGGAAATGCGTGGCCGGGTGGGAGTAGAGGGCGCCTGGAGCGTCCGCGCGACATTGCTCTCCAAGATGAAATTCCAGTAAGTCAATGACACGTCGGGTCTTAGAGGCCCTCTTGGAACCTGTACAGGAAGTTCCGAATTCCTTTCGCTCCGCCACGCAGTCTGCACTGCAGAGAAAAGCGCCTGCATTGCTCGGAAAATCGCGCAAAATGGCCGCAATTTCGCGACTCTTGCCCGTAAACCGGACTGGAGAAGTGTCCTGCTTTACTCCGCAGGCAAGCTTTGGCGCACTTTTCTCCGGAGGGCCCACTGGCGGTCCGGTTTCAAAGACTCACTCAGGCGAAAGCAATGCGATCACAAACTGATGATGCTGCGAAGGTCGGGTTGACTTTGGCGGCACCTGGAGCCTAGTTCGGAGCTTCCGATGCCCCCGTTTCTGAGTTAGAGGAGGCAGCAATTCATGGGCAACGGTTGATCATCATCTCGCGACAGTGGCGCGCGATCTGTCGCTCTTCTTGTGTCGGAACAATCTGAATCTTGTCTGCGGTGAGCCCAAGAAGCTCAAGGCCGTTCGTGGCTGCGGATCGGACGCTATCACTATGCTCTCCGATGCCGCCGGTGAAGACGAGAAGATCCACTCCGCCCAGCAGCGCCATGTATGCCCCGATTGCCTTTCGTACGGAAACCGCAAAGACATCCAGGGCAAGGCGAGCGCTTGGGTCCTTGGAGTTTGGATCAGTGGAGCGGGCGCGTTCTTCCAACGTCTTCACATCGCTCTCGCCGGAAGAGAGGGCGAAAAGGCCGCTCCGATGATTTAGCAAATCTTCAAGCTGGTCGGCGTCGAGCTTGGCATTTCGCAGAAGATAGAGGATGACGCCTGGGTCGAGGTCACCAGAGCGCGTGCCCATCGGAATGCCGCCAGTAGGAGTGAGACCCATGGTGGTGTCAATCGATATCCCATTTCGCAGCGCACAGAGACTTGATCCGTTGCCGAGATGCGCAAAGATGGCTCGCTCGGGAAGCTTCGCGCCGAAAAGATGCACCAGGGACTCGTAGGAAATACCGTGAAAACCATAGCGACGAATTCCCAAGTCAAAGTAACTCTGTGGAAGCGGCAAATGCGATGCGACTTCCGGAATCGTCTGGTGAAAAGCATCGTCGAAGCAGGCAAACTGCGCAGCCGAAGGGAAGATCGATTGTGCCGCGGTGATCAGCGCTAGCGCCTGCGGGATGTGCAACGGCGCAAAGTGTGTTGCCGAGCGCAGTTGATCCAGGAATTGTGGCGTGATGATTTGGTGTTTGCACAGCTTGGGGCCGCCATGCACCACGCGGTGACCCACGGCCACGGGTGTGCTGGCGATATGCGCCGCCAGGCTTGCAGCGAGAGCGGCGAGGGCATCGCTTTGCGATTCGTGCATCCTTTCGCGCTGCACCAGCGACGTTCCGTCGGCAGCGTGAATGTGTAGGGACCCACCGTCGTGTCCAATGCCTTCCGCGCCTCCGGTCAGCAGAGGCTCTTCGTCGTTGTCGTTTGCCCCGCGGTAATAGACGCCGAACTTCAGCGACGATGAGCCGCTGTTCAGCGCGAGAATCAGGTCGGTCTTTTCAGCTGAGTTTTCCACGCTGTCTACTTTGTCCACTTCCAGTTGCGAATCTCTTCTTTATCAATGCCCTCTGTGTGGGCGTAGTTGACGCTGTCGATGATCTGATCTTTCAGCCATTCTTTAACGTGCGCGCCGATCGGACGCAAGCGCGGAACGCGATCGATGACATCGATAGCCAAATCGAAACGGTCGATCTGATTGATAATGGCGAGTTCGAGCGGAGTGTTGATGTTGCCCTTTTCCTTGTAGCCGCGCACATGAATGTTCTCATGGTTCGTGCGGCGATAGCTGAGCTTGTGGACGAGCGAGGCATAGGAATGGAAGTTGAAGATCACCGGTTTGTCGGTAGTGAAGAGAGAATCGAAGTCACGGTCGGGGAGTCCGTGCGGATGTTCGCTGGCCGGCATGAGGCGGAAAAGATCCACAACATTCACGAAGCGGATCTTCAGGTCGGAGAAGTGCTTCTTCAGAATCTCGACCGCCGCCAGGGATTCCATGGTGGCGATATCGCCCGCACAGGCCATCACAACGTCGGGATCCTGGCCATCGTCCGTGGAAGCCCAGTCCCAGATGCCGATGCCCTTGGTGCAATGCGTAATGGCATCTTCCATGGTGAGGTACTGCAAGTGCTCCTGCTTGTCCGCAACAATGACGTTGACATAATCGCGCGAGCGGAGACAATGGTCCGTCACACTGAGCAGACAGTTCGCATCGGGCGGTAAATAAATACGCACGACGTCCGGACTTTTGTTAGTGACCACATCGAGAAATCCCGGATCCTGGTGGGTAAAACCGTTATGATCCTGCCGCCACACCAGAGACGTGATGAGGATGTTGATGGAAGGCACGGGCGCCCGCCAGGAGAGTTCTTTCTTGGATTTCTCCAGCCATTTGGCGTGCTGGTTGAACATGGAATCGATGATGTGTATGAAGGCTTCGTAACTTGAGAAGAGGCCGTGGCGGCCAGTTAGCACGTAGCCTTCAAACCAGCCTTCGAGCGTGTGTTCGCTAAGCATCTCCATGACGCGCCCTGAGACGTCGAGTTCGCCGCCGTCAGCGTCTTCCGGCTTGTATTCCGCAAGCCATGTTTTCTTCGAAGCAGCGTAGATGGCTGTCAGCTTGTTGGAGGCAGTTTCGTCGGGTCCGAAGACGCGGAAGGAATTCATGTTACGGCGCATCACCTCGGCAAGAAAATGTGCGAGTATATCCGTGGGAAGAGCGTATGCCGCACCCGGCGCCTTCACCTCGACGGCATAGTTGCGAAAGTCCGCCAGTTCGAGCTCTTTGCGCAAGAGACCGCCGTTGGCGTGGGGATTGGCGGAGATGCGCCGCGGCCCGGAAGGCGCAAGTTCCTGCAGTTCTGATATAAGCGTGCCGCTAGCGTCGAACAACTCTTCCGGCTTGTAGCTGCGCATCCAGGCTTCCACGAGTTTCAGATGCTTCTTATTGGTGGCCGGGTCCGACACGGGAACCTGGTGCGCCCGCCATGAGCCTTCCACCTTGTGGCCATCAACTTCTTTCGGCCCTGTCCATCCCTTCGGGGAGCGTAGTACGATCATGGGCCAGCGTGGCCGCGTAGGGTCACCGGTTGAGCGGGCGTGCTGCTGGAGGAAACGAATCTCCAGGATGCATTGCTCGAGAGTAGAAGCCATTTTCTGATGCATCGCAGACGGGTTATCGCCTTCGACAAAATGAGGTTGGTGGCCGTATCCGATCAGCAGCGACTCCAGTTCTTCGTGCGGAATGCGCGCGAGGATGGTTGGATTCGCGATCTTGTAGCCGTTGAGGTGCAGCACGGGCAGAACGGCCCCATCGCGAATCGGATTCAAGAATTTGTTGGAATGCCATGAGGTGGCAAGCGGACCTGTCTCGGCCTCGCCGTCGCCAACTACGACGGTGACGATGAGATCAGGATTGTCGAATGCCGCTCCGTAAGCATGCGAGATCGAGTAGCCAAGCTCACCGCCTTCGTGAATGGAACCGGGGGTCTCCGGCGTGCAGTGCGAACCGATTCCTCCCGGGAATGAGAACTGCCGGAAGAATTTGAGCAGGCCCGCTTCGTCGCGGCTCTTGTCTGGATAAATCTCAGAGTAGTGGCCTTCGAGATAGCAGTTGGCAAGGGTAGCTGGTGCACCGTGACCGGGACCGGAGATGTACATCACATTCAAATCGTATTTCCGAATCAGACGGTTCAGGTGCACCCAGACCAAAGATTGGCCGGGATCTGAACCCCAGTGGCCGAGGAGACGGTTCTTGAAATGCTCGGCCTTCAGCGGCTCGCGGAGCAGGGGGTTCGCGCGAAGATAAATCATGCCCGCCGATAGATAATTGCAAGCTCGCCAGTAGGCATCGATCTTCCGCAACTCTTCGGGCGCAAGGGGAGCTAATACTTCGGTGGTGCCAGCCATCGGATGTTCTCCGGCAATTCAGGATTCGGCCATCGCGAAGCGATGCTCCTACTTTACAGCCTAGAGTCATGGGATGCGGAAGGGTTTAGGGTGCTAATCGCCTCAATCTCCTGTTTTCCTAAACAAGGCGCGGAGGTCGTGCCACAAAGCATGAGCACCATCTCTGAAAATCTCAATTTTATTCGCCATTTGACGAGCACATCCTGCCGAGATATTTTTCGCTTTGGACTGCGCGGCAGGCGGGCAATCACGCACGAACCAATTTTGTCCGCTTGAGGGACTGCGAAGGTGACCCCTTTCAGCCACACAATCGCCAGCGCTTCGCCTCTCGAGGGAGCGTGAAAAGCACTGTTTAGCGTGTCGACCGGGGAGCAGCCGGTCCGGGGAGAATTTCTGAACTGGTTGATTCTGTGTAACTTACGCAAACGTCGGACTTTACAGGTTTCAGACCTGTACCGAGGGTTCGAATCTCTTTCCCTCCGCCACGCAGTCTGCACTGCAGAGAATTTCCACTCGCTTGGCGACGAAATACGCGAATGATGTCCTTATTTCGCGATTATCCCAAATAAATCGGACGGCGGAGAACGGACTGCTCGGCATCGAATGCGATACTGTCCTGGCTTTTCTCTGGAGGGCACATCCGCAGTCCGGTTTCAAGGTGGGCATCAGGCGAATGCAATGCGATCACAAGCAGGGGATTCGGCCAGAGTTGACTTTTGCCAGCAAGGAATCGCGTTGGCTACAACTGGCGCGAATTGCGCAAGTTGGCGAATTGCGTTGCGCGCGGGTTGTGGTTACTCGGGATCAAGCCCGGAGGGGTGCCCGGCTCAGACAAACTACTTCTTTAGTGTCAGATTCGGCCCTCTCTCCACCGAGCGTTTGTCCTAGAATCAAGGCAACTCCGCTCTTGGCCAGCGCCTTGAACGTACTCGTCCACTCGTTGCCGATGCCGATGCCGCTGTACGGATCAGCAACCGCTCGCGGAATGTAAAGCACCAAAATCCAGCTTTAGATCATCGCGCCCAACGGTGTAGCCGCGAGCCGCGCCTGATCCGCACGATCATCCCCACGTCGGAAGCGATCGGCGCCGTCCCCGCAAAGTATGTCCAGAAGATGTGTGAAGCGGATGATGGCAAACCGAAAACAATCCGACTGGGACGAACACAGGCCTACGCCCTCTCCTCCCTTTCCACAAAATCATAGATCTAGTAGGCAGAAGCCCGGGTAGTGTCCTAACATTAGGACGCTACCGAAGCCCGGCTGGGGTTGACAGGCGCGGTTCTGCCCTGCTCTTATCGTTTCGTTGGCGAATTGTGCCACGACTGTCGTTTCCTATTAGCGTAATCATTTGTCTTTCCGAAAAGGCCAGGCCCTTCGTAAATCAGAGGTCTCATGAACCTGAAATTGGTCCTTTTTTCGTCTGTTGCCTTGCTGTTTTCTTTCTCGCCATCGAACGTGCAGCAGGAGCGGGAGGAGCGGGAGGCGCGGCTGTGGCTGACGACGCCAGATCGCGCTGCCGTCGTAGAACCGCAGGCGCGCTCGCTGCCCTTTTCCTCGGAAGCGGGTCAGCTGCCGGTGGTTACCGTGGACAATACGCAACAATTTCAGACAATGGACGGCTTTGGCTTTGCGCTCACGGGAGGAAGTGCACAGCTGCTGATGCGGATGGGCGCTGCGCAACGAAAGGCCCTGCTGAAGGAGTTGTTTACGAGCGGCGGCGACGGGATCGGAGTGAGCTACCTGCGGGTGAGCATCGGAGCCTCCGATATGAATGAGCGCGTGTACTCGTATGATGACCTGGCAGCGGGCGAGACCGATGCGGAGATGGCGAAGTTCAGCCTGGATCCGGATCGCGCGGATGTGATTCCGGTGCTGGAGGAGATTCTGTCGATTCGTCCGGGGATCAAGATCCTGGGATCGCCCTGGTCGGCTCCGGCGTGGATGAAGACGAACCATGATGTGAAGGGCGGTGAGCTCAAGCCGGAATATTACGGCGCGTTCGCGAAGTATCTTGTGAAGTACATCGAGGGGATGCGCGCGGAGGGTATCGCGATTGACGCGATCACAGTCGAGAATGAGCCACTGAATCCGAAGAACACGCCCAGTATGGTGATGTTTGCGCAGGAACAGGACACGTTCATTGCGAAGGACCTGGGGCCTGCGTTTGAGAAGGCGGGGATCCGGACGAAGATTCTGCTGTACGATCACAACCCGGATGTGCCGTCATATCCTCTGTCGATTTTAGGCGATCCGGCGGCGAACAAATATGTGGATGGGACGGCCTTTCACCTATATGGCGGCCAGGCCAGCGTGCTGACTCAGGTGCATGATGCGTATCCGAAGAAGAACCTCTACCTGACTGAGCAGTCGGTCACGGCGCGGCGCGGCGAAGGACCGCTTGGAATTGCCGAGCCAGTGACCCGGGTAATGATTGGCGCGACGCGGAACTGGAGCCGCAACGTGCTGCTATGGAATTTGGCGGCCGATCCCCAGAACGGCCCGCACACCAATAACGGGGGATGCACCGGATGTTCAGGGGCGATCACGCTGAATGGAGATTCTGTAACTAAGAATGTTGCTTATTACGTAGTCGAGCATTTCTCGCAGTTCGTGCCGCCAGGCTCCGTGCGGGTGGCTTCGAGCGAGATGGAGCAGTTGGCCAGCGTCGCCTTTCTGACTCCGGAAGACAAGGTGGTGCTAGTGGTTTCAAATACGGGGAATTTTCCGAAGTCCTTCGCGGTGAAGTACCACGGAAAGATCTTCCAGACTGTGATGCCCGCAGAGTCGGTGGGGACCTATGTCTGGTAGTGGCGCGCTTCGGCATCTGAGACGGGTCGGCTTCGCGGCGAAGGGCAACCACGCGCGGCCCGGCACTTTCATTTCAGCGACCAGACCGAGTTCGTGATCCGGCACAAGGGTTTCCACTCGCCAGAAATCCAGGACATCGCCTGCGGAAGGAGTGTGAGGATCGCGACGGCCCCGGCGCAGTCCATGTCCTAAGCCCGTTTGTGGGCCGCTACTGGAAAAGTGAATCGATCTGGGGCTTTTTCGCACCTAGACGTAAAGGGTCCCAAAAAGACCCCTAGAAGGCATTCTGCTCTTCAGTACGACGCCGCTCCCAGAATGGAGATTCCGGCCACCGCTGCTCGAGAGAATAAAACCAAGTCTTAGTTTTCTCGTAGCGCTCGTATTCGTCGGCGATCAGCTTTTCGTATCGCGATTGGGCAGCAGGTCGACCGGCAAGACAATCAAACGCAGCAAACGCCGCCAGCTTTCCAGTACAAAGCGCATTGAAAACTCCTTGTGAAGAGAGCGGGTCGAGCGTGGCTGCAGCGTCGCCGGTTGCCAACCAGCGTGGCCCGTAAGCCTTTGCGAGAATCTGTGATTGCGCCGCGAGAATCCGCAACGGCGGCTCAAATCCGGCATTTGCGACCCGCGCGGCAGTGAGGCGGCTTCTCTGAAGCCGCTCCAGCCAATTGCCGGGCATGTGCAGAGCACCTTGCCGCACAAGATCCGCATCGCTCATCCATGCAACTACCATCTTGCAATCGGGCGTCAGAGCGGAGTACCACCAGCCCTCCTGTTGGGCTTCAACTAGCGTGCGCGGATCGATGGGAGCCGCATCACCAGAGAAATCGAATCTCGCAGCCACCCCGACAAGGCGATCCTTGGCGATTTTGTGCGCGCCTTGTCGCAAAGCGAACGAAGCGGATCGACCTGTCGCATCAATTACGAATTGAGTCTCAACTTCACGCTTTCCCGCAGGGCCACTAACCGTCAATTGCCAACCATCGCCCGAGAACGCAGAAGCGGTGACGCGCCCACCACACCACACTTCCGCACCCGCGTTGCGGGCCGCTTCGGAGAGAATATGCTCGAAGCGCACGCGGTCAACATGCCAACCTCTTCCTCCGGCAGAAAAGATAAAGTCGTTCTCGGCAAGGCAATCGCTGCCCCAGGACGAACAAGTACCAAACGACTCGATGAAGTGCGCTTCCCGAAATGCATCCCAGCCTCCCAAACTCTTAAGGATAGTCTCGCATCCCGGCGAAAGCGTTTCGCCAACTCGCCACAAATCATTGCGCAATGGCTCAACCATCAGAACGCGCAATGCAGGCCGCAGGCGCTTCAGCGCGAGCGCGGTGGCGCTTCCCGCGGGCCCGGCGCCGAGAATCGTAACATCGTAGCTCACAGTCTTATTTCAGCGGCCCCTTCCACACGGCGATCCACGAGGCAGTCACGCCCGCAGGTGCAACGGTTCCGGGAGCGCCGCCACTGTGAGGAATGGTCCGCACGATGCCACCCACAATTGCCGGCACCTGATTGACGCCGTTCGGCCACGCCGGGATTACGAAACCGAGATAGTCGTAAGTCCATTCTTCGCCGCCGACCACGCCCTTGCCCTGAAATCGTGCTACTGCGGGATAGCCATAATTCAGCGAGCCGTTCAGCTCCAACGACCATCCGGTGTCGCCGATCACACCCTTGAAGGATCCCATCGGCGCCTCGTGCACCGTGATGTAGCCGGACCCAAAGAGATATTGATCATATGGCGTCGAAAGATTGGGATCGTTGAGGAAACTGCGATACGTCCAAACCCCCACCAAGCTTCCGATATCCGGTAAACTCATTTCTTCCCTCCATCGTTTCCAAACGCATTCATGTTGCCGCTGAGAACATTCACAAATTCAGCCAAATTACTACCGGGCGTCGCCTGCGGGTTCCTGAGCACAAAGCCGAGCTGCGACCATTGCGTTACCATTTGCAGATCGCCCACATGTGTCTGCGCTGTCGGCGACCACGGCCCGAACGAGTAGTTAGTGCCTCCCAAAAAGATCGTCACATCCATCGGCCGGTGCGCTGGCCACCAATAAGTAAGTTGAACGATCGGCTTCACCGGATCGCCAGTGCTATCCGGATAAATCTCGCACCAGTCGTCATAGGTGATGTCGATCGGCTGCGTAGAACACTCGTTGAAGTCGGACTGCCAGGGAACAGCGTCATATTTGGTAATGTCGCCCGGTTCCAGTCCAAACCCTAAATCGGCGGCAACAACATTGCCGCCGCTTGCATTCGCTACTACCGCAGGCTGGCTCAAGCCTCCCGCCGTATAGGCGGCATGATGGATTCGATAGGCTGATTCGTAGATCGCCGGGTTGCGTATGATCCAGCAGCACTCGCCGCCGGGACAAAACGCGCCGCCCAACGCGTTGCCCAGCACGCCGCGATCGAGTTGAACTCCCGGTGGGCTCGGCAGCGGCGGCAAGTCTTCCAGCTTCTCGTTGATGAATTTTCCATCTGCCCATTGCCGCAAAATATAGAGCTGCGTCTCCGTCAGGCGAAGAAACTTGGAGGCTCCCGGATTGGAGAGCGGATTATCGCCGCACAAATACGGCATGGCGTAGGGATGTGGATCGGGATCAAGTGTGCTTGTAGTCGCAGTCAGCCGGTTTTCGCCGCCGGGTTTGCGCAGCATGTGATAGACGAAACTCCGCCGCTGGCGCCGGGTTTCGCGCTCCACCGGATTCTCTCCTTCATACGGAGGTATGGAGACATAGTTCGGGTCCATGTTGCCGCTGCTTCCGCGCGCATTTTCATGCGGATCGCCTCCGGTCAGAGGATCGAAGTCCATCACGAACTGGTAGTAATAGGGACGCGAAATAATTGGCCATACTTCCTGCCAGAAATACGGATAATAGTTGGTATTCCAACGAGCTTCTTCGCGCCACATATGAAGATTCCCGACTGGCGCGTTGCGCTCGAACGGAGGAAGGCCGAACATGTAGGTGTCGAAAGCAAATTCTCGTACTGATAAGTCGTAGACCACGTCGTCCAGCGTTACCACGTCCACCAACTGCGGCGCATAACGCGGATATCCCACGATGACCCACGCCGGGCTGTTCACGGGTACGCTGACCGACTGAAAGGCCACATCGCCGGGATCGATCTTTCTGCCATCGATTTCAGTCACATTGACCACTAACGCCGCGGTGACCGGACCGTCGGAGACGTCGTCGAACCAGCCATCGTTGTTCGCAAATGTTTGAATGTGGGGCTCCCCGACTCCTTGTTTCGACGATCCGGAATTTCCATTTCCACCGAGCACCACGAGGCGCGCACACTGATCTTGTTTCGTGGCCACGATCTCGCCCAGCGTAGTAATGGAATTCGGAACCAGCGGAGGCGGGAAAGTTTGATTGGGATTTTGCCCCAACGCAAACTTCGCGCCGGAAGGGGCATTGCCTGGAGTGAGCGCTACCGATTGAGGTCCTGGATCGATAATGAGATTCTGCCGCAAGCCGTAATCTGTAACATCGCGGTTCCTCAAGGCCGCATCCGGCGCATATCCGTGTTCACCCGAGGTCTCGTGGAACTCGTACCAACTCGCCTTTTTGTTGGCCAGGTAGACCGTCCACACCACGTCGGCCAGCGTCCCTGCCATCACCTGGCCGGACTTTTGCCGCAGTACTTTGATTTGCTCGCCGATCTGTAGTTCGCGCCCAGCGGGCGTCTTGTCGTCATAAGCAAAAATCCGGAAGCGCGCTGCCTGGCGTTTGATCGCCCCCGCTTTATCTTTGAAAGCAGTCACTGGCGGCTGGCCTGGCTTTGCCGTCCCATCGGGATTGCATTCAATCGGCAGTCCACCCGTTTTCTCCGGTGCCAGATAAAATTCAGAACTATTGCCAACACGCGCAAGGCCGATGGCCGGGTGAATCTTATAAATCGCTGTCATAGTTTTCCTCGTGGAGCATTGGACCAGCTATTTTTCTACGGGGACTTACTCCTTAAAAACCAGCGAGACTCCGTGCATGAGCAAGGCATCGTGCGCCTCGCTTCCATCTGTGTTCATGACGACGAGGTTTACTTGAAACGAGGTTTCTCCTTGTGCCATGAGTTTTCGCACCGCGTCGCTGGCGTCAAGGCGCACGTTGCTGGGAGTCTTGTGCCCACGCGCACGCCGGTCAAATCTCCGGCGGGTTTCCTGGGGCGGATCGCAGTGCCCTGGTCCCCCAATGCAGAATCCGTTGAACATATTGAACTGGCCCACGTAGTGATCGTTGCCCCGCGTAGGCGTGCTAGTCGCCGCTTGCGGGGAGTTCAAGAAAACGCGAACATGGAATCCGCCGCGAGTCCGGTAGTGTACCTTGTGCAGCCGCACCTCTGCCCGGCTGTGATCGAGCAAAATATTCCTGGGAACCGGCGTCTTAGCGGATCTAAAGTTGCTGACCGCCAAGTCAGCGTTTACGGGATACATCTGCTCGGCCTTCACATATTCGTAGCCAAAGTTGGAGGTATCCAGCGTATCCTCCACGGTCAGCGAAAACGGCGGTAGAACCGCGCTCAAATTATCTGGTCCAGCCCCGGCATGTAGGGACGACCACTGCGCCCACAAGCGGTCGACGTTGCTGTGATGCCCCCAAAAAATCGGATCGTAGGCTGTGACGCCCGCATTCACCATGTCGCCGAACTGCGGTTCATGGTCGCGATCGGAGGGATTGCTGCCGATTTTGTAGTTGGGATTGGCCCCACCTGAAAAATTGTGAATCAGGTTGTGAATATTCTCGAGCGCCCCAAAAAAGTGATCGTTCATCGGCCCGCTTCCGAAATTGAAGAAGTTCGGAATTTTTAGGATGTTTTGCACATCCTCGGGCGTGGGATAAGCTTCAAAAATCAGACCCTGATCGCCGCCCGGCCATCGCAACGGATGCCAGAGCGGGTTTACCTCTGCCAGCTTTTGAATGATGGCATTGTCGCCGCTCTTGTTCTCGCCGTAATTTATTCCGGCCGCTCGGAATAACCTCAGTCCGGAATTGTAGTCCTTGCCGCCTTCCACAATTTTAAGAAGCTTATCAAGCGCATCGGGCGGGACAACATGGCCAGCCTTCAGTTGATCCCAACCTTCCTGCGTAAGAAAACACCGGTAAGCTTTCGGGATCACTCCGTTGTCGGTCTTGATCGAAGGATCGGCCGCCGCCGCATCAAACAGCGACGCTCCAACATCCGGAGTAGCATTGTCGGTCCAGTCCCAGTAAGGAAGAGTTACCGAGGAGTCACAATCCTGCAAATGTTGCTCGAACAAATACAGATAAAGGCGATGCCAGGTGAGAAACTCCTCCCACGCATGTTGACATAAGTTAGCGTGCAAGCGGGCCCAATAACCGAAGCTGCGTTCGTCCTGATAGTAGGCATCAAGCGACTTCATCTGTGCGATAGCCGTCCGGAACCGCTTCAGTTCATCGGAAGTCAGCGTGTTGATGTTCTTGCGCATCTTCACGCTGCCCTGCTGATCGCGAAACTGATTCGACGTGGTCGGCGCCAGCGGATACTCCTCGTCGCCACGCGCACGGGCCTTCGCGACCGACTCACTCACCTCGACCGCAGTAGTATCGGTTTCTGGACAGCGATCGTCGATCCAGTCCTCGATAAACTGAATATCTGCGCCGGAAACCGCTTTGCCACCCCAAGGCAGCCGCGCGAATTGCGTCTCGTCAAACGGGCTTTCACCTTTCAATCCGCGAATCAGGCCTGAGGCCGCGCCCCGGCCCGGCGTCTTCTTCGTTGCGCCCGCACTGGTCAAAATCACGGTCGGCTCCTGCCCGGGCACCGGCGCGTGGCAGCACGAAGACGTTGGAGGCGGACTCGATGGCGGCGCTGGGCCAGCGGCCGGTGCGGGTGCGATCATGCGCACGCCGTAGATCACAACTTCCAGGAGTTGCGGCAGCGGAAGGTCCCAGAACTTCCCGTAACCTTGATAGCTCGGACTGGCGTCTCCGGCTGCCTCGTTGAGAATCGCCTTGACGCGCTGATGGCGACTCCACTGCTCTGGCTTGGTTGTTTCGTCTGCCACGGGAAGAACCTCGTTATCTTATGGCTGTAATGCGTGTGCTGCGGCGGGTCCCAGTTAAAGCGGAGAGCATCCTAAACGCTTACTGCGGGAAATACAAGTCAATTATTGCCCCACCGTCGTGCACTTTCTCTCAGAAGAACCAAAGACTTTCATAGAGAGAAGGTGGTTGCCAGCGCCTGCACAGAGGTGTATTGTCGTGTCGCCGATTAAGTTAGGTGCAACGATTGGTGAGTAGAACAAGATATGAGTACTTATCGCCAGCGCAGTTACGACTCGCTACGAGTCAATCCCAGGCGGATTCTACAACGGCTTTGCGACCCAGGTCTCAGTCGATTTTCCGGATCCACGCGAGGAGAGAAATGAAAAGAAACATCGCCGCCTTCTTCGTGCTTTCCAACGTATTCGCCGCCGCCCTTTGGGCTCAAGCTCAAGTTCGTCCCTTTCAGCCGCCGCCAAGATTACAGGAGAATCGGCCTCCCGCCGGGGCGAAGAAGTTATACGCGTTCGCCGCTGCCGGCGCGCCTCAAACCTGCGACCCGCAAGGTTCGGTGGTTCGCGACGGCAGCATCACCTCCGTCTCTCTCGACTATGTCCTCGCCAACTTCACCATGTTCAATCCCAACGCTGACTACTCGCAGGATCCGATTGATCCAAAGGATCCGAGCAAAGGCGGCATCGATCACGTGCGATTGCGCTCGTTCGGCGGTTGTCCCACCGGACCTCTCATCGAAGTTGCACCCGGAACCACCCTTCGCATGGACCTTAAGAACCAACTCGACAAGAACGATCCCTCTTGTCTGGCCAATCCGCCGGCGGGCTTGAGCCTGCCGCCCGGAGTAGGTTGCTTCAACACCATGAACCTTCACACTCACGGCCTGCACGTTTCTCCCACGGGCAACAGCGACAACGTGTTGCTGAGCATAGGCCCTCAAACCCGCCTGCCCTATGAAATCAATATCCCCTCCGATCATCCTTCCGGAACTTTCTGGTATCACGCACATCGTCACGGTTCGACCGCCGTGCAGGTGGCGAGCGGCGCTTCCGGGGTCCTCGTAGTGCGTGGCGATCGACCCTACACTCCGCCCACGCCAGACAATCCCCACCCCGTTGCGGACATCGACACGATTCTGCACGACACCAATGGCGTGCCCATGCCCGAACAACTTTTCATTCTTCAGCAAATCGCCTATGGCTGTTTTCAAAACAACCCTCTGCCCGGCGGGCCGTGGCAGCAGATATTCACCACACAAGGCCTTTATACGGTCAACAGCGGAGTGGGAACGAATCCCGCTGCGCCTGCAAGCGCGCCCTGGAAATGCCCAAAGCCAACGATAGGAAATTATGCCAGCGATGGTGTGATCGAAAACTTCGCCCTGCAACTGGACTCGCCCACTATTTGGGATACGAACGGACGATTCACCAGCGTCAACGGCGTAGTGCAGCCCACCATCACGCTACCCGCGGGACAGATTCAGCGGTGGCGCTTCGTTCACTCCGGCATTCACGATACCGTCAACCTTCAGGTGGTTCGCGCCGGAGTCAGAGCGCCGGCAAAATTAATTGCGCTGTCCGCCCTGAGCGGCGACCGCCAAGAGCAAAAAGATCAATTGCTGCAGAATTGCGATGCCAAAGACCTGCTTCCCCAATTCGAGATCGCGGTAGATGGCCTTACCCGAACGCACATGCACGCGTTGAGGGGTACTGCCGATCCCGGTTCCCTCGGCTCGAATTACCTGCAGCCCGGCTATCGCAGTGACGTGCTGATTGTCTTTCCTCAAGACGGCGATTATTGCCTGCTCGACCAGGCCGCTCCCAAGAGCGAGCGCCCTCAGAACGGAGGCGGCGGCGGTCAAGGACCATCGATTCCTCAACTGCTCGCCTACCTACACGTAGTCGGCGGAACTCCGATCGCCCAGGGCACGGATCTTGAGACCTACGTCGACAAATATCTCTATGACGGTAACAAGCAGCTCCCCGAACCGGTACGCAAGGGTTTGTTGAGCGGCGATTTGACTCCTTGGGCGCCATTTACCGAACTGCCGGCTCCTACACCGGGCCATATACAGCAAGCCGGCTTCAACATCACCACCGATAATCAAGGTGTCTACTTTCAGGTTAACGGTCTTTCCTACAACCCCGATATCGTCAACATTACGCGGCAAGTAAATACAGTGGACGATTGGATTCTCAGCGCGAATGGTGAGCCTCACATCTTCCACATCCACGTAAATCCATTTGAAATTATGGATGTGACTTACACGGCAAAGGATCAAACCCAGCAGTCGATCTTCGACGCGAACGGGAACTGTAAGCCCGAGGTGATCACCAGCAAACTTGGGATTCAGTACTGCCGCCTGTTTCATGCATTCCGTGACACCGTCTTTGTCGAAGACAACTACCAGGTGCACATTCGCACGTACTATGACCGTTACATCGGCGAGTTTGTTCTTCACTGTCACATCCTCGACCACGAAGATGGCGGCATGATGCTGAACATCAACATCGTGCCGGATATCAGCGCACCCGGCGGCGGCCTGGGCATGGCTGGGATGCGGCGATGACGGGTAGATCAACCTCGCACACCCGGAAGCGAGCGTGCAGGCAAGCGGCACGAGCCGACCTGCGCTCAAAGTTGGAATTCCACTGTATTCGGGCTTCGATTCGCTCGACGTATTCGGCCCGTATCAGACTTTCACCTTCGCCGGCATGGATCGCTATCTCGTGGCCGCCGACTCGACCCCGGTCGAATCGTTTGAGGGAGTTCGCCTCTCGCCACGTTCAACCTTCGCGTGCTGTCCGCAACTCGACGTATTATTTGTGCCGGGAGGCGCCGATCCCGTTTCTGCGGTCTTGTTGAAGGGACATCCAGGCGGCAATCCTTTTCTCGATTTCCTGATCACGCAGGCCGCCAATGCGCAGTTGGTGTGTTCAGTATGCACCGGAGCGCTCCTCCTCGCTGGCGCAGGTTTGCTCGACGGTTGCATCGCTACAACACACTGGGCATAGAAGGAAGTGCTCGCACTGTTTCGCTGCAGCGTGGTGGACGACTACCGGCGCTACGTTCAAAGCGGAAACCGGATCACCGGAGCCGGAATCTCATCGGGGCTCGATGTGGCGATGTACATCGTCTCTTTGTTATACGGTGTGCGCACCGCACGCCAGGGGCAGTTAGCGATGCAATACAATCCCCACCCGCTCTTTCACTGTGGCGACCCGGCCGACACCGACATCAAAGACGATGCGGGCATGGTTTTCCAAGTGAAGCAGGATTTCGGTGTGAAAAGTTCGTACGAGGCTGTCGCCAAATGGCTAGGAAAGTAGGCTATTCTACCTCAATCTCCAATTTACCTGGCGCGTTAGAAGGTCCGCGACAAACTGCTCGACAGTCAACTGCCTCAACCCACTCGCGAATCGGGAGGAACCTCGTACTACAGAGATCGGTTTGTGATCGTCTGGTGTTCGCCTGGGTAATAAATCTAAGAAGCGCCTCGCGGTTCACGCGAAAGGCCTTGAACTTTTCCACTGGCGCACCAGGCGAGTTCCGGGTTTGATGGGTGGTCGGCTTGAAACGACTGCGTTGGGGTCGGCCTCGAATGGTTGCCAGTTGTCGAAGCCGGCGGTCGCCAGCGTCGCTGAGTCCACCAAACTCCTGCTCCTGCAGGCGGTGAGCCACGATGCGAAGCATTAGATCCTACGCTCTGAGCCTACCCACAGTTGAGCCAGGCCTCTGAGGCTGTCTTTGTATGTACGCGTCACCAAGTATTCCTTCCCACCTCTCACGCGCAGCCTGTACTCCCCCGTCGGTAAAGGTTGGATCTCCTCCACGGCCGAAATATTCACGACGACCGAGCGGTGGATGCGAATAAAACCGTAGGGTTTGAGCTTCTCCGCCATGGACGAGAGGGACTCGTGCACCAAATAGAGATTAGTTCGGTGTCGCAACGAAACGTAATTGCCTTCGGCTTGCACGGCCAGGATGTCAGCTAAATCCAAGAGAAGGATGCTGCCCTTTGCCTTGAACGCAATTCGTGGGGCCTGTCGTTTTGCTATAACCTCCAACTGCCGCCAGACTCGCATGAAGTCTGCAGCATCAACTCGGATTACCGGTAGCAGCGATGTATCTGCAGCTTCGCAGAACTCGTCCGCTGTCGATTCCAGAGCGCAATCCTGGCTACTCTTGGTGGAGCAAATCGCAGCTCCCCGCAGTGGGCCAGCCGAAACGTCCGCATTAGCGTGAGCAGCTTGTTGAACAAACACCTCACGTGCGACGGCTTTCTGATCCTGAATTTCGCGGGCGCTCATGATGGAACCCCTTGCTCTCTCGTTTCGACTTCCTGGTACCCGAAGAGAGATTGACGAGTGCACTGCTTCTAAATGAAATGGCCTACATCACCGGGGCAACGGATCCGTCTGACCACCTGCCGGCAGAAACCATGAACACGTCGATTGGTTCCGGAGCGCCACTGAACTGCGGATTCAGCATGACGGGAGACTTGGACAGATCTGCACCCCAGACAGCACCGTCCATGAGTGGAGTGTAGAACATCAGGTGAGCCATCCAGTGGTGGTCGCCACCATCGGTAAGGTACTGGTCTTTCGACATCATGTAGCTCATGCCTCCAGGCTCTAGGGGCGGCAGTTCTTTTTTCTCGTATGCGGCTTTGAGAGCATCAATGATCTGCGCTTTCGATTTCCCAGCCAGAATCATCTCCGTCCTTTTGTAGGTCAGTGGCAGGATGGAGTGGGCAGCCGGCGGATTGAAGCAGATCGGACCTCGAATTTTAGGGTTCCAAAAATTAGCGGCATCGTCGCCATTGAATGGGCCCATCCACCCTCGCTCCACAGCGCATACGAAGCCGTTCTTGCCTTCGACGGCAGTCTCGTAGCCATGCCGTCCGAGGACCAGAATCTTTGCGTCGCGCGATATGGCCTCTGGGGCCGCGCTTCGTGCCAAGGCGATCTCAGCATTGCGATCCGTCATAAGGTATTGCTCGATCGGAGCCATACTCGGATAAGGTGCTTTGGCGTCCTGGGCTTGGGCTTGCCACGTCGCGCCCAGGATAAGAACAAGAATCAGTGCGAAGCTTAAAGAGGCAATCGCCTGGAATCTCTTTCGGTTCATCACTTCCTCCTGTGTTGGCTGAATCTCACCGCAGTTATTATTCAGAGGGACGGATCTGATCGTTTTTTCCCTTCCATCAGCCCCTCGTCCCCTCTCGCCTCGGTGTGCCTGCAGCCGATGCAAACTCGCCGAGCATACAAACCGGTCGGTATGTAACAGTGCCAAACTGCTCTTGAGACACGGATGCGATCAACCTCGCTTTCGGTTGCCCGGCGCGCGCAGGGACCGCAGCCAGCCCACGATGTTTCGGATCCCCGCTTTCATCACTTTCGGATCCTGAGCATTCTTTGCCAGCGACCCATAGCCTTCGACCATCGCGATCAGTAAGCCGGCGGCGTCAGCGGGTTCCACGTCGCGGCGAACGCTTCCGTGGGCCTGGCCCTCTCGCAAAACGGAGGCAACAGCCTCCCGCCAGGCATCGAAGATGATCGCCAGCCGCTTCCGGAATCCCGCGTCAAGAGGAGACATTTCCTGCGCCAGATTGTTCAGATGGCAGCCGCCCCGTACATCCGCGGGCCGAATGGGTATACGTTGAACAGCGCCGATCAAAGCGTCGATAGGGTCCTTGCCGCTCTGTAGGGGGCGCACCCACTTGCCGCGGACGTCGGGAGCGATGACCTCATCGACGACGGCGTGTCCCAAGGCTTCCTTGCTGTCGAAGTGATAGTACAGTGCGCCCTTGGTGACCCCAGCTACGGCCAGAATGGTGCCCAGGCTGGCGCTCTGGAAACCCGATCTGTAGATCTCGCGGGATGCCGCCTGCAGCAAGCGCTCCCGCGTGCGCTCAGAATCGCGCAGCCCAGTCGCTCTACGTTTCGGACTCTTGCGTGCCGCCAACATACCAACCAGTATGTATGTTAAATCATCGGAAAGTCAATCACAATTGAGCGGCCTGACTTCTGTCTGCTGACGTTCTCGAATTTCGTAACCTCTCGCCAGTGTGTATGAAAAATCGGAGAAACAGTCGCTCTAGTCGTTTTGGGCTCGTCCCATGATGTCGTTAGTTCGCCACTCGTTTTCGAACTCTGAAATGTTGTGCCTGTTGTGTCACGGAATCGTTGTGAACGTGGAACACCACATGCTCCCTCAGTTCTGACTCAGCAGGAATTTGTGAAGCTGTGAGCTGATTCTGCTCTCAATTGCACACTTCTGTCCGAGCGCCGAGTGGTACCTGACGTAAATCGCCAGTCATCCCGGCACCACGACTTTACCGGAGGAAAAGAGGACATATGAGCACGCTTAGACAGTTGCGGAATTTCTGGATACTGTGGGTTACGACGATGGTTCTGGCTTGCTTCAGCAATGCGGTCGCGCAAGCGAGCTACACCGTTCAGGATTTGGGCGTTCAGCACCCTGACAACCTCGGCATGGCCATGGGCCTCAATAATTACGGCTGGACGGAGAACATGGAGCAGCTCCTGGATCATTTCACCCTTTCCACCCTCTACCCGCCCGTGCAAGGCACCGTGAGGATCAGCATCGGCGATCTCAACCTCGAACTCGGCACGCTGGGAGGAACGAACAGTTCGATCAATTGGAACGGAATCAACGACCCCGGGGAAGCCGTCGGTATGTCCGAAACATCTGTTCCAGATCCGAATGGCGAAGACCTTTGCGGTTTCGGCACGCACCTTACCTGTAGTCCGTTTCTGTGGCGAAACGGCGTGATGAACGCTCTGCCAACGGCGGGCGGGAATAACGGGCAGGCCAGCGCCATCAATAACAGCGGACAAGTCGCAGGATATGCGGAAAATGGTACCGCGGACTCCACATGCCCGCCCGGCACGGAGAATTTTATGGTTGACCTGCCGGTGATGTGGACAAAAGGCAAAGCCCAAGCTCTTCCTACGATCGGTAGCGATCCAGACGGGGTCGCATTCGGCATCAACAATCGAGGCCAAGCCGTAGGCTACTCGGGAACCTGCACCGCAGCGAATTACGCCGTAGTGTGGGAAAACGGCACTGCCACTCAGCTTCCGGACCTCGGAGATCCGGGCGGCATAGCTTACGCCATTAACAGCCACAACCAAGTTGTTGGGCAAGCCGTTAACTCTAATGGCACAGCTTTGGCCGCTCTCTGGCAGAACAATACAGTCACAGCCCTCGGCGGCGGCCGCCTTCTGCCGGGAGATGTCGCCTCTTTTGCCACCAGCATCAACAACCGGGGCCAGGTAGTGGGAAGCTCCTTTGACTCCAAAGCCAACTGGTCCCACGGCCTCCTCTGGCAGAACGGCATGATGATCGACCTTAACGCTGTATTTCCCGCAAGTTCCAACCTCTTCGTAGTCTCGGCTAGCAACATCAATGAGAGCGGACAAATCGCGGGTATGGCGGTGGAGATGGCCGGGCCGCACGCGGGAACTATCGTCCACGCGTTTCTGGCAACCCCGGTAGACGAAGACCTAGGCAAGTCGGTTGCAGACGTCGTACATACGCATCCGGAAATCACTTTGCCCGCGGCGAATGTTGGCAAGCAGCTTTCGCCGAGGTCCGCACACTGCTCAATCCACGATAAAGGCATTTTCTGAGCTTCCGCACCATGCATTCCAGCCATATGCTGCGCGAAGGCGCAAGGCCGGAGATTGCGCGGGACAACATGGGTCACGCGAATATCGACGTGACCCAGAATGTTTACGGCAAGAGCGCTGGACGTCTTGCGAAGATTAGGTGCGAGGATTCAGGGATGAGGCTGCCCGATGGATTATGAGCGCCTGATCGCGGAGGCCGGTGGGAGGTGACGTAAATTCGATTGTGTAAAAAGCGAGAGGGTGTAAGTTGGCTTTGGCCTCGCAAGCTAAAGCCATTCCGAAAAAGGAG
>Ga0302176_10000184_pt1 | contig 43337 bp, 39 predicted proteins | sample I_Palsa_E1_1_FD_198787 | JGI IMG/M metagenome (GOLD analysis project Ga0302176, IMG submission 198787) | Peat permafrost microbial communities from Stordalen Mire near Abisko, Sweden - I_Palsa_E1_1 | ecosystem: Environmental > Terrestrial > Soil > Palsa > Peat permafrost | place: Sweden...
CTGAACTGTAACTTGGAGCCTATCCGCAAACGGGTTTCTGGGAATTGCCACGCCACTTCAAACCTTCGTAACTTAGTGCTTATGAGGGCACTACCCGCAAGGCCGTCCTCGGCTATCCGCCGTGAAAGCACTGCTGGGGCGGGGAATCAGAGGCGCGGATTGCGCTGCTTGCATCCGTTGCAGTTGGTTTATTATCAGTAGCTTATAGAACATTTCACGGTTGGCTAGTGAGCGGGAGTAGTTCAACATAACTTTTTCTAGTGCCCCTGGGGGCCCCTGTGAAAACGAGGAAACATGGCAATTTTGAAAGCTAAGCCAGATGCGGCTTCTGATAGCGACCGCGCTCAAAATCGCATCTTTCCTGTGACCACAAAATTAACGCAACGGGAACGACAGACCGTCACTGAGTTTGCAGTGTCGAGGGGACTCGCACGAGGCGAATGGATACGTGATGTGATCCTCCGTGAGGTGCAAGGAGGATCAGCGCGCAACCCATCACTCGCAGAGATTCTCGGAGTGCGCCTGCTCCTGGTAAACGTGCTGCGGCCTCTGGCGGCCGGCCAGACCCTCGCACCCGAGGTCTTCGACAGGCTACTAGACGAAATCAGCGAAGCAAAACACCAACTCGCGGCCAAGTTAACCTCATCGGCAGGAGGGAAATAGGCAATGGCAATCACAAAGTGGGGGCGCAAAGAATCCATCATCTGGCCGCCTCACAGTCCGATTTATACGTACGGTGCAGTGTTCATCGCGATCACTCTGACTGGACTTTTTCTTTACTGCCGCTTCACTTTCGGCAACAGTCCCTTCCAGCGCTTTTATACCCCAGCCTACATTCGGTCGAGCATTACCGGAGCGCTCGTACCGACTCGCCGAGACAACTATCGGATGCTAGTGCTGGGCGCTCGCGGCATTGCACCGCGTCTTGCGAGCGATTCCGACGTGATCGATGGCAGCACGCCGGAGCCGGGGCGGCAAACCGATTCCCCTTGCCCTCTCGCAACCCGCCTTGCATCACGGCTACACGCTGCTTTACCTGGCACCGCCGCAGGCATACATCGACGCATCCCTGAATTCTTGCCTTAAAAACGGGGTTTATGGCGGCGACAGTCTCTCCGACATCTACAAGCTCCCGCTGCTTTTCGGTCTGGCATCGCTACTGATCCAGCTTCCATTTTCCGTCAGCAAGGACGATACGAACGACGACTGAAAGGTCCTGAGACGCTCACTCCGAGAGAATTCAACCGCAAGGTTGAAGGGGACGGCATAGGCATCAAAACCGCCGAGATGAAGCCGATGATCCGCATACCGCGCATATGCAGATCATCGGTGATACCGGCGCAGGCAAGACCGCGATCATGCTTCAACTCCTTCGACAGATCAAACATCGTGGCGATTCCGCGATCGTGTACGACCCAGCGCGCGAGTTCGTCAAACGCTTTTACGATCCGACAAACGGCGACGTGATCCTGAACCCGCTCGACAGACGTTGCCCGTACTGGGGACCGTCGGAGGAACTCCGCCGCCGCTCAGAGGCGAAAGCTCTGGCAGTGTCCCTGTTGCAGCCGCCGCAGGACAGAAAGGTGAGTTCTTCATCGAATCGATGACGGAGGACGGTTGTGATGGTGGAGAAACTGCCATAGCGAAAACGTTAACACCACCGGCCCGGAAAAGGAGAGTAGCCAAAACCGGGCCGGCGGCGTTTCCGAAGGGAAGGCGCCCCTCGAAAGTTGTGTGTCCGTGGAAACCGGTGGTCCCGCGTCTACGCGGCGCGGGACCATTTTCGGTTTACGGCAGGTAATAGCGGAATGAGGTGAAGACCATCCCGTCCAGTCCTTCTGGCGTTACTCCAGGGTTTCCGGCTCCCGAGGGACCGACCCCAGACCAAGTCTGACGGGTTGCGTAGGAGAATTGCATGCCGTACTGGAACCTGCCCTTGGGCCCGTTGTAGAAGCGGTACCAGAAACCGAGCGTGCCTTCAATGTCCGCACGCGTGTCGCCAGTGCAGCTGCCGAGAGAACCCGGATTGAATCCCGTGGCGGTGGCCGGATCGGTCTCGGTGTAGCAACCGGTGTTACTGAACAGGGGCGCGCCGTACCCGATTTCCTTCTTTAGGAAAGGATCGTAATCCGCGGTCCGCGCGGCATACTCGACGCCAGCATTGCTGTAGATGTCGAGCTTCTTGCCGTGCCACTCGAGGGTACCCAGACCCTGGAAAGTGCGCACCAGGTGCAGGCTGCCGTTGGCGTAGACGGAAGCATCGGGAAGGCCGCTGGTACCGTAACGGCCGATACCGCTGCCGCCGAAACCGTGCAGGCCAAAGACGATGTGTTTGTTGTCGACTGTCCAGCGGGCATTGGCTCCGATACCGCCGCCGTTCCGGGAAATGTCATTCGCTCCGAGAGCGTTTGGTCCCGCAACCGTGCTGCCGCCGCAGAGCGCGGTAGTCGCTATATCTTCGCAAGGATAGACTCGATCGCGGAAGCGGCTAAACAAACCGAAGACTTCGTAGTGTCCGAAGCCCGGCTCGAATGCCAGTTTGGCAATGATATCCGGCGACGGGTTGAAGGAATAGCTGGCTGCCGGGGTGCAGGTGGTGGTTGCGCTGACGACGCCCGTGGCGGAAGTGCTGGTGGTAGTGGCGCAAGTGGTGATGGCGTTGTTGTAGGCCTTGCCGGAGCCCGCCTCGCCGACGAGAAAGTTGGAAGCGTTGCTGTGAGTTGTGACCGTGGCTTGCGAGTTCTCCACAGAGATGCCAAACCACACCTTGTTGTCGAGGTTTTTAGTCAGGCGCAATCCGTATTGCCGCGCGTACGTCATGCCGGCGTTGTAGGCGGTGTCGATGGTAAGAGGCACCGCTTCGCTGCGGTTGTCGAGGCCATGGCCGTTTTCCGTAACCAGACTCCACTGTTGCCCGCCGGTAAAGGTCCATCCGCTGTTGAACGCGGCTTGGCCGAAGGCCTGGCGCTGGCGGAGCGTGTAGCTGTTAGTGGAGTTGTTGGTGGAGGTCACACCGGCGGATAGAAAGTCGGCTTCCACATAGCCGGAGAGCTTCGCGTTCTTCAATTGACCCTCAACCAGTGCGGACATGCGTGACGTGCGACCGGTGCCGAAGAATTCCGACAAGCTGTTTTGCGAAGCTCCGGGCAGGGTCAGAGAGTTAAGGGGCGTGGCCACATCCTCCGCCAAGCCACGCGAGCGGCGAATGAATTCCGCGGCGGCGTAGCCGCCAGGGGTAATCGTAACGCCTTTATAGTGCAGAGCCGCCGGACTCTCGATGGCGGTATTGACGGTCTTCTGCGTCTCCTGCAGCGACAACGCCGTGTTGTTGACGTTGGTCTTGAGATCAGTCACGTCGCCCTTCAGCTCCACAACGGTCTGCTGCTGTTGGCTGGCCTGAGCCTGAGCCGCAGCGGCCTTGTTGGCCGCGTCGCTGGCGGCGGCCTGAGCCTGTTGCCAGCTCTGCTGGTTTTGTTGCAGTTGCTGGGTTAGTTGCTGAATCTGCTGCTGCTGCGCGGCCAGGGCGTCTTTCAACGCCTGAACGTCGGCAGCGGTTACCGCAGGTGCCGCCGGCGCCGCGGCCACTGGTTTATGCTTCTTCTTTGGAGCCGGCGTGGTTGACGCCGAGGTTTGAGCCCAGGCGCCGGCGGAAAGCGCCGCCAGCGTCAAAGCCGTGAGAAATAGCTGCTTAGTTCTTTTCATGGAATTTAAATCCTCTCCTTTTGAGTTTTTGTCTAACAACGCATACCCGGGAACAACAGAAAACTTTTCGGCCATCGGAGGCAGCGACCTGGCTACTCTCATTTCCTTCGCTGGCATTTCTCCGAGCACTGCATCCCCAGAAGCCACCACGGCAATTATTGCCATCGATGTACTGGGGATTTGAAACACACAAGCTTACTCGTTCTTGCGTTAAAGGAGTGTTAATTTGCTCAACCCAGGGGGAAGGTTTCCTAAATCGGGAGCCCCTTTTGCGAAATTTTCATAGTCGCAGATTATGCCATAAAGTCCATTACTATACTAGACTTTATTGACGTGACGGACAGTGGCAATTGGGATTCCTTCCTCTAGGGGATTGAGAAATTCATTAAATACTAACCTGCTCAATAACTTATGGAAGTCGCGCTGGATCGACGGGAGCAGGTATGTGCATCCGATTGCAGTTGGAGCGGACTTCTGTGCACCCGGGCCAGGATATTTTCGGCGCAGTTCTGGCCTGTGCGGCGGTTGCCCGCTCTTTGTCGAGGGTTTCGGGCCGGGACCGCATCCTCGGGATGCAGCCCCGGCCTTTGTGACTTACTAGTTTGCTCGCAAGTAGTAGCGCAAGGAGGTGAAGATCACACCGTGGTGCTGAAGGAATAGTTGTTTCGCATTAGCAGGCGGAAGCAGCCTTCAACTTGAAGCCTGGAATATGGTGCGGACGAAAGAGGGACCACAGATTATTCACGTCGAGCACTACAGCGCCGGACCTCCCAAAGGAGAATGAGACAGTGGTTTTCAACGGTGCCAACGCGGAGGTGGCAAGGCCGACTCAGCAACTACTCACCCTGGGCCGAGGGGTACCCCGACCTAATAGCCTGTCTCCTCCGAGGAGGTGTTTTCTTGGTAGGTAGGGTGTGAGACTTTGATCTCTCGACGATGTCAGCGAGCGTAGTGTTCTCGAGGATGCTCGCGGCTGCGTCTCGCACATCCAAGAACGCTTGGTATAGGCCGCGATGATGTGCATCCCGCAAGATAGGTTCCGCAATTCCTCCGCATCGCCAAAGGGTGCTAGCGGGCCGTCAATCAGGCGAATGATCTCGCTGAGCCGTATCTCAGACGGAGCCCGTCGGAGCTTGTAGCCGCCCTTTGCGCCCCGTACGCTCTCCACAAGTCGGGCATTCCTCAGTTCAACGAGGATCAACTCGAGAAAATTTCCCGGCAGATCACTATCAGCAGCGATCTCCCAGATCTTGAGTGTTTCGTTTTGATATTGACGCGCCAGCGTCATCATCGCTTGCAGAGCGTAGAGCCCCTTTTGCGAGACTTTCATGGTCGTATTCTTCCGATCAACATGGCCAGCATCGCGGCGGTTGCGTCACGGCTTTCACAAATACCCTATCGCACGGTCCCGCAGACGCGAATCGCGACCCTAGCTGCTGCACAAATCCTCACCCCCGCGAAAAGGAGAGGATCCAAAACGCGGGGATGATGTTCGCACACGCTGCCCGAGAGCAGCGGAACGAAAACGAAAGCCCTGCCAATCACTCATCAGTGTTTTTCCTGAGTTGCATCGCGCAAGATGAACCCGTCTGCGAGGCTTTAGTGCAACGCCAATCCCGCCGGCGTCGCGTCTGCTTGAGTCTCCTCCGCACCGCTGCGGTCCACCCGCAACAGCATGCCGCTACTCCGTCTCCGCGCTTTGGCCCTCGCGGTCGTGTTGGCGCTCTTTGCTTCTTATGCCGTCGCCATGACTGTGGTGCCACTGTTCTGCGCGAAGTTCATCCGTCTGCAGCCTGAGCACAGCAGCGCTCCTTACAGTACCCTAGGCGGCGCCGAGGAGGCGGTAGAGGAAGTCGAAGAGGAACAAAGAATAAGGCGCACGAACATCTTTCGACGCATCGTCATCGCTTTCAATCAACTATTTGAGCGGCTGCAGCACGCCTACGAAAAAGCTATCGGGGTCTGTCTGGATCGCCCCGTATTGGTCGTATGCGGATTTGCTGCTTTCGTGGCGGTGAGCTTCGCGTTGTTTCCATTCCTTGGCGTGGCGTTCTTCCCCCGCACCGATCCCGGACAATTTGTCGTCAATGTCAAAGTCCCGCCCGGAACTCGTCTTGAGGTGACTGATGAATATGTCGGGAAGATGGAGCAGGATATCCGCGATGTAGTGTCACCGCACGACATGAATATGATCGTGTCGAACATTGGCATTACGCCAGATCTTTCGGCCATCTATACCAGCAATTCCGGAATGCATACCGCCTTCATTCAGGTCAGTCTCAAGGAGGATCATAAGACCAGCAGTTTCGCTTACATGCAACGTCTGCGCGAAAGGTTCGCCAACGACTTTCCAGAAGTGAGCGCTTATTTTCAAACCGGTGGATTGGTTGATTCCGTCGTCAACCAGGGGCAACCCGCTCCGATCGACATTCGAATCGGAGGCAGTGACCTGGATGAACCGTTTGCTTTCGCCGGGTCCGTGGCTGCGAGGGTGAAAACATTGAGTTCGGTTAACGATGTCCTGATTCCGCAGGACCTCGACTATCCGGGGCTGGAATTGAATATCGATCGCGAACATGCGGCGCTGCTCGGCATATCGCCGGAGGCGGCGCTTGATAACGTCATCACTGCGCTTACATCGGACACGATGATTTCCCCGAGTTTCTGGGTCGATCCGAAGACTGGCAATAATTACTTTCTCAGTGTGCAATATCCCGACAATCAAATTAAAACTTTGACCGATTTGAAGCAGATTCCCTTGCGCGCCCCCGGGGCCGCAAACACAACACGCTTGAGTCGCTAGCATCGATCAAGCAGATCAATACTCCGACGGAGGTCGATCATTACCAACTGCGTCGCAGTTTCGACATCTACGTCATGCCGAAGAAGGAAGATCTCGGCCGCGTGAGCGGTCAGATCAAACACACCCTTGATGGCATGCACCACTCTTCCCAGATCACCGTGTCGATGGGCGGAGCGATCTCCGACATGGACAGTTCGTTCCAGAGTTTCGGCATCGGTCTCATCCTCGCTATCGTGCTGGTTTATCTCATCCTGATGGCGCAGTTCGCTTCGTTCTCCGATCCCTTCATCATCTTGCTGGCGATTCCTCCGGGGCTTTCAGGCGTGATCCTATTCCTGATGGGCACGGGCACGACGCTCAACGTCATGTCGCTCATGGGAGTCATCATGATGACTGGCATCGCGGTTTCCGACAGCATCCTTATCGTGGAATTCGTCGGCACGCTCCGCGCAAATGGTCGTCCCCTCAAACAGGCCCTGGCCGAAGCCTGCAAAGTGCGTTTGCGTCCCATTCTGATGACCACGCTAGCCACTATCCTCGGCCTCATTCCAAAGGCGCTCGCTCTGGAGCCGGGCAGTGAACAGTACGCGCCGCTCGCGCGAGCAATTCTGGGAGGGTTGACGGTCTCCGGCATCGTAACCGTTTTTTAGTGCCGACAGCTGACGCGGAAGAAGCAAGCCGTATGTCGGCTGGGACGTTGAGCGACTCCCGGCTTCTCTATCACGCGGGTGCAGGGGTTGACCTCAGTCAGTTGATTACGGATTTCGGCCGCACCCGCAATTTGGTCGCATCCTCATCCTTTCAGGCAAAAGCCTCCCAGCAACAATCGCAGGCGACGCGGGAGGACATCGTCCTGGCGGCGGATCTTGCCTTCTACAATGCTCTGGAGGCGCAGGCCACGCTGCAGGTTGCGAAAAGCACCGTCAAGGCCCGCCAAGCCGTCGGCGATCAGGTCAATGCACTAACTGCGAGCAAGCTCAAGTCCACACTCGACCAGAGTTTCGCGCAAGTCAATCTGTCGCAGGCCAAGTTGCTCGATCTCGATTCGCAAAATCAGTTCGATGGCGCAATGGCAAATCTCAATGAGGTGCTTGGAACCACGAGCAATCAACAGTACCAACTCGTCGACGATTCGTCGCCCCCGCTCCCGGTCGCGCCTTCAGCGGACGCAGTCATTGCCCTCGCCTTGCAACAGCGCCCCGATCTTCTTGCTCTCAAACTCAATCACGACGCGGATGCGCGCTTCAGCCGGGCGCAACACGAGCAACTACTCCCTACGATCTCGGGGTTGGGCACGGTGGGCATCACCCCCGTCGGATCCAGCGCCTACTTCACCCCGGATTGGTATGGGGCGGCGGGCGTGAACATAGGAATACCGATCTTCGAAGGTTTCAAATTCCATGCCCAGGCTGCGGAAGCCGACCTGCGTGCCAAGGCGTCCGACGAGCAGAGCCGGGTGCTCATCAATCGCATCGTGCGCGATGTCCGCACAGCCTGGCTGAGAGCGAACACTGCACAACAGAAAATGAGTGTGACCGCTGAGCTCTTGCAAGAGGCCAACACCGCACTGGACCTGGCCGATACAAGGTATCGCCTGGGGCTCAGCTCGATTGTTGAATTGAGTCAGGCCCAGTTACAACAGACACAGGCGCAGATCGCCGAGGCCAATGCTCGATTTGACTATGAAGCAGACCTTGCCGCATTGCGGTTCCAAAGTGGATCGCAGCCCTGACCGATCTTTGAGGGGACAGTAAGGCAGCCGATGTTCCTCTTGACGACCGCAAGACATGCGGACGCGCTGCAACATGTCCAAAACAGCACAGTTTTCCGACGTCTGATCTACGAAGCTAGACTCCAGCCACTCCGTGGTTCGGCGAGGAGATCATCATGGAACAAGCGATTGCTTCCCATTTCATTCCGACAAAGATTCTGGTGCCCGTTGATTTCAGCTCATCATCCGATGCTGCACTAGAGACCGCGTCCGACCTCGCTCAGCACTTTCACGCTGATCTCTAGACAGCTTCTACTCCGCAATCTTGAAGAATCGTGGTAACAGATAGTTCCACATAGCGAATTATGGCCGCACATGTCGAAGTCGCACCATCAAACCCGCCCGCAAAGCCCGTCCAGAACATCGCCTCGTCCGGACTCACCAGCGCTGAAGCACATAGTCGTCTTCAAAAAGACGGACCCAATGCAATGCCCGATGTGTCCGCTCATCCACTTCGAAATGCATTGGCCAAGTTCTGGGCGCCCGTCCCATGGTTGCTCGAAGCGTCGATTGTGCTTGAGCTCGTGCTGCACAAATACTTCGAGGCCTCGATTATTGCGGGTCTGCTGATCTTCAACGCAGCGCTAGCCTATTTTCAGGAAGGCCGCGCCCAGGCCACCCTAAAAGCCTTGAACTCGCGTCTCGCCTTGAATGCCTCCGTCGAGCGTGATGGGGTATGGAAGACGGTACCCGCCGCGGAGTTAGTGCGGGGCGATCTCGTCAAGTTGTCGCTCGGCGGCGTGGTTGCGGCGGATGTGCATTTGATCGGGGGATCTGTCCTGCTCGATCAATCCATGCTCACAGGCGAATCTCTGCCCATCGAGGCTGGTCCGGGTGTCGATACCTATGCGGGAGCACTGGTGCGACGCGGTGAAGCAACCGCAGAGGTTACCGCGACTGGCGTTCATACTAAGTTTGGCCGTACGGCAGAACTCGTGCGCACCGCGCATGCCGCAAGTTCGCAACAGAAAGCTGTGCTGCGCATCGTGCGTAATCTCGCTATTTTTAACGGCGTGGTCATCCTTGTTATTGGAGCGTATGCCTATTTTCATGCCATGCCGTGGAGTGAGATCATCCCGCTGCTGCTCACGTCGGTTCTTGCCGCAATACCTGTGGCATTGCCCGCAACATTCACCCTCGCGGCAGCGCTCGGAGCGCGATCTCTGGCGAAACGGGGCATCCTTCCAACGCGGCTCTCCGCGGTAGATGAAGCTGCGACGATCGATGTCTTGTGCTCGGACAAAACCGGAACGCTAACCCGCAATGAACTTTCCGTAACCAGCGTGAAAGCGATGCCCGGGTTTGACGAATCCCACATTCTCGCCATGGCGGCTCTCGCCAGCTCTGAGGGTGGCGATGACTCTGTGGATGCGGCGATTCGCTCTGCCTCCACCCACAAGCCAGCATCGGACCTGCCAAAGCTAATCACGTTTGTGCCATTCGATCCTGCCAAGAAAACATCCGAAGCAACAGCAACCGATGCAAACGGTAGTGTGGAGCGCATCATCAAGGGTGCCTTCACCGTAGTCGCGAGCCTTACCGCCCAATTGCCGACCGCGGCCGGTTTGGCCGACGGGCTTGAAAAGCAGGGCTTCAGGGTCTTGGCAGTAGCTGCGGGCCCTCCAGCATCTCTGAAGCTTATGGGTCTTATTGCGCTCAGTGACCCACCCCGTGAGGATTCGATCTCTCTGATCTCGGAGCTCAAGACCCTGGGCGTGCGCACGGTCATGGTGACGGGTGACGCTCCGTCTACGGCCGCAATCGTCGCCCACGCGGTGGGATTGGACGGGGCTATTTGCCCGCCCGGAGCGATACCGGAAGGCGTTAAACCGGAGGATTTCGCGGTGTTCGCAAGCATTCTTCCTGAAGGAAAATTCAACCTGGTCAAGGCCTTCCAGAAGAACGGACGTACAGTCGGAATGTGCGGTGATGGCGCCAATGATGCACCGGCGCTCCGTCAGGCACAGATGGGCATTGCGGTATCGACCGCAACCGATGTCGCCAAGTCGGCGGCTGGCATTGTGCTGACGGAGGCTGGGCTTGGCGGCATCGTCGCCGCAGTCAAAGAGGGCAGGACTACGTTTCAGCGCATTCTTACCTACACGCTGAACTCCGTACTCAAGAAGATCGTTCAAGTGCTCTTGCTAGCAATTGGCCTGGCCATAACCGGACACGCGGTTTTAACTCCTATGCTAATGGTCATTGTGATGATCACAGGCGACTTTCTTGCCATGTCGTTGACCACGGACAGAGTGCGGCCATCATCCATGCCAAATTCGTGGCAAGTCGGCAGGATTACCATGGCCGGTGCCACTCTGGGAGGCTGCTTTTTAGCGTTCTGTATAGCGGTCCTGGCGGTCGGCAAGTTCGAGATGGGCTTCGGAATAGAGGCACTCAGAACGCTTTCCGTCGTTGCCATCGTATATGGCAGCCAAGCCACAATCTACGCCCTACGGGCGCGACGCCATCTTTGGGGACTGCGCCCAACAGTATGGCTGGTTGCGTCCTCGGTTGCCGACATTCTCATTATTTCGACCTTGGCCCTTCGAGGAATTGCCATGGCACCACTGCCCGTCTCAGTCTTGGCCGTTGAATTTGCAGCGGCAATCGGTTTCTGGATGATCCTGGACGGAGTGAAGATCCCTGTCTTCGCTCGTCTTGGCATTTCGTAATTTGACCTCCTCCGAATACTGGGCGGTCGTTGACACCGCAGCATGCGCGAGACCAATTCTCGCTCCACATGCCCGCGCAAGCTGACGAATTGTTCGAGGGCACGTGAGTGAGCGGGAAATTGTCTATACTCGCAAGCACGATGAAATATCAAATCACTCCCTCTCTAACTCCGCAATCTGCGTGCGAAACCTTACGGCCTTTGTCGCGATATCCCGCTAGCGGCCTGCGTCTGATTCTCCTGCTCACTCTATTCGTCTCCTGTTCCTGGTCTCAATCGCTTGTGATCAAACGCGTAACCGTAATTGATGCCACTGGCCGTAGCTCCGAGCCTAACATGACGGTGATCGCAGATGGTGATCGCATCGTTGCAGTTGGTCCATGGAGAAAGACACATATCCCAAGAGGAGCCGTAGTCATCGACGGCACAGGCAAGTTTCTCATCCCTGGCTTGTGGGATATGCATGTCCACGGCGCGTCAGACGCCCGCGCTCCCTGGAGCCACCTTCTTTTTCTGGCTAACGGAGTTGTCGGCGTGCGTGACATGTCAGGCCCGCCTGACGCCCGTGCGTGGCGCGCTGCGCATGCTTCCAGCGAGGATCCATCGCCGACTATCTACCTCGGCAGTCCCATCATCGATGGTCCAAATCCCGTCTGGCCCGAATCCATTGTTGTCACCGATGAAGCTCAAGGGCGCGAAGTAGTGGAACAACAGCGGGAGCGTGGCGCAGACTTCATCAAGGTCTATAGCAGGTTATCCCGCAACGCCTACTTCGCGATCGCCGATGAGGCCAATAAGTGCGGTATTCCATTCGAAGGGCATGTTCCGGAATCAGTGACCGCAGTAGAAGCATCCGACGCTGGCCAGAAAAGCATTGAGCATCTGACACGCGTGGCTGAGGGCTGCTCAAAAGAAGAAAAGTCGATCGATTCCGAGATACAGCAGCAGGAAGCATTGTTCCGGGCGCCGGGCGCGACGATGGCGGCAAAGATTGACTCAGGGAAAAGCATCATACGCCTTAACATGCGCGCCGTCGAAACTTTTGACGAAGCGACCTCGCAGTCCTTGTTTGCCCTGTTCGTGAAGAATAGAACCTGGCAATGTCCCACCCTCACTTTGCTGCGAGCACAGATCGACGATCCGCTGCCTGCGGATGACCCACGATTGAAATACTTGAGCAGAGAGGTGCGAGCGAAGTGGGATGCCGGTTATTACAAGAACGTCCCACCCGAGCCTCGGGCCGCAATTGTCAAATTGAGTAAGCTTCAATTTGACGAATCCATGAAGCTTGTCGGGCTCATGTACCGGGCGGGCGTCCCCATCCTCGCTGGCACTGATGCCATGAATCCGCAGTGCTTCCCCGGCTTCGGCATCCATGATGAGCTCGCTCTGCTGGTCGATGCCGGACTATCTCCGCTTGCCGCTCTCCAGGCGGCCACTCGAAATGCAGCTGAGTTTATGGGGCAACTTGACCGCCGCGGAACCGTTGAGGTTGGCAAGGCTGCGGATCTTGTTTTACTCGATAAGGACCCGCTCGCTGACATTCATAATGCGCGCTCGATTCAAGCGGTTGTGCTCGGTGGTAAGCTCTATCCGCGCGCAGCGCTTGATGCGATGCTGGCGAAGGCGCAGACGCTAACGAGCAGTCGGGAAATGAACTGAATGCTGTCTTCCCTGAACGGAAGGTTGGAGAGTTCAATGAGGACGATTAGCAAACTGATCGTAGCAGGAGTGTTTGTCTTTGCGGTGCTGCAAGTGGTGCGACCGAGCATTCCCGTTGGGCCCGGGACGATCGAAGTCCAGGTGCCGCCGGCGGTGAAGAGCATTCTTGAGAAAGACTGCTATAGCTGCCATTCGGACCAGCGACGGCTGGCATGGTTCGATCGGATCGTGCCGGCGTACTGGCTGGTGCGATACGACGTGCTGACCGCACGCCAGCGCCTCAATTTCTCAACTTTAGGTTCCAAACCCGCGGCTGCGCAGGAGGCTACGCTCTTTGAGGCCGTGAACATGATTCAGCTGGGCGCAATGCCGTTGCCGAGGTTCCTCAGTCTGCACCCGGACTCAAAAGTGACGCCGGAAGAACTGGAGACGCTAAAGGCGTATCTTGCCCCATGGGCGCCCACGACAAGTAAGACTGGCGATATTTCCGAAAGGATCAGTTCGAAGACCGCGGCAGCAGTATCGCCTTCGGGCACCGGAGAGACTTCCGCATCTGTGTCCCTAGGGTCGGTGCAGCCTGAGTTCAATGGATTTTCGTTCGATCCGGAGTTCGAGACCTGGAAGCCGCTGAGCACCACCGATCGCGGCGACAACAATACTTTTCGGTTCGTGCTCGGCAACGACATTGCTATCAAGGCGGCGCTGGCGGGTAACATCTCGCCGTGGCCGGATGGCACTCGCTTCGCCAAAATCGCATGGCAGCAGGAGTTGGGTCCGGACGGCTTCATGCACCCAGGCCGATTCGTGCAGGTGGAATTCATGCTGAAGAACGCTCAACTTTACAAAGATACGGAGGGCTGGGGTTGGGGCCGTTGGCGTGGCCTCGATCTAAAGCCCTACGGTGGAGACGCGCGCTTTGTGAACGAATGTACCGGCTGTCACAAGCCGGTGAGCGGCGACGATTTTGTCTACACGCTGCCAATCACTACTGCAAAGATCAGCCGCGAGGAAGTGGTGAACAACCGAGCTGCAGCCTTACCCCCAAATCTGCCTTATCAGCCACTCGGCTGGAACGCCATCACTATTTATACCGACCCCAACACTCACACGACAGCAACGCTCTATGGCAACGACGAAGCGTTGCGAGCCGTGCACCCACGTGAGACTGATCCGGGCAGTCCGAAATATCCAGCAGGCGCGATATTGGCACTCATCACGTGGGTTCAACGCGACGACCCACACTGGTTCGGCGCACGCATCCCAGACGTACCGTTATCCGTGGAGTTCGTGCACGTCGCAGCGGCAGCGCAAATGACGAGCTATCGACGATTTGCGGGGAGGGATCTTGCGGAAGATTCCGTGCCAGGCAGCGTAGCGGCACAGCGCACGAACTTCTTGCTGAGTCTCGCTCCAGCACAATTACCGTAGTTCCCTCTAGCCCAGCTCAGACCGCATTCCTGGCAGAACTGCTGAACCACCAATACTGAATGAAAACTGAATGAACAACTTGCATTTGTAGCCTTTGGCATTCCGGACCATCGTAGAATCAATAAGTTCGGAGTAATCGATGGCAGCGTGCCGGATTTCTGCGTTTTGCAGAATTCTGTGCCGTATCCTTGTTCGCGGTTCCGTCCGGCACCAGCCCACAGAAAAGCCCACAAAACGATTGATCTGGGATGATTTTCAATGACTTACGGTGTCGTCCGTGCGTTCCAAGTCATTGGAAACACTAAATAGTCAAGCCCCGAAAAGGCTTGCGTCAGTCGTTTTCGAGTGTTTGACTGAGTCTCTCGCTAAAGTGTAAGAGGAACAGCTTCATCGGGACTTAGGCTTTCGAGGGCGGGCCTGTCGAGCGTCAGGTTTGGTCCCTATTCTCCTTTCACTTTTTGGCTTATGCTTTGCCGCCATCGTCTCATTCGGAATGTGGGGACTGTCGCTCAACGGCAGACTCATGTGGGGCGGTGCGAGGCCTTGCTCGATCCGCTTCATGAACGCTCGAACCAATTCACTTGCAAATTTAGACCGATTTTCCGCTCGGGATGCCAGATAAAGCTCGATTCGAAGCTCCTTATCGACGAGAGGGCGTACTGTTGCACCGGGACTTTTGGTTCGCAGTGCGCCAGCCATCGTCAGAAAAGCGATGCCGACATTTTCCGAAACCAATTGAAAAGCTTCTTCAGCCGTCAGCACATGCTGATTGTTTCTATAGATGACACCTTCCTCTGCAGCGCGCCGAGAAATCATGTCGTGCAGTATCGGATGGACCTTGCGATCAAAGATAATCCAAGTGCAGCCGTGCATGTCTTCTAAAGTAAGGGCTTCTCTGGCTGCTAGTGGATGATCATCGGGAATGGCGACGTAGAATGGGGCCTCCATAATCTTTGTCATTGTGAGCTTGCGATTAGCGCCGGGACTGGCAATCAGGGCAAGATCGAGCTTGGATGTCAGCACACCATGGACGAGTTCTGGGGCGAAATCACTTTGCATATTGAGGAGCAAGTTGGGATGCAGAGGAAGGCGAATGGAAAACAGCGTTGAAGTCAACACAGGATCGACGTAAGGGGAGTGGCTGATCGTCAAATGTGAGACTACACCAGCATGCGCTGTCTTCGCCGCCTGCATTGCACGTTCACTGTGAACGATTGAAAACTTGGCTTCCTCGACGAGCGCTCGACCTGCATCCGTGATGGCTACATTGGCGTGATCACGGGTGCAACCACATCGACTCTCCAGTTCATTCAAGCGGCGACTCAGTCCTGATTGGGACAGCTTCAGTCGCCTTGCTGCCCTTGTAAGGCTGAGGTCTTCCGCAAGAAATACTGCGGCGATCAAGTGCCGAATTTCAAGGAGTGTTTGCATTCTCAAGCCCGTGGAACAACTGACCACACACGCTGCTTGCAACCATCGGCACGGTCGGTTAGTGCCGCTGGTATCGGAACCCCCGATTCCCGACTCAAGGCCGTTTTGGCCGCTCGTTCACCGGATTCAGCTGACGGCAAGGAAAATCGAGAGAGAATCTTAATGAGCCTGTCTTTGTGGGGGATCTTTCACCTCACGGTGTGCGTTCTATCAGAAAGTTTCCTGCTCGGCAGGTGGCCCTCAAGGGCAGTGTCGGGGTATTATCTTCTGACCAGCTGGTCGCGGCGGGAGTAGCTCAATGGTAGAGCATCGGCTTCCCAAGCCGGTGGTTGCGGGTTCGATCCCCGTCTCCCGCTCCAGATTTTTTGGCACAAGAATTTTCAGCCAGAAACCTTACTGTCCATACTGTCCAGAAAGGTGTGGAAAGACGACTAAGGCAGGGCAACACTTGCGCTGTATGCAAAAGAGCGTATGATCTGCAAAGCCGTGTCAGTCAAGGCATTCCGCGAAACTCTCTTCTCGTCAGGCACATAGGGCAGTTTGGTACAGTAGAACGCCAGCTTCCCAAGCTGGATGTCGCCGGTTCGATCCCGGTCTCCCGCTCCATTTGCAATAAATCGCGGAGTTTGGTGCGCCGGATGTGTGTTCGATTGTCTCCCTGAAAAGTATGATCTCGAACGGGGTCCCGTGAGGCATAAACAAAGGCAGGGACTGGGGCACTGATTGGATTTGCGGTCCTGCGCCGCACTCTGGGCGCGGCAGGTAGGGATTAAGGCGAAAGTTGACCGCAAAACAAAACGTCCCAGACTCAGTTTGAGTCTCAGGACGTCTGTTGATCAGCCCTCCCCCAAGTGCTGCTCAATTAAGAGTCTAGGGTAAGACCAGAATTGCGTAAATGGCACCGAAGTGCCATCTACGGTAACTAGCGATTCAAGGCGCGATAAGGCTAATCTTGCGTCCGCTCTCAAAGTGCGCTTCGATCTCTTCGAGCGTCTTCCCCTTCGTTTCTGGCAGGAACAAAGCCGCCGTGATGAAGTAAATCACGGTGCACGCCGCAAAGCCAAAAAACATAGTGGAATAGCCATACTTGCCTACGGTCGGCAGAAATGTAGCGGCGATGCCCGTCGAAACTGCCTGGTTGATCAACAGGGCGATACTCATGCCGTTGGAACGAATCCTGGTCGGCATCAACTCTGAGAGAGCCAACCACACGCATACGCCGGGACCGATAGCGAAAAACGCCATGAAAACGAAAAGGCTGATCGCCACCAGCCAGCCGTTGTGAGCGCTCGGCACCGGAGTAATCAACGCATCGTCGATTCTGAGCGGAGCCTGACGCGACGCCTCGAGGTTGCTGAATGGATTGGAGAAGAACCCAACTACTTTATTGGCGGGCAGGCAGGTTTCGCGGCTGATCTCGATCGGTTTCTCCGACGCGTCGTCGGAACGCACGACCTGGGTCGCGGCGCGGAAGTCTCCGCACGAATAAATGACGATCAGCGAAGTCGGTCGGCCGCTGAGTGCCTTACCGGCGTCCCCGCTCGCGGCGAGAAGCGTTTGCGCAGTCTTCCCGTCGTACACGAATACGATCTTCTGGTCCGCGCTGACCAGGGACTGAACCGCTGCCGCGGAATCCACGCGCAGCTTTTCAGTCCGGCGGAATAATGCTCCGGTGCAGATGAGCGACACGATAATTCCCGCGCTGCCCACCGATAGCAGGAACTTGCGTCCCTTGCGATCCACCAGAAGAATGCCCCCAATAGTCATCAGGAAGTTTACGATCGTAAACAGAACGTAGCCCCAATGGGCCTGAACATCGGAAAGGCCGCTCTGCAACAGAATGTTGGCGTTGTAGCCGATGATCGAATTAACCCCGGTGGCCTGGTTACAGGCGAGAATTACACAGGCCAGCACAAACGGGATCACATACTTTCGCCGTAGCAGCGATTCTCTAACTTTGGCTCCGGTGGTCTGATCTTTCTCCGCGGCGGCGGTTTGCTCCATCTCCGCCAGTTCGAGACTCGCCTGCTCGCTGGTTCGAGAGCGAAGCAGCGCGGTGAACGCGGCATCGCGTTTCCCACAGCGAAACAGCCAGCGCGGGGACTCGGCCACCATGAGACTGCCGATCACGAACAAGATTCCGGGCGGCAGAGAAACCCAAAAAATACTGCGCCAAGCGGTGTCTTTAAATGCGAAAAGCCCGGCGGCGTCGCCGAGCTTCGCTACCTCTTCGACGCGGATACTGAAAAACATGCCGACGATGGCGGCCGCCACAATCCCGAGCGTTAGCAGCCACTGGAAGATGCCCGTGCCTTTGCCGCGATTCGATGCGGCCAGACATTCCGCCAAGTACAGCGGCACCACCACCCCGATCAACCCCGCACTGACGCCTTGCAGAAGTCGGCCAAAAACCAACGGTTCGTAGCCATGCGAAAGGGCGATCATGGGAATGCTGACGACAAACAGCACCCCGCTAAGCGCCATCAGGAGCTTGCGTCCCATCCAGTCCGCCAGCGTGCCCGCAAATAAAGTTGAGATAACGCTGCCGAGGAGCACGGCAGCGACGACGAAGGAAAGCTGGCCTGCATTAAACTTAGAAGTCGCTTCCAAGTAGGGATAAGCGCCCGCGATGATGCCAACATCTACCCCGTAGAGCAACCCGCCCAATCCCGCTACCAGCAGGAGAAATCGGTTGTAACCGGCCTTTTCGTCGCGCCCCACGGTGGTCCTTTCCCTGGTCAGAGAAACGGTACTTCCACTCCTCGCGAGAATACTACGGGAAACCAATTGGCATTGAATCTTTCGCTGTCGCCCCCCGGGCCTACACTTTGGGGCGCTGGAGTTCAAACCGCTGCGTGGTGCGCGTGTACTCGATGCCGCCCATGCGTCCGATCAGGTCGAGCGCCTGCGGGTCAAGACGCCCTTCTCCGAGGACATTCTCATCCATGTGCACCGAGACGATCTCGCCGATGACCAGGCTACCGCTCGGCGGTGCATCGCCGAAATCAAGGACTTTGTGCAGCCTGCATTCGAAGCTGATCGGTGATGCGGCGACTTGCGGCGGGCGCACGAGTTGGGATGGGCGGGTCGCCAGTTTCGCGACGTCGAACTCATTAACCGAGGGATCGTAGTCTCCGCTGGTGAGGTTCATCGCTTTGGCCAGTTCGAAAGTGACAACATTGACCACAAACTCGCCGGTTTCGCGGATGTTGCTGAGAGTATCTTTCGGCGCGTGCCCATTCTCCAGTTGGCGCAGCGCCGGCGAAAAGCCGAGTAGCGGCGGTTTTGCCGAGACCACGTTAAAGAAAGAAAACGGGGCAAGATTATGCCGCCCATCCTTGCTGAGCGTGGAAACCCAAGCGATAGGCCGCGGAGCCACAGCGCCAATAAGGATTCGGTAGAAGTCGCGGTGCGACAGCTGATCGGGACGAACGTTCATGAAGTAAGTCTAAAGCCTTCGCTCCCCGCCCGAGCGATCGATTCGAAAACCTGATACATGAAATCGAGAATATTCATCGATACATTCCGAAAGTAAGTTGACGCCTTCGTCGAAGCAGCCTATCATCGAGAAAGTATGGCAAGTTTCAGCAATCGCCGCCTGGAGTGCATGTGTGCATGTTGTTGCGCACCCGTGTGTTCTGGCGCAGGTAGGTTGCTGACCTAAGACTTTCGTAGTTATCGGCACTTATCACCCACCGCCAGGACGCGCCTGACGGTGGGTTTTTCTTTTTGGATTGCTTTTATGACCAATACCGCTGCTGCTCAAGAAACCAAAGCGCAAAAGTCGGAGCGCCTGAAGCGCGCCATGAACCCCTGGGAGGGTTTAGCCGAGATTCGCCGCTTTGCCCGCGAAGGCTTCGACTCGATCCCGGGGGAGTGGATCGGCACTTACTTCCGCTGGTGGGGAGTCTACACGCAGGGCGACGGCGCCGGCGTCGTTGGCGGTCAAGGCGGACAAGGCAAGGCGATCCCGTTCTTCATGCTGCGCATTCGAATTCCCAACGGCCTGTTGCGTTCCGACCAACTACGAACCATCGCCTACCTTACCCGCCGCTATGCGCGCGGTACCGCCGATCTCACGGTGCGGCAAAACATTCAATTGCACTGGGTCACCATTGAGGATCTCCCCGCGGTGCTGGAAGAACTCTGGCGTGTAGGCCTGAACACGACTGGCTCCTGCGGCGATGTAACCCGCAATATTACGGGCTGCCCGGTCGCGGGTGTGGATGCCGACGAAATCTGCGACGCTTCGCCGCTTGCTCTCGAAGTCGATCATATGTTGGCCGGCAATGCCGAGTTCTACAATCTGCCGCGTAAGTTCAAGATTTCCATCTCCGGATGCCGCGTCTGGTGCCCATACCCGGAGATCAATGATGTGGGGCTGACTGCAACCCAGCGTATGGTTCATGGCGAAACTGAAATTGGATTCGCCTTGCGCGTGGGCGGCGGACTTTCCACCGAGCCCTACCTGGGCGCGCCGCTGAATGCCTTCGTGCGCTGGAATCAGGTTTTGCCCGTGGTCAAGGGAGTGGCCGAACTGTTCCGCGACTCCGACCAGTTGCGCGAACATCGCGAGCGCGCGCGCCTGAAGTTTTTATTCCTGCGGCATGGTTGGACGGCGCAAGACTTTCAACGTGAGTTGGAACGCCGTATCGGATTTCAACTCGACCCGGCCGAGCCTGAGCAGCCACCGGTGGACGTCTACCGCGATCACGTCGGCGTTCATCCGCAGAAGCAGCACGGTTACTGCTACGTCGGCTCTGCGGTTCTGCGCGGCCGGATCACGCCCGAACAGATGGACGCCGCAGCCGATCTCGCCGAGCGCTTCGCCAGCGGCGAATTGCGCACCACCAACATGCAGAACCTGCTGATCGTCAACGTGCCTCGCCTTCGGGCCGACGAGTTGGCCAAAGAGTTGGGTGCGATCGGCTTGCCAGTGAGCGGGTCGCCGTTTTGGCGCGGGGCTATCGCCTGCAGTGGCGCCGAGTTCTGCAAGCTTGCCATTACGGAGACGAAAAGCTTTTCCCGCTGGCTGGTGGAGGAACTGGAAGAGCGTCTGCCCGGTTTCGATCAGCACCTGAAGCTGCACGTCACAGGCTGCCCGAACAGTTGTGGACAACACTGGATCGCCGACATCGGAATCGAAGGCAAGAAGATAAAACTGAACGGCCGCATGGTCGACGCTTACTACTTCTGCCTCGGGGGTGCGCTTGGTCTGAACCAAGCCATCGCCCGGGCAGTCGGATATCGCTGCCCCGCAACGGAGGTGCCTGAGTCTATTGAGCGACTGCTTCGCAGATACCTGGCCGAGGGCAACGAAGGAGAGAATCTCCGCCACTTTTTTGCGCGCCACACTGACACAGAGTTGCGAGACTACCTCGCGGGACAACGCGTCGACCCAGTCGCCCGCGATCTGCCCGAAGGGCGTGTTCCGAGCGGGGTGGAGGGTTAAACGCGATGAGCAGCCTGTTTCCAATGTTCGTGAAACTCGAAGGCAAACGTTGCCTGGTGGTCGGCGCCGGCAAAGTTGGTGAGCCCAAGATCGGCGGCCTCATCGATACGGGTGCGCGCATTCACGTGATCGCTCTGGAGGCGACCGAGGCCGTGCATGAGTGGGCGAAAGCCGGCAAGATCACGCTCGAACTCCGAGCCTTCGCCGCCGCCGATCTTGATGGAGTATTTCTGGCCGTGGTGGCTACAGCATCGCGCGTCCTCAACGGGTCGATCTATCGCGAAGCGCAGCGCCATGGAATTCTATGCAACGTGGTGGACGTTCCCGAATATTGCGATTTCTATTATCCCGCCGTCGTGCGGCGGGGTGATCTTCAGATTGCGATCTCCACCGGCGGACAGAGTCCGTCCCTCGCCCAAAAGCTTCGCCAGCAGCTTGAACGGCAGTTTGGCCCCGGATACGCCCGATGGGTGACGGAGCTGGGAGAGACACGAAAGCTTGTGCTGGCCAGCGATCTTGACCCGCACCGCAAGAGCGAACTGCTGCACTCACTGGCGAGCCGTGACGCCCTGAAGGCGGCATTGGCGGAAGAGTCGGCGAACGACGAAAGCGACAGGAGGGTTACAGCATGAACGGCAAAGTGTTTCTGGTGGGCGCGGGTCCCGGTGATCCCGAGTTGCTTACAGTCAAGGCCCTACGGTTGCTGGGCGTAGCCGATGTGGTGCTTCACGACGACCTGGTCACGCCCGAAATTCTCAAACTGATTTCTCCCACCGCCAGAGTGCAGAACGTGGGCAAGCGTTGCGGAAGCAAAACCATCCGGCAGGAGGAGATCAATTTTCTGCTGGTCACACTGGCTGCTTCAGGACTTCAAGTGGTGCGGCTGAAGAGCGGAGACCCGTTGATCTTCGGTCGGGCGGGCGAGGAAATCGACGCGCTGCGACGATCAGGAACCGAATACGAAATTGTTCCCGGCGTGACCTCGGCCCTCGGAGCCGCGGCTGCGGCCGGCATTCCGCTCACCCATCGGCAAACGTCCTCCACTCTCGTGCTGATGGCCGGTCATCGCGCCTCCGCGAAGGAGGATGCGGAATGGAGCAAGTTTGCCGGAGCCGAATCCACGCTCGTCGTCTACATGCCGGGTCACAATTATGCCGAGGTTGCAGGCCGGCTCACGGCGGCCGGATTCGCGGAAGAGACGCCCTGCGCAATTATTTCCCGTGCGACAACTCCCGAACAGCGGATACACCGCACCGCGATTTCGGATCTCCATCGGGCGCCGAAGCTCGCGTCTCCTACGCTGCTGGTCGTCGGCGAAGTGGTGAGGTTCGCCGATCCGAGTTTGGTCGAGGAAGCGGCGACCCGGTTGGAACCGAAACTGGGAGCCGCTTTTGGGCGAGCGTCTTTTCGTCGGATGAAGGCCTGAAACACATTGGGGAGCCCTTGGCATGAAAGAAAAAGTGAGAGAACTGCAAGCCGCCGCGGAAGCCTGGGAACCCGAGCGCGTCCTCGCATGGGCGTTCGATACTTTCGGCAATGCCGTCGCCATCTCTTCTGCCTTCGGCGTCGAAGGCATGGCCTTGATCGACATCGCTTCCCGGGTGCGCGCTGATTTCCGCCTTTTTACCCTGGACACCGAATTTCTGTTTCCGGAGACCTACAACCTGATGGACCGGGTAGAGCAGAGATACGGCGTGACCGTTGAAAAGGTCTATTCGCTCGTGTCGCCGGAGCAACAGGCGCGGGTTCATGGCGCCGCACTCTGGCAACGCAATCCCGACCAATGCTGCGATCTGCGGAAGGTTGAACCCCTGCGGCGCAAGCTGAGCGAACTGCAGGCGTGGATCACGAGCATCCGCCGCGATCAAACTGCGGCCCGTGCGAGCGCCGGCAAGATCGAGTGGGATCACAAATTTAATCTGGTGAAGATCAATCCCATTGCTAACTGGAGTTCAAAGCGCGTCTGGCGCTATGTCTACGATCACGACGTGCCCTACAACGAGTTGCACAACCGCGACTACCCCAGCATCGGCTGCACTCACTGCACCCGGGCTGTGCGGCCGGGAGAAGATCCAAGGGCAGGCCGCTGGGCCGGATCCCCGAAGACCGAATGCGGACTGCACATTATCCAAGCCGCGGCGCAGTCCGCCGGAAGTTGATGCCCTGAGCCAAAGCCGTTCGAAGGCGCCTAGGCCCCCGGCTTCTTGAGATACTCGGAGAGCTGCCGCACCACACCGACAAACGTCTTGGTGGCCACCGACATTGTCCGGTCGCGCCGGTAGGCAAGGCCAAGTTCGCGCCACATTTCAGCGCCTTCGAGCGCCACCAGTTTTACCCGGCCTGCCGCCACTTCGTCGCGCGCAAAGGATTCGCTGATTAGCGAGATCCCAAGGTCGGCTGCCACGAAGCTCTTGATCATTCCGATGCTCGGCAACTCCATTCTGACTTTGAGCTCCGTGTTGTACTCGCGGAACAGCTTGTCCAGCAGTCTGCGCGTATGGCCGGTCTTGGGAAGAAGCAGGGGATATTTCACCACTTCGCTTAAGTGAGCCGACTTTACGCTAGCTAACGGGTTCTTGGGGCTCACCATCAGCATCAGCCGGTCGCGGTAGATAGCTTGCACCTTCAGGCTCGGGGACTGCACCGGCAGGCTCAGGATGCCCACGTCGAGAGAACCATTCTCCAGCTTTTCCACAATCTTGTAAGTGAAGTTGCGGTAGATGCTGATTTGCACATCGGGATAACGGCGGCAGTACTCCCCAAAAACCTCCGGCAGAACGTACAAACATGTAGCTTCGTTGGCCCCGACCATGAGCGTGCCGCGCGGTGTGTGCCCGTGGTCGGCCACCGCCACCAGCGATTCGTCGCGCAGCTTTTTCATTCGCACTGCGTAGTCGTGGAAGACCTGGCCCGCGGGAGTCAGCTTAACCGTCTTGCCCGAGCGGTCCAGCAGACGATCCCCATACTCCTGCTCCAGTTGGCGGATCTGTGCACTGACTGCCGACTGCGACCGGAACACTTTTTCGCCGGCGCGCGAGAAACTGCCCTGGCGGGCAACCTCCAGAAACGTGATGAGCTGATCGAAATCCATGGGAGATTATAGCGAACTTCGCGCAGTTCCGATGCGGGCACTTGTCTGGAACCGGGAACGGCAGTCTATTTTCCTGGGCCCTATCTTCGAAGATCGGACCTGAACGGCAATCAAATGGCCACGACACCCTTAAAGGATCCGCCTCAAACATCAGATCCTCATGTTTGACAGACTTCGTAAACTTGCCGCGACTGCCATCATCGGAGAAACACGATGCCGTCTCTGGGTTTAGCGATGATCCTAAGAACGGCGTCAAGGCGCTGCCGGACTGCCTCGCTAGCCTTGCCGGAGTAACGAGAGATCGTGATCGCCGACACCGGATCGACTGACGGCGCTGCTCAGTTAGCCAACGGTTTCCGCAAGATCAAGAACTGCTCCGAGCTCAGGCTGAAGTGGAGCGGAAGACCACCCCGCGCGCGCCCAAGACGAATGCCGCACTTGGCGGTTTCGCCAGGTAACCCGCCCGTTTCGCACCGGAGAACGCATGGCTATTCCGCCTTACTTGTTGGGGGCAACCGGCTGAGATACGTCGCTGCTGTGCTTGTGGGAGATCTTCCGATGAACATCGGGCCAGAACTCTTTGATCACGATCGTAATGGTGTCGTACGCGACTTGCGTTCCCCATACGCTGGCAGTATTTATCAAGGTGCGAGAGGATGCATTGTGAACATAGGTCAACATGCCCGTGGCTGGATCGTAACGCGTCGTGATGAACGCTCGAGGATGGTAGGTGTTGCTGGAGATTGCGGCCGACAAGGCGCTCCCGATAATCTCGGAATAGTTGAATTGCGAACGGCCGGAATCGGTCCGCGTGACGAAGATTCGACTGACCGCGTAACCAGCCCGGTGCGCGAACCCACCTTCGCTGGTCTGGAAAAATCGGGGATCCTGATGCAGAAGCGACGGAAAAACCGCAGCCACCATAAAGTTTTCGATGGTCCCGTCTGCAAAGGCTGATGCGTAGCGTTTCGCGTATCCCTCCGCACCTTGACCATAGCCGGGTTCGCTGTTTTCCGCCTGGCTGATTCCCGACAGCACTCCGTACCACGGGAATTCAATCTTATCGAATGAACCTCGGGCCACAACTTTGAACTTCTGTCCGGTCGTAAGCGGCTCCACCTTGCCCGCATTCTCCAGGGTCAAGAAGTTAGGCAGCGCAAGGAAAAGCCGGTCATTCGACGTTCCGGCACTTTTCCCTTTGTCGCCCGTACTCTGTCCATTTTTGCTGTCCGGAACCGTCGCTCCTTGCGCGTTGAGCTCAGGATTGTCGTGCTGCCCAGACGTGCTGGCGGGACTCGTTTGCGTCTGCGGAGTTGTCGCTTCCGGCGACTGAGTCTGTTGGGCGGTCGAAATCACTGGAAGGGAAGCGGCGAGTACAACGATAGCAAACAGCCGACGGGCGACCGTAATCGACAAGAATCTCTCCTAGTCAAGAATGTATCCACAACACGCAAAAGGCCACTTGCTTCATTTTACCAGTCAGCCCTCAATTCTCGTGGAGAACTCCGCAGTTTTACATACCTTTACAACCGGGCACGTTCCCGCTCGTTCCGGCATCCCGACGCGATCGAGGTACGTTGCGCTGGCGCATGACCGCTGCGGACAAGTTACTATAGAGGCCGATATCAAATCTCATTCAGCGAGGGCTGGCATGTCAGAACCGAGTTACGAGGAACTCAAAGCTCGTTTGTCTCAATTGGAAAAAGAGGTCGAAACCAAGAAGCGCAGTGGAGACCTGATCTTCAAGGTCGGTGAAAAGGGCGGTGTTAGCGTCTACGGACTAGGTCGTTTCCCGGTCACTCTGTATTACGAGCAATGGAACCGCCTGCTCGGAGCCGCAGAGGACCTCAAGAAATTCATGGAAGAAAACAAGTCCCGGCTAAAGCTCAAGGAGCAAGGCTGAAGTTCGCTGCCTTTTGCGCCTCCGGACCAATGCATTAAACGGTTCGGGAAGGGCACACTTCAGCCGGACCGGGCCCATCATCCCTTTCGTTACGGTTTGTCGACGAATTTGAGTTCGCACAGCGGACCGATCACGCTATAATAAAAGGACTGTGCCCAGATATTCCATCGTTGTTCCTCTGCACAATGAACAGGAGAACGTTACCGACCTCTACGACCGCCTGAAAGCGGTGATGGAGACGGCGGGCGAAACTTTCGAAATCGTGCTGGTGGATGACGGCTCCAGCGACCACACCTTCGCCATGCTGCGCGAAATCGCAGCTGTCGATAGCCGCGTCACTGTGGTCAAGCTCCGCCGCAATTTCGGTCAAACCGCAGGACTGGCTGCTGGTTTCGACCATGCCCGCGGCGAATATATCATCGCCATGGATGGCGATCTGCAGCACGATCCCGCCGACATTCCTATCTTCCTCGAAAAAATCGCGGCCGGTTACGACATCGTCAGCGGCTGGCGCAAGGTGCGCGTGGATAATTTCTGGATGCGCCGCATCCCCTCCCGCATGGCGAACTGGCTGATGGCCAAGCTCAGTGGCGTCGACATCCACGACTTTGGCACCACCTTCAAAGCCTACCGCCGCGAGATTCTGGAACAGGTTCCGCTCTATGGCGAACTGCATCGATTCATCCCGGCCTTGGCCTCCTGGTATGGCGCGTCGATTTGCGAAGTGCCCATTCGCAATATCAACCGCGAGCGTGGTCTCTCGCATTACGGCATTTCGCGCACCTTCCGCGTTTTTTTCGATCTGATTACCATTCGCTTTTTGCTCCGCTATCTTTCGCGTCCGCTGCACTTCTTTGGGACGCTGGGCTTGATGAGCATGTTCGGCGGCAGCGCCCTCGTCGCTTGGCTGGCAGCTGAGAAATTCCTCCGCCACGTTCCGGTCATGGGCGCGCACGGCCCGCTCATGATGGCGGCGCTCGGCCTTTTGCTCGGCGGCCTGAATCTGCTCGCCATCGGCCTGCTCGGCGAGATGCAAGTCCGCCACTACCACGAACCCCGCCACCGCGCTCCCTATTCCGTTGACCGCGTTCTCCGTTCCCAGAACGAAGAGCACAGCGTCTCGGAATAGGACCTCACATGTGGCGACAGCCGCCCTCGGCTGTCGTTCGAATGAAGTTCGAACGGTTTCTACTCCGATGTATAATCTTGCGCGTGCAGTCCCGAAAATGGGGGCGCTCCGCTTGATCAGGCGCTTGCTTATCGCTGTGTGCTTATCTCTGCTGGCCGCAGGCAGGGTGTGCGCCCAGGAAGCGGAGCCCAAGCAGTTGCCCGACGCACCCGGCGTTTCTTCTCAGCCTTCTCCGCCGACAGCACGTCAAGACGCTGTGGTATTCCACAAGAAGGTTTTCTGGTCGCTGGTGGCAGTGGACGCAGCCTCCGCCGTAGCGGATGCCCAGCTATCTCGTGCAGGGCTGCGGATGTTCCCTACTGGCCATGAGCAAAACTCCTGGCTTTACGGCCGAAGGCCAAGCTTGGGGCGCTACTATGCGACCGACGTGGTGACGGACGGTGGCAGTGCTTTTCTTAGTTATAAGCTGCTGCATTCGCGCAGGAGGGCCTTTCGCATAATGGGCTGGGGCCTGCCAGTTGCTGCGACGGGAGGCCACGCCGACGGCGCGATCCGTTGGGCGGTGCTAATCGAGGGCCGCTAGCGTCCTGGCCAGAACCTTCCCGCCGCGGCCACCTACAATTATCGAAAACCACGGTTCCAGACGGTCAAACTCAACTCAAGGAGGTGTTATATGTGCAATAGGGCCCTTCGGGTACTCCCACGCTTCGTTCTCAGTCTGATAACTCTTTCAGCAACCGCGGCCATGGTAGGCTGCGGAGAAAATGGCGGACCTTCCGCTTGATCAGGAATTTCCTCATCGCTGCGTGCTTGTCTCTGCTGTCCGCAGGCAGGGTGTGCGCCCAACAAGCGGAGCCGGAGCGATTGCCAGAGGCGCCCAGCGTTTCCTCTCAGCCTTCCCCTCCGACAGCGCGCCAAGACGCCGTGGTATTCCACAAAAAAGTTTTTTGGACGCTGGTGGGTGTGGACGCGGCCTCCGCAGTCGCGGACGCTCAAACATCTTGGAGTAATTTGCAGAACTATCCGAACACGACCGAGATAAACTCATGGCTCTATGGTCGAAGGCCAAGCTTGGGGCGATACTATGCAACCTTCGCCGTGATGGACGGTGGCAGCGCCTTTTTTAGCTACAGGCTCCTGCACTCGCGGCGCAAGAGTTTCCGCATGGCAGGTTGGAGTCTGCTAGCCGTCGCAGCGGGGGAGCATCTGTACTATGTCGGGGTCAATGAGGGGCCCGTGAGATATCCGGCACCTACTACGCAGCAATCAGCCGCAGCTGCGAGTGACCACGGTCATTGACATCCGTCGCAGACCGGCTTATAAGTCTGTCTCAAAGTCCCTAAGGGGGCAAATCCTAACTCAGTTAAAGGAGGCGTCATGCCCAGGGCCCTAGCAGTATCCTCTCGCATCTTCTTCACACTCTCAACTCCTTCAGCAATTGCGGCCCTGATCGGCCGCTGAGAAAGTGGAGGATCCTCCGCTTGATCAGGAATTTCCTCATCGCTGCGTGCTTGTCTCTGCTGTCCGCAGGCAGGGTGTGCGCCCAGGAAGCGGAGCCTGGGCAGTTGCCCGACGCGCCCGGCGTTTCCTCTCAGCCTTCTCCGCCGACAACGCGTCACGACGCTGTAGTTTTCCACAAGAAAATTTTCTGGACTCTGGTGGGCGTGGACGCAGCCTCCGCAGTCGCAGACGCTCAGACGTCCTGGCACAACGAACAGATTGATCCAAACGCGACAGAATTAAACTCGTGGCTTTATGGCAAACGGCCTAGCTTGGCACGGTATTACGCAACCGACGTGGTGATGGATGGTGGTGCTGCCTTTCTTAGCTATAAGCTGATGCACTCCCGGCGCAAGTTCTTACGTACTGCAGGTTGGGGTGTGATTGCCTTTGCAGCCGGACAGCATCTGAATAGTGTCAGGATCAATGCGTGGACTGTAAGATATCCGGCCCCTACTAGCCACCAATCAGCTGCGAGTGGCCACGGTCATTGACATCTGCCGAAGACTGTATTACATTCCTATCCCAAAGTTCCCAAAGCGGGACAAATCCTAACTCAGTTAGAGGAGGCGTCACATGCCCAGGGCCCTAGCAGTATCCTCTCGCATCTTCTTCACACTCTCCTTCTTCGGCAAAATGCAACTCGCTCACTAGGCGCTGCGCGACTTCATCCAGCCAAACGTTGTAGGGTTCCTGCTCCCAGTTGCCATCCACCTAGAAGCCAAGTCGGGAACCCGTATGACTGCGCCGTGACTACAACCATCATTCGGTGCCCCCGGCGTATAATGTGCCGTTTAGCCTCTTAGGAGCGCCAGTCCTCATGGCACCGACTACACAATACGAACTGCAATTGGCCAAGCGCATGTCGCGGCTGGGCACGGAAACCGCTTTCGAAGTCTTGAACAAGGCGCGGGCGCTCGAGCGCCAGGGCAAGAGCATCATCCACTTGGAAATCGGCGAGCCGGATTTTGACACTCCCGCCAATGTGATCGAAGCCGCGGTTGACGCTCTGCACGAGGGTTGGACGCACTACGGCCCATCCGCCGGCCTGCCCGAACTGCGCCAGGCCATCGCCGATTACGTCAGCCGCACCCGCGAAGTTAAGGTCACTCCCGATGAAGTAGTGGTCGTCCCCGGTGGTAAGCCAATTATTTTCTTTACAATCCTGTCGTTAATTGATGAAAAAGATGAGGTTATCTATCCCAACCCCGGCTTTCCGATTTATGAGTCGATGATCCACTACGTCGGCGGCACGGCTGTGCCCATCCACCTGCGAGAGGAACGTGACTTCTCCCTTAATGTAGACGAACTCGCCCCCCTCATCACCGACCGCACCAAGCTGATCATCTTGAACTCGCCGCACAACCCCACCGGCGGCGTCATGCAGCGCCATGAGGTCGAGCAGGTCGCCAAGGTGATTGGCGACCGCAACATCCTGGTATTGTCCGACGAGATCTACAGCCGTCTGCTTTTTGACGGAGGCGAGCACTTCTCCATCATGTCCGTGCCCGGGATGCAAGAGCGCACGATTCTTTTGGATGGCTTCTCGAAGACCTACGCCATGACCGGATGGCGCATGGGCTACGGAGTGATGCGTCCAGACCTGGCGGCACACATCACCCGGCTGATGACGAATTCCAACTCCTGCACCGCCAGCTTCACTCAAATGGCGGGCATCGAAGCGCTGCGCGGCGACCAGAGTTCGGTTGATAACATGTGTACCGAGTTCAAGCGCCGGCGCGACATGTTCGTCGCCGGTCTGAACAAAATCAAGGGCTTTTCCTGCCGCATGCCTAAGGGCGCCTTCTATGTTTTCCCGAACATCACGAGGACGGGATGGAAATCGAAACCCTTGGCCGACGCTCTGCTGGAGCAAGCCGGAGTAGCGGCGCTTTCCGGCACAGCGTTCGGGGAGTTCGGCGAAGGCTACCTGCGCTTCAGCGTCGCCAATTCGATCCAGAACCTGCAGCAGGCGCTTGACCGCGTCGACCAGTGGACCCGAAACAATCTCTAACGCCGTTCTCAGCCGGGAAAACATGGTTGTTCGTTTTCTGGAAATCTTGAGCAAAATACCTTGACGTGACCGTGTTCGCATATAAAATGGCGCGGTTCCGGGACCGTAATTGAAAGTCCCCCAACTGGAGCGTCTATGCTATCGAACAGATTACGAATTTCAGGAATTTCGCTATTGCTCGCCATATCGCCTGCCTTCGCGCAGGTTTCCAGCGGGCCTGTCGCAACCCCCAGCACAGCGGTAGTTACTCCGCGTCAACACGCGCCGAGAAGAGTCTACGGACTTGTTCCAGAGCATGTGGAAGGGAACGTCACGGTTTCGGACAGCACCAACTGGAGCGGCTACGCGGTGACCGGCTCTTCGTTCACCTCGGCCAAGGCCTCGTGGACGGTCCCCACCGTCAACTGCTCAACAACCCCGAACACTTACTCCTCGTTTTGGGTAGGCCTCGACGGATGGACCTCCAGCACCGTGGAGCAGACTGGAACGGATTCCGATTGTGATGGCAAGAGTCCCTCCTACTACGCCTGGTACGAATTTTATCCGGCAGGCTCCGTGCTCATCTCAAGCGTCGCCGTATCGCCGGGCAATCACATCTCGGCGACGGTAAGCTACAGCGGCTCGGAGTTCACCACCACGATCACGAATGAAACTACGGGAAAGTCCTTCAGCAAGAGCGGAAAGGTCTCCGGGGCGAAACGGTCGTCGGCGGAATGGATTGCCGAAGCGCCTTGCTGTACCAACGCCGGTGGAATCCTGCCCCTCTCCGATTTCGGTACCGTCGATTTTGGTGACGACTATACGGGTGTTTCCGGCACCAATGACGCCACCGACTCCTCCGTATCGGGGGCGATCAGTGCCTTCGGCTCCGCCGTGAATGAGGCCATCATGGTCAACGGCAGCACGGGCGCGGATGAAGCGGTACCGTCGGCCCTCAGTTCGGACGGGACGAGCTTCACTGTGAAGTGGGATTCCGAGTAAAGTAGGAGGGTGGCCTATCGCGACTGCCCTGCGCTTCAAGTGTGCCCCGTCCAGGTTTTCGCCTGGGCGGGGATTTTGTTGGTTGCGCTAGACTGCGGACTTCGGAGTAACGACAACCCCAGTTGACACCCGCGAAGAAAAAATCGAAGCCAAACCGTGGTCCCAAGTCCAGCCGGCCGCACATGCCCGGCTACGGCCTGCCCGAAGGCAACAAAGGCCTGCTCCCGTGGACGTGGGCCGATCAGCGCTTGAAGAAATCGCACAACTACTGGATCACCACCGTCAAGCCGGACGGTTCGCCGCACACCATGGTCGTCTGGGGCCTGTGGCAGGACGGCCATTTCCTGTTCAGCACCGGCAGCAAATCGCGTAAAGCGCGCAATATCGCAACAAAAGCTAGCTGCATCGTCTGCACCGAGCACGCGCACGAAGCGGTCATCGTCGAAGGCACGGCCGAAATTGCCGATGTGCCCGCGCGCCGCAAATTCCTGCCCACCTACGAGCGCAAATACACGTTCGACATGGGTGGAATGAAGCAGGATATCCTCTCGATGAAAGAGCCAGTCTTCGCCGTACGGCCGAGTGTGGCGTTTGGCCTGTGGGAGAAGCACTTCGTCGGAAAGTCCACGCGCTGGAAATTCGAATAAGATAACCTTGGCAGGTCATTTTCACCCTTCCGATAAGGAAACGCATGGATAAGAGATTCCGTGTTTTTGCCACTTGCGACATTGGAGAAGCCATCAACCTGCTGCGCCACCGTGGCTACGAAGTCAAGGTCTATCCGCAGCCGCAAGCGCCGCCAAAGAGTCTGATTATCGAAAAGGTGAAATCCGGCATCGACGGCCTGATCACCACGCTTCGCGACCCCATCGACGCCGAGGTCTTCGAAGCCGGCAAGAGCACGCTGAAGGTCGTGGCGCAGTTCGCCGTCGGATTCGACAACATCAACCGTGCCGACGCCAATCGCTTTAAGATTCCTTTCACCAACACGGCGGATGTCCTGACCGAAGCGACCGCGGAGTTTGCCTTCTTCATGCTCGGCATGCTGGCCCGCAAGATGTGGTCCGCCGAGCACCTCACTCGCGACAACCAATGGGGCTACTGGCACCCTTACCTGCCGTTTCTGGGCGACGAAGTTACCGGCAAGACCATCGCCATCATCGGCACGGGACGCATCGGGCTGGCATTGATCAAGAAATGCGCCGGTTTTGACATGAACATGCTGTGCTACGACCCGGCTTATGAGAACCACGATTATATCAACCCGATTCAAGAAACCATGGACTTGCGCCATGCGCGCGGCATTTCCAAGGAGAAGAACTGGATCAAGTATGTGGCGTTTGAAGAGTCTCTGCGCGAGGCTGATTTTGTCAGCGTGCACGTGCCGCTGCTGCGTCCCGGCGAAAGCGCCACGCCCACCTATCATCTATTCAACGAGCAGACCCTGCGGCTGATGAAGCCGACGGCGTTCCTGGTGAATGACGCGCGCGGCCCTGTCATCGATGAATCGGCACTGGCGCGTGCCTTGCGCGAGAACTGGATCGCCGGTGCCGCTCTCGATGTGTACGAAAAGGAGCCACTTCCATCTGACTCGCCGCTTCGCGATCCCGCCATTGCCGATCGCTGCCGCCTGTTTCCGCACTTCGCCAGCGCGGCGCGCATCACGCGGCTCTCCACCGATCCTGCGAAAGGCATGGCAGGACGCTGCGTGCAGGGATTGATCGACGTCCTCGAAGCGAACTACGGTGGGGACCTCACGCAAATGCCCTACGTCGTCAATAAAGAGGCGTTCGGGAAGCCAGCAGGCGCTGCTTAGCTTTCGGACGCCTTCGCATTACGACGATGAATGAGACCGCACGAAGAAAAACGCTCGGACGTCACTTGCTCGGTGCGATTCCGTGTGCTTTTTAGCACTGTTGATTTCGGTGCTAGATCCGCTGGTTGCCGCTAGAATGTAGTCGCGGTCATTCTGCCCCAAGGATCTTAATGAAAAAGCGATACGCTTTTTTTCTTCCCTTTTTCCTGCTGCTTCAGGCTTCGATGATGTTGGCCGAGACTGCCGGCCCTGAGCAACAACTCAAGTTGATCCCCGCGCCCAAGGAGGTTCACCTTCAGGAAGGCGCTTTCCGGGTGAAACCAACCACCAGAATCCTGGTTGAGTTCGGACATCAGGCAGAAGACCGCATCGCCGCGGAAACTCTGGCGGAAGAAATCCATAACCAGTCTGGGTTTAAGCTGAGCATCTCGAGCACGAAGGCGGAAATCAAACAGGAGCGAAGCACCATCGTACTGGCGCGCTTGCAGGACCAAAGGGTCAAGGAATTTCTAGAATCGAAGGGGCTGAAGGCGGAGTCGATCGGCGACCAGGGCTACTTGCTGTTCTCGGATAAATCCCACCTGATCGTCGCCGCCAACACCGGGCAGGGTTTGTTTTATGGCGTGCAGACACTGCGGCAACTGCTGCACGAGGACGGCGGAAAGCTAATCTGCCCAGCGGTCGCGATTCGCGACTGGCCGAGCATGGCCTGGCGCGGCGTGCAGGACGACATCAGCCGCGGCCCCGTTCCTACCGCTGCCTTCATGAAGCGCCAGATCCGCACCCTGGCGGCCTACAAGGTGAATCTCTTCGCGCTCTATATGGAGCACGTTTTCGATTTCGCCAGCCAGCCTTTGCTGGCGCCGAAAGAAGCCGCGCTCACTCCGCAGGAAATCAACGCTCTGGTGAGTTACGCTCGCATCCGTTACATCACCATACTTCCCGAGCAGCAGACCTTCGGACACCTCCACCACATGTTGAAGTACGAAATCTACTCCGACGTTGCGGAGCGGCCGCACGGCCATGTGCTTACGCCGACGAAGGAACAGTCTTACGACCTCATCAAGGCCATGTATGCGGACCTGGTGCCGCTGTTTCCCGGACCGTTCCTGCATGTCGGAGGTGACGAGACATTCGAACTGGGGCACGGGCAAACCGCGGCGCGCGCCGCCGAAGTAGGGCTGGGCCGCGTTTATCTCGATCACATGCAGAAAGTCAGCGGCATTCTCCAGCCCTATCACAAGCAACTCATGTTTTGGGGCGACATCGCGCTGAAGTATCCGCAACTGCTCGGCATCCTGCCCAAGGATATGATCGCCGTCCCCTGGGATTACGACCCGAAGCCGAGCTATGTCAGCCTTATCAAACCGTATCGCGACGCCGGACTGCGCGTGGTGGTGGCGCCGGGCGCCAATAACTGGAACCAAGTATGGCCGAACCTCGATGCCGCGTATGTGAATATCCGCAACTTTGTGCGCGACGGACAGAATTTTGGCGCGATGGGCATGCTCAACACCACGTGGAACGACGACGGCGAATCTCTCTACGGCATGGCGTGGCCCGCGCTGATATTCGGCGCCGCCGCGGGATGGCAAGCCGGCGAGTCGAATATAGATCGGTTTAAGAACGCTTACGACTGGGCCTTTTACCGCAATGGCGATGCTACCTTCCGCGATGCGCTGGAGAATCTGGACCGCGGGCATCAAGCGCTGGCTAAGAACAAAGTCGATATTGAGACGGACGATTTGTTCTGGGCCGATCCTTTCACGCCAGAAGGCGCGAAGCTCATGCAGAAGATCGCCGCGGCCGCTCCTGACATGCGTTTGGGCGCCGAGCACGCCTTGGAGTCGCTCTACCGCAGCGGTGCCGAAGCCCATGCCAATCAGGACACCTTGGCTGACATGATTCTAGGTGCATGGCGTTGGGACGCGCTCGGCATGAAAGCCGAGTTTACCCAGGAAATCAACCAGTTTTACTGGGACGCTTTCCAGAACCAGACCGACGCCGGCCGCGTGGGCAATGACTTGGAAGAAATCACAGCCATCAATGCGCGCCTTGAGGATCTGCGCGACGCTGCCACGCGCCTGAGCCAGATGTACCGCGAAGCGTGGCTGCGCGAGTACCTCCCGTACTGGCTAGACAATGTTTTGGTGCGCTACGACACGCTGGCCCGCGAGTTTCAGAAAAAAATCGTCGCCGTACGCCAGGCACGCCGGCAATATGACGAGACCAAAACTCTGACCCCGCCGCAGGAGTTGGGGTTCTACTTGCAGCCGTAAGTACGATTCGTATCAGGGCATGCCTTCAGGCATGCTGCTAGTGCCTGCGTTATCGGCGCGCCTTCAGGCGCCGGGTTTGAGCATTCAAGTTCCACCACAGCATTAGAATGTTTTCCAACCGTACGAACTGGAAGCTAACTCGCAATCGCCTGACCGAGACCCTCGAAGAGGTAAGGTCGAGCGGCGCCCACGTGCTCGATCTCACGCTCTCGAACCCAACCCGGGCGGGCTTGCAATACGACGAGCCGCGAATTCTTCAGTCGCTGGCTTCGCCGCAAGCCATGGATTACGATCCCCAGCCGAAAGGCTTGGCCAGCGCGCGCGCCGCGGTTGCAGCCTACTACCAGGCCGCGCACGGAGTTCATGTCGATTCTGAGCAGCTCATTCTCACCACCAGCACCAGCGAAGGCTATTCCTTCGTGTTCGGCCTGTTGTGCAATCCCGGCGATGAGCTGCTGGTGCCAAAGCCGAGCTATCCTCTATTTGAGTTCCTCGCCGACTTGCAGGACGTCAAGCTCGTACCCTATCCCTTGATCTACGACCACGGCTGGCAGATCGACTTTCCTTCGCTGCAGGAGGCGGTCACGAAGCGCACGCGTGGTGTGGTCGTGGTGCATCCCAATAACCCCACAGGTTCTTTCGTACATTCGCACGAGCAAAAGGCTCTTAATCCCTTCTGCCGTGAACTCAAACTGGCGCTGATCGCGGATGAAGTCTTTCTCGACTACGCCTACGACCGAGCCCCACAACAAAGCTTCGCCGCCAATCAGGATGTGCTGACCTTTACGCTGAGCGGAGTTTCCAAGATATCGGCGCTCCCACAAATGAAAGTGGCCTGGATCGTCACCAGCGGCCCAGCCGCGGAGGTTGAAGCGGCGCAGGCACGATTGGACGTAATCGCCGACACCTTTCTTTCCATGAACGCGCCCATTCAGTTGGCGGTACCGGCGTTGCTCGAGCAGCGCAACAGCATTCAGCAGCAATTGCTCGATCGCGTAACCACGAATCTCGCCGAGCTCGACTGCCAGCTTGCAGGACAAACGACATGCCGGCGCTTGAGCGTGGAAGGCGGATGGTACGCGGTGTTGCGCGTCCCCGTGACGCAGACTGATGAGGAATTAGTGGTCGATCTGCTACGGCGCAAATCTGTGCTCGTGCATCCCGGCCACTTCTATGACTTCCCCAGCGACGGATACCTAATTCTTAGCTTGATCACGCCACAGGCTGAATTCGCCGAGGGAATCAAGAGGCTGCTGGAAGTCGTTGATCGCGATTGATCTCCACCGGAAGGCCGCCGCTCGGATCGAACGCAATGTGGCCTGGGCGTGGCGCAGGCATCCTTTTGCCGATGTCTGCGCCACGCGACGTTCGGCGCGAACCAACTGCGCCTTCAGGCGGCCTTGCCGGTTGTTGGTTGTTCAGTCGCTGCCGGGGTGACCGCGAAAGCTTTCTGGGCGATGCGGCCAGCTTCCTCCTGGATTGCAGTCTGCAAGTTTCCTGCCTGCAAAGTGCCGGCGAAAGCCGCCAGCGATACGGCCAGGGCGAGCGTCGGGACAGGGCGCGGCGGAGTGCCGCAGTAATTGTCCTCCCAGTCGGCGATGGCCTGATCGGCCGCGCTGGCGAGAGCGGCTCCCTCATGCAGGTTGGCTGCCACCTGCTTGAGCGCGATTCCGGTTATGAATAGTGAGCGCGCATCCGCAGAGATGCCACCCTGTGAATACTCTTCTTCAGTTGTGTGTTTCGAGTGGCCAGGGCCGAGCTCACCGCTAAGAACCTCGTGCAGCCCTTTATTGAAGTCATTCCACTCTTTCAACGTAAACGGCGGTCCATAGTGTATTTTGGGGCCCATAGAATCCTCCTTGTGGCAGGAGGCGACAAGGCTGGCGCGCAACCGGTTCCGTCTCAAGCCATCTGTTAGGAATAGTGCTCGCGAGCGCAGGAACGTTTCAGGAAATATTTGACTTCCGCAGTGGCGTTTTGCCGATGGGCTTGGACGGCTCTTGGAATTGCTGATTGTTGATTCTTGATTGTCGACTGAAAAGGCCAACGGGACGGGCCTAAATCGACAATCGGCAATCAACAGTCATCCATCAACAATTCCTATCGCTTCACCAGAAACGGATTGCTCTCCCGTTCTTCTCCAATGGTCGTCAACGGGCCGTGGCCGGGGACGACTGTGGTGTCGTCGGGTAGAGCGAGCACGGTGCCGTGCAGCGACTGCATGATCTTCTGCATTGATCCTCCGGGCAGGTCGGTGCGGCCGATGGAGCCGGCGAATAGCGTGTCGCCGGCGATCAGAGTTTTCTCGGCGGGGAAGAACAGGCAGATGCTGCCTTCGGTGTGTCCCGGGGTGTGCAGAATGCTGGCCGCGTGCGCCCCAGCCTTCACCGTGTCGCCAGTGCTCACGCTCTGGTCGATCTCGACTGCGCCGGGCGCCGCCATGCCCACCCAGGCAGCCTGCGCGTCGATCATTTTGAGCAGGGGATAGTCGTTCTGGTTGAGCAGGATCGGCGCTCCGGTGGCCGCGCGCAGCTTCATCGCGCCTCCCACATGGTCGATGTGGGCGTGGGTGATGACGATTTGCTTGACCTGCAGGTTATGCTTGCGGATGAGCCCCAAAACGTCTTCGATGTCGTCTCCGGGGTCGATGACCATCGCTTCGCGCGTGCTTTCGTCGCCAATGATCGAGCAGTTGCAGTGCAGCGGCCCGACCGGAAAGATTTCGTGGATCATCGTTCTATTGTAACGAGTACCGGGTTGCGCGTACCGAGTAGTGAGAACAAACCAGTTGACAACATCGGTAGACCGGAAAGAACCAGATTAGGACTTGTCGCCGGGTCGCTGCTGACGAGACAATACGCCGGGAGGCTCTGTGGCCGCTAAATACCGTCAGCATGGATATCAGGACCGGGACCGCGAGGAAAAGCCGCGCAAGGAGTCTGGAGAAAAACCTGCCCCGTCGCCTCCAAAGCCCGCAAAGAACGACTACAGTTTCGGGCCAAAACCGGTGAATATGCCCGGAACCCGCGCCGTCTCCCGCTGCGCGCAGTGCGGCACCGTGCTGCCGGAGATTCCGCCCAACGGCCTGTGTCCCAAGTGCGGCTTCGAACTGCATTCCTGCAAGCAGTGTGCGTACTTCGATCCTGGCAGCCGCTTCGAGTGCATGCAGCCCGTAACCAGGCGCGTGGAAAAAAAAGATGTCCGCAACGATTGCACCTTCTACGAACTGCGCGTGGCGCGGGAAAAGGAAACCTCCACGCCCGCTCCTCTGCGCCCCAGCACCGCGCGGCAAGCGTTCGACAATTTGTTCAAAAAGTAAAACGCGGCCCGAGTCGCTGGCCTCACGGCTTCTGCGTGGGCCTCAGCAAAATCTCGCTCACAAACGACTGCGGAGCCTGCGTTACCAGCATGGCCACGGCATGCGCCACGTCTTCCGGTTGCAGCATTTTGCCGGGATCCTTGCCGATGTGCGGGCTCAGGTCGGTATTGGTCGAGCCCGGGCAGATCACAGCCACGCGGATGTTATGGCCGCGCAGCTCTTCCGCCACCGAATAAGTCAGTCCGTTCAGCCCCCACTTGGAGGCCGCGTAGGCAGCACCGTTCGGCAGCGCGTTCTTCCCGGCGAGGGACGAGATGTTGATGATGTGCCCGGAGCGGGCACGAATCATCATGGGCGCGAAAGCCCGAATGGCAAAGTACACGCCACGCAGGTTCGTATTCAAAATCTGCTCCCAGGCATCGAGAGGAAGTTGGTGCAGCGGGCCGCCGAATCCGCCGATGCCCGCATTGTTCACCAGAACATCGACGCGCCCGAACGAAGACTCGACGCGTTTGCCTGCCGCCTCTACGGACGCGAGGTTGGCCACGTCGCAAGGCACCACCTCAGCCGTTCCCCCTGCCTGGGCAATGGTTTGCGCAGTCGATTCGAGCGCGGCACGGGTGCGGCCGCATAGCGCGGCCGTAGCGCCCAATCCCGCTAGTGCGCGCGCAATGGCGGCGCCAATGCCCCGGCCTGCGCCGGTAACCACCGCGACTTGCCCGGCAAGCGGCTGGGCCGTATTCGCTGCCTCAGTGTTCATTAGAAATACCCTCCCTGGATCACTCGAAATCTGGATCACTTGAAATATTGATCGGCAGGGCTCAAAGGAAGGCCATCTGCCGCAACCCGCAGATGCATCTTATACAATTATTAGAGGCGGGATCTGGGAAGTTGCTTGCCTTCGGATGAAGAGGTACTTATAATCCGGCAACCGGGAATGAAGGGCGAGTCGCCTTGCGTCCCACAAGTTCACCCCGTTTTCCCGGGGGCTGCGCGGAACGCGATTCTTGCGCTTCAGAGCGGCATCTGGAACGCGAAGAGCGGTCCAGGCGGAATGCAGCCACAGATTCACCAGGGGATGCCATTTCCCGACAATTGAAGATTCCTGACGAGCCAAGGAGCCATAGTGATGAAAAAGATTCTGGTCACGGTTGTGCTTGGGGTTGCTGCGCTGGCAGCGGCCCAGGACGCTGCGCCGCCAGCACAAGGACAACCGCCCGCGCCAACCACGCAGGCGCCGGTTATTAAGGACCCTGCCGAATACAACGCCTACGTCAGCGCCATCCAGCAGAAAGACCCAGCGGCTCTGATCAGCGGCATGGAAGCGTTTCTGACGCAATATCCCAACAGCATCATGAAAGCCCAGTCGCTGGAAATTCTAATGGGCGCATATCAGCAGACGGGCAACCCCAAAGTGATGGACGCGGCCAAGCGCCTGCTGGCCGTCAACCCGGACAATGCCAAGGCGCTGGTCGTGCTGAGTTTCAGTGAGCGCGCCGCGCAGAAGTGGGCCGATGCTGAGCAGCACGCCGCCCACGGCCTGGAGGTGCTGCCTAAATGGACGAAGCCAGATGGCGTTTCGGATGCGGATTTTGCCAAGCAAAAGGCGCAGTTCACCGGCATCCTGAACAGCGTCGCCGGTTTCTCCGCGCTGCAGCTCAAAGACTTTGCCGCAGCACAGAAGTACCTGCGAGCCGCGGTGGAGGCCGATCCCAACAACGTGGAAAACATCTATCCGCTCGCCATCGCCTCTCTTCCCCCATCCACCCCTGCGGATGAGATCAATGGACTGTTTTTTATAGCCCGTGCGGCTAATTTGGTGACAGACCCTGCCGCCAAAGAACAGGTGAAGAAGTTCGGCCGCAGCAAGTACATGCACTATCACGGCGGCGACGATGGATGGACCGATCTGTTGGCCCAGACTGCATCAACCCCACTGCCACCGGCAGGTTTCACGATCAAACCTGCTCCCACTCCGGCCGAACAGGCTCATAATATGGTGGTGGCGACCACTCCGGATAAGATGGACTTCGCAACCTGGCAGTTTGTGTTCACCAATGGCTCCAAGGAAGACCAGGATGCCGTCTGGAGTGCCATCAAGGGCAAAGCCGTGCAGATGAACGGCACGGTCATCAAAGCCACCGCCGAGGAGTTCGATATCGCCGGAAGCTCGGACGATATCGATGCCAAGAAGGCCGATATTACTCTTACGTTTGAGGATAAAGTTCCGCTAAAACTCATTCCGAAGGAGGGCGCGAGCCTGGACTTCCAGGGCGAGCCGGCTTCCTACACTCCGAGCCCGTTCATGATGACCATGGAGAAAGGCAAGCTGTTGAAGGCCGCAGCCCCGCCGGCCAAGAAGCCTCCGGTTCATCACAAACCAGCTTCCCAATAGTAGGTGTGATTTGAAACATCGGGCAGCCCGCAAGGGCTGCCTTTATTTTTGGCTTGGCGTAACCCGCGAGTATCCCGCAGTCGCTGGCTCTAACGGACTGCTTTCTTTTCCATCGCGACCGGCCGGGCGCTGCGGGGCGGACGTTTCGCGCCGTCGCGCAGTTGCCGCACATCGATCTTGAGCTCGTCGATGGTGCGGCTGAGGGTATTGCGATGCATGCCCAACTCGCGCGCGGCGCGGCATTGGTTGCCTTTGTTTTCCTGGAGCACGGTGAGGATGAAGCGCTTCTTGAACTCACGCACGCCCTCGGAGTAGAGGATGTTGCTTTTGTACATCTGCAGAACCAGTGCTTCCAATTGATCTTTCACAGTGTGTCTCTCTCTTCCGATTCTCTCGTTTTAATGTCTGATTTTAGTATCGTGTCCAACACCCTGCTTGTGCCGCGATTACTTCCCCGGAGCGGTCGTGAAATCCTTTGGGGCACGATGCAAGAAATCCAGTCCTTCGTAGAACCGCGCCCGCAACTCGGAGGGCGCCACCCAAATCGCAGCCCTTCCCGCCACCAGGAAATACGGCGCCAACCGCGAACTCTCCAACATCTTCGAGGTGGGGGTGAACGCGGTCATGCACATCAGCACCACGGCCACCACCAACCCGCCCTTCAACACGCCCAGCAGTGCGCCCAAAAAACGGTCGAAACCACTCAGGCCGGCGGCCTTCATCAGCTTGCGCGCGATCCTGCCGGCGAGGCTGAACGCGAACAAGATCGCAAAAAAAATGACCAGGAACCCCAAAATTTCCGCGAGCAATTCCGACTTCAAGAACGACAAAAACCACTCGGCGAGCCTTTTGTATCGCCAGGCGGCAACCACGTAACCTACCACCAGTCCAGCCATGCTGAAGGCTTCGGCAAAGAAACCGTGCGTGGCGGCTATCGCTACATTCAGCAGTACGACAATCACAATCAACCAATCAGCCGCGGTCATGTTAGTTTTCCGCGGACTGCTCTTCCGAAAAGCGCTCTGCCGTCGAACACTCCCCGCTTACACATCCAGTTTGTGCCCCGTGATCTGGAGATAAGCGTCAAGATATTTTTCGCTGGTCTGGACCGCAACTTCGGCGGGCAACGCCGGAGCGGGCGGCTGCTTGTTCCAGCGGATCTTCTCCAGGTAATCGCGCACGTATTGCTTGTCGTAGGAGTCTTGCGCCCGGCCCGGCGCGTATCGGTCGGCAGGCCAGAAGCGGGACGAATCCGGCGTGAGCACTTCATCCGCCAGCGTGATGCCTCTGGCGGTGCGCCCAAATTCAAACTTGGTGTCGGCAATGATGATCCCGCGCTTCCGCGCATAATCCGCCGCTTTCTTATACACGCGCACCGTGAGTTCGCGCAAAGTGCTGGCCACCTCCGCGCCTACGATCTCGCACATCTGGACAAACGAAATGTTCTCGTCATGCCCGCTCGTTGCCTTGGTAGACGGAGTGAAGATTGGTTCCGGGAACGCCTCCGATTCGCGCAATCCCTGCGGGAGTTCGATGCCACAGACCGCGCCCGTCGCCTTATACTCCTTCCACGCCGACCCCGAAATGTAGCCGCGCACCACGCACTCCACGGGAAACATCTGCGCGCGTTGCACGATCATCGATCGGCCGCGCAACTGGTCGGCATACTTCTGCAAACCTTGCGGATAGTGTTCAACGTCGGCGGTGATCAGGTGGCTGGGCACGATGTCGGAAAGAAAATCGAACCAGAACAGCGAAATCTGGCTTAGGACGCGCCCTTTGTGCGGGATTCCGGTGGCCAGCACGTAGTCGAACGCGGAAATGCGGTCGGTGGCGACGAACAACAAGCGCTCATCGTCCAACTGATAGACATCTCGAACCTTTCCGCTGGTGTGAAGTGGGAGATCTGAAAAATCTGTTTGTAAGACGACGGGATCAAGAAGTTTTGAGTTCATATGGAAATACTAAGGCAGAAGCGAAGCGTATTCTA
>Ga0302176_10000185_pt1 | contig 43033 bp, 42 predicted proteins | sample I_Palsa_E1_1_FD_198787 | JGI IMG/M metagenome (GOLD analysis project Ga0302176, IMG submission 198787) | Peat permafrost microbial communities from Stordalen Mire near Abisko, Sweden - I_Palsa_E1_1 | ecosystem: Environmental > Terrestrial > Soil > Palsa > Peat permafrost | place: Sweden...
CCTCGGATGGGTGGCGAGAAAGCGAACTCTAACGGACAGACCGGACATGGGACCTAGTGTTCGGTAATGCGGGTGGTCTCGACAGGTCGATGCAACACCATCTGATAAATCCACGTCCGCGAAAGACTTTAGGTTTTGAGACTCCTGCCACGAGACTTCGAGCAAGGGTTGCCCCCACCCATTGGGCTGGCAGCGGTTACCGGACGATTGGATTGGTTCCTGACCGCATATCCGATCATCCGACGTATTCATTCCAACCAACCGAGCACTTGGGGACCCAATCCTGCGGTTGGTGATTGGGCAGCGCGGCACTTGTTGCTCCCTCCGAGGACAGTCAGAATCTACCAGTGGCGCGGGAAGGAGACACACATGAGGCGAGCCCGTGGATCATTGCTGGCCAGTGTCGCTGGTTCCCTTCTGTACTTGGGACTTGCCGTTTTGGGTCGGGGTGGGATCGTCGCATTCTTTTCGATACCCGCCCTCACAGCAGTCGCCGTCTCAACCTTGGGACTGGTCGTGGTGGGTCTTTTCAGCCCGGTAAATCTCAGTTCCGGAGTGCGGGAGGACCGCGACAATCGCTGGGCTCTCGTCGCCTTGATGGTAATCGGGTTCGCGAGTGCGTATCTGCCGGCCTACACGGACCGGGTCGGGTTCTGGACTGTGGACGGCAACGGCGTCCGTTGGTTCGGCGTCGCGTTGTTCATCGCCGGCGGTTTGTTGAGGCTTTGGCCGGTATTTGCACTCCAAGGACAGTTCAGCGGACTGGTGGCAATCCAGCCCGGACATACGCTGGTGACCACCGGGGTCTACAGCGTCGTCCGCAATCCCAGCTATCTGGGATTGCTCGTAAACGCGTTGGGCTGGGGACTTGCTTTTCGGTCTGGAATTGGGGTGCTGCTCGCGATACTTAATGTCCCGCCGCTACTGGCACGCATACGGTCGGAGGAGATGCTGCTAGAGTCGCAATTCAAGGGCGAATACGAAGCCTACCGAGCCCGCACCTCACGCCTGATCCCTGGTCTGTATTGACTTAATACCTGCGATACAGCATGGCGTAACAAGCGGCCACCCTTGGTGCGGCGAGATGGGAGAAGCTTAACCGCGCCAATGATTCGAAGCTCAGGCGCGACATAGCCATGAAGGTCCTGCCGCAGGCTTCACCGCGGCGCCTCAAGCCGAAACCGCTCTGGCAGGCTTGGTTCTGTTCGCCAGCAAAGCCAGCCTCTGCTCGTGACTCATTGGCTCCCACGGGACAAGTTTCTCGGCGAGAACATCCATTCTGCGAAGGAGAGTCAACTCGACGAAAAGCTCCATAAAATCCAGGTCCCGAAAGATCAAGGAGCCGGACTCTTTCATCTTGTCGCGAATCCGCTCAAGATGGGCCGGCATCTCGGTCCAGTGCAGCGCAGATCGGTGGTGATGACAGAGGTGGTATCCTTCGTTCATAAAGTTCACCTCATCAAAGATAGTCACGGTACACGCAAAATAATCCTCGGGACGTTCCGGATCACAGAAAGCGTGCTGCACCCACGAGGTGATTGCCATGATGAAGTTCATGCATAGAAGAGGAACTAACACGAACGCGATCCCAATTCTCCAATCGTAAATAAAGACAGCTCCGAAATAAACGAAGTACCGCGTTATTCCCCAGAACACTCGATTTCGGTTCTTTTCATCACCTCTCGCTTTAAAGTAGGCGTATGGAGCAAGCCCCAGGGTCGTCCAAATGTTGTCCGAAAGATACCAAAGGAAATGCACTGGATTGGTTCGATCATAGCCACTGGTGGAGGCATAATCGTCGGATCCGCCGTTCTCTTTATGGTGGAGACGGACATGAACGGTCCGACCCAGTTCTGGAAGGTCCCCATACAAATATCCGAGAAAGAATTCGACGTAGCGGCCGAAGACCCTGTCGTATTTCTCCGAGAAGTACCCTCGGGGCCGGTGCGCCTCCATGTGTTTGGCGCTGAACATCCTCACGGACCGTTGGAACTTGAGACCACATAGGGAAAGATAAAAAGCGATCGCGAGCAGAAGCCGAGGCTTCCCCAAAACCAGTTGGATCACGAAAATTGGCACGGCGGTAAGGCTGAGGGAGACCATGAGTCGTAGCGCGGGGGTGTCTCGGGAGTCCCGCAGAACTTCTTGGCCCAGCCTGTCGAGGAACCGGTCGTAGGCCCGCGAGAGAAATTGATACCCGTCGCGTAAGGGACGAATCCTCCCGAATAGCACAGCCGCGCCATAGCATCCGAAGGAAAGCGCGCCCACGAGCGATATGGCAGCAATGCTTGCCAAAGCCATGAGTACTGCCCAGAACCGAAATACGAGTTTGAGGATAGCCGCAGGCTTGATCGCACGCCAATACGTCTTTGAGCGAGTGCCTTTTCGCTCGTAGTTCAAATCCGCTGCCGATAACTTGCCTACAAATTGCATGTTCGTCGTTATGCTGATCGACGGGCTTGGTCCGGTGTCGACGCAAAGGATTCTACACTCAAGGGACCGAAAGTTCAGCGTCGAACGGCTGTGCTCGATAAACGCGCAACCGCTCATGTGCAGTCGCCCCAGGCAGACGTCCGGTAACGCGACGCCATATAAAAGGGCGGTCCTTTGGATTAGGTTTTGAGTGTTCGCCTCAACCCCCCCGGAAAGGAGCACCCCCGTATGGATAACGTGAATGATATCGGCATGGATGGGCGCAAGGAAGCGGCCTCGACCGCGGTCTTGAATGTGTCTGGCAAGGTGGTGATGGAATGCACCATCGAAACGCATACGTCCATTCACTGTCTGCTGTCGCATCATGGTGGGATGGTTCGGGCAATCCGGAGGTCGTGAGGGTCGTTGAGGCTCTTTAGTCGCTATTTCCACTCTTGGCCGCATTCTTCCCTTTCTTCCATTCTTGTTCAATCGAAGGCGGAAATTTGCCCATTTGCGAGAGGAACGCGCTCAATTTCCAAATCTGATCGTCACTGAAAACATTCCCCCAGCCGGGCATTCCTGTAAATCGTATTCCATGCTTAATGATGTAGAAGTTCTCGTTCTCGGGCATGTCGGGCGCATCTTCCAGAAACCGCGGCGCGGGCGGATAGAAAGAGCTGCCCAGGACAGGCTTAGGATCTTCGGGATCGCCGTGGCAACTCGCGCAATTCGCCTTGTAAACCTTCGACGCTTCAATCAAGTTCGCGTCTGTCGCCGGGATTGGGTTTCTGGTGTCGGGCGCATGGCGCTTGGTCGAGGCGTCGAGAACTTGCATGGCGTACTTCTGTTCGAACTTAGACGGAGTTTGATCGGCACGGAAACTGAAGAGCCCAAGATCAAGAAAGACGTAAGTCCCCACTGCAATAAGCGAGAGAGCAATGACGCATCCCATAAAAACCTTCATCGGCTTGCTCCTCTCAACATCGCCACCGACCCAGCCGGCACATTGGGTTTCTCATCTGCTTCGAGTCAACAGCAATACAGCCAACTGCAGCCTGCAGGTTAGTGGCATCCACGACTGATCCCTCACGAATCATGCAAGAGGGACTTCTCTTAGTGTAGCCGCCGCCGGATGACAATTCCAAACAGCCTCTAAAAGACTGGCGTCCTAATGGTGGATGACCGGATATTGTCCGGTTACCGTAATTACGAATTAAAAAGAAATGTTCATTTTCCCGTCCCTATTCTGCCCCACTCGGTGGTTTCCGCGCGGCAGACTGAGTGCTAACATACCAAAAGGAATTCAATTGGTGTGGGCAACGCCAGGAACGAATACTGTCCGGGTTGCGCAGCCACTAGGCACTTGCAACGTTGATGCCTCGGGCAGCTGGATCGCCGATGAACTTCGCCTTATGCTTGTGGCGAGCGGATTAGCGAGAAGAGTGAACTATGAAAGAGAATCTACCGTTAATCGTAACGTTGTCCTCGGAAGCGTCCTACGCGGAAAACTATGACAATCACCCTGTAGCCAATGTAAACGACCACGTTGTACGGATCAGCATGATGACCCACCCGTATCATTGGCACTCTCATCCGAACTCAGACGAAACATTTCTTATTATCGAAGGCGGGCTTGTGATCGAATTCGAGCACGGTGAAATCCAACTCGCTCCGGGCCAGATGACAACAGTTCCTCGCGGTCTAAGTCACCGTACTCGACCTTTGGGCCGCCGGACCGTCAATCTGACTTTCGAAGCTGCCAACGCCGAAACAGAGCCGAAGAAAATCTGAGCAGCTCACCGCCGCAAGACTTGGTGCGCATGCGAACAAATTGTGGTTTGTTGGCGATGCGGACACATCTGTCCTAGCAGGGCTCCACTTCACATTTCCGGTAAGCGCGTTCTATAAAAGGGGATGTCAAGAGAAACACCGCACCGTCGACCGGAGGGAGAAGAGTTTTTCTTGGCTTCCAGCCCTGGTAATGGAGTGAGGCGGTCGGGCTTTTCCACGTTCCGAGAATTCATCTTCTGGCGTGACGACATCATCGGCTTTCGGACGCAAACAAGCAGCGCGGTTGATGGTGTCAACCATGGTTCTATCTGAGGCTCGGGGCCTATAGCTTTTCTGGTTGTCCGAGGGACCATATGGTTATGCACCAGCAGCAGGGCGTCCAACTGTGGGTAGAAAAACTGGGCGCCCGCGCGTTCGGCCGGCCATTGGCCATGTCCAAGAAGGAGTTGTTGTAGTGGAACCGTTTCGGATTCATGTCGCAGACGAGGTGCTCGACGATCTGCGGGCGCGGTTGCGCCATGCAAGATGGCCCGACCAGGTACTTGGCATAGGCTGGGAACAGGGCACTGAGCTGGACTGGTTGCGGCGCCTCGTGTCCTACTGGGCCCATGAGTTCGACTGGCGTGCCTGGGAGCGGAAGCTCAACGCGCTCAACCACTTCACCTGGGAGGGCATCCACTTCGTGCACCAGCGCGCCGCATCCGGCCGCGGTGTGCCGCTCATCCTCACGCACGGCTGGCCCAGCAGTTTCCTCGACTACCTGGAAATGCTGCCGATGCTCGAGGACTTCGACGTGGTCGTGCCCTCCCTGCCAGGGTATGGATTCTCGCCGCGCCCACCCGAGGTCGGCATCAACTACCGGTACGTCTTGGAGCGCTGGCACCGGCTCATGACCGAGCTCGGGTATTCCCGCTATGGTGCGGGCGGCGGTGACTTCGGCGCCGGCGTGACGACGTTCCTTGCACTGGCCCATCCCGAGTCGGTGATTGGGATCCACCTCACCACACTGGAGTCGGAGCTCACTCCCGAAGTGGACGACGCCGAGCTGTCCGATGTGGAACGTTCATACCTCGCGGTGAAGCGGGGCTGGGACGCGACCGAGCGGGGCTACAGCGCGATCCAGTCCACCAAACCGCAGACCGTCGGCTATGGACTGAACGACTCCCCGGCCGGGCTGGCCGCATACCTGGGCGAGAAGTGGCACTCGTGGAGCGACGTCACACCCCCCGTCGACTTCCTCTGCGCCACGCTCACCCTGTACTGGGTCACGCAGACCATCACCTCTTCGATGCGCGACTATTGGGACAATCGCTGGTACCCTGTCGAGCCCGCCTACGTCGGGACGCCCACGGCGTTCGGTGTCTTCGCGCACCAGACCGTTCCCGAGGGCGAGCCGCCGCGCTCGTATCTGGGGCGCGTGTACAACATCCATCGCTGGACAGTCTTTCCGCATGGCGGGCACTTCGCCGCGGCTGAGGAACCGGCGGCGATCGCAGGGGACCTGACCGCTTTCTTCCGTGACCTAAGCTCGGGCCATAGAACGGTCGGCTGATGTTTCCAAGTCCCGCACGGATTATCGGGATGGTCGGTTACAGGTTAATCGTGCACTTCAACGGGATTCAATCTTGCCCTGCTCACCCTCTCGCCACGAACGCAATCCGACGCAGCTCCCAAGCTGTACCCAATCGTCGCGGCGAAAGGCTTCCATCTTACAATTTCACAACAATGCAGCACGATCCGACGGAAGCATACTTGAGGGGCACGTCGTGAAAGCAATTGTACGCACACAATACGGACCACCGGATGTGCTGCAGTTCAGGGAGGTAGAAAAACCTGCCCCCAAGGATAATGAGGTTTTGATAAAGCTTCACGCAGCATCGGTAAATCCACTGGACTTGTTCACCATGAGAGGGGCGCCGCTGATCCGTCTGATTCCGGGGCTGCGCACACCAAAGGACAAGCGAATAGGCGTTGATGTGGCTGGGCAGGTCCAATCGGTGGGCAGGAACATAACCCAGTTTAAACCAGGCGACGAGGTGTTCGGCGTGTGCCGCGGGGCCTTTGCCGAGTATGTGTGTGCTACTGAAGATAAGTTGGCACGGAAGCCAGGCAACCTATCGTTTGAAGAAGCAGCAGCCGTACCCGTGGCGGCGATCACTGCCCTTCAGGGTCTTCGTGATAAGGGAAGAATCCAGCAGCGCCAGAAGGTTCTGGTCGATGGCGCGTCTGGTGGCGTGGGTACGTTTGCGGTGCAGATTGCCAAATCATTTGGGGCCGAAGTCACTGCCGTGTGCAGCACCAGGAATGTGGAGACGGCACGATCGATTGGCGCAGACCATGCCATTGACTACATGCGTGAAGATTTCACGAAAAGTGGGCAACGTTACGATCTGATCCTGGGTGCGAATGCCCACCACTCGATTTTTGATTGCAGACGTGCGTTGACTCAGGACGGAATTTATGTCGTCGTCGGTGGTTGTTTGGCTCGAATTTTCCAAGCTATGTTACTGGCGCCGTTACTGTCACGGATTGGGAACAAGAAGACGGTCTTCTTTATCGCGAACACGAACCAGAAGGATTTGGTTTTTCTGAAAGGACTTCTTGAAGCCGGGAAAGTTGTACCCGTCATCGATGGACGCTACCCGTTAAGGGAGGCGGCTGAAGCTCTCCGTTATCTTGAACAACGACATGCGCGAGGGAAAATCGTATTAACTGTTGAACACCACGCTCAGTAAGCTGCCGCGCCTTGTTGATAACGGAAGGTGGGTGGTGATTTGTGGCTCGCGAAATCAGTCGGAGATCAGAACTGTGCCGCCACATTCAAAATCTCTATGACTAGCACTAAATATATCGGTATGGACGTACACAAAGAAAGTAGTTCGATCGCAGTCCTGAATTTCGCCGGCAGGGCGGTGATGGAATGCGTTATCGAGACCACAGCGAGCACCATTCTGCAGTTTATCAACGGGCTTCGTTGAGTGCGTTTATCACGCACGTGGTCGAGGCCACTGATTCGCCACGGAATCGATCACTTTCGGTATTGCTCGTCACTAACCTGTTCCCGCCAGTCGACAACCTTGCCGTCGAGTGTTTCCTGAATTGCGATGTGCGTCATGGCCGTGGTCGGGATGGCCCCATGCCAATGCTTCTCGCCGGGTGGGAACCAGACCACATCACCGCACCGGATCTCTTCGATCTGTCCGCCTTCGCGCTGCGCCCAGCCGCAGCCAGCCGTCACGATGAGGGTCTGACCGAGCGGATGCGTATGCCACGCGGTCCGCGCACCGGGCTCGAAAGTTACGCTGGCCCCTTGCACAAGTGCGGGATCTGGCGCCTGAAATAGTGGATCGATCCGTACTGTGCCGGTGAACCACTCAGACGGACCCTTGATGGAAGGTTGCGAGCCAATTCTCTTGATCTCCATAGCCTTATCCCCCTTCTTGCTGTCCCTATATTTGGTTCGGGCCACAACAATGCAGCGAACGTAGCCTAGCAGACGGTCGTCTGGCGCGCTCAGCCGGAGACACGCCGTTGTGTTTGTTCTGGGGCGCTCGTGACGGAAACCCCATGGACCCTTACGGACACGAGTGGGGAATCAACCAACAGGTCGAGCAACTGGCGGAAGCGCACGCCCTCTCATCGAGCCGTTTGGCCTCCAGTATAATTCTACCTGTGTAGACAGTTGCGAGCCGTCCCATCCGGCTGTGGTCGTTGTCTCGACTTGGTTCAGAGTCGTCGGCTACTCAGAACGTATCGTTGGACCACACGGCTCCTGTTTGAGCCCCGATTGCAGCACGGGTGAGGAAATCGTCGGGCAGCTACACTACATAGGCTCGCGACCTCTTCGCGGATATCGTTAAATCTCTTGCGAGATGTTTTCTCCTAACGCTTATTCGTAACCTGTAATACATACTTTCCATGGGGAGCCTCCTTGGTTGTGTTGAACGCGAATACTCAGTCTTTATGCTCGGAGTCGTCCACCTCGTCTATTCGTCTGGGGGCCAAAGCTCACGCCGCACGACTCCGCGCTGCAAATCAGCATGAGCCAGATTTCACCTGTCATTAGGGGGATTTCGCCCGAGCTTGAGGTCAGCATAGCCCGGATCAGTCGCGCTGCGGTGGAAGCTGAACTTAGGATGTCAACAGAGCCGGCCTATCTCATAAATGCATTCCCATAGGTTGCCGGTTTGCTGCCCGCAATCCGTCGAAAACAGATGTCAGGCGGCGGGGACCACTTCCTGGAAGCCGACCCGTTGCCTTGGTCATCCGCGTCAACTCCATACTCCTGCTACTTTACGAACGGTCAGTCAGCATTGGCCAAGTTCACTTCATGCTGTCGACTTTGCCACGCCTGACCGCAGCGATCTGAAGCCCGCGCGGACCTCTTCTGAAAAGAGCCGTGGCTGTTCCCACGCCGCATAGTGCCCGCCTTTGTCGACCTCGTTGAAGTAAATGAGTTTGTCGTACGCCCGCTCCGTCCAACTTCGCGGGGCTTGATAGTTCTCGCCGGGAAAGACGCTCACAGCAGCTGGGATGGAGACATTGGCCGCGTTATAAAGATTGAGGTGAAGTTCCCAATAGAAACGAGCCGCAGAAATCGCCGTGTTCGTCAACCAGTAGAGCGTGAAGTCGTCGAGTACATCGTCTCGTGTCAGGTCACCTGCGGAGTATCCATTAATCGTGCGCCCGAGCACTGCCGAGGTGATCGGCGCCGCCGGTTGGCCATAACCGTCACCATGGTCAAAGAGCCAAGCTGCCAGGCAGACGGGCGAATCCGCCAATCCGTACAGCGTTTGCGGGCGAGTCGCCATCATTTGTGCGTAGGCACGTTTCTTCGTAAATAGATTGGTCAGCTGCTCGTAAGCACGTCTTTCGTCGGCGGATAGGCTGGATGGCGGGGGATGGCCACACTGGAGCGCCCTCGCGATGTCGGATGGAATAGTCCCAGGGAAGTTGGTGTGAATTCCCAGCAATTCTGGAGGTGCGTGTTTGGCCATCACAGTGCAAACGCCCGCGCCCAAATCGCCGCCTTGCGCCACAAATTGCGCGTATCCAAGGCGCTTCATCAGCACTACCCAGGCACTTGCAGTGCGCTCCGGACCCCAGCCGGAAGTGGTGGGCCTTGCTGAAAACCCGAACCCCGGTAGCGACGGAATCACCAGATCGAAGGCGTCCGATGCGCTCCCACCATGGGCCGTAGGATCAGCAAGTGGATCGATAATCTTCAGCTGCTCGATGACTGAGCCGGGCCATCCGTGCGTGACGATCAGCGGCAACGCATTTTCATGTTTCGAACGAACGTGGATGAAATGAATGTCCAGCCCATCGATCTCGGTGATGAACTGCGGCAGGGCGTTCAGTTTCGCCTCGCACTTGCGCCAATCGTAGTCTGTCGCCCAATAGCGCGCGAGTTCCTGAATTGTCGCAAGCGGCACTCCTTGCGATTCATCCGTGACCGTTTCGCGATCAGGCCATCTTGTCGAGTTGATGCGCCTGCGCAATTCGGTGAGTTCCGCTTCTGGAACTTTCACGTTAAACGAACGAATATCGGACTTCTTTCTGCCCGTCTGTTGTGCGATTCCAGCCATACCATCAGTCATAGATTTAACTCCCCTGCAAAAACCGTGAGTATCTAGCAAGCCCGCGGAAACGGTTGCCGCTGCTACGCTGCAAAAGCGGCGGCGAGTAAATCCGCGTGTTGTTGACGCACGAGTGGTCTCACGGGGAACATCGGCATCAGTCCCCTGCTTGTGGTCTTGTGGTGTAGCACTGGTTTGTGTCATAGCGGCCCCGTTACTTAGTAGTTTGGGATTTTTTGGCTTGTGCTGCAGTTGATTTGTGTGCGGTCATCGCCTCATTTCTATCTGCTGCCGTTCTCGGAATTAGGGTGCGTGACGAGTGAATACAAAGCCGTGATCTTTGGCAGGCTCGTGACAGGAAAAACAGGTTTTGTGGCGTTGACCGGGGCTCCTACGTTGGCCACGGAGATCAACCTCCAGTCGCGGTATTCTCGGGGGATTTTGACTCCGTAGATCGGGGAGGCCTCTTCATCGGCGTGCCCGGACGCGGGACCGTGAAGGCGACAACACCGGCCATGGTTGCAACTGCAAGCAGCAAGAAACCGAGCCGTTTCATAGTGTTCCTCCTCTTAATATCTTGAGTACCGCCCTTCGCCCTCCGCAGTCACGCGTTCGCTCACGCCGGCAGCTCCGTCCCGGCTTGCTCCGCCACCATATACTCGGCGTACCAGTCGGGCCAGTTCGCATCTGCCCCGCCGATGCGCTTCTCGTGTTCTCCGTGCGCGGCCGCGGCACGGCGAAGTGCGCTCGCCAAGTCGCTCGCCGATGCGAAGGTCGTTGTCGCTGGGTCGATGCGCCCGGGCAGCCGCGTCGTGATCTCCTGGAACAGCCAACCGTTGCCGTCGGGATCATGGAACGAGGCGAACGAGCGGTAGCTGCGATGCTCGGGGTCCCGACCGCTGACCCGTTGCCGCCCAAACAGGTAGGGCTCATCTGGGCCAGCGTATACGCCGCTGGCGTCATGGAACACCTCGCTGATCTTGACGCCGCGACCCAGCAACTCAGCGCGGGTCGCCTCGATGTCGGAGACGATCAGATATAAGCCCTGTGCGGAACCGGGGGCCGCCGCGGTGACGTTCTTGCCGAAGATGATCGAGCACCCCGAGCCCGGCGGCGTAAACTGGAGCACGCGGAAGTCTTTACCGCTGTCGTAGTCGGCGTCGAGCCTCCATCCGAGCTTCTGGTAGAACTCCTTCGCGCGGTCCACGTCCGAGACCGGGATGACGATCACCTCGAGCTTCATGTCCACTGTCCCGACACTCGCGTCATACTTGTGTTCGCTCATACTCGCGCCTGTTTGACTCATTTTGATTCTCCTTTCGAGTAGCCGTTTAGGCATAACTTTGGATTGCAGCCTCGGAGCCTTCCCGCTCCAGAATTTAACACGGGTTTGACAAACGGCAGGCGAGCGCGGCGCGGCAAAATCTGTTGCGGTCGTCAATACCTGTCGGCTAGCATACGTCGATCATGAAACGCTGGAATCTGATTTTCTCCTACTGGTGCTGGCCGCGGCGCTGGCGATTGCCGCCGGCGTTTCGATGCTGCACAACGGCTTGAGCGCACATGCCACACCGACGGCGATGGAAGCGATGCTGGCGCGAAACGCCCGCCACCTGGCGATTCCGGCGAATGCCCGCAACGAGCACAACCCGGTCACGCCGTCCGATCAGAATCTTCAAGAAGCGATGGCGCACTTCGCGGATCACTGCGCACCGTGTCACGGGAACGACGGCAGGGGCGATACCCTGTACGGCAAAGGCTTATACCCGAAGCCGCCGGATTTGCGCTTGGCGGAAACGCAAAAGCTTTCCGACGGCGAACTATTCTGGATCATCGAAAACGGAATCCGCTTCACTGGCATGCCGGCCTTTGCCCCCCACGGATCGCAGGACGACTGGAAACTGGTACTCTTCATTCGGCATTTGCCGCAACTGACGATCGAAGAACGCACGGAGATGGAGCGCGACAACCCGAAAGGGCTACTCGAACACGAGAAAGATCATCATTAGTGAGGGTTGGCATTGAGGGTCGGCGCTCTGTCGAAGAGACCCCAACATCCTGTCCGTTTTTCAAACTGGTCGCTAGCTCCTGTGCAGTCACATAGTCGGAGAAGTGGTTTTGGCCGGGATTCCACTGGTGTCGCCAGATCGGTCAATACCAGCGTTTGTCGGTACTAATCCGACGGAAGCACGGATCACTTCCAGGTTGCCCGTTATCCACTCCGCAAGACGTTCCAAAATAGCGGTTCAATCAGCATGAGCTTTTGCCGACTTCGCCTCGCTACCGAGCGACCTAAATGCGTCCTGGATAATGGGAGCTCCAAACGGGGCGCCCGTGGCTCCGCCATCCACCATCAGCTCGACCGCGTTGACATACGAAGAATCGTCCGACGCGAGGAAGAGCACGGCTTTGGCAATTTCTTCCGGCTCGCCCCAACGGCCCTGCGGAACCGCAGAAGAGAAGAACTTCGCCAACTTGGCGGAATCTTCGGCGGAAGCAGAGGCGCGGGGCCCGCGCTTCCAAATGGGAGTTTTGATCGCGCCTGGTGCGACGACATTCACGCGAATGTTACGCGGCGCCAGGTCGGCGGCGATGGAACGCGCCATCGAGACGAGACCACCCTTGGTGGCTGCATATGCGGCGACGCCAGGTTGACCGAGATAGTTATGTACCGACCCACTAAAGATGATGCTGCCGTTGTCGTTCAGCAGAGGGGCCGCTGAATTCACCGTAAAGAAAGCGGCACTAAGGTTGGTGTGGATCACGTTCTCAAAAATGGCCTCGTCGGTCGAGCCGGTAGGAGTCCGGCCGGAGATGCCGGCATTGGCGAAGACAATGTCGAGCTTCCCGAAATCTTTGGCCAGGGCTGCGAAGAGCCGCTTGCGATCTTCCGCAATGGTGACGTCAACGCTGTAGCCACGCGCGCTCGATCCAAGTTCGGCGATCGCTTCATCGAGCGTCTTCTGGTCGCGACCAGTAATGGCGACCTGCGCGCCCTCGGCAATGAAAAGTCGGGCTGTGGCAAGGCCAATGCCACTGTTGCCGCCGGTAATAAGAGCCTTCTTGCCTGTGAGCTTCACAATGCCTCCTTTTGTAGAACCGGCATCAGAAATGATGCCCGTCATACATATGGTTTGATGACCAACATAGGATGACCATCATAGATGGAGGGTGCAAGAAAAAATATGCGCTATCCCGTCGAAGAGACCGCCGCAAAACATGAACGGATTGTGAAGAAGGCTTCCCGCCTGTTCCGTGGACGGGGATTTGAGAACGTAACCGTGGCCGAAGTGATGAAGGCCGCCGGCTAGGGATGCCCCGGCACATCGTATCCCTGAGTCGTTGAGGTAGTAATCCAAAAAGACGGGTGGAAGCAAGCAGAGTTCGAGGGGCGAGCGGGGAGCGAGCCGCTCGATGATCTGCCAGGGACTCTGATTTTGTTTGTGAGAGTTGGGGCGCGCCAGATTGAAGTACAGCTGGTAGGTGTGGACCTTGGCGAGGAACTCGCCGCGGCTGGAGAAGTCTTCGAGGTCGAAGAACTCGTCTTCTTCCAGGGTGTCAGGAGCGCAAAAACAGGCATTCACAGTTACCGGGCATAGTTACCGCGAGGTTCTGTCGCTCCAAGCCACTGGTCTACGAGGGTTTAGAATTTTGGCTGGGAGGCCTGGACTCGAACCAGGATAGCCAGATCCAGAATCTGGAGTCCTGCCAATTGGACGACCTCCCAGTAGTTGAAACAACTGGACTTACATCATGCCACGGCTAGCGCTTCAGGGTCAAAAGGGCCGGACTCGGTGGTTTTTCCGCTAATTCCTAGAAACGAAATCGGGCACCCTTTCGAGTTCGCTACGCATGAAATCACTCCATATCCGTATAGAGAGTTGGCTATCTCATCGGTTTGTGCTTTGCGCCTCCCACCGACAATCTGCGACGCTTGCAATATCGCTTGTCCAATCCAACAAAACCCTTGCAAATCAGGCTTTTCCAGCGATCGATGGACTCGCGACAATGCCCGCGTTCCTGACGACCAGACAATTGCTCCACCTTAGCTAGGTATCGGGCAATCACACACTGGAGGAATCAAATGAGCGACGAAATCGAGAAAGCTGAATTGGTCAACGCCGAGCAACAGAAGCAGCTCGACGAGAAATCACTTGATGAGGTTGTTGGCGCAGTTGCCGCAACAACGACGAGGATGCGACAACGCCTAATTGGAAACCAAATCAGCCAGGTCGCGATTAGAATCCGAAAGGACATCTGACAGCAACGGTTTGCGTAGCGGACGGCTGGGATACTTAAGATTGTGGACGCGACGTTGTCCCCGCCGTTGCCGCTGGCCGCGTTCCGCCCTTGGCAACCATCTGCCCTTGCTTCATGGTGAACTGTTGATCTCCCCAGGTAATTCGGTTGGAAGCGAAGCTCGCAAGGTAAACCACGAAATAAATCGCATCGCGCAGGGGCACCAGCCAGAGCCTTTTGCGTAAGACGTCGTCGCCAACGCCCCAGACCCCCACGGTCCACGCCATGGCCAGACGCAAAACCAGGTATCCAACCAAATACCCGGCGGCGATCGATTTGTTTGGCGCAACTAGCGCGGCGGCTACCACCCAGGGCAACCCCAGTGTGAAAATGACTCCGAGATAGGACACTGGCCGACACAGCCGCACGGTGCGAGCCCAACGAACCTGATGATTCCAGAATCCTCGCGCCGTCTGCGCCGGATACATCGTCCAAACCGGTTCGTGCGACAGAAGAACCTCGCCGCCCGCTTTCACGATTCGATGGCCAAGCTCATAGTCATCGGAGTGCATGTTCACAATCGCTGCGAAACCCCCGATTTGCTCCAGCCACCGCCGCGTAGTCACGATTGACGCGCCCAGCGCAAAGGTCATGCCTTCCATCCACTCAGCAACCAGCACACCGGCAAAAAAGTCGCTGGCAGCCCCTACCGCTTCGAGTTCGGCGCCAAGATTTTTCTCGGCGATAGCGCGATAGAACGAAGTGACCGCACCAACGCGCTGATCGGCAAACGGCGCGACAACTTTACGCAGGTATTTCCGACCGACTCGCACGTCTCCATCGGTGAGTACCAAAATGTCGTGCCGGGCCTCGCGGGCAAGGGCGATCAGGTTGCTCACCTTGCGATTCGATCCAACCTGCTCGGATCCAGAAATCAGCCGAATGGCGAGTGCGGGAAACTCGGCCGCTAGACGTTGAATCAGCGCCACCGCCGCATCCGAATCATCATTTACCGCGAACAAAATCTCGTAGTCCGGATAATCCTGGCGGCAAAAGCTGGCGAAATTTTGATACGAACCGAAGTCGACGCCGTACACCGGCTTGAGCAAACTGACCGCCGGGGTGAAGGAAGAACTGTCGCTATCCCGTCTGCGAAAGAAGCGAAGAGCAGCCAGACACGCAGTCACGTAGTAGAGCAGCGGGGCTACAGCCAGGATCAAGACGGCGTAGCGAATGATCATGAGGAGAGGGAACGACATAGGTTCAGGACGAGGCCCTGGCGGTATGGCAACAGCTATGGTCAAGGTTTTGGCGAAATGGACACATAGGAAGGCCCAGAGACTCGATACACCGATCCACGCCATGCCACGGTATTATTGAAATAACTGGCGACATACACTAAAAAGTTCAACGCGTCGCGCATTGGAACTAGAAAAATCTTGCGCCGCACAATCTCATCTTCCAGAAGGCGCACGCCGATCATCCAGGCGACGGCTAGTCGGAGCGCGAGATAGGTAAGAAGATATCCGGCGGCCAGCAACGGCGAAGGCGAAAAAATAGCACCAAGAACCGCCCAGGGAAGCCCAAACGTCGTCACCATTCCCAAATAGCCTAGGGGCCGAAGATGGCGAAGCATGGTAGCCCAACGCAGTTCGTGCAAAAACAAATCGCTCCAGGTTTCCGGAGGGAAGACCAACGATACCGGTTTGCGCATCAGCGCCACTCGATATCCTAGACCGACAATGCTATTACCCACCGCGAAATCATCCGAATGATGATTGACCATTGCTTCCCAGCCGCCAATCTGGAAGAGGTGCTGCTTCGTCGTGGCCATGGTCCAGCCGAGCGCAAAATCAAGCTTCCCGAAGGTTTTCGCTACCAATGTGCTCGCCGAGGAATCTGTCGGCACTCCGACCGCATCCACGTCCGCCGCCCAGGTGCCGCCGCTGATGCCACGAAAGAAGGCGGTTACCATACCGACCTGCGGATCGGCAAAGTTGGCCACCGCGTCACGCAGATAGTCCTGCTCGACCCGAACATCGCTGTCGTTCATAACCAGGATGTCATATCGGGCTTCCTGCACCAGGCGTATCAAACTGCTTACTTTGGGATTGGCGCCGCGTTGTTCGATCTCGGTAAAAAGTCGAATGGCTCGATCCGGGAACTCTCGCTGAAGTTTCTGGATTAGCGGAACAACCGTATCCTGGCCGTCGGCCACTGCAAACAGAATTTCGTAAGCCGGATAGTCCAGAAGGCAAAAACTCCTGAAGTTTTCGTAGGCGCCTTGGTCCACTCCCCGGACCGGCTTCAGGATGCTAACCGGCGGAGAAAAGCTAGGATCGAACGGCGGCAACCCATGGACCTCCCTGAAGTGCTTCCACCCGCTGTAAATCGCGACCAGGTAATACACGAAAGGGGCCAAAGGCAACAGCAAAATCAGCATGCGCAGAGCTTGCAATTTCGTCCTTCCCCTGGACCTGAAATATAGCGACGCCACGAGCGGTGCTGCCGGGAACAGGCTTTTGCAGGGATTTGTGGTTTGCGAGCCGGGCCTTCATCACATGATACACTTTTTCAGCGCATGAATAAAAAACTGCGGAGCTCAACTCGCTGCCCTAAAGGTTGCAAACCGCGGAGGCCGTCGCTGCCATGCTGCTGGGTGGCCTACCCTTGCGGGTTTGCTTCTCCCCAGGGTGGGTTATTCCCGGCTTTTCCGATCCATGCCACCCTTGATGATCGCCCTTAACCGCACCCATTTTTTGCACCTCCTAGCCGTTGCTCTCCTTTGGATCTGCATTTATGTGCCCGGATTTCTGCGCCCGGCCCTGTTCGATGACGCCGATTCTGCGCACGCCGAAGCCGGTCGCGAAATGTTGACGCTTCACGACTGGGTCACCTTGCACGAAAACGGCATTCGCTATTTGGAAAAAGCTCCGCTTCCGTACTGGGCGATGGCGGTGAGCTTCCGCATTTTCGGTGTAACCCAATGGTCGGCGCGTTTGGCCCAGGGTCTCGGTGTCTTGCTGCTGTCGCTGTTTTTGATTTGTATAGGTCGGAAATTCCTAACGGAGGAAGCCGGTTTCTGGGCCGGCGTCGTCTGTGTCACCTCGTTCGGACCATACCTTTTTACTCGCGTTCTTATACCCGATCTCATCGTCGGCTTGTGGATCGGAGTCGGTCTGTATTTTTTCTTGCAGGGATGGCGAGAGCAACGTCCGTCGCTTGTCTCGTGCTGGGGACTCGCGGCAAGCGTTGGGATAAATGTGCTCACCAAAGGACTCATCGGATTGGTTTTTCCGGTTGCGATTGTCGTCGTTTTTCTGCTCCTGGTCGGTGATCTGCGCCATCTTCTGAAGATGCGGCTAGTCTCAAGCACCCTGGTTTTTCTCGCGGTTGCGGCCCCTTGGCACATACTCGCCGCGCTGCGCAATCCTCCGGCGGGTCAAGCCAAGGGCTTCTTGTGGTTCTACTTCGTAAACGAGCACTTTTTGCGCTACCTGGGTAAGCGCTATCCCGTCGATTACGGCACGTTTCCGCTGGTTTTATTTTGGGTCATGATTTTTGTGTGGTTATTGCCTTGGAGCGCCTTCTTGCCGCAAGCGCTGGGTCAGGTGCGCCTACGGCTGTTAAGAACTGCAGAGATGCGCCGATCGCCGGAAGCGGTTCTGCTGTTATTTTTTGTGTGGGCCATCGTAATTTTATTGTTCTTCAGCTTTTCAACGCGGCAGGAATATTACCTGGCGCCTGCGCTCCCCGCGATTGCATTGCTCTTGGGAAGTTGGCTGGCGCGAGAATCGCAAGGCGATTACGGGGCCGGTGCCGCGAGATCTGGGCGCTTTTCGGCAACCGTGTTCCTGGGCATCGCTTTGGTGATCTCCGCGGCTACTTTGACGCTGGCGTTGATTTCCCATCCACCACCGAGTGGTGTTGGGCTTGCCGATCTCCTGAACAAGAATCCGGACGCGTACGTATTGTCGCTGGGACATTTCCTCGATCTTACCGGCAGTGCCATGAGTATGTTTCGGGGACCGCTACTGGGAACTTCGGCAGCGTTCCTGTTCGGCGGCGTGTTGGGTTGGCTTCTGCGTCGACGGGGGAATGTCCGTGCAGCGAATTGGGCGTTGATCTTGATGATGTGCGTGTTTATCGAGTGCGCACACCTGGCGCTGGGTGTTTTTGCGCCGGTGTTGAGTTCGAAGGATTTGGCTACCTCAATCCAAGAAGACTTCCAGCCGGGCGACAAGATTGTTTGCGACGGTGAATACGCAAACGCATCTTCGGTGAATTTTTATACTGGCCAGCAATTGCTAATTTTCAACGGGCGCGTGAATGGCCTTTGGTACGGCTCGCAATTTCCGGATGCGCCGCCGATTTTTCTGGAAGCCGTGGACTTAGCCCAACTGTGGAGCAAACCTGGAAAATTGTATTTCGTAACTGCCGCCGAAGAACGACGTCAATATCTAGAAAAAATCGGTCCTACCTATGAACTTGCCAGAGCGGGCGGCAAATTCGTATTCACGAATCGCACGGCGTCTGCCGCGAACGCCCAGTAGACTGCTAACCTGCGGCGACTAGGGCGACGCCGGCGCAGACCATCAGGACGCCGGCCCATCTGGCGGCGGTCACTTGCTCTCTCAAGATGAATTTTGCCCCTAGGGTGCCCACCACGTAGTTAAGCGCCGACGCTGGGATCACGAAACTAATGGGATCCCACGACAGCAAAACCAGCAGAGCGTAAAATGAAAGCGCCATCAGCGGAACGCCAGTCCAAAACCATCCGTTGCGCAGAGCGCGGAGGAGAAAAACCGCGAGCTCTTTTGGACGAAGCCTCTTCGGCTCTCCGATGGTTTTCATTCCCAAAGTGATGGCAATTTCGCCGCCGGTGCTGGCAAAAATCAGGACCCCGAGCATCAAAATGCTGCGAATCAATCGGCGGCCTCGCTAACCGCCACGGTTGTGGTGCTTGGCCGGGTCTGTCCGACCAGCAGTACCCCTAGGCAGATCAGCGCAACGCCGATCCACCGGCGGGGCGACACACTTTCGTGCAGGAACACCACCGCTAAGAGCGTGAGCAGCGCATATCCGAAGGCTCCAGCTGGCATCACGTAGCTGTAATCAGCCCAGCTCAACACCGTCATGTAGCTAAACATAAAGCCCGAGAGGAAAAGAATTCCGATCCAAATGGTGCCGTTGGTCACCGTCAAAGCGAATGCGTGGGTCACCCCGACAAGAGAAACCGGCACGGCACCGATCTGGTTCATGCCGCGTTTCAGCAGTAAGTCGCCAACATTGGCGCATACCACCATCGCGAGGATCATGACCAACGTCTTGATCCGCAGCCGCAAATCACGGTTCATGGTTTGCGCCTGCGAATCACCCTTGCACAGCTGTGCATCGGAATTGATTCGGAAAGCGGAAAGTAGTCTGTTTCCATGTTGATGGGACGAAGTGCTCACGGAGCGAGCCGTGTCGAGTGCCGGCTCTCGAGATTGGGTATGACCCACCCAAGTTTTTTCAGAACCATTCATGCTAAAGAAGGTTTGAAATACCCTATTTTGAGGCACTTCTGCATCTGTTCAATCTAAGCTGCTTAGAGCCGGTTTCCTTCGCCGCTGGCCGAATGTTTGGCTCTAAGCTGATTAGTCGTTTCCGGAGGACGTTCCGGGTACGGCGATCATGGGCTTATCGATATCGCCGCCCTGCCGAACCCATTTCCAGCGCTCAGAACGGAGTTTCAGGAAGGAAGTAGCTTCGTGATAGAGGCGCTTGCGCTCGTTGCCATCCCAAAGAGCTTCGCGAACGATGCGCCACACGACCTTAGGGCGGAAGTAATACTCATCGTAGAAGCGGTTCACGCCGCCCATCATCTCCGCCTTGGACAGGTGCGGATACTCAATGTGGGGCAATTGATGGCCGCCGGAGTCGGCGAGAGCTTCGATCTTCAGGAAGCCCTGCTGGGCCATGGTGTCATGGAGTTCGGTGCCGGGCATGGCGTGAGCCAAAGAGACTTGAATGGTTTCGCAGTCGAGCTCCTTGGCAAAGTCGATGGTCTTCTGAATGGTTTCGCTGGTCTCACCGGGCAAACCGATGATGAAGTCCCCGTGGACGCGAATGCCGACCTTGCGGCAATTCTTCATGAAAGTGCGAGCCATTTCGATGGTCGCGCCTTTCTTGATGTTCTTAAGGATCTGGGCATCCCCGGACTCGAAGCCGACGATGAAGAGCCGGGCGCCGCCATCGGCCATGGCCTTGAGGGTTTCATAGTCGCTATGGACGCGAGCGGTCGAAGACCAACGGAACTTGAGCGGCTTGAATTTTCCAGCGAGATCGAGAACCCGATCCTTGCGGATATTGAAGGTGTCGTCGTCGAAGAAGATTTCCTTCATCTGTGGGAAATATTCGAGGGTCTGCTTCACTTCGCGGGCGACGTTTTCGGTCGAGCGGGTACGCCATGCGTGGCCCGAAATGGTCTGGGGCCACATGCAGAAGGTACAAAGCGCTGGACAGCCACGCGTGGTGTAGAACGAAACGTAAGGATGCAGAAGGAAAGGAACGTTGTAGCGCTCGATTTGAAGATCGCGTTTGTAGATATCGGTGGCGAAGGGCAGTGCGTCCAGCTCTTCGGTATGAAGCTGGGGACGAGACGCGTTGTGGACGATTTTGCCGTCTTTGCGAAAGCTGACACCCATAATTTCAGCCAAGGGTTTCCCGTGGGCGTACTCAACAACGGAATGGTCAAATTCGCCGCGAGTCACAAAATCGATGTCCTCGCTGGCCATCAAGGTTTCGTCTGGCTTGATGTGGCCGTGGGGTCCAACGAAAGCAATTTTTAGGCTGGGGTTGGATTCCTTGATCTTGCGAATGAGCTTGACGTCGCTCTCAAATCCGACCGTGGAGGTGAACAGGATCAGAAATTCGTAGTCCTTACAAATGTCGACGGTTTGCTGCCAGTTGACCTTGTGCGGGGAGGCGTCCAGCAAGCGGCTTCCGGGAATCATGCCCGCCGGATAGGTGAGCCAAACCGGGTACCAATAGGACTCAATCTCACGGGTAGCAGGCCAGCGTGAGCTCGCGCCGCCGTCAAAATTCTCAAAACTGGGCGGATTCAGTAACAGCGTCTTCATTACGTCCGGCATTCTTCACCCTCAGCCTTCTCAAACTGACAATCGATTTGGTATGTTTGTCCGATGCTCAGCCGCACTGGTCCGATACCACCCGGCGAGCAAGAGTCCCCTATATGTGTAGCACCTAGTTTACCGGAGTTCGTCAGGGTGCTCCAATGCTTTCTGCGAACGGGGAATCCGCGGCGCTCAAGGGCTAACTGATGCATTAAGCGGGACTTGCGCGAACTGTGGGACCGACCCTAGCCAAGGCGATCACCTCGTCGCGCCGCACTTTCTCGGGATTCGGACACAGCGACTGGCCGGAACCGAAAGAATTCGGGTGTACATTCGAAGCCCTGGAGGCGTATTGGAAAACGCGGCGCGCCTTTTGGGCTGACCGCGCTGCAACGAAAGTGCACTTTGCTCAAATCTCTATTGCTGACGACGACCCGGATCCGCCACGTCGGGAACAATCCCAACGTGGAACGCTCTGACCTGGATCTCTGGACCGATGGATTTTGCTTCTCCGTCAGCGCGGCCGACATTCAAAGCAGCCCCTTCTTACGACTACCGCACGGACGTGGACGCCTACCCCAAGTGGCAGGCTCGTAGGGCAAATTCGACCGGTGTTCGATCTTTCGGAACCCGAAGCCTACCGCCGCGACGTGCCGAAAGCCGAAGTTCAGGTCCTCAACGCGAGCCATTTCGCTCTCGGTACCGCAGCCGAGCAGATCGCGCAGCTCGTGCGGACCTTCATGAAGTTCAGATGTGCTGCTACGATCCGAGGGTAGCCCGGAAGATGCGAATTCTGGCGGTGCGGGCTAACCAGCTCTATGAACCAACGCACCGCGAGGGCACCAGGACGGGGCGCGCCGTTAGGCTAGGGCCAGATTCAGATTCTCGATCGCCTCGTCGATCTCCGCGGTGTTCTTGTAGCCGACTGTAACGCAATCGACACCCGCGTTTTTGAAGGCGAATTTCATGGCCGCTTGGCGTTCCTCGCGGTTGAACGTGCCCTCACCCACAAGTTTCATGCTGATTACGCCCATTCCTTCTTTGCGTATCTGTCTAACGTGGGTGACCACTTCGGGGACGTTGCCTAGTCCCTCGGTGTTGTAATCTTCGGCATCCATTCTGGTGCCCTTGTGATTCACCCGGATCATGGCGATGTCCAACCACTTGTTTCCAGGCATTTGGCGCAATGCCGGAAGCCCATGAACCGACGCGCCGTGGCTTAGAATCGCTTTCTTCGACTCCGCTTCCAGGATTCCGTCTTGCCATCTGCGGGTGTCCGCGGGCCACATTGCGGTGTGTTGCCAGTGCAGCAGCATGATGTCGAAGTATTCGGTATTCGCGGTCCTGCGCAGTTCGTCAAATTTCTCTTGCGGATTCACACCTTCCCGGGTGGTCACCTTCGACATCATGCGATAGCTTTCGCGTGGAATGCCCTTCAGGGCCACTCCGAGCATTCTGTGCATGTCCCCGTAAGACTCGGCAGTCTCGAAGAAGCGAATGCCGCGGTCGTAGGCGTAGCGCACCAGGTTCGTAAATCCATCTTGTCCCAACTCACGCTGTACCCGGCCGCTGAAGCTGCCGGTGCCAAACGCCAGCCGCGTCACCTCAACGTCAGACTTTCCGAGCGTTACCCAATCCGTGGCAGTCTGGACCGCGGCCCTGAGCGCCGGGACTCCGACGGCGGCAAGGGTGCCAGCGGCGAGTCCGGTCTTTAGAAATTCACGTCTGCTGTAGTGAGCCACGACACACCTCAAAAATTGGCGAATCATAACGAGCGTAAAGCAGCGGAGCTGGTGCTTCTGCGGAGCCGACCGGGTTTCCAAATGCCATGACTAGACCATCGTATTACGAAAATCGAATCAGGTATACCGCGCACACCGCACTCCTCTTCAGTCCAGTCTTCTGACGCGTGAACGGGCAATTCTGACCTTACAATCACCGTCGCGGAAGTACCTGATCATGAATGGCGGGGAAGGCGGTTGGCCGCATCGTGAAGGAATCTGCCAAGAGCATCGGGTGGCGAATTTTGGCGCCGCCGATCTTCGACCGATCTGGGCTCGGATCTGTCATCGGGAAGCGGGTTGCAGCAGATCTATTTTTTTTGGGGCACGTTTCGGTGCAAACTACCAAACGCTACCGTGACCACGCGTCAACCCAAGGTTCAAACTCAACTCGGCCGGGCCGCAGTCCGGATCTTTGCAGCCAACGAACGCATAAACCAAATTCTTATCGGACATCTCGATCCTGCCGCTTGGAGAGCCAAACCTCCCGGCAAGGCCCGCACCATTGTGGCGATCTTCACACATATGCACAATGTCCGCTCCAAGTGGATCAGGCTTACAGCTCCGCACCTGAAGGTTCCAGCACAGCTCCATCGCGCGCATTGCACGCCGCAGCAAGCTCGCGCGGGATTGGCCGAGAGCGCCGCTCGCTGCGCGGAGATGCTCGCTGAAGCGCTCGGCAGCGGTGAGGGCCGCGTCGAGGAATTTCGCAGAGACGGCTGGGCTCGGCCTTGGCCGGTTGGCCCGGAAATGCTGTGCTACATGCTTTCTCACGAAGCTCACCATCGCGGTCAGGTGTGTATGCTCGCGCGTCAGCTCGGATTTCCGTTGCCAAAGCAGGTGGCGTACGGGATCTGGAATTGGGAAAAGCTGTGGGAAGAGTGCGAGTCGCCCCGCGGTCCCGGCTACGATTGTTAAGGAATCGCTCAAGGACATGCCACCCCGGGGATGGGCGGCGACGGTGAAGACATTGCGCCCCCACCTCCTGGCTCCAGGGGCATAATGCGGTTCAGGTCGATCACTGCTGCCGTCATCGGTTGTGACCCGGGTGTAAAAGCTGTTTGATCCTAAGTCCATGACATTGTTGGCACCCACATCTAAACGGCGCCGGTGTCTGACGCCCCTGTCCTCATTGGTCAAAGTGTTCGCACGATCGCCTCTTTGAGAAACATGGGTAACGCCAGGCCCGGGCGTCGACGAGACCCGCTTGTCGGTCTCAAATTCCTGTGCGCTGATTCAAACTGGCGGCAAGGAGCCGGCGCTCGCAGAGCGGAGTAATTCCCAGATTTGGTTGATCCAGTCCCCGTGTTCGGGCTTCATCAGAACCGATCGTAAGACCGTGAGAGTTTCGCGGTCAGCGCGGATGTTGGGCGGGAGGTCTGCGAAAAGACATGCCGGGAGTTCGGCGACAGCGAGGTGCAGGCCTCGCTCAGCGGCGGAGGCAAAAATTTGCCGCGACCGAGCGGAGATTTCGTTCAGGCTTGGGGCCCGCGGGGCAAAGGTGACAATATCCAGCTCGGGCTCGAAGGCGGCAACAAACTCATCGTCCGCTTTCAGCCTTTGATGCAACGCCAAAGCGGCCTCCCTGCCCCGCTCCAGACCTACAGCGAAGTCACCATCGCGAATTAATGGCAGGAGTTTCTGCGTAGCCCAGAGCGCCGCGGCCGCCGCTCCCGGGCGAGAGCACTCCAAGCTGATTTCACCCAAGTGCAAATCGTCGGAGCTGAAATAGGTGTAAGGAGAATCGTGTTTGTAGAGCCCACCGACCGACGCATCGCGGAATAGAACGCAGCCGCATCCGTACGGTTGCAAGCCGTGCTTGTGTGGATCGATGACAATGGAGTCGACCGAGGAGAGGCGGGAAAAAGCGGTGGCAGCGGGTGGCGCCAGATTGCGGGCCAGGCCGAAATAACCGCCATAGGCGGCGTCGGCGTGCACGCGAAAGTCGTATCGTTCGCGCAAGTGGAGAATATTAGGAAGCGGATCGACGGAGCCGGTCGCGGTGGTGCCCATGGTGGCAACGACGGTGCCCACGTTACCCTGCCGCAGCAGGTCTTCCAGAGCATTCACATTCATTCTGCCAACGGAATCTACCGGAACACCCTCGAACTCGAGGCGTAGAACGCCGCTGACTCTTGCGTGGGTATAGTGTGCCTGGCTGCTTGCGACGATTTTCTTTCCGGGTCGCAACTGGCCGGCAACCCACAGAGCTTCCAGATTAGCTAGGGTGCCACCGCCGCAAAGGTGACCCAGCGCATCGCTCCAGCCGAACATTGCGGCGATCTCCGCAACCGCTTCTTTTTCCATCACCGAGGTGGCGCGCCCGCCATCGAGCGCGTGATTATTGGGATTGATGGACATCGCCAGGGAGTATGCCAACCTGGCGATCGGATGAGGTGGTTTGAGCATCTGGCCGGCGTACAACGGATGGAAGTACGGGTAGTTATCGCGGAGACGCACCGCGGTGGCCTCCAATACCTCGGCGATTCGGTCTGCGCCGGGCGCTTTCGGCGCGAAGTCAGGAAGGGATGTAAAGCCTGCGTCGAGAATCTTAAAGGCCTGGACCAGCGCGCCTAAGTGAGATTGGTCGATTGGCATGCGATTACCGGAGAAATTGAAGGAACCTACCGCCAACTGACCCCGCTGCGCTGGAAACGCAATCTATTGCCGAAGTTCTTATTGCCATACTTTGTCCAGTTGACCAGCAATTTGCAGTAGGTCTAACTGCGCTTGCTGACGCTGGAAGTTGGCCTCGAGATAGGCCATCCACTTTTCGTTTTCTTCGAGGCGGGCGCGCTCGACGTCGCGCAAATTTGTGCGGCCTTCGCCGAATTGAGATTGCAGAACGCTCACATTCTGCTGCGCAAGCTGCAACTCCAGCCGCGCAACATCCTTCGCGGCATCTTTTTCGCGCAGCCGCCGCGTCTTTTGCCGCATGGCGGCGCTCACTTCGTTCCGCTGACTCGCCAGCTTGGCTTTGGATACGTCGAGATTCACTTGGGCGAGCGCGATACTGGCCTTGGTCTGCGCGCTGAAGATGGGAACCTGCACTTGCACGCCGACGTTCACATTGTTGCGCTGAAAGGTCTTGAAAAAGTCCAGATAGTTATTGAACTGAGCGAGCAGGCTATAGATTCCAACCAGTTGGACGGTCGGATAGTATCCGCGCTTCTCGCCCTCCAGGCGAAATTGCTTGGCGCGGACGTCAGCCTCGCCTGCCAACAGCGACGTATTGCTCTGCATCGCCAGCGCTACCAAATTTGCGCCTTCCTGTTCGGCTTCGCCGGGCAGCTCCTCCGGCGCTACATCAATCGGCGAATCCTGCGCTATGCCCATCTGACTCCGAAGGAAAACTTCCAGTTCGTCCTGACGGCCTTCCAGCTGCAGAATTCGCTGGACCACGCGAGCTTTGGTAAGCTGCGATCGGGTAACCTCGACCGGCAGCTCCAGATTTTCTTTTTCGCGTTCCTGGGTTATGCCGAGAATTTTGTCAGCGCTTTCACCTTCTTTGCGTAGCAAATCCAGCGAGTGACGCACCATGACCAGTTCCAAATAGGCGGCAGCAGTTCGTGCGATCACTGCGTTTTGCATGTCGGCGACCACGATCTTCTGAGACCTGGCCTGCTCCTGCAGCTCCTTGGCCTGTCCGCGTAGCGGTCCATTTAGAAGTTCTTGCGTGTAGGTCAGGTCAAAAAGCGCAGGGGCACGCCCTCCGGGTGTTTCAGGAATTCCGTACGTGTAGCCGGCACCCGAGCCGGCGTAGAGGTTGGGTAGAAACTGCGCTTTGGTGAATAGCGCGGAGTGATCGGCCAGACTGGCTTGTAGTTTGACTACCTGGATGTCTTTGCTGTTCTGTAGCGCGAGTTCAACGGCGCGCTTTAGCGTGAGCGACACCGCAACGGCGGGGTCTTGGGCGCGGGATGGTTGAACAACGGCGAGTGCGACTACCGCTGCCACCGCACAAACCAACGGCCTGTAAAGCAGTGAGCGTTTCAGAGGTATCTGACGTTTCATGCGCTTCCCTTTCATCGCCGGCGCTCGTAGTTACTCATACCGAAGAGAGTCGATTGGCTGCATTCGCGCGGCTTGATTGGCGGGCAAATATCCGAAAAGCAACCCGGTTGAACAAGAGACCAAAAATGAGACCAGCACGCTGATCCCCGAAACTGGAACGCGCAGATTTCCGGGAAGCAGCGGCTGGATGGCGGCCGGGATCGCAAGTCCGATGAGGATGCCGATGATCGCTCCGCCGCCGCTGATCAAGAATGCCTCGATCAAAAACTGATAAAGAATTTCGCGATGAGCGGCGCCGATTGCTTTGCGAATGCCGATTTCGCGAGTCCGTTCTTTCACGGTTACCAACATAATATTCATGATGCCGATTCCGCTGATGAGCAGCGCGATGAAGGCAATCACCAGCAAGACGATGGTAAGTGCCAACGAAATATTCCGCGCCGCGCTTAAAATGGCCGCGAGTGTTTGCACGTCGTATTCGGCACCGATCGGGTGGCGCTCCTTCAGTACCCGACCCATCTGGCGTTCCACGGCGGGCACATCCTCGGGGCGGGTAGCTTGGGCATAGAGAACGCGAAGCACTTCGACGCCGGTGTAATACTTCATGAGCGTCAATGGGATGATCACCGATTCTTTTTGTATCTCGGATAAGCCGAAGGTGGCTACCCTCTCCTTGAAAACTCCGATGACCGTGAAGGTCAATTCTCCGAGTCGCACGGTGCCTCCGATGGGATTGTCCAACCCAAACAGACGATCGGAGAGTTCCTTGGTAATCAGGCAACTTTTGCTGCGCGTCTCCATGTCCGCTGAGTCAAAGTACCGGCCGCGAACAATCACCAAACGGCGAATGGTCTGAAAGCCCTGAGTTACTCCGATCAGATTGACGGGACGTTCTCTCCCGCTGACCACTACGGACATTTTCAGTTCGCGGGTACCGGCAACTTCGGTGATGCCGGGTACGGTGGCCTTGATGGCATTCATATCGTCCACGGTGAGTTCGTAGCTCAGTGGCTGGCCGATTTTTCCGGCATTGACCAATTCTACCCAGACGAGATTTGAACCGACACTTTCGATCTGTCCAATCACAAATTTCTGGCTGGTGAGCGCGACGGTGACCACCAGAACGATCGAAGCGCTGCCGATGATCACGCCGAGCGAAGTGAGCACCGCACGCAGCTTATTGCTGCGAAGAGCGTCGATAGCGACTGTTAGAGTTTCGCGCAGATCCATCATCCGCGTGAGCCTCCAGCCTTCGGACTGTGGGCGAGAAACGCTTGCACATCGATCGGGCCACCGGAAGCGCGGGTTTTTGTCGCGGTTCGTTGCAGGTTGCGCATCGGCATGGGCTTACATTGCTTTATGCAGGCGCTTGAGAGATTCACGCGAGACGTGGTTCTTGGGATCGAGCTTGAGCGCCGCTTGATATTCTTTCACCGCGTCCTGGGTCTTGCCTTCATTTTCCAGCAGATGGCCGAGCCAATTGTGGGCGTCCCAAAGACGCGGAAACGAACTGCGCGTTGGCGCCCGTTCGATGTATTCCCGGAGAAACCGCTCGGCGTCATCCACGTGCTCATTTCTTACAATATAGGCCACACCGCGGTAAAACTGCGCTCGCACGTCGTTGGGAGCAAGCTGTTCGCCGAGATTGGCGACTTTCAGTAGACGGTCCGGCTGGTCGTGCTTCACCGCGTAGTCCCCGATGTCATATACGAGAGCGGCTGATTGGGGATGGCTGTCGAGCGCTTTGGTGAATTCCGCGTCGGCTGCTGCGAAATCCTTCTTCTGCTTGCGACAATTACCGGCGGCGTAATGACCTTCCGCGGCATCCAGCTCCGCAAGTTTCGCGATTTCCGGCCGGGCTTTATCTTCACCCCCACCGACAATTGGGGGAGCGGCGCAATCGAACTCGATCAGCGATTGACGGGCAGAAAAATTATTGCTGTCGAGGCGCACCGCTTCCGCGAATTCTTTTCGGGTCTTGCGCGCAAGGGACATAGCCGAGAGCATCACCGCGTGCTCAGCCTTCTCGCCGTAGGCCCTCCCCAGCCATTCGTGGTACACGGAATTTTGCGGATCGAGCGAGACCGCTTTCTCGGCGCTGTTGATAGCGTCGTCATGCCGCTGCATTTCGGAATAGGTTTTCGTCAGAAGCAATTGAATTGCGGCGTTTCTCGGATCGTTTGTGGCGGCTTGCTGTAATAACTGGGCGGCTTGGGGATACTGGCTAGCTTCATAGGCCTCGCGCCCGGCCTTGAGAGGGTCTCCCGGATTTACGTCGGCGCGGGCCGACAGCAACGCCACCCCGCCAAGAACCATCATCGCCGCCGCGATGGTTCCAAGCCTGGGATGTTGCCTAATGCCCATCGCTCCGGCCGCGGACTGAGCTGGCATCGGTATTTATAACTCGAACGGCCATTCCGTCCCGCAAGTCGATGTCACCCGGAAGCGCGATCAGGTCGTCGTCGCGAATTCCGGAAAGCACTTCGTAATCGGTGGCGTCGGCAATTCCAACGCGGATTTCGCGGCGTTGCAGCTTGGATTTCGTCACTGAGAATTCGATGGGCTTGACCACGAACACAAAACTGTGAAGGTCTTCGGTTTCCACGGCACCACGAGGAACGGTCATCACGTTGTCCTGCTCTTTCGAATTAATGCGGACGTTTACATTGATATTCGGAAGCAACTCGAGCTTGGGGTTGCTGACCGCGCAGAGTAACTCACCCACACTTCGCGTGCCACGGGCAACCACTTGTTTTGGAATGACTTCGGTTTTCCCGATCCAGGTCTGATTGGGTAGGGCGTCCCAGGTAATTTTCACCGGTTGGTTAGGTTCCAACGCCCCGAGCTCGGGCTCGTCGATAAAAGCGCGAACTCGAATATCATGCAAATCGGCCATTTCACTGAGAAGATCGCCAACCCGCACATAATCCCCGGACTTCACCGGTAGGGAATACAGGGTGCCATTCGCGGGCGCGACGATGCGGCCATCGCGGACTTTTTCCTGTAGGGCAGCCACGGCGTTTTGCGCTTCCTGGACCTGCAACTGGGAGCGGCTCGCATCGAATTTCACGCCGCGGTCGAATTCTTGCTTGACCGCGGACAGTCGGGTCACTTCCACCTCCGCCTTAGCAAGGTCCAAATCGTTGGCGGTCAATTCATCTTTGGTGGCGGCCTGCTGCGCGATCAAGCGCTCCAGCGCGTCGTGATTGCGGCGCAAGCGGTCTCGGGTGGCCACGGCAGTCGCTAGAGCGCCAGAAGTACGTGCCGCCTCGTCCGGCCGCCCTCCGGAGGAGGCTGCACGCAGATCGTCCTCGGCGCGGAGCAGCTTCGAACGGGCCTCCGCGAGTTGGGCGCTGGCGTCTTTCACATTGAGTTCCATCAGGACCTGGCCTTTTCTTACCGATTGCCCCTCAACGACCCGAACACTCTCCACAAAGGTATCTAGTTGCGCGCGCATGACATAAGGGGAAACCGGCTCAACCTTGCCATTGCTGGAAATGAAGGCGACGATGTTTTGGCGCACCGGACGCACCGCGGTGATCTTGGCGACCGGCTGACGGCCGCTTAGGCGGATCAGTACGACAGCGCCAACCGCTGCCAACACCAGGAAGATTAAGATGCGATTTCGCAGTACGCGTTCCATACTCTCCGATTTTGCTCCAGCGGTTCGTTCCCCGCGAGCAGCCGCACAGAAATGCGCGAAAGCACATTCGCGCCGCGTATAGGTCCTCGAGATGACCCTTGGGTTGCTAGCCTCCGTCCGGAGGATGTCAAAGTACCTGATTGTAGCAACAGGGGCATACGTTTCCCTAGAGGGCATCGAGCGACGCAACTTTTGCTCGGATCTGGCCTGAGATTCCTGCGCGCTGATCAAAACGAGCGACGAACGATCACGGCGGGTGTCGACTAGCCGACGGGCATAGCGATGGAAGGCATGGAACTACCGGCGCGGTAAGGCGTACCACGGAAACCGTTTCCAGTTATTATCTCGGCGAGGCATCGCCCGCATGAACCTCGCGGCGCGCGACCCGAGGAAGACAAATGATCGAAGTCCGCAACCTCTGCAAACGTTTCCGCGACAAAACCAGGGGCGAGATTCGCGCGGTCGATAACGTCAGCTTTCGATGCCAGCCAGGCCAGATTTACGGACTGCTGGGAGCAAATGGGGCGGGAAAAACGACAACGCTCAGAATGCTGGCTACCATCCTGGAACCGAGCGACGGCACCGCGGTGGTTTGCGGCTATGACGTGGTGGAGCAGCCGACGAAAGTGCGAGCCAGCGTGGGATTTTTATCGACGGCCACGGCGCTGTATCCGCGTCTCACGGCCCGGGAGTTGGTTGAATATTTCGGGCGGCTGAACGGCATCGATGGTAGGCCGCTTAAGGAGCGCGTCGACGGAATTTTCGATCGGCTGGAAATGAATGGATTCCGTGACCGGCACTGCGACAAACTGTCCACCGGCATGAAACAAAAGACCTCCATAGCGCGGACGCTGGTGCACAATCCTGCGGTCATGATCTTCGACGAACCCACGCTTGGGCTGGATATCATGACCGCGCGTTCGATTATCAGCTTCATCCGCGAGTGCCGAGCTGACGGGAAGACCGTGATTTTTTCCACGCATCTCATGACTGAAGTCGAAAAGCTGTGTGATCTGATTGGCATTATTCACGGTGGAAAGCTCCTGACCGAAGGAACGCTGCCCGAGCTCCGCGAACAGTATCGCCAGAATGACCTCGAGGAAATCTTTGTTCAGGTGGTCGGAGCGGATCGAATGCCGCAGGAAACCCGCTGAACATGTCCGTTCGTAACATCGGCATCGTATATCGCAAAGAATTGAGGGAAGCGCTCCGGGACCGCCGAACTCTGGTGTCGTCCATCCTGGTCCCATTGTTTATCTTTCCGGTGTTGACGGTTGGCATTGGCTTCAGTGCGGCGGCGCTGATCGGACAGGCCAGTCGGGAACCATCCAAGATCATGATTCTAGGCGGAGAAGATTCCCCGGCGGTGGTGGCCGGACTGCAGCAAGTGAAGAATCTGCAGGTGGTGCCCGCGAGGACCGATTACACCGACTTAATTTCCAATAAGAGAATTCGGGCGGTCGTCGACATACCAAACGGTTTTCAGACCGGGTCGGAACTCGGCCAACATCCGGAAGTAAAGATTTACGTCTTCTCTGGCGACATGAAGTCCATGTTTGGCGCAACCCGGATCGAACGATACTTTTCCGAATATCGCGACAACGCTGTCAAAGACCGCCTGGTTGCCGAGCACCTGCCGGAGAGCTTGATGAAGCCTTTTAGCGTGAAGCAGCAGAACGTGGTGTCTGAGGAGAAGGTTGCCGGAGAATCGTATGGCGGTATTGTGGTGTACCTGGTGATTTTGATGTGCATGACCGGCGCAATGTATCCGGCGATGGATCTAACCGCCGGAGAAAAGGAACGCGGCACCATGGAGACGATCTTGTCGAGCCCGATCAAGAGAACCCATCTGGTATTGGGCAAATTTCTATTGGTGCTGACTGCCTCCTTGGCTACCGCAACTTTATCGGTGATCTCCTTGGGCGCATCGTTTGCCATACTTTCTCGTCTGGCCAGGTTGCACTCCGAAGGAGAACCTCTGCCGGTTTTGGCTCTACATTGGAGAACCATCGTGGCCATTTTTGCGATGGCCCTTCCGGTGGCAGTACTGTTTTCGGCGGCGCTCCTCACCATTTCGCTGTTTGCGAGAAGTTACAAAGAAGCGCAGAGCTATCTGACGCCGATGACGTTTGTGGTAATCATACCCGCGGTGGCTGCGATCTTGCCGGGGGTGGAGCTGACCCCCCAGCTGGCGGTAATTCCGATTCTGAATGTGGGTCTGCTCTGTAAGGAGTTGGTTGCCGGAACGTATCACTGGAATTACATTGCGGTAATTTTTGCTTCCACTTGCGTTTACGCCGGCATCGCGTTGTATCTGGCGGTGAAAATGTTTCAACGGGAGTCAGTGCTGTTTTCTTCCTGACCGATCCGTCTTCCAGTTGTAACTCAAAGCGATCACCCTACCGGGTGATGTCGTGCCTCCCAGTCCTGGCTAAGCCGCAATACGGTTTCTCTGAGGCGCACCGCGAGCGAGGCGATGGTCTCCAGCCTCTGCTGCCCACCGTTGGGCAGACGTCCGTCGTTCTTGCGGCGCACCTCGGCCAACAGCAGCTCGGCGTTACCCAGTATCCCCGTAAGAGGATTATTCAGTTCGTGGCGTAGTACCTGCCCGAATTCGTCGCCAGAATTCTCAGGAGGCTTGGAAACCGTAAGCGCAGCGCTGCTGGGCGGACGCTTGATCTGGCCCAGCCGATGCTCCGCAAGCTCCAGCGCGATAGGCAAGCACCGACTGGAGCGAGTGACGAAGTACGCCGATCCTGCGGCGACCAAGGGTGCCAGCGCCGCCTCGTGATGCGCAGCTCCGATGACGATTACCGGTGCGTGAGAAGCGAGCGACGCGATAATGCTTTCGATCAGCTTCCCTTGGCCGGTGTCGGCGAACTGAACGCCAGTCAGGGAGGTTTCCTCCAGTAAAATAATCGCCGGTACCAGATCTTCTAAAGCGCGGTGCGCGGCCTGCACAGAACGGACAGCGGCAACTCGAAAGGAACCATCCTTCGACTCGAATTCGCGACGTGCTGCCGCGCAGAGCACCGCATCGTCGCTCACTAACAAAATGGTTTGCTCGCTCGTCAACGCATTCTCCATTTCCCCGCCTGGTGTTCGTTACCTGCCGAACAAATCTATACGGTCTTCATGGTCATCAGCGCGTCTAAAACCTTCTCGATCAGTTCTTCCATGCGAAACGGTTTAGCCAAATGGGGAAGACGATACTGCTCGAGAAAATCGTGGGTCGTAGCCGCCGCGGCATCGCCAGTGACAAACAGAAACCCGGATTGGAACCCATTCGTCGCTCGCACCAGCTGTTGATAGATCTGCCGGCCATCCATCCCTGGCATTTTGACGTCGCAAATCACCAGGGCATACGATTTCGCCGCGGCGTACTGGAGGGCTTCTCTCCCGTTGAGAAGTATGTCCACTTGAAGCCCGGCGTCTTCCAGCACGTCTGCAATCAGACGGGCCACAGTGGGCTCATCCTCAATGATCAAAACGCGCGCGCCGCACCAGGCCGCTAGTTCGGTGGCCCCCAGTCGGGACAGCAAAGAGGGTTCGACCGTTGCGGGCTGCACCCCGTTTTCCTCGCCAGACCGAAGGGTTCGCACAGGTTTTTGTTGGCTAAACGGAGGAAATTCCAGAATGAACGTGGCGCCGCCTCCTGGAGAGCTGGAAACCTCGACGTGTCCCCCGTGCTCCCGTACAATTCCCAGTACGACGGCCAAACCGAGGCCGGTGCCGATTCCCGGCGGCTTGGTGGTAAAGAACGGATCAAAGATTCGGGCTCGGATCGTTTCCGGAATCCCGGGACCGTCGTCGGCCACGCTTACAGCGATCAGGCCGCGCTCGGACACATAGGTGCGGATGCGAATGGTTCCAGGCTGCCCGGTTTGATCGATGGCCTGGCGCGCGTTCCCCACCAGGTTGGTCAGCACCTGTTGCAGTCGGCCGGCGTCTCCAGAAATAGCCGGGAGTGCCAAATTCAAGTCGAATTCCATGGACACCCGCTCCGCCGCCAGGCTGAACCGTTGCAGCTCCAAAGCCCGTTCAATTACCTCGTTGAGTGATACCGAGCTTCGACCAGAGAGCGAATCGCGGGCGGAAGTGAGCAATTGTCGTACGATGGTGCTGGCGCGCTCGGCTTCCTGAAAAATGTGGCGCGCTTCCCCCGACCCATCGGCCCGAACCAGCCGGTCCGCGTAACCCACAATGCTGGCAAGAGGATTGTTCAATTCATGGGCGACGCCAGTGAGCATTTGGCCCAACGCCGCCAGTTTTTCCGTCTGTAAGAGTTTGGACTGAAAAATGCGCTGGGAGCTCAGGTCGCGATAAATTTCCACCCAACCGGAGCGGCGGCCGGTTGGGTCCAAGACCGGTCGCGCCGACCTTTCCAGCACCCGTGGAACCGGCAGCAACAGCTGAACTTCCTCGCGCGTGGCTGCATCGCTGCGCGCTAATTTTCGCCAATGTTCCGCAAAGCTTTCCGGCTCGGCCACTTGTTCAGATAGTTTGCCAATGAGCTGATTCAAAGTGCTAAATCGTGAGGCTTGGTCAGGAGCAAGACCAGCCATCTGAGCGAAACGGCCGTTGAGGGCCCGAACATTCTGCTCCACATCGAATACCAAAACACCCTCTTCAAGCCACTCGACCACCGCCAGCAACTCCGCCTCTGCGTGGTTTGTTTCCGCGGTCAGATCGCGTGGGGCTTTTTTGTTCAATCGTATGGCGACGCCGCCGTCCTGGCTGGATAGGATTACCAGAGCGCGCACATTGACTCCGTTGAGAAGCTGGGCATCTACGGACGGGACGTCCGCGTCGACCGGGAGATCTGGATTCGCAGATCGATACTCCTGAAGCCAGGCGTCCACCCTGCCGCGGTCTGCGGATCGAAATAGCTCCGAGAAATGCTGGGCAATTGCTGGGCCGGGCAGCATTGGAAGCGGAAGGCCTGCATGAACCATCCTTCCGTGGTTCTGTTGATCCATCTTCACCAGATTGCGAGCGCCTCGGCTCATTCCCTCTATTCCTGTATCGGTACCCAGCAGAGAAATTGCTTCGTCGCTGGCCAACAACACCGAAGTTTTCCAATCCTCGCCCCGCCGGGCTCTTCGCACATATTGGCTGCGGGATAGAACATTGGCCGCTACCGCAGCGCGCAGCTCCAGGCGCGTAACACCATGCGGGCCCTGCTTTTCTGCTGCCCATCCGGCCACGATTACACCCAGTATTTCTCCGTCGACCTCCAACGGAACCGCAACCACCTGATCGACGCTCCCAGTCGCCCATCCGCCAGCCATCTCGCCGGCGAAGGTGCGGCGTGTGGCCAGCGCTTTGCGCCATATCCGGCCGACCGCTTCACTTTCGAAAAGTGTTAACCTCGACGGATCGCCAGCACACCACCTTTGGCCCAACGAGTCGCCCGTCAACTGCAGAACCGCGAAGGCCGCGGCCAGCCCTGTTGAGGCAGTACCTTCGGCCGCGGAGTCACCAACCACATCGTGCAGCACACCATTCAGAGATTCTCGAAGGTTCGTGGCAGACAGAAGACGCTGCACCAGCTCGAGATCTTTGGCCCGTTCGCGATTCGCCCATCGCTCCTCTTCCAGTTCAAGCGCCAAGGCGAGTTGGTCTGCAACCGACTCAAAGACATTTCGCGACAAACCGCCCCGGCGTTTGCGACCGGCACCGAACACCACGCCTCGTAATCCGCCCGGAGATGCGACCGGCACCCATAGCGCCCGGCGCATTTCCGTGACCGCGCCAATGACCAGCAGGTTCGAGGAATCTAATTCCTGCTCGACAGTTTTTCTTTGGTTCAGCAGTTCGAAGGGCAGAGGAGGTTCAGGAGACAAGTAGGACCACTGCGCAGGTGTGAATTCGCCATTGTGATCCGATACTAATCCCCGATAAGCGGCAGGGTTAGGAAGAAAACCCCGGTGGTCGCGAAATTCCGTCCACACACCCACGCGGTCGGCTTGGCCTTTTTCCAACAGATGCTGTACCGCTGTTTGGATTAGCTGAAGGCGGCTAGCTTGCAGCAGGGCCGCTGCTGCAACGCTCCGAGCTAAGCCCAGCCCGGAACTTAGCCTCTGTACCATGCTCATGGCCTCGCGATCCTCGGGGCTTGTTGCATTGCATGAGCAAGCCCATTCAAGGGGACGCAAGTTTAGTGAACTCAATCACTTGAAAGACCTGGACGGGACGGGTTTGGACGGCGCTATTCCATGTAGAGAATACTGCCTTCGCATCGTTCCCGAATGGAACCGAATCAGGAGTGCCGTGGACGGTAGTTTACGGTGCGGCCGGTTCAAGGTGATACTGTTTGAGCTTGCGGTACAGGGTGGTCTTGCCAATTCCAAGGATGCGCGCGGCCGCTAAGTTCATCGATGGGTAGCAGCTCATCCTTTTGCGGTACGCGACCACTGCTGGGATATTGCAAGCTGGATGGCAAATCCGCGACGTGTATGACGGCATCTGAGCTCAACGCGACCGCCCGTTCGATACAATTCTCCAACTCACGGACATTCCCGGGCCAATCGTAGCCGATGAGCCATCGCAGGGCTTCTTCGGAAATACTGCGTGCGGGAAGCTGCGGATCGCAGAATTTATCAAGGAATGCCCTGACCAAAAGGGGGATGTCACTTTTTCGCTCACGCAAGGCGGGAAGCTTTAGCTGCACGACGTTGAGGCGGAAATACAAGTCCTGGCGAAACGCGCCAGTTCGTATGGCATTATCCAGGTCGCGATTGGTGGCGGCCATAACCCGTACATCGACTCGGTGTTCGGTGGAACCAACCGGCTTTGCCTCGCGCTCTTGCAGCACACGAAGCAGCTTGGCTTGCAGATCCATGGGCATGTCACCGATTTCGTCTAGGAACAGCGTTCCCCCGTTGGCCGCTTCCAGAAAGCCTTGCTTGCCATGCTGGACCTCGGTGAAGGCGCCTTCCACGTGACCGAACAATCCCGATTCGATCAACGTGGGCGCCAGCGCGGAACAGTCCACCGGTACGAAGGTGCGATCCTTTCGTGAACCGGAAAAATGAATGCTCCGAGCCACCAGCTCTTTGCCAGTTCCGCTTTCCCCCAGGATCAAAACCGGATAGTTGTGCTGGCTGACTTTTTGAATCACTTTGTAGACGCGCTGCATTTTCTCGGAAACTCCGATGATTCCACCAAAGCCCGGACGGGTTCGTAGCTGCTCGCGCAATAACTGATTCTCCTGCTGCAGTTCGACGGCGCGAGCCACGCGTTCCAGCCGAGCCCGCAGCTCTTCGATGCGGAATGGCTTGGACACATAGTCGATGGCGCCGAGCCGCGTGGCCGCCACGGCGGAGTCGATCGTTCCGTATTGCGCCAGCACAATCACCGGGACATCCGGGTGACTATCGTGCACCCGTTTCAACAGATCCAGTCCGCTGGTGTCCTGTAGCATCAGATCGGTCAACAGAATGTCCACAGCCGATAGCTCCAGAATTTGCAGAGCTTCTTCAGCGGTGGCCACCGCCCTGGCTTTCATCCCGCAGTGCTGCGCGACATCGGCGCAGGCTTCTCGAATGGATGGCTCATCGTCCACAATGAGTATGCTCATTGATGTCGCTTGACGGACCACGGCGATTTCTTCGCCCATAGTTATGCCTGCCGACCTCTGCGGGTACCCTCCTGCACCTGCCCTACCATTTCAGGAAAGAAATATAGATTGTCGAATCATTATATTACCAACCTTATATCACCGGCTGCGAATCCCGTTGTGGAACTACCGGAAATTAAAATCACTCGGCGCGGAGGAATAAGAAATTCATTGCGAGGGAGTTGCCGAAATGGAGCGAAGGCCGCAAGAGAATGCCATCTTGGGCCTGCTTTCGAGGATTGTGAAGGCGGAGAAGCAAAAAAAGGCCCTCCGAAGGGGACTTCGAAGGGCCTTTTCGTTCTGTAATTCCCGGCCGGTGTCGGCCTGCGGAGGCTAAGGTTAGTAAGTCGCGCCTTCAGGGACCAGGATGAATTCGACGCGACGGTTTTCTTTCTCCGCGCCCTTCTCCTTCGAGGCTTCGCCGGTACGCGTGCTAACCCGCGACGCATCGATGCCCTTCTCACCCAAGTACGCTTTAGCTAAATCGGCGCGGCTTTGCGCCAACTTGGCGGATTTTGGTTCTCTCCCGTCGGCAAAGCCGACCACAACCACCTTGGCGTTAGGATCGTTCTTCAACCGCAGGGCAACGTCATCACCCACGCGCTTGCAGAGGTTATCAAAGCGTGCCACACCAGGTTTGGTGTAGCCGCATTCGCCGACCTTGGTCGCCTGTGGTGGTGGCGGCGGCTGTTGTACGTCCACGTTGGTCGACCCCTGGGCCTTGTCGCCACGATCGTCAGTCACACCGCAATTGACGGTGTAGCTTCCGGGCTGCAAACCAGTGGAGTCAAACGTTGCGGTAGCGCCGTTACCAGAAATCTGCCCGCCGGTCGCGGAGTAGTTGTAGGTCAGCGCCAAATTGTCCGGACTGCTGGCCGTGGAAGTAATGGTGGCGCGCTCTCCGGGCAGGATCGGGCTACGATCGGGTGCACAAGAGATGGTCGGCGGATGATGGGGCTTCTCTTCCACGCGGATGTCTGCGGTGCAGGAGGCCGTGCCGCCCTTGCCATCGTCCACTTTAGCGGTCACGGTATAGCTGCCCAAGGCAAGGCCGGAAGTATTAAAGCGAGCGTCAGGGCCGGTGCCCTCGACGGTACCGCCCGTCGCTGTGTATGCGTAGGTAAGAGTCAAATTATCCGGGCTGCTGGCGTTGACGTGCACCGCAACGGTATCGTTGGAACCAGCAAAAACCGAGGCTGGGCTCGCCGAACACGAGGCAACCGGTGGGCCCTTGGGAGCCGGCGGAGGCGGAAAGCCCCAACGGATGACGATGCCGGTGGCAGCGCGAAAGCTGTTCTGCCGGGACTCCGGCCCAAGATTAGGTCCGGAAAAATTGGTCAGCAAGTAGTCCAGTTGCGCAAAACGCCACGCGACATTCTTCCACAGCACGACATCCACACCGCCTCCAGCGACTAGGCCAAAAGCATTGTCGGTGCCCGCGTTGCCGGTCATCGAACGCCCGCCCGCGACGTCCCCGACGAGAACTTCAGCGAAGGGGATAAAATGATCACGGCGCAGATTGACCCGGGGACCAAACAGAAAGGAGTAAAATTCTGCACGGCTTTGCGCCGGCACAAGGTAATCGGTGCGCTTGAAGCGGTACGATCCCCCTTCAGCTACCAGGCCCAGCCATGGAGAAATGTTGTAAGCAAACTCGCCCGCGCCTCCGTGACTGTTGAAGGCATTGAACGGAGCGTTGGGATGGAAATTGACAAAATCATAAGTCAGCGCAAATTCATACTTATTCCAAAGTCTGCCCGGTGCATCGTCCCCTGAGGAACTGGCTGCCGGAGTTGGACTCGGCACTGCACGCGGTGCATCCGGAGTGGCCAACGCCGATGAATGAGAAGCTGGTGCGGCGCTGTCCGTATCCGTAACCGGAGCGTTTTTAGTCGTCCCATCACTGGCAGGTTTCGCGCCATTGTTCGTATCGTCCTTCTTCTGAGCCCAGATCGGCGACGCTAACATCGCGCCAATCACCACTACAAGACACCACTTGCGCATCATAGTCCTCCAAGACTTTGTTTCGAGATCATGTGATTATTTTACGCGTCCGTTTTGTGCATCTTGCCCTGCTGCCCGGACGGTTTCAGTTGAAGCTGATCTGCTTTGTTCCTTCTTCGTGGCCTGGTGCCTTACTGCTTGCTGCGGCCGTTAATCAAGGGACCCATTTCACTAGAAGTACAAAGGGCGGTTTTGATAGCCTAAGCCAGGCACCCGGCTTTCGCAAGCATTTCCTCTGGGTTCCTCGTTTTTTCGGGTTTCGTCCGGTTTGAGCCGTTTTGGCACCGCAGCGTACCGATAATCGCCCGACGAGAACCACCACCTGCATTAGCCGCTATGCCACCCTTGGTGCGGGATTTAACATCTGATCTGGTATCAATTTGCTGTCAATTCGCACGCGGGTGCGTTAGCCCGGCCCGCCCGTTGGAGTCAAGGAATGCCGACGACCCGAAAGACCCTGTTTGTTTTCGCCCTTAGCTTCGCGGCGGGATCCTCCGCCTGCAACTGGAACTCGTCGGACCAACGGGCGCGCGACGAGCAGACCCGGGATGAAGTGGCTAAGGCCACCGAGCGGGCGAAGCCTGCGATTGAAGACGCCAGCCGCCAACTCGGCGAAGCTGCGCGCGCCGCCGCCGACGAAGCGCGTGCCGCCGCACAGGGAGTGCAAGACGGCTGGCATAATGGCCGCCGCGCTCCGCTGGACATCAACTCCGCAACGGAAACGCAGCTTCGGGAACTCCCTGGCATCAAAAGCCCGGACGCACGCCGGATCATTGGAAATCGTCCCTATCGGGACAAACATGAGCTTGTGAGCCGCGGAATACTTCCTGAGAATAAGTATGAAGGTTTGCATGACTTGATTACTGCGCATTAACCAAGGTCAGCCTGCGCCCCTCTTCCGGCGTTCTTAAGGGCTCCAACCGTAATCCGCGACTCCCCCATTTGTGGTGGAAGGCCGAAGCGCAGTCAGTCGAACGTCGCGACGCTTCGCGACCCACGCAAAAGCTATACTGTGGCGGTCATGTCTGCCATCTCTACCATCGACACAAACTGGGTTGGCCATCCGCACTCGATCGCCGCAGCACTGCTGGAATCGGGTGGTCACCATAGCCTGATCGATCCCGGCCCGGGCTCAACGCTGGAAACGGTTCGCGAGCGACTTCGCACCCGGGGCCTCTCCGTTGCCGACCTCGATGCGATCTTGCTCACCCACATCCATTTGGACCACGCCGGTGCCACCGGGTCGCTTGTTCGCGAGAATCCGCGCATCGCCGTCTATGTTCACAGTCGTGGGTCGCAGCACATGTCCGATCCCGCAAAGCTTTTGGCAAGTGCGGGGCGCCTGTGGGGCAGCGACCTTACCCGACTATTTGGCGAAACGCTTCCGGTCCCGGCGGAAAACCTGCACATCCTGGAAGGCGGTGAAACAATTCAATTCGGACAGCGAAAACTAGAGGTCGTCTACACTCCAGGACACGCATCGCATCACCTGAGCTACTTTGACGACCAAACCGGTACCGCCTTCATCGGAGACACCGGAGGAATTCGAATTGAGGATGGGCCATATATTCTTCCGGCCACTCCACCGCCCGATATCGATCTGGCCCTTTGGGATGCGTCGTTTAAGGCCATTCTCGATCGCCGGCCTTCACGCCTATTCCTGACCCATTACGGGTACGCGGAAAATCCCGAAACACATTTGGCTGAATTTCGCGAACGGCTGTATCGATGGGCAGCGCTCGCAAGAGAATCCTTGGCCGCGTCAGCCGATGAAAATTTGGCGCTACGGGCGTTCACCGAGTACGCGAAAGGTGAAATGGAGAAAGTTTTAGGGTCGCAAGAAGCCGAGCACCACGCGTTCACCGCCGAGCTTCGGCTGTCGTTCCTGGGATTGGCTCGCTACTTGCGGAAACATGCTCAAAAGCAGCCGTAGCAAGACTTGCTGGCTACCACCGGAGCACTAGCCCGGTTTCCGCTTTTCGCACTTAGGTTCAACTAGGCTGCGGTTTCCGCCGACGAGGTCTCTGGCGTTTCTGCCGCGGGCTCAGCAGTCGGGGACGATTGCGACTCGATGCGCTTGGAGAGTGCTTTCAACACTACCTCCACAATCTTCTTCGCGCCGCTACCGTCGGGATCTTTGTCCGGGTTGTATTGCGCAACGTCCCAGGCCAACAGGTTCTGATGACCTACGAACTCGTTCAGCGCCGCCTGTACGTTGCTGAGGTTCAGGCCAGCAGTCGCTGGAAGATTCACCGCCGGCAACTCTTCTGAAGAAATTACGTCGACGTCCAGGTGCAACACGAATCCCTTGGTATCGGCGTGGGAGTGGACCAAGACTTCCGTAGCGGCGGCGGCACCGCCCTTGGATTCAACTTCGGACGCGTCAACATACCGCATCGGCGACTTGCTTAAAAATTCCTGCTCAGCAGGGTCCAATCGCCCAACTCCAAATACGGTGACATCCGGCTCGCGAACCAACGGGGCTTCTCCCCAGAAACGAACCAGCTCCGGAGCGCCTCGGCCGATGGCATGGGCCAACACCATCCCATCGATTCTCCCCGATGGCGTGGTCGCTGGGGTATTTAGATCGGCGTCCCGGTCCACCCACACAAGACCCAACTGCTTGTAATAACGGCGCGCCGCGGTCAACAACCCGATCACTTGAGCGCAGTCGCCACCAAGCACCAATACCAGGGCGCCGCTCTTCACGGCGACTTCCGCTCGGGCTTTTAGGTCATTCAGACCGGCGACTATGGTGGGCAAATTTCGGGCGCGGCGATGCTCATCATCTTCGGCGAAGAGCCGAGGCGCGCAGTCGCCAAGGTCGG
>Ga0302176_10000201_pt1 | contig 41065 bp, 30 predicted proteins | sample I_Palsa_E1_1_FD_198787 | JGI IMG/M metagenome (GOLD analysis project Ga0302176, IMG submission 198787) | Peat permafrost microbial communities from Stordalen Mire near Abisko, Sweden - I_Palsa_E1_1 | ecosystem: Environmental > Terrestrial > Soil > Palsa > Peat permafrost | place: Sweden...
GCAACTCCACTCTGAAGGGGGACTACGCCTTTACGGTCTCGGGGCAGGTCTTCCTGCCCGTGAAGGCCGTGGATGGAACAATTACAACAGTGGTGGTTCAGCGCGATGGGATCGCCATGACCCATTTCGATGGAGAAGGTCACCTTTCTCAGGTCGATTTTGTGCTATCGAGTCCCAACGCGCCAACGCCGGTGCCGCCGCCTCCGGCCCCGCCCACCGATCCGACTACCGGCTTTCACGACATGGAGACTGGAACGTACACCGTGTTCCCCGACTGTACCGGAACTTTTACAGTCGACACACCCAAAACCAGCCCAATCATTATCGTCAAATTTGCGCTGAGTAATGGCGCGCGATCGATCCATACGATCGTCACCTCGCTTACCCTGCCTGGGGCCACCGCCCCGACTCCAGCTCTGATTCATTCCGAGGGCCATCGCCTTGGCAGAATCGTGGAATGGTGGGAATAACGGAACCGTCCATTCGAATTGGGCTTCCTGGGATCGGTGGCCAGGCCAAGTAGCCACAAAAATCTTTTTCGGGCGAGGAGTTCGTCATGAAACGGAAATGCGTCCGTTGTCTGGTAGTGGTAGCCGTCCTGGATTTCGCTCTTTGCGCGATTCCCTTCTCCAATGTGGAAGCGCAGTCGAGATCAGCAAGGCCTCGAACCGAGAGCAGCAGCCTCCCGAGTAAGGGCCAGGTCGATGCGTCCGTCGCAGGGATCGTCGCAGGGCTGGTAGGTGGGACGGCTGTGGTCGTTTATTTGTTGATGAGGAAGTCCACGGTCACGGGATGCGTTGCTGCAGGGGATCACACGCTGACCTTAGCCGCGGATGGTGGCCGCACCTACTTTTTGGCCGGGAACACCGCAGGCGTGACGCCCGGAAATCGAGTGAAGCTCCAAGGAAAAAAGCAAAAGTCAGCTGATAACAGTACGCCGTTCGTATGGGAAACAGAAAAGATATCCAAGGACTACGGCGCGTGTCGGCCATAAGATGCCGTTGAGGCAAGACTAAACACTGAGTTGCGGTAATGCAGATCGGGTCCGCGCCTGAGGACATTCGATCTTCGTTGCGGGTCTCGATGCCAGTGATGAATCGACAACGCGTCGAAGCTTAGTAAGCCACCGAAATCTCGCCCCACATCGCCTACTCCTCGCGGCCGCGAGGCAATAACGTCGTGCCTGATTCGTCGCGTTACCGGACGTCTTATTTTGTTTCGACTCACCTGTCCGGTGGGCGCGTTAATCCCGAAGTTTTGCGTTTGAACTTGACAAAACTTTATTGTGGTCTCTTATAAGTGAACGCGCTAGCCAAAGCGATTCGTACACTGAAGGAGACGACCGTATGCTGCGCCTGCTTGGGTTGGTTCTTGTCTTTGCGTATGTGACATTGCCGGTGGCCTCCGCCCAAACGACGGATTCCGGCTATCCCGATGAATTGTCGCCCTCGCTGGCGGCCAGTGCCAAGGCGATGCATACGATGATTCACCGAGATATAGCGGAAGCGGCAGAGAACATGCCTGCGGATGAATATGCCTTTCGACCGACGCCGCAGGTTCGGACCTTCGGTCAGATTATCGGTCACCTGGTTGATGCGAACTTCTTCTTCTGTTCGCAAGTCGCGGGCGAAAAATCACCAGCGACCGCTGACTACGAGCAAGTCACGGACAAGGCTGTACTCGTTAAGGCGTTGAACGATTCGCTGGCCTATTGCGATCGCGTGTACGCGGCGACCACCGACGCTAAGTTCACCCAGCCGATGCAAATTGCGCATGTCGTTGGCACGGGGTCGACCAATACTCTGCGGGGCGCCGTGTTGATGTACAACATCGCCCACAATAACGAGCATTACGGCAACCTCGCCGTTTACATGCGGCTGAAGGGACATGTTCCGCCCTCGACAGCGCGAGTCCAGCAGCGAACCAACTAGTAGCGCCCGAACAACTGACGAATCGCGTTAACGGGCAAACGACGCCGTACTTCGCTCGTGCGATTACCGCGTTAATCAGGCGGTAGACTGGGACTATTGTGTAGGTCGGTTGGCCTGACGAATTCTTGAAACTTCGTCGCGACGCGCTAATCCAATTGCCGGCCGAGCATGTTTTTCGCGGAAAATACAGGTAAGAGGAGCGAGCTGTGTTTCCGAAAGATCATCGAATGCCTACACCCGTATTTCTTCCCCTCGCCACCTACCGGGAATTCCCTCCGGATGAAATGACGGTTCGCGTCAAACATTTTTGCAGCGAGATGCTTCGGCGTCGCACCGTGCGTCAGTTCTCCAGTCGCCCCGTTCCACAACAGATCATTGACGAATGTCTGTTGGTTGCCGGCAGCGCTCCCAGCGGCGCCAATCTCCAGCCGTGGCACTTCGTGGTCGTGCGCGACGCTGAAATCAAACGGCGCATTCGAGGAGCCGCCGAAAAGGAAGAAGCTGAGTTTTACCACAAGCGCGCTCCGGCGGCGTGGCTTGAGGCGCTAGCCGCGCTGGGCACCGACGAGCACAAGCCGTACCTCGAAACGGCTCCACTCCTTATCGCTGTGTTTGGTCAAAGCTACCGGTTCGCGTCCGATGGAGAGAAAGCGAAAAACTACTACGTCATCGAATCCGTCGGAATTGCGACTGGAATGCTCATCACCGCGATTCACATGGCCGGACTGGTATCGCTCACCCACACGCCTAGCCCCATGGGTTTTTTGAACGACATCCTGAATCGTCCCCCAAACGAGAAGCCTTTCGTGCTTCTCGTTGTCGGCTACCCGGCTCCAAGCGCCGAAGTGCCGAAAATCTCCAAGAAAAGCCTGCGCCAGATCTCCACCTGCCTCTGACCGATCCGCGGCCACCGATAGATTAGACTGTTGCAACGTAGGAATGTCGTTGCAACACAACTAGAGTTGCATGGAGATTTGACGCCAGGTCAGGTGGGGGCCGGCCACTTGCCAAACGACCCGTATCAGGATTGAGTGCAAACAATATCCGTGTTCCGGTTTGTCAACCTGCTGATAAGTCGCGTTACCGGACATGTGGACTTGGCAGGATTGACTTTTCAGGTTGCTACGTTAGCCGCGAGCTACTGGCCATCGATTGGGCAAGTTCTCGTCTTCACGAGAGGTAGAAAGTCGGCCGGTGCCGGCTCTTTTCCGGTCGAAGTGGGGAGAATGTCCCAGGCAGTAAATGTCACAATCAGGCCCTCTTTTGGAAACACCATCAGGTTCTGTCCGCCGAATCCGCGAGCCATCCAGACGTACTCTGTCGAATTTGGTAGTTTGAACAACCACCACTGGAAGCCGTACATGAATCCCTTGAAATCCGGCTGGGCGCTGGTTTGGGAGTACGGTGTCAGCGACTGCTTGACCCATTCACGGGAGACGATCTGTTGGCCATCCCAGGTTCCATCGTGCAGATACAAGTAACCGATTTTCGCCAGGTCGCTACCCGTCAGATACAAGCCGCCTTCGGTGTCCACCACTCCCAAATACGTGCGTTTCCATTCATGCTTGATGCCCAATGGGCCGAACAGATATTTTTGGCCGTAGTCGTCGATGTCCTGGCCGGTTTCTTTCTGAAAAATGTAGGCGAGCAGTTCCGATCCGCCGCTGTCGTAGTTCCAGACCTCGCCGGGTTCGGCGACCATGGGCTTGTCGATCGCATACAGCACCCAGTCGTCGCTGGCTTCCATCAAGCTGGTGTCGTTCTGCGGATCACCCGTGTCGAAGCCCTCATCATTCCATTCGAGGCCCGCGCTCATGGTCAGAAGGTGGCGCAAGGTGATGCGACGCTTGCGGTCGTCGACATTGCTTACTCGGGTCACGTCGAAGTATTTCAATACGGGCGTATCCAGCCCGGCCTTGAAGTCGCCCCGTTGCATGGCTACGCCGATAATCACTGAAGTGACGGTCTTGGTTACCGATTGCATCGTATGCAGCTCGCTGCCGTGATAGTAGGGGTGCCAGTAAGGATCGAAATAGTTATAGCGCCCGAAAAGGCGCTCGTTGTACGGCCCGCGTTTGGTGGCTTCCGTACCATAAATCATTGCGTAGTTGTGAGGGTAGGTGCGATCGAAGACCTTCTGGCCACAACGGAAGACCGCAAAGCTGTCCATCATCTGCGAGTACGTCCCCGACGTCATATCCTTGTCGAGCTTGAGGAGAAAGTGCTGATCCAAGCCGACGTTGGCGGCGCTGGCAAGTGCCCAGCCTTTGTTCGGCCAGAAAATCTGATCCGCTGGCGGCGCTGCGGTGACGCTCCCCAACAGGAATGCAGCCGAGGCCAGAACCAGGTATCTAGGGAGTGAAAAAATCACGTCGCGCTTGTCCATGCTGGCTCCGTGTGACCGCACCTTATTGCGACGCGGGAACCGGTGTCAAGCGACGCCAATCATCGATACCTTTATTTTCGGCGAAGCCAACTTCTGATTAGTCGCGTTACCGGACACTAGGAATCAGGGGATCGGCACATGTCCGGTAAGGGCGTTAATCAGGACCTCTGTTCCGCAATCCGAATCGCAGACTGGATGGCAACGGGCAGGTCGATGCTCTCGGCAATTGTTGGTATTTCCCCTGGCGGAATGTTCTAAGTCTCTCGAATACTAACCGCCGACCACTGTGCAAAATTGACCGTAAAATTTGAGGGAAGAGAGTAGGCTGATAAGGTGCACATTACTAAAGCTAAAAAATTACTCGCAGCAGCCAGGCTTCTTCGTATTGCAAAGGAATTGGATAAGCCCAGAATGGCCGCATCGGTTCGTAAAGGGGGGGCGCCGAAGCGTTCGCGGCCGAAATGACTGAACACTCGTTGAGCTTTCCGCTGCGAGCGGTGGCGGCAACTGATTGCATCGGTGTTTAAGCGCCGACCGCTACTCGAGATTAGGTCACTTTTCGCCGTAGCAGATTGCAGCCATTCATTTGCATTAGTGGAGCGATACGGGGAGGACATAGCATGCCAGTACAGCGATCGCGGGGACGAGTGGCCAAAGTGCCACCCGCAAGCGGCGTTTGCTTTGATGCCTTGAAGTATCTGGAGACTGCCGGGGTCGGTAGAAGAGAAACGATATACCGCAAGGGCCAAACCATATTTAGCCAAGGTGATAAATGTAAGTCTGTTCTGTATCTCCAACGTGGTGCGGTGAAGCTTACGATTCTTTCGAGTCAAGGGAAAGAAGCGGTAATCGCACTACTGGGTCCCGACGAATTCTTTGGAGAGGGTTGCATTGCAGGACAACCATTACGAATCGCCACTGCCGTGACCGTCGAACCCTCCTCAATCTTGGAAATTGACAAGGATGAAATGATCCGGGTGATTCACGAAGAGGCCGACTTCTCCGACCGGTTTGTTGCGCATATGCTAAGGCGCAACGTCCGGGTAGAAGAGGATTTAGCTGACCAGTTATTTAATTCGAGCGAAAAACGATTGGCGCGCACGCTTCTGCTTATTGCACGGTACGGAAAAACTGAGCAGCCGGAAAAAATCGTTGCCAAAGTGTCCCAAGAGACGCTCGCGAAAATGATCGGTACGACGCGAAGCCGTGTCAGCTTTTTCATGAACAAATTTCGCAGGTTGGGATACATCAAGTACAACGGTTCGCTGGAAATTAATAGCTCGCTGCTCCGGGTCATGCTTCGCGATTAAAGTTAACCGAAAGCAGCGAAGATGTACGGTGGATCTCGGACGCTCCCAGCCTGGAAAGCTGAAAACTTGACTCCGCCGGGAAAGCAACAACTCGTTCTAACTCCTCCCTCAAACCTCTTTAATTCTATGAACTGCCCGCGTACGGGATTTAGGGTATGTCGATAAGGTACGGACTGTTTCTGATCGTTCAGAGCTCTTTTGACCAGACGTGGAGTCCACTCAGAGCTACGATTACGTTGCTAGGTGTACGTTCCTGCGCAGACATAGAACCCAGTTACTTAATGAATGGCTTACGATGCCCACATCAGCAAAACATGACTTAACTCGACTCGTGGCTCATAACCCCGCGACTGCGCTAAGCGCTGAACTGGGCTTGCACCTTCTTTTTGTTCACCGGGACGGAGGTTGTGTTGAAAGCTGCCTGCGTGAGTTTGACGCCGCCGATTTTAGAGTCACCGGCAACGTAGTCACCACGCCCGAGCGTTTTATTAAGCAGCTGGACGGAAAATATTACGACTTGGTGCTGGCTGAATTTCCGACACTTAACTGGCGAGGGCCGAGCCCTTTAGACATCTTGGGGGCGAGAGCTAGAAAGATTCCGCTGATCTACCTTACTCAGACTCTGGCTTTGGAACAGGTCGCTGAACTTATCACGGAAGGTGCGGCGGACTGCGTCGATCGGGACCATCTCGGCCACCTGCCGATAGCGATCCGCCGCGCTCTCAGAGAGAACCATTTGCGCGACGAGCGCGATCAAACGGAAAAGAAATTACGCCACTCGGAATCCCGCTATCGCGCCCTTGTGGGAAGTTTGACCTATGGAATGTTTAGCTGTGACAAGAACGGCAACTTTCTGGAGGTAAACGCGGCACTGGTGACCATGCTCGGCTTCTCCTCTAAATTCGAACTCGTCAATGCCCGGCACGTCAGAGAAATTCTGTGCGATGCGAGTAAACGAGAGCAGTTCTTAGGAAACCCCAGAATGAATAACGCCCAAGGACCGGTCGAAGTTGACCTGCGTCGCAAGGACGGTACGCCGCTGCGAGTCCAATTGAGCGGTCGGGCGGTTCATCTCCAGGGCGCGGCGGACACGTACGAGATTATTGTTCAGGACGTTACCCAGCAGAGGAAACTAGAGGACCATCTAAGGCAGCAGGCGGCGAAAGACTCGCTCACCGGGTTAGCCAACTATCGTCGGCTGGTGGAGATTATAGACGGTGAGCTTAAACGGTCCGAGCGTACTGGTCGTGAATTCGCGATTTTGTTCCTCGACCTGGACGGGTTGAAGAAAATCAATGACGCTTTCGGCCATCTAGTCGGTAGTCAGGCACTTTGCCGGTTAGCTGACGTCCTCAGCAATTGTGCACGCGACATGGACACGGCAGCACGTTTCGGCGGCGACGAGTTTGCCATCGTCCTCCCCGAGACAGGCGTAGAAAGTGCAAACGTTGTGGCCAGACGGATCCGCCAGAGCCTCGCGCGTGATGACAAAAAACCAAACCTTTCGGTTAGCATCGGCGTTGCGGTTTACCCTCGAGACGGAACATCAATCGAAACGATATTAAGTGCGGCCGACAAAGCCTTGTATTTAAGGAAATCTCGAGCTCACAGTCGCGAGCGGAAAGCTTCGGGAACGTCAGGATCAATTCGTGTGAAAGCCACCGCTGGATAGGCGATTGTGCGATTCCTCAGAAGCATCCTGAAACCTTGGCGGTGGCCAACAGCATCGGAGAACCCGAAAGATTTTTGCCGAAACCCACATGTCCGGTTACGGCGTTAACCAGGACGCAATCGCTTGAATTGTGACTTCAGAGTCACTCCGACTTGCGGACGCTGGTGCTCGGTCAACAGCACTTAGGCTTGGTGACCTTATTTGCCGGCGCGGCTAACAGGAGACGATCCGTAGCGTTCCCAGCGTGCCGGCAACCCTGGCTGAGCCTCTATTTGCTTTGTACCTTCGTCATTGGCGGGGCATCCAACCACCGGGGAGACACAAAATGAGCACGCAGCCGATCCTCGTAAAAACGGCGCTCTCCGCTCTCGGATTGTCGCTTGCGCTTTTCGCCTCGCCCCGCGCCTTGGCGCAAAGCGAAACCATTTGCCTGCAGACTCAGCTGCAAAAAGTCCAATCGAAACCTACCGCGCCAAGCGCTGCGGTTACGGCCGCCAAAATCGATCCCCGCGAAGAAGCCGAATACAAAGCTTTCTTCAAGCTCAAGCCCGAAGACCTTGACCGGCGCATGGAAGCGGGCGACGCTTTCGTCCAAAAATATCCGGATGGGCCTTTCAGCGAAGCCGTTTACTCGCAGCTCACCACCGCCGCGTATCAGAAACAGGATTTCGCCAGAATGGAAACCTACGCGGACCACGCCCTCGCGCTGAACCCCGATGACGTCACCGTACTGGTCTTCGTCGGTTGGGTCATTCCGCATTCCGCCAGCCCCGCACCCGCCCAACTCGACAAGGCCGAAAAATTCGAGCGCCACGCTCTGGAACTGCTTCCCACCCTCGCCAAACCCGCCGGCATGTCCGACGCCCAACTGGCCACCGCAAAATCTGAATACGATTTGCAGGCCCACAGCGCGCTGGGACTCGTCGACTACCGCCGCGAGAATTTTCAAGGCGCCGCTACCGAGCTGAATCAGGCCACGGCGGGAGCCTCGCGTCCCGACCCTGCCGATTTTTACGTCCTCGGCGTATCGCTCGACCGGCTCGATCGCTTCTCAGATGCCGCCAGCGCCTTCTCCCGCTGCGCCGCGATTCCCGGAGCTGAACAAGCCACCTGCCGCGAGCGCGCCGATGCCGCAAAAAAGCTGGCCAGCGCCAATAGCGCCACCGCCAGCGTCTCCCAACCCAGCCAACCTCCACTTCAATGATCAAGCGCCAATAATCGAAGCGCGCTCGTTGGCTATACCAAATTCCGCTGGGAATTTTTGCGCTCTCTGCAAATGGACGGGCCGGCACTTTCTACCTAAAGGTATGAAGAAGCCCCCACGACTTATCAGGGGCTGAGCGGGGGAAAATGGCCGAGGCCCCCTAGGTGTTATCCTTGCGAAATAACGTTCAGTGATCTTTGCTGAGGATGGCGAAATCATCGTCGCTCAGCTGGCCCCCAAATTTTGGCAACCATTGGCCTGAGCGGGTCAAGGGCCAGAGCGTCCAGTTTGCCGGTATGCTCTCGGAGTGAAATTCGCAAACAATCGCGAGTTCCTGCGCAGCCGCGAAAGTTGCCAACTCCTCGGCGCTTACATCCCGGTGACAAACCTCGTGTCCCTGGCGGTCCAGGATCGATAAGCTCCAAAGCATTGGATCAGCCAGCGATCCTGGCGGGATCTGCTCCCGCATGAACCTGACGTTTGCGATCCACGGATAAATTTTGTCCGGCCAGTCGGGGGTGGTGTCCGGATTCGGTGGTTCAGCCCCGAGCATCGTGTACGCCTGGGCCTTTCGATGTCGAAAAGACAATCCCGCGTAGGCCTCGTACTCCTTGAGTGCGCGCGCCTGGCCCAACCCAAAACTTTCGACCGGTTCGCCCAACAAGAGCCGACTGATCTTGCGCCGGCTGGCATCATCTAAGCTCCGCCACGGGCTGGGCACCTCAGCGCCATCGGCATGATCGACCCAGTGTTTTGGCGCGTCGGCGCGAATGTAGTCGTGCCAGATAATGTTCTCGGCCGGATGGAACAGATCGTATCCATGAGTAAAGGCCCGGATGGTCATGGCCGACTCTTCGCCCATGAAATAGAGTTCAGGATCGTACGGCACTTCCCGCACAAATCGTCCTGGAGCGAATAGAAAACCCGCCCCCAAGAACCGAGCTCGCATGGGCAGTTTCGACCTGCGTCCTGGCGGAAAGGGGCCCGGTCGAAGCTGGGGAATTCCCCCGGGAGTAAATTGCTGAAAAATTATTTGAAGCGGGCTGCCCTGCGGAAGGTCCGTATCGCCGGCCTTGAATGGTAGAGGATAGGTGCTGAGGATGGGCTTATCGCTTCCCGTTTCGGTGATCGTTCGCAGTAATGTGGAGTCCCAGGCCTCTGCAAACCGGCAGTGAGAATCCACTTGGAGGAACCAGTCCTCTTCTTGCCAAAGTGCCATAATCGCTGCACGAGCCCAGCAAGCGCCCCGGCTTTCGCGCCAATTGACATCAAGTATGCGGAAGCGTGCGTCCTTGGCGAATGGTAGCGGCTCATCGGCGTCATCACGCTGCCAGCAGATTCCGAATCTGAGACGTTCGGGATGCCGGGCTTTGCGAATGCAGTCCTGAACAGTCGGCACCAGTTGCGAGTCGCGGTAGGATGCCAACGAAATAAAAATCAGTGCGTTTTCGGAATACAGAATCTCACTCCCCGAAACTAACCATGAAATCGAAAGGGACGCTCGAATCCCGGACTCATTCGCCCCGAAATTGAAGCAAGTGATGGTTGGTCCCACAAAACAACGATCCGACTAGCGACAAAGACTAGTCGGACCGATTGCTTCTGCAAACCCCGTGACGTGGGATTACTCTATCTAAAGCCGTTAGGACCGGCATTCAAACCGGCCGGGAAGAAAACTCCCACAGCTGGACTAACCACTTTGCCGTTGCTGACCGCGCCGCCACCTGTGACGATGTTCAAAACTTGAGTGGTATTGCGAGCGAAGGCGATGACATTGGTTTGATCTGCGTCCGTCAGGCGCGTCGCAGTTACATTGCCTCCACCGCCAAGCGAAACCTGGAACGGTGCCAAGCCAAAGTCATCGGGATTGGTGTCGTACGGATCAGGAGCTGCACCTAACAAAGCCGCCTGTGAGAGCGAAGCACGGAGCGCCGAAATCAAATTCGTGTAGCTGGCGATGCCCGTGCCCTGCGGATCGATGTAGTTCATGGTGGTGCGAATCAGTCCCGCGTGATACGCCTCCACCGCAAGGATTCCGGCGGCCACGGTCAGATTTCCGGGCACAGTGAGCAGTGATGCGGCCCCATGGTATGCGGTCACGCCCACATCCTCGAAGACATAAGCTCCGACGAGGAAGTCGTCATCACTCGCATATGGACTGAAACTGCTGCCATTCGGTATCTTCGCCGCCGCGGCCAGCGTGGGGAACGAAGTGCCGAGGTTGATCGCTGGTTGGGCAACCGCCGAAGATCCAAGCGCGCTCAGCAGGAGCTGCACGTGCTTGCCTTCTTCAATCGCCGTTTCAACCGCGTAGGAACCGACTTGGACCGTGCTGAACGGAACCTGGCTGCCTCCGGTGACTGTGCCGGGGGTGCCAACCGTTCCGGAAAGGGTGATTTTCGGTGCTCCGGCCGCCGTCGATGCGGAATTAGCCACATCGATGGTGGTTCCGAAAGCCGCCAGATAGTAGAAATTGCCCTCGAGATACTCCAGATTGAGGGCAAAGTTCAGAATATCGTCGTCCGTAAAGCTCGCTGCCTGTGCTGAGGAAGCAAAGGCTCCGGCTGCGATGCCCGCCAAAGAGGTTAGACCAAGAGCCAACATCTTGCGACGACCGGAAGCGATTACTTCATCCAAAATTTGCGTGTCTTGATTCGCCATTTCGTTTTACCTTCCTTTTCAATTCTCGTTTTGGATTACGCGGTTGTTGTCGCAAAGACGCTGTTCACACCGTTCGGGAAGAATCCACCCTTCCCTACCCCCACCGTGGGTGAGCCATAAACGATGTGGAGGACTTGATTTACCGTGCGGGCGAAGCCTACGGCGTTGGTGGGATCGGCGGCGACGATGGCGCTCGGTGAAGAGATGCTCGTGGGCAAAACCAGCAGAGTTTCGACTGATCCTGCGGTCGAAGGGGCCGCGCTGTTACCGACGGTGAGCATAGCCCGGAGATCCTCGACCAGATTGGCCGCACCCAGTTGTGGGTAATTGGTCGCGGAGCCGGCGGCGATCGCGCGTCCAGTGAGCGACGTGCGAATGTAACCCGCGTGATAAGCCTCGACTGCCAGGATGCCAGCCGCTGCGGTCAGATAGCCGGCAGCAACACCGGCAGGACTGATCAGGCCAGCCGCTCCCGAGTAGGCCGTTACGCCCACATCCTCGAAGATGAACCCGCCAACCAGGAAATCGTCGAAGCTGTCGAAGGGATCGAAGGAGCCGTCGCCGGTTGCGGTTTTAGTGATGCCGGCGGCCACTGCCAGAGGACCAAAAAAGGATAAATCGATATTGGGCATAGGCACAGCCATACTGCCGAGAGCGCTGCGAAGAAACCGAACGTGCTGCTGTTCTTCGTAGGCGATCTCGTTCAGGATGTCCTGCTGAGCAGGCGTCAGGCCGGTAACCGCGGCAGCGTCACCGAGAGTGACCGTTCCAACCGTCTGGTAGGTTGATGCCGATCCGGGCGTAAGGTCAGAGGCTTGTAAACCCGCACCAGTCGCCGCGTAAAGGTAAAATTGCGCTTCGAGGTATTCCAGATTCAAGGCAAAGTTGAGAACGTCCGCATCCGTGAAAACGACTGGCTTTGGCGTTGGAGTCGGTGTTGGTGTTGGTGTAGGCGTATGACTACTGCCGGAACATCCGTTCAGTCCTAATACCACGGTCGCACCGGCCGTGGCCCCTACTCCAGCCACAAATTTGCGGCGCGAAACGGCTCGATTCATGAGCGCTGTCAATTTGTCCACGACGAACCTCTCTCCTCAATAACTCAGTTTGGTTGGCTATGAGGCCGCCGTACAAAGGCTGCCCCACAGACCCCGCTGTCATTCATGTCTACGCAGTGAAGGCGCGTTTGGATGTTGAGTATTCAAATTACTTCGATCTTTTTGTTTCAAGCGAAGAGAAGCGGCGGGCTGCGGCGCGCCCGGGAGGGGCCCGCATCGCGAAACACGCCGTCTCGCCGGGGTTTTGACTGGTCAAACTCCCGTTGTTACTCGTACTCGAGGGCCGAGGGAGTGGATTGAGAATTCATTTTTACGAGTTCGTTCGAAATCCGGTAACCGGCTTTCGCCAATGTGCGTAACCGGAGCAGTGGTTTTACTTTGGATGACTTGGGCCTTTGAAAACCAACGGTCGAGGGAAACGATGGAAATTTCGATTCGCCGGGCGATGGACTACCAGATTTCGTCTAAGTCGCGGTCGATTTTTTGCCTGAGCGCGGAACTAAGCGTGCGGGACGTACTGATTTCCTGAGCTTCTTGCAATGTGACATCGATGTATTTACAGGCATACCGGTCAAGTACGCGAGGATTCTCGTTCGTCGGTCGGATGCAAATATCCCACATCGTATTGTCGCGATTCAGATCGCATTCAGCGACAAAACAGAGGTGCGAGCGTCTTACGTAGTCGTCAACGGCGGTGAAAAGCGCTGCGGAATCGGAATTCATCTGGCGGGCCTGATTACGAACCCTCCGTATTATTGCTCTGTACGTCAATCACGGTATTGGTTTTTTTTTGAGAAGCATTAGGTGTACCCCGCAGCCAACTCCTGGTTAGTCGCGTTACCGGACAAGTGGATTTGATCGGATTTCACTTGTCCGGTTCGGGGGTTAGGCAAGGTCTGGGCGGCTCGTTTGATTCTAATCAATGGCCAACGGATTGCTTCTTCACGAGTGGTTTCATCGGGTCAAAAATCACGGAAGTGATATTCCAAAGGACATCTTCGAAGAGCTAGGGTTAGCGACAGCCGTTTCAGGAATCCAGTTCCGAAATGGGGCGCGCATTGATGCCAGAGTGTACCGCGAACAACCAATATCGAAAGCGCGGCTCAGTCGCCCCCTCAAACGATTGGCTAACTTTACGTCGGTCACCTGAAATTCCAGTCCAACTCCCTCAAGGACACACATGAAAGGGATTGTTTTTAATCTTCTCGAAGAGGTCGTTACCCATGACTACGGTGCCGACACCTGGGATGTGCTGCTGGAGTCCGCCGGCGTCGACGGCGCGTATACCTGCATGGGCAGCTATTCCGACGACGAAATGAACAAGCTGGTCGGCGCCGCCTCCCACATGCTGACCATACCTCCTGAAGAAGTCTTGCGCTGGTTTGGCCGCCGCTCCATGTCCGTCCTGGGCCAGCAATATCCCGTATTTTTCCAGAATCATTCTTCCACCCGGCCCTTCCTGCTGACCCTGAACGACATCATTCATCCCGAAGTTCGCAAACTCTATCCCGGCGCCGACGTCCCGGTATTTGATTTTGACAATTCTTCGGACGAAGCGCTGCTGATGGTCTACCGTTCGCACCGCAAATTGTGCGCGCTGGCCCATGGTTTCATTGAAGGAGCAGCCGCCTACTATCAGGAATCCGTTCGCTTCGAACAAACCAAGTGCATGCTCCATGGCGATCCTGAGTGCGTATTCCGCATTTCGTTTAGCTGAAGGGGAGCCCCGCAATGCAAGAAGCTTCGGCGACGATCGATGCTGCCCTGGCCCGGTTGGAGCGCCGCCTGGAGCGCGAACGCCGGGCCCGCAAAGAGGCCGAAAAGATCGCCGAAGATTCGCTACGCGTCTTGTATGAAGAGCGCAAGAAACTGGTGTTGCTCGAAGAAACCGCCACGGCCGCGAATCAAGCCTCTTCCGTTCGCGCTTTGATGCAGGCCACCTTGGACCGCGTCGGGGCCTACACTCGCTGGCCCGTTGGTCATCTATATTTGCTCTCCGACGACGCCCTCGATGGTCGGATGCTTTCCACCGACATCTGGCACATCGCCGATGCTCGTCGATTCGAGGCTTTCCGTAAACTCACCGAAGGCACGAACTTCGCTCTGGGCACCGGGCTCCCCGGCCGGGTCGCCGCCAACGGGAAACCCGCCTGGATTATAGATCTCGCCACTGACGTTAATTTTCCTCGCGCGCCCGCCGCAAAACAGGTCGGGCTGCGGTCCGGCTTCGCCTTCCCGGTCCTGAGCGGGAATGAAGTCGTGGCCGTCCTGGAATTCTTCTCCGAAGCGATTACCGAACCAAACGATGGGCTGCTCCGCATCATCTCTCAGATCGGCACGCAAATTGGCCGGGTGGTCGAACGCAAGCGCAACGAACACAGTAACGAGCAAATCCGGCTGCTACTGCAGTTTGCCGTCGAAGCCATCTACGGAATCGATACCGAAGGCCGCTGTAACTTCTGCAATCCCTCCTGCGTGCGCTTGCTCCAATACAAGAACGAGGCCGACCTGATCGGAAAAAACGTGCACGAAATGATTCATCATACCCGGCCGGATGGCACTCCCTATCCCAACACCGAGTGCCGCATCTATCAGGCTTTTCGGCAGGGCCGGGATACGCACGTCGAAGACGAAGTGCTCTGGCGCGCCGATGGCTCCAGCTTCCCCGCCGAGTATTGGTCCCACCCGGTCATTCACGAGGGTAAAACCGTGGGCGCGGTGGTGACCTTTGTCGACATCACCGAGCGCAAGCAGGCCCAGCGCGAACTCATTTCAGCTCGGGACGCCGCCGAAGCCGCCAGCCGCGCCAAAAGCGATTTCCTGGCCAACGTCAGTCACGAACTCCGCACGCCGATGAACGGAATCATCGGCATGACCGATCTGGTGCTGGGCATGGACCTTCCCTGGGAACAACGCGAAAATCTTGAGATCGTTAAGCATTCATGCGATTCCATGATGGCCGTGGTGGACGACATCCTCAGTTTTTCTCAAATCGAATCCGGCAAGCTCAGTCTGCAGAACGCTCCCTTCACACTGCGCCCGGCTTTCGAAGACATCCTCAACATACTCGCGGTGAAAGCCGCCCGGAAGGCCCTGAAATGGAGCGTGAGCATCAGCCCCGATCTTCCCGAGAAGGTGTGCGGCGATTCCGACCGCCTGCGCCAGGTCGTGCTGAACCTGGTCGAAAACGCGATCAAATTTACCGAGCAGGGTGAAATTGCGATCGGTATTGCCTTCGAGCCCGGAATCGCGCCAGACACCCAGATTCATTTTGCGGTCAGAGACACCGGAATCGGAATTCCTCTCGATAAGCAAAAGATGATTTTCGAGAGATTTTCGCAGGCCGACACTTCCTTGACCCGCGTGTACGGCGGAACGGGTCTAGGTCTCACCATCGCTTCGGAACTCGTGCAGATGATGGGCGGGCGTCTCTGGGTTGACAGCGCGGTCGGGCGTGGAAGCATTTTTCATTTCACCGCCTCGTTCGCCTTGCCTCCCGCTTTGCCGGCAACGGATGAGCCGGCAACGCAAGATCGCCAGCTCCTCGAAGTTTCCCAACGAATGCCGGCGCCGGTTGTAAACCACCCGCAGCCCATCAGCGTCAACTCGGAACCACGCGCGAGCGAATTTCTACCCTCCAGCGCCGGCCAGAACACAATTAACATTCTGGTCGCCGAGGACAATGCCGTAAATCGGCACTTGATCAAACGCTTGCTTGAAAAACGGGGTCACACCGTCTTGATTGCGGGGAACGGCCGCGAGGCCATCCGCATTCTGGAGGAGGCCCACTGGAACGGCATCGATGCCGTCCTCATGGATATTCAGATGCCCGAAATGGACGGCCTGCAGGCCACCGCCACGATCCGCGAACATGAGCAATCGACCGGTGCGCACCTGCCCATCGTAGCCATAACCGCGCACGTCATGGCCAACGATCGCGAAAAATGTCTGCAGGCAGGAATGGATGAATACGTCTCAAAACCTCTGAATTCGACCGCCCTCTTCGCCGCACTCGAAAGAGTAATACCATCACTCCTTGCGCGTCAGCCTGCTGAGTAGCACAGCGACTAAACGAATCCTGAATCGCTTTGCGCTTCATATGGATTATATTCTCGGAGGCATTGCCTTAAAATTGAAGCGTAGCGCGCGAAGGAGGAAATCATGAAGAGTGAACGAGAAGGAATCAATTTGAACGCGAAACCAAGCGGTACCGGTTGCGTCGAATGTCTGGCAACGGGCGCATGGTGGCTGCATCTGCGGCGCTGCGCGGAATGCGGCCACATCGGCTGCTGCGATAGTTCGCCAAACCAGCATGCCTCAAAGCACAACGCGACCACCAGCCATCCGATCATCAACAGCTTCGAGCCCGGCGAGGACTGGTTCTACGATTACCGAACGCAAGAAACTTTTGAGGGCCCCAAGTTGCCGAGCCCTCGATCGCATCCTGCGAACCAACCGGCGCCAGGCCCCGCGGGCCGCGTACCTCCAGAATGGGAAAGCTTGCTGCACGAGTAAACTCGCCGTTTGACGCGGCAGATCAAATTCTGGCGTGGACCAGACCAACCGGCCGACTGTTGTCGTCGCGCCATCGGTACATTTCGCGTTCACTCTCGAAAGCTTTTACCGGGCTGACGCAGCGCGCGCGGCAGGTGGCGACGACGACGCACCGAATTCCGCAGATGGAAAATGAGGATATGAGCTGAGCATTGAATTCGGCGCGCGGCCTTTAGAAACGGAGGCGGGCGAAAAAGGTGAGTTGGCGCATGGATTGGGCGGCGGTGACTTGGCCCAGGGCTGGAGAGCCGTACTGGGTGTCGACCGCGGAGTATTGGACGACGTTGAAGGCGTTGTTGCCGGTGGCGCGGAGTTCCACGCTACGGCTTTCGCGCAGTTCGAAGATTTTGGAGAGGGAGAGATTTACGTTTTGGGTGCCGGGGCCAGGGATGGAATAGCGCGAGGCGTTACCGTAGAGCTGGCCGGCCATGAAGGTCGTGGAAAACGCATCGGTGTTGAACCAACGATCGAGGTGGCCGCCGCCGGCGGTGAGTGAAACTCCAGGAACGCGATTGGGGCGGACGGAGCCGTGGGTGCCGCGCTCGACTTCGGCGACGGAGGCGGAGATGTAGGGTGTGAGCGGGAAGCCGGTGGCGAAAGTGAAATATCCGGAAAGTGACCAGCCGCCGACCAATCGTGACGCCCAATTTTTCTCGCGCAGGAAAGTTTTTCCCGGACCGAAAGGAAGTTGATACAGAAAGCTGCCGATGAGCTGATGGCGCAGGTCGAAAGCGGAATTACTTTCTTCAGCGGCGAGGTCGTTGGGATTTTGAGCGACGACCGGAACGCCAGCGTTGGTCGAGGAAGCGTTGTCGATCGAATGTGAATAGGTGTAGATGGCTTGCAGCGCAAAACCATTTTTCAGGCGTTTGTTCACGCGCACCACTAGCGCGTTGTATTTCGAAAACGCGCTGGAATCCTCAAAATCAAAATAAGCGTTGGCGAAAGGGGTCAGATTCAGCGGGCCGGGCGCGCTGATGATGTCGAGGCGCGTGCCTTTAGAGCCGGTGTAGCCGGCGTCGAGGACGACGCCGTGTGGCAGCTCGCGCTGAATATCGAGATACCAAACCTGCACGTAGGGTAGGCGGTAGTTTAGATTGATGGCGTAATTGCCGAAGTCGGTGAGATTGCCAAAACCGTTTTGCAAAGTGAAGGCGGTGAAAACGTGCGGAAGATTTCCGTTGATCTGCACGTTGGCGAAGGGGGGCTGGTAGGCCAGATTCTGAATGAAGCTGCCGTACTGCGCGACGGTGTAATTGACGCCGTAGGCGGCGCGCAACACGGTGTGGCGCGAAATGGACCAGGCCAGGCCGAGATGCGGCGAAAAATTATTGCGGTCGGGGTGAATCAGGCTGCGCGGATACTTCATTCCGCTGACGCTGCCGGTCTGGCCGGGCAGGACCGGCGCAACCACGGAAAAATCGGAATTGTAGTCGAGGGTCGAGAGGCGATTGTCGGTCTCAATGTACGGAGAAAAATAATCGTAGCGCAGTCCGGCGACGAGAGTGAGGTCCGGTAGAATGCGCCAATCGTCGCGCACGAAAAGATCCCAGACGGTCTGGCGCACGTGAGCTTTTTGCATCGGGGATTCGAGCCGGGTCTGCTGCGGCAGGCCGAGCAGAAAATCGGCGAAAGCGTTGCCGGTTTCGGCGACGGGATTGGAGGTCGAGCCGCCTTCGATGGCGGTGTAGCCGCCGGTGAAAACGTAGGAGCCGGTGGCGTCGGTGCCGCCGAAGAAATTAAATTCGACGCGGTCGACGTCGCCGCCGAAGCGCAGGATGTGCGCGCCGTGGGTCCAGGCGGAATAGCCGGAGGCGCTGAGCGTTTGAGTGAGCTGCGAAACCGGCTGAGTTTCGCTGAATTCGGTGTAGCCATTGAAAAGCAAATTGGGCAGGCCGAAATTTTGCGGGTTGGTATTGACCGGCGTGAACGGAGTAGTCGACGTGTCGCCGAAAAGGCCGAGTTTGGTGGCGATGTCTTCGCCGTTCGTATACGGATTGCGTTGCTGAATGGTGTTGCGGGCGGAAGTGACGTTCAGGTTGGTGACCCATTCGCCGTTGACGATGGTGTAGCCGAGGGTGAGCGCGTAATTCTGGGTGCGCTGCTTGCCGCTCAGCTGCGGAAAGATATTGATGACGTCGGTGGCCAGATCGCCAAAATTAAAATTGATGTTCAGGCTTTGCGGCGAAGACTGGTCGCTCGAAAGCGCGCCGAAATTGTGGGAATAGCTGAAGCCCAGCGTATTGCCGTGGGTGCCTTGCGGTGTGAGCAGGCGGTAATTAAGCCCGTTCATGCCGTTGAGATTCGGCGCGGGCAAAAACATCAGCAGCGCCACGGCGGCGGGATCGAGCGGCGTATTGATGGTGTTGTTGGGGAAGGGCGTGGTGCTGCGCGGCGGATAAATCGGAATCAGGTTGCCGTTGGAATCGACGAACTGCGAAAAATTTCCTTCGCGTTCGAGGGCGGTGGGAACCGTGCCGAAGTCATTGACCAGCGTAGAGGCGAGACCGCCGGCGTAGCTCAGCAAAATGTAATCGCGCGCACTGGGCTTGGTGAGGCCAGGAAGAAAGGGCTGGGCGCCGAGCGTGACACCGTAGCCGTTGCTGCTGTAGGCGGGATTTGGGATGGGTTGGCCGGCGATGACATAAGGCTGCGCGTTCAGCGCGGAATTGCCGCCGGTCCAGAAAAGTTCGCCGTGGGGTTTGTTTTTCGAGACGGCGGAATCGCCGTCGTCGGTGCTGGCGCCCGTGGAGGCCGCGTCGCTTGACTCGGCGGTTTCCGACGTTTCATTTTCGGTGGTGAAGTACGGACGCATAGGCGGGCCTTGCAGTTCGTGTCCGTCTTCAAAATCCTGGCGCATTTGATCGGCCATTTGAAAATAAGGAGTGATGACGGAGGGCACGCCGTAGACGGTGAACATGTCGCCGGAAAAAGTAGAATCGCCGGCGAATTGGGGGAAGCGCGCGCCGGAAGCTCCGCCGGGATTGCTGAGCGCAGGCTGCAGGCTGACAGTACTGGCGGCGACCGGAGCGAGGATGAGCGGCGGCCAGAGTGAAGCGAGCGTATTCGCGACCGCCGAGCCTTCGAAGGAAAAATTGAGCTGCAAGTCGCGGCGGCCGGCGCCGAGCAGGATTTCCTGCGGCGAGGAAGTGTTAGCGCGAAAGACGGCGCGGATGGAGTAGCGGCCGTCGTCGGGAAGCGTGATTGAGTAGCCGCCGGAGCCGTCGGTGAGTGTGGCGAATTTTTTGCCGGAGTCGGCACCGATAATCATGACATTGACGCCGCTGAGGGGAATGGTGCCCTGTTTGGCGGAGCCGTGAATCCGTCCGCCGTGGGCCTGAGAATTTGGTGCGGGGGACGGCTTCGCCTGGGCGTGCAGGGGCCAGGCGCCGGCGAAGAATTGCGTGGTGAGTAGGATCGAGAGCAGCGCCGCGAGGCCCAGCGTCTTTTGCAACTGACGTGACCGGCGCAGGAGGAAATACGAGCCGCAGCCCATTCGAGAAATCACCACGCGTCCTGGCTCGGCGAAATTCACGGAGGCTGTATTTTTACCACGGCCAAAGGCGGCGCGGCAGAGAGTTCCGGCGTGCCGATGTAATGGTCAACGTAAGGAATGTTTCGTCGTCCCTTCTTCTATATCGGATGACGCCATATCGATGCCGGAAACGGTGCCGACCATGCAGATTCTCAAAGATTCGACCAAGAAAGAAACACGGTTAGCGACACGCATGTCTAGCCCGAGGTTCGAACACCTCGTTTTCATGTGCCTGATTAGTCGCGTTACCGGACATCTGCCGCACTAGAACTTCACATGTACGATAACGGCGTTACTCAGGCACATGAATTAACCCGAGCGCGTTGTCGCCGCGAGCATCGCTTAGCCATACCTTCATTTCGGAAGTGCAGACGCCCACCGGTTTGGAGGACCGACCGTTTTGTAAGTTCATTCGTATCGCAAGGCGACCATCGGATCTACGCGCATCGCGCGTAGTGCCGGGACATAACACGCGGCGAGCGCAACCACCAGAAGCAGCATGGCCACGCCGCCAAATGTGAGCGGATCAGCGGCGCGGACGCCGAAAAGCTGGCTCGCTATAACCCGGGTCGCGCCGAGCGCCACCGGGACGCCGATCGCGACGCCGATCGCGACCAGCGTCAGGCATTCCCTGGTCACCAGCCAGAATATGTTGGCGCGCTGCGCTCCGAGCGTCATGCGAATTCCCAGCTCATTGGTGCGGCGTGATACGCGATACGCCATGGTTCCATATAACCCAAGGCACGCCAGCAGCAGTGCCAGCGTGGCAAAGGCGGTGGAAAGCTTTGCGGCGTCCAGATTCTGTTTCATCTGCTCCCGAACCTGATCCCGAGCCGTATTTATGCGCGTGACATGCAGATTGCCGGCAACCTGCGCGATCGCGCCGCGAATTTCCGTTTTCAACACGGCGGGATCGCCCGTCGTGCGGACTTCGACCAGCCTGGCGTAACCCGCGTTATTCGAGGCTTGGTCCGGGACTTGCATTGCGGCGCAGAATTCCATCGCCGGGACCGGCTCGCGCAACGAATAATAGCGCGCATTTGCGGCGACTCCGACGATCGTCATCGATTCTTCGCTCTTAAACGAAGAACCGAGCGAAAACCTTCTGCCGATCGGATCCATATTCGCAAAGAATTTTGCCGCCATCGCTTCATTGATGACGGTAACGAGCGGAGTGCCGGGGCCGTCCTGTGGGCCGATATCGCGGCCGGAAATAATCGGAATGCCCAGCGTTCCAAAATAGTTGGGCCCGACCAGCTCTTTATAGACATGCGGGCTCAGCGTTGTTTTTTCTGGCATTCCTTCAATCGAAAAGTTGCTGCTCCAGGTGTCGTCGTCGAGCGGGCCGGAGTAGGCGACGGTCGCGGAGCTAACTCCCGGGAGCGTTTCGAGCCGTTCGATCAATGCGCGGTACAGAGCGGGCGTCTGTTCCGGAGTGTATCCGGCCTTTTGCGGATCGATTCGAGCGAGCACGACGTGGTCTTCGTCGAAGCCGGGAGCCTGGCCCGCCAACTTTTGCAGCGTCCGCAGAAATAGTCCCGCGCCAATCAGTAGGACCAGCGACGCGGCGATTTGAAAAATCACCAGCCAGTTTGCGAGGCCAAAACGCAAACCGGCATGCGCAGAACCTTTGATCGGGGTGGAAAGATCCATGCTGCTGGCGCGCAACGCCGGAACGAGTCCAAACAAAATTCCCGCCAGCAACGACACAGCCGCAGTGAAAAGCAGCACGCGGACGTTGACCGAAGGTTTGATGGCTGAGCTGCTGCCGGTTACCAGCGCGATCAGCGCCTGCGCGCCCCAACGCGCTACCAGAATTCCCGCCGCGCCGCCGAAAATTGTGAGCAGCATGCTTTCGGTGAGCAGTTGCCGAATCAGCCTGCCGCGACCGGCACCGATCGCCAGGCGAATGGAAATTTCCTTCTCGCGCGCCGCGGAGCGCGAAAGAAGCAGATTTGCGACATTAGCGCAGACGATCAGCAGCACGATTGCTACAATCACCATCAGAATTTGTAGCGCCTGCGCGTAGGTGTAGCGGAGATAAGAAACTCCTCCGGAGCCCGGCGCCAGTTCGATGTACGACTTCTCAATCTGCTCGGCGGTTTCTCGATGAGTCTGCGCCAGCAGAACCTGCTTGAGCTGAATGTTTACGGCTGCCTGGGCTTGCCCGATGCGAATTCCTGGCTTTAGTCGCGCGATGATGTTCAGCCAATACTCCTGGGGGGCGTCGGAATAGGGCGCGGTTAACATCACTTGCGGCTGGAACGCCAGTGGCAGCCATAGATCCGGGGTCGTGTAGCCCACTCCAGAGAATTCCCGCGGCACTACTCCGACAATGGTGTACGCGGTGCCGTTGATTTCAATCACTTGTCCTATCGCCGAAGAATCGTTGTGAAACTCGCGCGTCCAGTAGGCGTAATTCAACACCGCGACAGGGGGTGCTTGTGGCCGATCATCTTCGAGCGAAAATAGACGGCCCGCGGCAGGGTTCAATCCGAGAAAGGAAAAGAAATTACCCGAAACGAGGCTCCCGCGTACGGAGTCAGTTGATCCCGACGCGCCGGCGAGACGAATTTCCAGTTGATTGGATCTGCTCTGAATCGCACAAGTCTCTTTGAAAGATTCGTTGTGATCGCGAAAATAGGCGAAATCCTGACTTGAGAACCTCCGCCAGCGGCCGGTTTGCGAGCCGGACGATTCGCCCTGGCCGGGATTATCTGAGAACAAAACCAGCTCGTGCGGGTTCGCCACCGGAAGCGTTCGCAGCAGCACTGCGTCGAGCAGGCTGAAGATGGCGCTGTTCGCGCCAATGCCGAGCGCGAGCGTCAGCACCGCGACAGCGGTAAATCCTGGATTCTGGCGCAAGCCGCGGAGGGCGAAGCGAGTGTCCTGAAGCAGCGTTTCGAGGAGATACAGGGAGCGTGATTTAATCATAATGCGCTCCAGTGCTGCGTCGACTTCCAGACATTCAGATTGCCACCTTATATCCCATGGATGTGGGATTGGATAGCTTAGATAGAGGTTGAAGCGTTAATCAGGCACAGCTCAGAGCGGCCTTACTTTTGGCTCTGCGTCAAGATGTCGTGCGGCTTACGGTGCGACGGATGCTTCGGCGTCCATCCAGTAGGTGTTGCGCGATCTGACTTGAAGTTCCGGTCTGCCCTTCAGCGTCAGTTCCAGCGTGTGAAGCCCTGCGCTTGGCGATTCAGGACGGAAGCTCAACAAGTAGTAATTTGGCACGTCATTCGAGACGGTGAGTAGGCTCCGTTTCAGCGTCGCTGCGTTGGTGAATGCGAAGTATTCGCCTCCGGTCAATTGCGCCACGGACTCGGGCACGTTGCGCTTCAGGCCGTCTTTCGCGGCGATAAAAGCCATTCGCACCAATCGCAACGGCGGAAGCAAATCGCTCGCGCAGTCTAGCGCCTGAACGCGCCGATTTCCGTGAACGTCCGGATCGGCGCCGGGATCCAGACTCATGCAGCCACCCGCTGCATACGGCTCGTTCCCGTAAGGTGATCCGCCCGGCCGGGGCACCTTGGAGGCCTCGTGCTTCACCGCTTCTTTCGTCGTGGAAAAACCGAAACTATAAATTGCAGTGTTCGTATCGCTGACCAAGCGCACGGCATCGTCCAGGCTCGTCTCGCTGCCGCTGTCAGCAGTTTCGGTGATAAGCAGAATTGCGCGGCGGTACCGCGGTGGGGCGTCGTCTAAGAGGTCAATGCCGAAATTGAGCGCGTCGAGTATGGCCGCGCCTTGATCACCCTCGCTCAGTGTGGCAATCGCTTTTGCCGCGGCGTCCGTATCGTCGGTGAAATCCTGTGCGATTCGAGGTTTGCTGTCGAAGCTGACTACGGCGACGAGATGCCTCACATCGCCGATGACTGCATCAAGGTGCGCTCCAAGATTGTCGTAGTCGTGCAGATGCCGCGCGCCCTGGCCGCCAGTCTCCACAATGACGACCAGCGCCAGCGGCTGGGAGTCCGCATCGGTCTCTAAACGCAAGGTCTGCGGCACGCCGTTATCGGTGAGGATGAAATCATTGGCGGTGAGCGAGAACACCGTCTCACCTGATTTGGTTTTCACCAGGGCGGGGACGAACACCACGGTTGAACTGGTGCGAATTCTAGTTGTTGACTGCGGAGCGTCGGTCGTTTCTTGTTTGCTCGCTGAGTCGGGAGAGGGGCTCGCGGTTTGGCTTTGTGCGTGAACGGATGGACCAGCTGTGAACAGGAGCAAAATTGCGCCGGCACATACGCATTTGGGCAAGCGCTTCATAGCAGGATTCATGTGATTCAGCGGTCCCTGCGCTGGTTGTCTATCGCGCTGAACAACTAACTGCCTGACTCCTGGTAAGTCGCGTTGCCATCCATTTGAAGTAGAACTTCACTTCTCCGGTACCGACAATTATCAGGCGTCACTAAGAAGATTGCGTAGCGGAAAGCAAAGAACTACCATTTCCCCACTATGCGCGCCGCTACGATGTGTGTGCTGCTCGCGGCCATCAGCGTTGCTCTCTCGTTTGCGTCCGCACCGCTCGCTGGCGGCTCGCGCGATTACCCACTAACCGCAAAGGTGCTGTCCGTTACCCACGGCGAGGCTATTCCATCTGGAGGTGGGTCAGCCGGGTCGCAGAGTGGCATTTCGGTTGGTGGTGCCTACGCAATGTCACCCGACCGCGAAGAAGTGGAGATTGACGGGAAAATTTATACGACCGAGGTGGTGTCTCACGGTAGCACCAGCGGACACATCGGTGACACGCTCCCTGCCGCCTTCGGTAAGAGGTACGGCGTGAAGGTAATTTTTGTCCTCGGTAAAGACAAGGACGGCAAGCCCAAGGAAATAACCTTGCGGATCATTAGTCAGCGAGCGGCAATACCGGATTCTTCGCTACTGCGCCAAGGCAAAGGTGGCCTCCAGGCGACTCGGGCCGCCTTCTCGTCGCAAAATCCATGATAACTTCGGGACCAGCGAGATTGACCGGGCTCTGAAATATTGAGGGATAACTCTGAACTTTCTCGGTCCGTACGGCGCTCTTTTACTCTTTCCGATCCTATCTTTTTTTCTTGGTGATCCTTCGGTGGCCATGTGGGGAGTTGATCATGGCGGCCGAACTCCAATGCCGCCAGATATGGAGCGGCGGGCGCTCACGAATGGTCGTTTCCTTCTACTGGCGCGATACCTAATTCTGTTCGCCTATGTGGTGACCAGTTTAGACCAGGCGTCCCTTCACAAAATCATACTCGGACTCACGTCAATATCTGCGCTCAAGAGTGTCGGAACCGGAGTCGCTTTAGGGATCGCCTTGGGGTTGTGCCGAGACTTCGGCAGCAGAACTTGGAAAGGCCTCGATTGGCGCACCCCGAGAAATCCGATGAGGAAGGGTTCGACCCTCCTTTGGGTAGTTATCATTTTCATGGGCGGATTTGCAGAGGAGTTGTGGCGCGCTTTTACTATCGTTGAGTTACGAAAAAGCGGAGTGATATTCATTATTGGTGTCGTACTGACTGCGTTGTGTTTTGCACTAGGACAGCTCGGCGGGAAGCCCTCGAGAATATCGGGGATACCAACCGAAGTGCATTTTACCTTCTTTGTTGGTTTCGTCCTGGGGTCCACCTTTGTAATGTCTCGTATAGTTGCAATCGGAGTGAGCGCGAATATTGTTTACTACCTATTAGTCCTGCACCTCACCCAGAAGAATCCGCCTGTACAAAGCGAGCCAGGCCACTTCGTAGAGTGAATACGCCCCAGTCGTTGATGACCCGCGCTGGAATCTTCCGCAGGAACCAGCCCGACGTAGCTGCCGATCTGAAGTTGCGCGGCCTTGGAAATGATAGAGTGTGAGAGCAACGTGGCCACGGATGAGGCTGTTTACGACTCCAGGTTGACAGAAGTCCAAGAATGGCCCGTCGGTTGGCCCACAAATAGTCGCCTCAAGTCCTGATTGACGCGGTTACCGGACAAGTGGAATTCGCGGACCTGTAAGCTTTGATCCGCACCACGGCCGCAACTCTTCTGACGGCGCATGACATTGAACGCGCGGCCTTGGCTCTCGTTAGGGGTGAGAAATCAGTACAGGTGGAAGGTCACTTCAATGGTCTGACGAACCGCTGCTGGTCTGCCATCCGGCCCCGCCGCCGGTCTGAATCTCCACGAACGCACGGCTTCGATGGCTTTTTCATCGAGACCAAGTCCGACTCCCTTCGCGACCTTAATGTCCGTGGCTTTCCCGTCCGCCGTTATGGTCACGACGAGAAACACCGTTCCCTGATACTTTGACTTTACAGCCTCATCGGAATACTGGGCCTGCGGGCAGTAAACGCATGTCGGATAACCGTAGCTTTCTGTCCCGGCACTCGGGGGGCCACCGCCTTCACCGAATTCGTCACCTGGCCCGACTCCATCACCATTACCGGGGCCAACGCCCCGGCCACCGCCAGAACCAATACCATTTCCGCCGCCGGGACCGTTCGAGTCGTTAATCACCTTCGATACCGGGTCGCCCCAATTATTCATATTCGGGCTGGCGAATTTTAGTTCAGGCGGAACTAGAACCGTGGGCGTCGTTGCCAGTCTTGCGTTCGGATTCGTAACCGCCTTCGGTGGTGTGAGCTGGATCACCGAAAATTTGGGCAATTTACCCGCGGTGGCTCGCCGGAGATCATGAGATCCACCGCCGCCGCCCCCGCCAGCCCTCTTTACGCCAGGAAGCAACTTCGGAAGGAGAGCCGAAATATCGGTAGACATTTCATTACGCGAACTTGCCTTCGTGGTCGCGGGACTCAGAAGTCCGGGGGCAAGCGGCAGGATAATTAGAACGAGCACGACCACGTGAAATACCATCGACAATGCTTGCAGCCGCGTGAATTGGGTATTCTTGGACCATATTTCTTTGACGGCGACTGGCTGGCTAATGGTTTGCAGCGGTGGCAATTTCTTAGGGAAAAAGGCGTCGCGAATGTTCTGGCCCAGGCTTCCGAACCCTGAATTCCAGTTCACAAGCAGGTCGTAATCCACATCTCCGCGCGGCGCGGGACGAAACAGCTCTTTGAGGTTGGAACCGATACCATCGCCGAATCGCTCCGGCACGAAAACCGCTGGCGAGCCGCCTTGCTCTTTAATGCGGCGCTCGGCCAGAAAATACTTCAGGTTGGAAAAGAAATCCTTCCACACGGATTTCTCGGCTGGGGATCGAAAACGTCCAATTGGAATAATGGGTTGAGCCGTCGTGCGCTCAGGACCGTTGCTTCGTGTACTGAAGTCCGCCATTTGAGCGACCTCGAATTCCTACGCACAGCCTTTTGTAGCTTAGAGGCAGAGGCGCGAAAAAGGATGCCCAACCAGATTGCCGCAAGCATCCTGATGTCGATTCTGTTCGAGGCACACCTTGTCACCACGCACGCACACCATTGAATTTTGCGAGCGGCCGGTCATTCCGGATTTCACGGCAGATGTCCGGTAACGCGACTTACCAGGAGTTGAGAATCCTTCTGATAGATTTGCGGTAGGATTGGCGTCACCGATGGCAGTTGAACCCCTAGAGAAACGCCTGATTCGTAGGCCGCTGGAAATGGTCGTTGCGCTCGCCTTGATTATCTTTGTCCTTTCACGACCGAACACTAGTGGCGGTCTGCGTTTTTTCATTGGTTCAGTCGCGGTATTGTTTCTCTGCCTATCACTGCTGCGAAAATGGCCGTGAGCTCAGCGCTAAGTCCTGATTAACGCCCTGATTCTCAACGTCCGGTTACGCGATTTATCGGGAGGCAGCGTTCGTCGTACTTTCGGCTTGAGCTTTTGTGAGCTACTCGGTAATCGCTAAGTGACATTGATAATCTGCATGAAGTGCACGTTCCACTGGGAGAATCCGTCGGCTTTGTCGTACTACCCTAAACTTATCACTCCGCAAGGGGCGAGCGGATGTATTTGCATTGACAGGCCCAGCCATGCGCCCATACTCAAAGTAGCTACTGCCGCTAGACTTCCTCAGTTAACACTCCGGCGTCTATCTGCTCCAGCAGGGAGCAAAATGGTTAAAATCTGTTTAAGGGGCCGGTGTAAGTCCATCGGAATCATTCCCACGAATGGTGAGCCATCACGCTGCGAAGTTCGGCTGGAGCTTGACCAGAACGTATCACTGGAGTTTCGCCGCTACGACATTCAGCTCTTAGTTCCGGTGGAATTTGCGACCTTGTTGGAAACGAACCAGATGGTGAATATTACGATTGAGCAAGAGGCAGACTAGTTGAGCGTTCGAGCGATCGCAGTGAATTGTCGCAGCGGGCGACTGGCCTACGTCGCTCGAGACTAAGCGAGCGGCTTAAAGGGTGATCCCTTGCGAGAACCACACAAACAGTAGAACTGCCCCAGATAGAAATGCTCGCCACCTGAACTTACTCGTGCCGACTAAACTCAGCACGATCCCGCAAAAAGACAGCGTGTTCCCGGATTTAATGCTCACCAGCGTAAAGTGACCGCCCGCGGAGTCGGTCACACTTCCGTGAGCGGCATAAACCAGCAGCAGTAGTGTCGACGCGGCTACGCACGCTATTCCAGATATTCCGAGGAAGCTTCTGAATACACTTCGCTTAGCCGCGGGTTCCGGAACCCTTTGCTTTATCGTCTCAAAATAGCTAAGGACAAGTCCGGTGCCAATCAGCACAATACCGATAACAAAGGCTAGCGTGATTGCAGACATGGCAACGAGTGGTTAGACATCGCGGTTAGACAGTCGTTAGGCACGAAAAAATCACTCAAAAATCCAATAAGAGTCGCGGGTGAGTCTGTAAGCCGGATTTTGTGCGCTGCGCTTGCGCGCGGCGTGACGATCATTCCTCTAGGCCTCGAATCGCTTCGAGGCTCGAGCAGCCTACCCGAGGGTCGCGGCAGCTAGCTCTTGCGAGCGTGCTGCGTGCGGGCTGGGCCAGCCCTCCCCTCCTATTTGGCCTTGCTCCACGCGGGGTTTGCCGTGCCCCGGATGTTGCCATCCGGGCGGTGGGCTCTTACCCCACCTTTTCACCCTTACCAAATGATGCCGACCGAAACAGGCGGGCCAGTGGTTTCCCGCTGGCCTGCCGCCGAGGTCTGTGCGTCACCGGCGGTTTAATTTTCTGTGGCACTTTCCGTGGCCGCGCATTCATTTTGCAATGAAGGCGTGACCCCCTGGCGTTACCAGGCGCGTTGCCCTTAACCCTGCCGCTTTTGAGGGCCGCAGGGAGTGGTCCGATGCTCTTGCGAGCTGAGGACCATGGGAGTCCGGACTTTCCTCCCGTTCACTTCCCTTGCGAGAAGCAAACCGGCGATCATCCGACTCACCCGCTGATGCGATTATACGATGACGCAGGGGGAGCTACAATCGCGACTGGGAGTCACGATTCCTTGGCGAGTAGCCTATACTCGGGCGATTCGGCTCGGATACTTGGTTGCAGGCTGGCAGAGAAGGTGGGATGCGATGAAGGTACCGCCGCGTGTTTTCGCGTTCATTATTATGTTCGGGCTGATCGCATACATGCTCTGGAGCCATCCGCCGAATCCGTGGACCTGGATGCAGACACTGGGGGTTTGCCTGATGGTGGCGGGTTACCCGCTCTGGCTGTTGGCGCACGCTCAACTCGGTGCTTCATTTACGGCGAGGCCTGAGGCGCGGAGCCTGGTGACGCAGGGTTTGTATTCGAAAATTCGCAACCCGATTTATTTGTTTGGCGCGATAGCAATTGCCGGAACGTTCTTGTTGCTAGGGCGGCCCTATCTTTTGCTGATTTTCGTGGTCTTGATCCCAGTGCAATTGGTTCGGATGAGGAAAGAAGCGAGGGTTCTTGAGGATAAGTTCGGGGACGAATACCGAAACTATCGACGAGGGACTTGGTTTTAGACGTCACCAGCCACAGGTTTGCGATCAACCAGCTCCGCGGGTGCTTCGCGCTTAGACCTTAGGCTTTGGCGGTGAGGAGCTTTTCGAATTCGGGTTCGGTTAGGATTTTGACTTTTAGGGCTTCGGCTTTGGCGAGTTTGGAGCCGGCGTCTTCGCCGACTACGACGTAGCTGGTCTTTTTGCTGACGGAGCCGCCGATTTTGGCGCCGTGGGCTACGGCGAGGGCCTGGGCTTCTTCGCGGGAATGATTGGCGAGGGTGCCGGTGAAGACGAAGGTCAGGCCGGCGAAGCGCGTATCGATCAGGGCCTTGCGCTGTTCTTTCATGTTTACGCCGACTTCGCGCAGATGGTCGATGAGTTTGCGGTTAGCGGATTCGGAAAAGAATTCGCGGACGCCTTCGGCGACCTTGTGGCCGACTTCCCCGACTTCCATTAATTCTTCGGCGCTGGCGTCGGCGATTTTTTGCATATCGCCAAAGTGGCTGGCAAGAAGCTGCGCGGTGCGTTCGCCAACGAAGGGCATGCCGATGGCGTAGACCAGGCGCGCGAGGCTGGCTTTTTTGCTGGCGGCGATTTCGTCGAGCAGATTTTGCGCGGATTTTTCGGCCATGCGGTCGAGATTGGTGAGTGTTTCAAGATTCAGGCGGTAGAGGTCGGCGTAATCCTTGACTAGTTTCTTTTCGAGAAGCTGGATGACGATTTTGTCGCCGAGGCCGTCGATGTTCATAGCGTGGCGGCCGGCGAAATGCAGGAGCGATTCGCGGGTGCGCGCGGGGCAGGAGACGTTGACGCAGCGGTAGGCGGCTTCGCCTTCGACGTGATGGACGTGCATGCCACACACCGGACATTTGTCCGGCATTTCGAATTCTTTTTCTTCGGCGCCGTGCTTGACGACCTTCAGCACGTGCGGGATCACTTCGCCGGCGCGCTCGACCAGGACCGTATCGCCGGCGTGAATGTTGAGGCGGCGCACTTCATCGAGATTGTGCAGCGTGGATTTCACCACGGTGACGCCGCCGATTTGCACCGGTTCAAAAACCGCGAAGGGAGTGAGTACGCCGGTGCGGCCAACGCTGATCATGATTTCACGCAACAGTGTGGTTTCCTGGTGTGCTTGATATTTGTAGGCGATGGCCCAGCGGGGCGCTTTGGAGGTGTAGCCGAGTTCGTTCTGCAGGCCAATTTCATTGACTTTGACCACGATGCCATCGATGTCAAAGCCGAGTTTTTCGCGCTTGGTGTCCCATTTGTTGATGTACTGCTCGACCTGGTCGAGGCCGTGGCGCAGTTCCCAGTCTTCGCTGACTTTAAAACGCATGGTGCCGAGAGCTTCGAGGACTTCGGAGTGGCGTTTCTTGGGGACGCGGCCGTTGACCAGCATGTAGTAGGCGAAAAAATCCAAGTTTCTATTTTTGGTGATGTTGGGATCGAGGACGCGGACCGAACCAGCGGCGGCGTTGCGCGGATTAGCGTAGCGCTTGGCGCCGATGGCGTCCTGCTGCTCGTTCATGGCGTCGAAGGCTTTGCGGGTCATGATCGCTTCGCCGCGAACCTCGAAGGAACTGGCGATGCCGGCTTTTTTCAGGAGTTTTTCATCGACCCAGAGCGGGACGGCGCGGATGGTGCGGACGTTCGCCGTTACGTCTTCACCGGTGGTGCCGTCGCCGCGGGTGACGGCGCGAATCAGCGCGCCATTTTCGTAGACCAGAGACATGCTGAGGCCGTCGAATTTGTGTTCGGTGACGTATTCGATTTTTTCGCGGCCGGTTAGTTCGCGGACGCGGCGATCGAAATTGGCGAGCTCTTCGAAGGAAAAAGCGTTGTCGAGGCTGCCCATGGGCGTTTGGTGGGCGACGGTTTGAAAGCCGTCGCGCGGCGCGCCGCCGACGCGTTGAGTGGGCGAATCGGGAGTGATGAGTTTTGGATTTTCCTTTTCGAGCTGCTTGAGTTTGTTGAGCAGCTTGTCGAAGGCGGCGTCGGAAATCTCGGGGTCGTCAACGACGTGATACAGATATTCGTGGTGACGAATCTTTTCGCGCAAACGTTCGATCTCTTTCGCTGCGGCAGCGTTCTTTGAACTGGTCTTTTTCTGGTTCGTTTTCAGGGTCGTTTTCGGGTTCTGGGCCATGAACACTCCGACGCAATGCTACCGGAATAAGAGCGGCGAGTATTATACAATGCGCGTTCGACCGCGCCCGATACTTGGAACCGGGTATGGGGCTGAAAAAAATTGGAGAAGCAACTGACGGAGGCTATGTCGCACGGAATCAAAAACGCGCTGCTGATTTACAACCCGACCAGCGGTGGGCGGAGGCACCGCCGGTTTCAGGAGATTGAAGAGGCGGTGCGCATCCTGAAAGACGCGGGGATTACGGTGGAGTTGGCGGCGACCACCGAAGGAGGCCACGCGCAGGAAATCGCGCGGCTGGCGGTGGTGCACGGACGGGAAATGGTGATCGCCTGCGGCGGCGACGGCACGATCAACGAAATTATCAATGGCCTGGCGGGAAGCCAGGTACCGATGGCGCTGTTGCCAGCGGGCACCGCAAATATTCTGGCGAAGGAACTGGGGATTCCCTGGGATATTCCGCGGGCCGCGCGATTGATTCCGGAGGGCATCGTCCGGCGCATCGCGCTGGGAGTGGCGACTTTTGCGGGCGCGAACGGAAATAGCTACACGGAAGCGATGCCGGAGGGCGGACGTTATTTTTTGAGTTGCGGGGGCGCGGGACCGGACGGGGCGATCGTGAATGGCGTCGATGGCGCGCTGAAGAAAAAAGTCGGCGTGGCGGCGTACTGGCTGGAAGGCATGAAGCAATTGTTCAGCTACAATTTTCCGGAGATGCGGGTGCGTTCGAATGGCACGGATCATTTGGCGTCGATCATTGTGGTGGGGCGGACGGCGAATTACGGCGGCCCATTTAAAATTACGACAAACGCGACTTTGTTCGAGGATTCATTCGAATTTCTGACGAATTCGACGCGCAGCCGGCTGCAGTATCTCGCGTGCCTGCCGGCCCTGTGGCTGGGAAAAATTCGCGGGATGCAAGGAATCAAGATGTGGAAGGACACGGAAGTGCTGTGCGAATCAGCCGGAACGGATCCGGTGTTTGCGCAGGTGGACGGCGAGCCGGTGGGCCCGTTGCCGCTGAAATTCCGGATTGTGCCGGACGCGCTGTCGCTGGTGACGCCAGCGGCGCTGCACGTCGCTGCTTCGACTTAGCGGTTCCCTTTCCCGATGCAACTTGCGACCTATTTACTTCTATCCTGCGTGCTGGCGCGGGCTGCGCGTAAGTTCCTGCCACGCTACGGATTGGTGATGCTGGTTACCGCGGGCGTCGCGGCGGAATTGGATTTCGTCAGCTATTTTGCCGGTCCGGCGTCATTTCTGAAATTCCATCGCACGGTTTTACATTCAGCGGCTGGGGCACTGGTGATGTGCTGCTGCATTGTGGGAATTTATTTCCTAATCGATCGGTCGAGGCGCGACAAAACGGCGGAGGCGAATTCCAGCGAATTCAGGATTTCGAGCGCGCTGGTGGTGTGCATGGTTGGCGCGGCGGCGCATATTCTTCTGGATCTCGGCGACGGAATCGGCGTTCGACTCTTCTGGCCGTTTCGTCAAAGCTGGCAAGCATGGGATTTGCTGCCGTCTTTCGATTTGTGGATTTTGGTGGTGCTCGGCGCGGGACTGGCAATTCCCTACCTCGGGCGCCTGGTCAGCGAAGAGATTGGGGAACGCAGGCGTGGTGCGTTCGGGGCAACCGCGGCGCGCGTAGCGCTGGTGATGGTTGTGCTGTACGCTGGCGGGCGCATGATTTTACATTCGCGGGCGACGGAGTTGCTGCGCTCGCGAGATTACCGTGGCGAGGCGCCGCAAAATGCCGGCGCGTTCGCGGCATCGTCGAACCCGTTTGCCTGGCGAGGACTCGTTTCAACTTCAGCCGCGATCTACGAATTGAACATTTCACTTTTGCCGGGGGCCGGGTTCGATCCGGAACACGCGGTGCCGCACTACAAGCCGGAGGAATCGGCAGCGATAGCGGCGGCACAAAATACGGCGGACGGGAAATTGTTTTTGAATTACGCCCGGTTTCCGCTGGCGGCGATTGAGCCGCAAGACACGGGGCCGGAGGTTACGATTCGCGATTTGCGTTTTCCGGCCGGCGACAAATCGATCGAGAACATCGTGTTGGATACGCGAGTCGATAGTGATTCGAGGATCGCGGCGCAGCAACTGCGTTTCGCGAGCGTCGCGCGAGCGCGATAGTCGACGGCGTGAATCAACACAGGTTGGTGCGGTAAGCGCCTCAGGATTTCGTGACCGGCTTATGCATCAAGAAATGGATTATTACGTAGAGAACAACGACCGCCAGCAGCACACCCAACCCGAACGCAATGCCGTGCACTTTCAGAAACGCGAGCACGGAATCGCCGTAGCGCACCGCGAGAACTCCCTCCGCACCGTAACGCAATCCCCTGCCGAGGAGAATCGCGAGGACGAAGGTGCGCCAGGGGGCCTGGAAAACGCCTTCGGCGAGAATGAAGGGCTTGAACGGAATGGGCGGGGGAAGAACGGCGGGAAGAAACGCGCTGAGGAAAGCGTTTTTCTCGACCCACTCCTTGATGGTTTCGGCTTTGCCGCGAGCGTGCCGGTGAAAGAAAGCTTCGCCACCTTTTTTGGCGAGGGCGTAGAGCACGACGCAGCCGCACAGCGAGCCGAGCGCAGCCATGGTCGCGTAGTAGGGCATGCGCGCGGGGTTCGCAACGCAAAGCTGGATCAGCATGGCGTCCGGGAAAAATGGAAAGGAAAGGATGGAGGAGTCGAAAAAGGTGACGACGAAGAGGCCGCCACCGCCAAAGGCGAGAACCAGGCCCTGCAGCCACGCGAATATTTTTTTGCGGTCCACTGGCGAGAATAATTCTCCAGGAAAATCGAACGATTGTAACAGAGTTTGCGGGGCGGCTCGCAGGCGCGGCAAATTCGCACGCGGCGGCAAAATTGCTGAATCGCGACAGGTCGGTTAGAATTTGTTCTGGAATTTTTTCGTCCGAACATCCACTCAAGCATCCATGGCGCTCCTCGACAAATTGAATGAAGCCCAGCGCGAAGCTGTGCTCACCACGGAAGGGCCGCTGCTGGTGCTGGCCGGCGCGGGCACGGGCAAAACGCGGGTCATCACCTACCGGGTGGCGCACCTGATTGAACTGGGGGTGCCGAGCTACGCCATTCTGGCGGTTACGTTCACGAATAAAGCTGCCGGGGTGATGAAGGAACGCATCAGCGAGCTGCTGCGGGCCAGCGGGCGCGACGCGGCGGACGTGTGGGTGTCCACGTTTCATTCGTTCTGTGCGCGGCTGCTGCGGCGCGAGGCGAGCCATCTGGGTTTGCCGCGCGATTTCGCGATTTACGATGACGACGACCAGAACGCGGCGATCAAGCGGGCGCTGGCGGCGCTGGATTTGTCGGCCGAAGATTATCCGCCGCGCGCGGTGCGGGCGCAGATCAGCCACGCGAAGAATCACGGCATCACGCCAGACGACATGGCGGCGAACGCAGCGGAGATGCGCGACGAAGAGCGCAAGGACGTGGCGAAACTTTTTCGCGCGTATACGGACATTCTGCGCAAGGCCGCGGCGCTGGACTTTGACGATCTGCTGTTGAAAGCGGTGGATTTGCTGCGCGACAGTGTGGAGGTTCGGGCGCGGTGGAATTCGCGATTTCACTACATCATGGTGGACGAATTTCAGGACACCAACCGCTCGCAGGAAGATCTGATCCGAATGCTGGGCGGGGAGCGGCGGAACATTTGCATCGTCGGCGATGAGGATCAGTCGATTTACTCCTGGCGCGGGGCGCGGGCGGGAAATTTGAAACGCTTTACCGAGGATTTTCCGGACGCCAAAGTGATTCGGCTGGAAGAAAATTACCGGTCGACGCAGATCATTCTGGATGCCGCGGCGGCGGTGGTGAAAAACAATTCGGAGCGCCTGGGGAAGACGCTGCAGGCGACGCTGGGCGAAGGCAACCGGCTGCGTTTTTACGAGGCGCCGGACGCGCCGGCGGAAGCGGAATACATTGGCGCGCAGATTTCGGCGCAGGTGCGGAACGATCCGGAGGCACGGCTGGCGGTGCTGTACCGCACCGGGGCGCAGTCGCGTTCGTTCGAAGAAGTGTTGCGGCGGCTGAATATCCGCTACCGGGTGGTGGGCGGGTTCAGTTTTTATGAGCGCGCGGAAGTAAGAAACGCGCTGGCCTACGTGCGGCTGATATTTCATCCCGAGGACGATGTCGCGCTGCTGCGGGTGCTGAATGTGCCGCCGCGCGGAATTGGCGCGGTGACGGTGGCGGCGCTGGAGGCACGGGCGCGGGAAAATTCGCAATCGTTGTGGGAAGTGATTCGGTCGAGCGAATTTCTGACTGGGAAGAAATTCAGCGGGGCGCTGCGGTCGTTTGCGAAATTGATCGAAGATTTGCAAACAGAATGTGTAGAGCTGGGGCCGGCACAGTTGATCGAACGGGTGCTGGCGCGGACCGGATATCTCGACTGGGTCGAGCAGCAAGACAATCTGGAACACACTTCGCGCGGGGAGAACCTGCGCGAACTGGCCAATGCGATGGCGGAAGCGACGGAGCAGGGCCAAACACTCGAGGACGTGCTGGACGCGGCGGCGCTGGCCAGCGATTCGGATCAGTACGACGACACGATTCCGGTTTCGCTGATGACTTTGCACAGCGCGAAGGGCCTGGAGTTTGATTCGGTATTTTTGGCGGGGCTGGAAGAGGGCGTGTTACCCCACAGCCGTTCATTGAACAGCGGGAATGCCGAGGTGGAAGAAGAACGGCGATTGTTTTACGTGGGGATGACGCGGGCGAAACAGGTGCTGGTGCTTTCGCGGGCGGTGTACCGGCGCAGCTACGGAGAAGAACGGTTGCGGGCTTCCCTGCCGTCGCGATTTTTGGCGGAAATTCCGGGGGATTTTATTGAGGCGGCTATGGGATCGCAGGCCGAGCCGGGCGAATCGCGAAGGTATGAGCCGGATCCGGATTATGTGGCGAGTTATTCCTACCGGCAGAAAACGCGGACGCCGTATGGGTCTGGCGGCGGGTACGGGCGGGCGGTAAAGCCGGTGACGCGCGGATCGTCGAAGGATCCTTTGATTGGGACGCGGGTGCGACATTCGAAATATGGAGTCGGGACGATTATCGGGGTGGAAGGCGAGGGAGAGGAACGGAAGCTGACGGTTAGTTTTCAGGATTATGGAGCGAAGAAATTGATTGAGAGGTATGCGAATTTGCAGCTGGCTTGAGGGGCCGGCCGAAGATTTAGCACAGAGGGCACCGAGAAAAGATTGAGGAAGGCGGGAGAATTTGATTGGCAGGACATCGTTTGGCGCCCGGTCGTACGATTCCCCGGTTGATGCTTCGCTGTTTAACCTAGATGCAAATACAAGTTCAGGAATGTGCGGTGGGTGGTGCGGCGGCTGGTATGATGTTGCGCAGAAGCGTTGCAGCATGTAGATTCTTCTGGCTTTCTACCGGAAGGTGATGATTGGGCGCACAGCTTTTCCGCACCAAGAATATCGATCGGTTGATTTCTGATTCGGAAAACCCAGATAAGCAGCTCAAGAAATCGTTGGGCTGGCTGAGCCTGACGTCGCTGGGAATTGGCGCGGTGATTGGTTCGGGGATTTTCACGATCATCGGCACGGCCATCGCCGGACAAAAGCTGCAATTCAGTTCGGTGCTCAATGCGCCGCTGCTCGAATACCTGATTTACCATTCCGCATCTTTTGGAAGGCCGGGGGCTGGACCGGCCATAGCGCTGTCGTTCGTGCTGGTGGGATTTGTGTGCGCGTTCGCGGCGCTGTGCTACGCCGAACTCGCCGCGATGATTCCGATCGCGGGCAGCGCTTACACCTATACGTACGCGACGATGGGCGAATTGATCGCGTGGATCATCGGCTGGGATTTGATTCTGGAGTATGCGGTTTCGAACATGGCGGTCAGCGTGGGATTTTCCGCGCATATCGTAAATCTGCTGGACTGGTTCGGGGTGCATCCGGATTTGCGCTGGATTTCGCCGGCGTATTTGCCGTCGGGGCTGGCGGATTTGCAGGGCAACACGCTTTACGCTCCCGGCTGGCATTTTGGGTTCAACTGGCCGGCGTTCATCATCGTGATGCTGCTGACGATTTTGCTGGTGCGCGGGATTCGGGAATCGGCGAACGCGAACAGTATCATGGTGGCGCTGAAAATCATGGCGATCATGGTGTTTGTGATTTTCACTTCGCACATGATTCATCCGTCGAACTGGCATCCCTTTGCGCCGAACGGCTGGCCCGGAATTCTGACTGGCGGGTCGATTATATTTTTTACGTATATCGGGTTCGATTCGGTTTCGACCGCAGCGGAGGAATGTAAGGACGCGAAACGCGATGTGCCGATCGGGATCATTGCGACGCTGGTGGTTTGCACCATCCTTTATATCGGCGTGGTGGTAGTGCTGACCGGGCTGGTGCCCTGGCAATCGCTGATGGACGACGCGGCGCCGGTGGTAAACACGCTGAAGCGGCTGGGCATGGGGAATATTCAGTTGATCGTGCTGATCGGCGCGCTGCTGGGAATGATTTCTTCGCTGCTGGTTTTTCAACTGGGGCAGGCGCGGGTCTGGTTCGCCATGTCGCGCGACGGGTTGCTGCCGCGTATATTTGGCCGGGTACATCCACGGTTTCGCACGCCGGATTTTTCGACGATCGTCGCGGGATTTCTGGTGGGGATACCGGCGGGATTGCTGGACATCGGGACGCTGGCGGACCTATCCAATATCGGGACGCTGTTTGCGTTCGCGCTGGTGGCCGGCGGCGTGTTGATTCTGCGCTACAAACAGCCGGACCGGCCGCGCGCATTCCGTGCTCCCGGTGGTATTCTGGCACCGGTGATTACGATTCTGGCGTGTTTGTTGCTGATGGCCGGATTACCGATCACCAACTGGATCCGATTTTTCGTCTGGCTGCTGATTGGGCTTTGTTTTTATTACGGGTACGGGCGCAAGCACAGCCAGCTTTCCGATGCGAATATCGCAGCGGATCAGGCCAAGCAGATAACAGGGCGTAAGAATTAAGGAGATTCTGTTTCCTGATGCGTCGAACGGCACAGGGCGCGCTCGCGCTTTCGGTGGGAATCCTGGTGCTCAGCCTGGCCAGTTCGTACGGCTGGGGTGACAACGCGGATCGGCTGGTGACGAACAAAGCGGTGGACACGTTGCCGGACGAGATGCTGCCCTTCTTCCAGGCGAGCCGGCAATTTCTGGTCCAGCATGTGACCCAGGACGATCCCGGCGCGAAGGCCGCCGCCGAACACCACACCGATTTTATTCGCCTGGATCATTACGGACCCTTCCCCTTCGCTACGTTGCCGCGCGACTACAACGCCGCGCTGGCGAAGTACAACCGGCGGAATCTGGAGTTGTATGGGTTGCTGCCGTGGGAAATTGGATTCTACAGCAAAAAACTGACGGACGCGTTTCGCGATCATAATTGGACTGAAGCTAAGGTCACGGCGGCGATTCTGGCGCATTACGTGAACGCGGCGCACGATCCATTCAATACGACGCTCAATTACGACGGAAAACTTTCGCTGCAGGGCGGCGCGAATGAAAGATTCGCGACCGGCTTGGTCGATCGCTACCAGCTTTTCTTTTTCGTGAAGGCCGATGAAGCGGTTTACATTCACGATCCTACCGACCACGCTTTCGATACTTGCCTGACCGCGCATTCGTGGCTGGAAAATGTTTTACTGGCCGACCGGCGGGCGCATGATTCCACCGGGGGGTACAAAGAGGAATATTACGATCGCTTCTACTCGTTGGCGGGCGCGGTCTTGGTGCGCCAGCTTTCCGATGCTGCGACCGATGTCGGATCGTACTGGATGACTTCTTGGATTAATGCAGGCCGGCCCCAACTTCCCTCGCAATGAGTTGAGATGAGCGAGATTACGCCGAAAACTCGAAAGCCCACGGTGGTGGACGCGCTGCCGAAGGCCGAACTGCATGTGCATCTGGAAGGTTCGATACGTCCGGCCACGGCGGTGGAACTGGGGGCGCGGCATGGAGTCGCGCTGAAGATTGAAGATGTAATGGCGCGGTACAACTATTCGAACTTCAACGGTTTTCTGGACACGTTCAAGTGGGTGACTTCATTTTTACGCACGCCGGATGATTACGCGCTGATCACCAAACAGCTGGCCGAAGAATTGATTCGGCAGAATGTGGTGTACGCGGAGGTCACGATTTCGGCGGGAGTGATTCTGCGCCGGATGCAGAATCTGGAAGCGACGCTGACGGCGATTCGCGACACGGCGCAGAGCGTGCCGTTCAGCCGCTTGCGGCTGGTGTGGATTCTGGATGCGACGCGGCAGTTTGGGCCGGAACCCGCGATGGAAGTGGCGCGCTGGGCGGCGAAACTGCACCGGCTGGGAGTGGTGGCGTTCGGCATGGGCGGAGATGAGCTGGCCTATCCCACGGTGAATTTTCGGCCGGCATTCGACCATGCGCGGAGCGAAAACCTGCGGGTGGTGTGCCACGCGGGCGAGGTCGGCGGCGTGGATTCGATGCGCGAAGCGATCGACCTGCTGGGAGCGCAGCGCATCGGGCATGGCATTGCCGCGATACTCGATCCGGCGTTTGTGGAATCGCTGGCCCGGCGACGAATCGTGCTGGAGAATTGTCCGACGAGCAATATGTGTACTGGCGCTTTGGCGCGGCAACTGCAGAAAAGCGACGCGACTTTGGCGGATCATCCGCTGCCGGAATTTATCAAGAAGGGCGTGGCGGTGACGCTTTCGACGGACGATGCCGGCCTGTTCCATACGGATTTGCTGACGGAAT